>Ga0172380_10003643_pt1 | contig 20852 bp, 30 predicted proteins | sample Leawe162metaG_FD_119747 | JGI IMG/M metagenome (GOLD analysis project Ga0172380, IMG submission 119747) | Leachate microbial communities from a municipal landfill in Southern Ontario, Canada - Leachate well 162 metaG | ecosystem: Engineered > Solid waste > Landfill > Unclassified | place... | reverse complement strand
GAACGCCCGCATGGCGAATTCACCATGATCTTCGCCACCGTGGTTGCCCCCGTAGACCACCGCCAAGCGTTTGGCCGAGCCGTCAGCCGGCATCAGGCTGGTGTCGTTGATCTCCGCAGCGTAAAAGGGCGTGACCGGGACGGTGTTGCCGTCGCTGTCGGTCTGGGTGCTGTACTCGTCGGCAATGAAAGTTTGAGCCGCGAAGCCAGAGACGCTGCCAGTTGGCGTGTACGAAACCGCTGACGTTGACGGCACGAAGAATGAATACGTGCTTGCCATCGCCGCAAGCCAGTCGCCGGCCTGAGCGACGCTGATCTGCCTGGTGCGGCTGATGTAGACGGTGTTCTGGTCGAATGCCGTGCTGTGCCGAAACTCGACAACACCACCCGTCAAACTGACATCCGTATCGAAATCGATCCACGTCAGCCTGTCATAGCTGAACATCGGGCGACGAGTGGAATCCCACGGATGACCGTGATAACCGTTTGCGCCAGATGCGTAGCTCAAAAATCGGAACGTCGGACGCTTGCCATTGACGCCGTCGATTCGTGCTGACGGTTCAAGCCAGCGCGGATTTGTAGGGACTGCTTCGGTTTCTTGGACGCGAGGTTGCAGCGAAATGATCGCGCTGTCGCCCGTTCCAGAAATGCTGGACCCTGAGACCGTGACGCTGGCACGTTCGTAGTCTGAGCGGATGACGTATTCAATCGCAGTCGCACTGACTGTCGCCACGCCAGCCGCTGCAGTCGGAGTCGATGCAGCAATGGATGAACCGACAACAGAAACCGTGCTGGTTCCCGCTGCTGCAGTGACAGTTGATCCTGCTGCTTCGCTGGTAACGCTGACTGTCGCGACACCTGCTGCAGACGTCGTAGCAGAGATGCCTAGCACATCGCTGGTTGGCGCTCCACCGGCGACGAACGTGCTGCGCGTCGTCTCCGTCAGACCATTCGGACCCAGATCGGCCTGATTCGCCCATACGAGAACCAGACCGGACGGGACGGACAACGGACCATTCGTGCGGGCCGATCCGCGTTCGTCGGATGACAGCACTCGATCCCAGACCGCGATCCAGGCGATGTCGCCGACGAACTCTCGGCCCAGGCCGAAGCGGTTCATCAAGTACGCGTCGTTTGCCGCGTCTGATGAGATGGCCGTGACACCGTTCGTCTGGGTGCCGTCTTTCGCGGTTCCGTTCACGAACAGCGAGATGCCGGTTCCGTTCAGCGAACCGTCCCATGTCACTTCGCAGTGCTGCCAGGCGTTGTATGTGATGCCGCTCGTGGCACCGAGGTTGTTTGGGTTGCCAGGCCCCCCGGATCCCGTTGAACTTACCCCAAAACTCAGCCTAGGCGAGCCACCGTTGTGGTCAACGAAAAACCGAGTGCCAGCCGTGCTCCCGGTCGGCGTCTTGCCGAAGATGTAGCCGAACCCTCCACCGCCTGAACCAGTCGGCTTGCAGTACGCAATGATCGTCTGCGAGCCGAGGTCATCAAGCGCGGCCGCGTTGAACGATATGTATCGCCCGGTCGCTCCTGCTTCGGTGGAGGCTACTGTCGTCAAGATCAGTCCTCAGTGACGACCGTTCCAGCGTTCAGACGCGGAGTAACCCCCGAGCCGCAGACGATGTTCGGCGTGATCGCGCCCTTGTAGAGCAGCTTTCCTGCTCCGCTCGATGCGGTGCCGATGCCGAAGTGCGTGGCAGTGCCTGAGCCGCCCGAGCCCGTGGGGAAGTCCACGTTCGCATCCGTCGCGACAGCGTTGCCGGTCACCGTCCAACCGGAGCCGCTTCGTGCTACTGCAACCCGCGCATACGAGGTGTACGCAATCTCGCTGGTCGTCTGATCGCCCGCTTCACCGGGGTCAGCCGTGTGAAGCGAGAAGTACAGACTGCCCGCAGTGGCTGCACCAGGCAGGCCAGTAGCGTCACCGACTCCGCTGAACGTGGTGTTCGTAAACAGCAGTTCCAGCAGCCCGTTTTCCCATGTGTTTGTCTTGCTCATGTGTGCCTTTCAGAAATGAAAAAAGCGCCCGAAGGCGCTTGGCATTGACGTCAAAAGATTGATTACTTAACGACCCGCATCTCGGGCGGAGAGTTGTATCTATCGCACTCTTTCAAGTACGCATTGCGGCAGTGTTCTTTGGTCTGCCACAGGAACAGGAAGTCGATGATCGGCATGAAGAATCGGCCGGCGATCTTTCCGTCGCGCCAGGCGCGGTAGCAGCGGCTCGACATCGACTCGTCGGCCCAGGCGCTGCTCTGCAGCGGAGTGATCATCACGTTGGCCAACTGGTCGCACGCGATGAACAACTGCAGGAACCAGTGCTTCGGTCGGAATGCCATGGCGGTGTCCTTCGTGGTCAGCGTTCAATCGTGGCAGCCGCGAACTTCGCGATCAGCGCCGCGGCCAGGTCTTCGACGTCGCCGCCATCCGTCTCGTCGGCCTTCAGTTCGACCAATTGCGGCAGGCTGTCCTGCACGGCGCGCTGCACGAGAGCAGGAAGCGATGCGGTGATGTCGGCGATCAGTGACTTGACTGATTCGGCTGCAGCCTCGGTGGCGCGCTGAACGGCGACGCCAGCATCAGCCTTTTGCTCGGCGGCGTTGTCTTCCATGCGCAGCACCAGCCGGGTTGCCAACTCTGCTAGCGCCTTGCTTGCGCCGTCCTGAGCAGGCGGTGCGGGCTCTGCGGTCGGCGCGGCCACGGGCTTGGTCGTGCCGAACGGATCGGCGCCGGCATCGCGCTTGGCGAGCGCCTCCAGGCTGAAATTTTGCTGCTGGAGGTAAACGGCGCCACCTCCGACAACCGGCTTCAGGTTGAGCCGTGCACGCGCCTCGTCGGGTTTCATCAGCGCGCCTTTGACCGCCTCGGCCAGCATCTTGATCTGCGTCTCGCTGTCCATGCGCAGCAGGCCGTCCAGATCCATCTCGACGTGATAGCCGAGCGACTGCATCTCCAGCCCTTCGGTCAAGCACAACTCGATCGACTCGATGTAGGACTGCAGGCACCCGGTGTAATACTGAGACTCCAGCGCCTCGACGTTGCCCGCGGTCGGCATCGGGCCGCTGTTGATCTTGTAAAGCGGCATGAAGAACGGCCGCGCCACGTCGGCCACCGTCCAGTCCAGTTGCTCGATCAACTGCGCCGTCTGCGCCGGGATGGTCATCGGCGAATAGCTGAGTCCATCGCCGGCCACCAGCAGCCGACCGATGTTGGCGCCGGAAAAGTTCTTCTCGAATTCGGCCTTGAGGCGCTGCGCGGTTTCGTCGGGGATCGTCTCAGGCGCGGTCAGCATTCCGCTCGGGCGGCTCATGTTCTGGAAGAACGTGGCGCTGTTGGTCTGGATGCGGTTGCCCTGTGTCGCGCTCATCGCGGCTGCGTGCAGTGGCGAGATGCCGACCAGCGGGTGCCACAGCGTGACGCCGCGGTCGTGGATGACCTCGGATGCCGGCAACACCATGCCGGTCGGGATGCGTGACAGGTCATCGCCGCCGAGCGAGTAATAGACGCTGGAATCCGGCGTGACCATTGGCGTCACTCGGCGCGGGTCCATGATGTAGAGCGCCGTCACGATGCCGCGGCTGTCGCGCTGCTTGATCGCGTAGGTGTTGCCGTAGAGCAGCTTCGACGTGAGCCAGAGCGTCAGGAACTGGATGCGGTTCTGGTAGTGGTTCGGGCGTCGGAGGACGGGCCAGTAGGGGGACAAGCCGACTCGTTCATCAATGCCGTCAGCGTCAGCAGACATCAGCTTCAATTCGAGCTTGGCGATGTCGGACGCGATGCGCGCGATGCACGCGAACACCGCGCTGTAGGAGGTGATGCTGCCGATCGGGTCGATCGAGACACCATTTTGCCAGTCGCCGGCCGCCGCTTCACGTACCCAGCCCCACAGCGAAGAGCGCACAGGAATGCTGCCCGTGGTCGCCGACTTGGTGGACAGGCCGGACGCGAGCACCAGCGAAAGCGATCGATCAGCCACGGGTCAGTCCTCGCGCAAGAATGGCGGCCAGCACGAAGGCGATGCCGGCCGAGACGATCAGCGCCCAGGCCAACCCGAGCAGCAGGAACGCGCCCGCGGCTGCACAGCCGGCGCCGAGCACGAGCAACTGAATGAGGATGCTGGTGGGCTCGACCAGTCCGCTGAACAGCGACTTGAGGTAGGCCAGCACATCGGCCAGGCTCGGCACGGTGATCTTCATCAGTCTTGCGGGTCAGGGTTCGGCGCTTCGACTGCGGCGGCGCGCGGGGGGCGGCCACGGCGCGGCACCCGAATCAGCACAGGATCAGGGTCTTGCAACTGCTGTACGTTGTGCGTCTCGAAGTCATCTTCATCAGCAGCGGGGCCGGCACCTTCCGCTGGCGACTCGGTTTGCACCGACGCGACTTCAACCGGCTCGGAAGCAGCAGCCGGGGACTCCTTTTCGTCAGGCGCAACGTAGGCGACAGGGGTGCCGTAGCCATCGGCGGGCACCGACAAGCCACTCAGGCTGGCCGACATCGGGATCTCGCGCGCCCGGGCATGCCTGACGAAGTAGCCGGCATCGATCGGGGTCGCGTAGAAGCACTGGCCGACCTCCAGAGCTTCGCCCTGGTAGTACATCGGCTTGAGCGCTTCCATGTGTCTGGTTTCGTATTCCATTGCTCCACTCCAATGAGAAAGGCCCGGCACCTTTCGGTGGCCGGGCCTTGGTTTGCAACTGACTTTCGCTAGATCTGCGCCGCGTTCGTTTTTCTCTTCACCCACGAAGCCTTCTGCTTCTCAATCATCTCGGCTCGCTTGACAGGATCAGCCCACATCTCGCGCCGCGACTTCAATGCCGCAGCTTTCTTGTCAGGATCTGCCCAGCCGGCTTTCTGTGCGGCGCGCATCTTGGCTGCCTTGTCTGGGTCAGACCATGTGGCCTTGGCGCTGTCGGAGATGGCCGCCTTGACTTCAGGCTTTGCTAATGACTCAAGTCGCCGTGCTCTCTGATCGGGGTCTTCCCACTGGCTGCGCAGGCTGTCGGCCCGCATGGCTTTGACTTCAGTCCGCGTATTGATTTCGAAATTCGCAGCAAGCACTTTGGCGCGAATTTCTGGGCGCTTGTGCGCCGCCCGGACACTTTCAACTCGCCTCGCCTCGCCTTCCGAATCCATGCAGCGTCGTTTGGCGGCGTCGCTCATGTTCTTGCGTGACTCAGGACGCGCCAGAGCGTCCCGGATCTTTTGGGATGCCGTGGCTTTGGCCTGCGGGTCAGACCACCGTTCCAACGATGATTTCGCAATCTTGGCTTTGCGATCTGGGTGTGCCGCCGCAGCCATCATATTGGCGCGCTTCTCCGGGTTTTGATAAATAGCCTTCGCTGCGCGAGATTTCCTTACTTTGACCTCTGGCTTCGCATTCGCCGCCGCCTGCGCGGCCACCCACTTCATCCTCACTTCTGGCCGCGTCATGGTCACTCTGCGATTCGCAACGCGGCGTCGCATGGATTCGGCCGGTATGCCCATGACTCCTTCGCCGCCTTCCGTGACGTTGGTCAATGGCAAGTCGAAGTGCTTCGATGAAGCAATCAGGAACCGCTCAACCTGCTGCCATTGGGCATCGTCAGGAAGCGAGCAGAGCACCCTAAGAACCGGCTCGCTTCCGCGCTGAATGTGCTGTCGAATCCATCGTGCGCAGTAGTGGTCGATTGATCCGTCAATCGCCTTGTTGATGTGCTGCCGCAACCGCTTGTGTGGGCAGACTGTTTTGCCAACGTACCTGATGTCATTGGTGTGCTGGCAAAAAAGTCCGTAGATGTAGATCATGCTGGTGAAAAAGCCCGGCGGCGGTGAACCGCCGGGCCACTTGCTTACGATGCGTAGCTTTGAGCTTTGTCGATAAATTGAACGGCTTGTGAACGACGTTTCGTCCAGTAAACCCATTTATCGATTTTCGCGCCAAGAAGCCCATTTTGCCAGAGCGAACGCAGCGAGGTAGCGCCGCCCGATGGGGCGTCGTTCATCTCCAGCGAGGCTTCGGTCGAAACGTCAATGGTCATCTGGTTGTCGTCGGCCATCAGCACTTCGCTCTGATCGATCAGGATCAGGTGTTGGTCACCCGGCGAGCCGGATGGAGCCACGTTGTTCGACACGATGACCGGCAGGCCATAGAACTCGCCGCCGCGCATGGTCAGGTCAGGGAACGCCTTGGTGTCCTGATTGGTGCGCATCATCGACAGGCGGATCGCCAGCGAAGCCGACATGACCCAAACACCGGTCATCAGGCTCAACTCCGCATTCGCGAAGGTGGTCATGATGGCGCGAACGTCAGCGTCGATCGCTGCCAGCGTGGCACCGGATGCTTGCTGCGGCGTGACGCCGTTGGTCAGCGAAGCTGGCGACACGTTGGCGACGCCTGCGTAGGCCGGATCGATCAGTCGCTTGTCCAGGAACTGCGCCATGCCGTCCATCAAGTCTTGGCGAACCAGAGCCTCGGCAGACGGGTTCGACAGCTTCGCCAGTTCAGCGGTGATGACCACAATGGTCGAAGCCTTGGCCCACGGCAACGTGATGTTGTCGAAGTCGAGTTTCTTCACCGGGGCCGGCAAGCCCTCACCCACGAAGGTGCCGGTGGTGCCGGCAGTCTGACGCGGGATGCGGATGTTGAACGGCACGCGGCGCAGCGAGGTCAGCTTGCCGAGAATGGTCTGCGGGCGCAGCAGTTCGATGAACTCGCCCACCATGTCGTTGTACTGAACCAGCGGACCAGCCCAGGTCGTGTCGCTGGTCGTGCCAGCCGCCACAGCCGCCTTCATGACGATGCCCAATTCAGGCATGTCTTTGTAGAGGTTGTTGGCCAGCACTTCGGCTTGCATCAGGTTGCCCTTGGACACGGCCAGCAGCGCGACGAAGCGCGTGAAGGCGGTGCCGGCGGGTGCATTGCGACGGACGCTGATCGGGCCAGAGCCGGCAATCGTGACGGCGCCTTGACCAACGCCCGTACTCACTGCAACCGGCGTGGCCTTGGAGACCATGACGGCTTCGTGGGCCTTGAGGCGCACGAGGTGCTCATCGATGGCTTTGACTTCGGATTGCAGGCCGTCGTATTCCTCGGACTCGTGTTCGTCCAGGGTTCGGCCATCGGCAGCGGCCTTGCTCATGATCGCGTCGCCGCGGTCAATGGCTGCGGTGCGCTTCGTGTTGAAGGCGGTGATCTGTTCAGGAATGCCGAGCACGCCGTTGGCGAGCATCAAGCCGCCTACAGCAGAACCCAGATCGAACGATGCGAAGTGCGAAGCGTCAAGACCGACGAACGCGGTGAAGGCGCACAGCGCCATGAAGGCCAGCGACAGCAGGCCAAAGTTGAGACGAGTTTTCACGGGAGTACCTTTCGGGTTTCAGTTGAGGTAGACGACGCCACTGCGGCGTGTCTGTGCTGTTCCCGAAGCGCCGGGATCGGAGGTGCCAGAGACCGCTGGCGGCGGGTCGAGACGCACGACCGGCCGAGAGCCAAGCGCGGCTCTGCGGATGGCCTGGTCGGCGGCCTTGATGGTTGCTACGGTTGCCTGCGCGTTCATCGGCACCGGCACAAGTGACAGCTCCAAGACTTCCGTTCGGAGGTACTTGATGCCGCCGTTCTTCATGATTTCGTAGCCGTTTTCAAGCACACGAAACCCAATGGATACGCCAGTGATCAGCCCGTACTTGAGCATTTGCCACGCTTCATCAACGCGCTCTTTCAAGCAGCCGTCTTCAAGCACCTTTGGCAATCTGGCTTCGTATGGGATGCCTTTGGCGGTGGGCTTGCCGAACTTCACCCGCCCGACCGTTTGAGTCGAGTCGTGGTACATGAACAGCGGGATGTCGTTGGCGACCTCAACTCCGAACGGGTCAACAACATCCTTCACGCGATCCGGCGTCGGTGTGGTCGCAATGCCGGTGATGACCCGCATCTCGTCGTTGAACTGCTTTTGCTCAAGCAGTGAATAGGCGCGGTTGTTCATTTGTGGCCTTTCTCTCTTTCGACGCGCGCATTGGCTCTCGCGTCAAGGATCTGTTGGCGGCGAATAGGGTCCGCCCACATCGCCTTGGCGGCGGCACCAATGCGCGCCTTCTGTTCCACCGATGGAGGCGGTCGGTCCTTCTGTTTGGCCGACATAAGGGCGCGCGCTTCTTGCGTATGGGTCCGGCCCTTCATGGGATTGACCTGTTCCCGCATTACTTCTTTGAATCGGGCCTTTGCCTCATCACTCCACGGCCTGTAACTGCCACGGGCTTTACCCTTTTGAGCGGCCGATTGGTTTGCGCGGTGTTCAGGCGTCGCCTTGCGCCCACGCAGAGTGGCGGCAATTTTTTCCCGGTGCTCCTGACTCTTTGGGCGAGACAGCCCAGTCATAAACGCAGAGATGGCCGCCTTGCGTTCCGGGGTGTGTTTCTGGCCTGCCGCATGTTTGTTGCCGATCAACTTTTGTCGGCGCTCTTCGGTCAACTTGCGGCCCTTTGTGTTGGCCGACAATTTCGCTTTGGATTCCTCCGTCCACACTCGGCCAATCGCTTTCGCGGCAATCTTTGCCCTCGTCTCTGGGGTTCTGATGCAGCCGATTGAACTGCCGGCCACCTTCTCGACGTTGAACTCGGGAGCGGTGGCGTCAATGGCAATCTGCTCGTACATCAGCAAGTTCTCTGGGGAACAGACCAACAGTTTTCTGAATGCAAACGCCGCGGCGCCATGTTTGTTCCAAGAGGATTGAAGGTGCCGGTTGTGGTGCCGCCCCTTTTTCAATTGCGCTCTGTGTCCACCCCATCGCTTTTTGAAATCCTTTGCGCTTCCGACATACCGCTTCCCGTTGACCGTGTTCACGATCTCGTAGATGCCTGTGTTCATCGGGGGTCCAGAAACGAAAAAACCGCCCGAAGGCGGTTTGGTGGGTTGCGGCGCGTAGCCGGTCAGATGTCGGAGAAGCCCAGGCCCTTGAAGCGCTCAGGCGCGGTCACGGACAGGCCGGCGAGTGCGGGCTTGGTCTTGGACGGCTCGGCCTCGATCACGACAGGTGCGGGCCGTGGTTGCTCCATGCCCATGTAGTGCGCGGTCGTGCGCACGTCGTCTTGAACAGCGGCAAACGGGCGGGCGGGCTTGGTCGGGCGCGGGTTTTCAGCGCCCCAGTCTTTGAAGCGAAGCCCATGGGCCTCCGCAGACTTGAGTTGGCTGGCCTGAAATTCTGGCGCGATCTCCTGAATTCCGAATTTCGAATAGACCCAAGAGACATCAAAAATCTCGGGGCGAGACTTCTCGATGCGATGGATCTCGGCCCCCACGGATTTCTTGGACGCCGCCGCATTCCGTGAACGAATTTGGTGGTCAAGCACCGAGCACGCCACAAACAGATCGTCCAGCCCGCCGCAGTCGATCCCGATGACGAATTCCTGGTCCGCGTCAGGACTCTGTTTGTCCTGAATCAGCCCCGAGCAATGGAACGTGCAGGGATAGCGCGGGTCTTCGACTTCCACGATGGAGCGGAAGCGGATGGTTTGCTGCAGCATGCCGTACAGCAAGAGGCCGGAATTGATCACAACCTCGCCGGTTATGTCATCGACGCTCAGGACTCTGGCGATCTTCTCGCCCGTGTCCACATCGATCACAGCAGTGCCGGGAATGCAGCTTTTCGGGGTGTAGATCATGATTCGCTCCTGTGAGGTGCGGGTCAGGCCGTGAACATTTGGAACTTCGCCGCGCGTGGCGGTGATGGGTTCAGGGACATCAGCGATGTCGCGTCGAAGGTAGCCATCAGCGGGTCAATCTTTGCGGTTCCGCTGGCCTGCTTGGTGACCAAGATGCCGTTCGCCGATTGCACGATGCGGGCGTTTCCGACGCACCAATTCATCATTGGAGAATCGCCGTGAACCATCCCGCCGCCGGCCAACTGCCGCTCGGTCGTCTTGATGGAGCCGTTGAGCGTCCAGCCTTGCTTGATCGCGACGATTTGATCCATGTCGATGTCGCGACCTGGCGCCGTCAGTTCGTTCACGATGTCGGCGATGCCAGCCGCATCGACACCAATTGCTTGCTTTTCTGGAAGCAGTAGCGCCGCCTTGATGCGGCAGATGATGTCGGCGACCGCGATCACATCGTCGCCGGGCCGCTTCACCATCGTCAGGTTGCCGTCCTTCTCGAAGTCCAGCAGCCGCGGCGCAATCTCCATGCGCCGCTCGAGCACGATCGGGTGCGCCCACGCATGCGTCCAGAGCAGCCACTTGCGGGTCAGCTTCTCGCGGCCGAGCACTGCCAGGCCGAGCAAGTCGTCCAATCCGCCGCCGTCGATCCCGATGACGATGACCTCTGATCGCTCGATGACCGCATCAAGCGTCAGCCCAGCCTCGCCCTGCCGCTCCCAGAAGTCCGCTCCAGCCCAGCGGTCGGAGCGCAGGTTCAGGCCGATCTCGACGTTGAGGTGCTTGGCCAAGAAGCCTCGCATCGACTCTTCGCCGTCGTTCTCGGCCTTCATCAACTCGCGTTCGAGAAACTCTCGATCGACCGAGTAGTTCAGGTTCGGGTTGACCATCCCGAAATTCGCCGGGTCGCGGTGCTCACCGGCCGCGATCATCTCGGGCGGGAATTCGTAGATCACCGGCACGAAGCGCGGGTCGATGACCTTGCCGTCGCGAACATCGCGGGCGTACCGCAATTTCTGCCGGAACACGCCGGCCGGTGGGTCGTCGCTCTGGGTGGTCAGCCAGATGATGAAACCCTCGGGCCGCGACGCCAGTCCGCCCGTGGCCTCGCGCAGCATGTTCTCGGCGTTGGGCACCTTGCCGAACAACCACAACTCATCGACCAGCGTACCGACCGCCTTCTTGCCGCCGACGGTGCTGGAGTCAGCCGCCACCACCTTCAGCGTCGCGCCGCTCGTGCGGTGCATGATCGTCTTGACATGCGACTGAACGTGCATCAGCTCGTCCAGTTCGTCGTCCTTCTGGCACATGTCGCGCGCCGGGGCGAAGCTGTTGTTCGCGATCTCGACGGTCGGCGCAAGGATCGTGAACTCTGCCGACTGGCGCCAGTTCAGCACCTCGGCGGTGATCATGATCCCGGCCGCGATGGTCGACTTGCTGTTCTTCTTGGGCAGGCAGACGAACCATTCGGTGATCAGCCGGCGCCCACTCTCCGCGTCGTATGCCCCGAAGATCGAGGCCACCAGGTCGAACACCCACTGCGCGCACGCATCTCCGAATGTCGGGCTGCCTGGCGCGTCGACGATCTTCAGTTCCTTGAAGATGGCCAGCGCCTCGGCTGCGCGCTCCGGGAAGATCGGCGGCGGGATGATCGTTTCGCCCGCACGCAACCGAGCCGCCCAGTCCGGGCAGGCGGTCGACCATGTGGCTTGACTCAACTCGACATCACTCCAGGGTCCACCGAACGTCCAGCGGGGCTACTTATTGCTAACCACCAACTTCGGCGGGGGTGCTGCTGCGGCGAATCGACCTTTCGACGCCTTCGTGGCCGCGTGCGCCTGCTCATCCCGCTTGCCGCCATCGGCGCGCTTCACATGCACGTACTGCGCAGCCGCTATCGCCGCCCTGACGCGAAGCATCGGGCTGGCGAGCGGGTTGTTCTGCACGGACAGCAGGAACTCAAGCGGCGTCTGGTCTGACTGCGCTGGAATCGCCGCCTCAACCGGCTTCGGCTTGGGCTTTCTGCCTGCGCCCGGACGCGCGCCACCCGAGTTGGGCCTCGCGCCACCAGATCGGCCCTTGACCCCTGCCATTTGCTGATTCCTGTTGATTGACGGCTGATTCAGTCCGAATGCGGGTACGGGCGGTCAGGGCCACCCTTCGGCCGTCTTGGCGCCGACCACCCCCCCGGTCCCGTCCAGTCCGGCGCCGACCAGCATCCACCCGGCTACCTGGCGCGCGCCGCGAGCTCGGCCCGTTGTTTCGCGCCAGAGTGGCATCGATGGCACAACGCCTGCCAATTCGAGCGATCCCAGAAAAGGCGCATGTCACCCAGATGCGGCCGCTCATGGTCGACCGTATCGGCCGCGGTGGTGCGGCCGGCCTGCGCGCAGATCACGCACAACGGATGCGAGCGCAGAAACCCGGCGCGTGCGCTTTGCCACTTCGACCCGTAACCGCGGCCGGCGGTTGTCTTGTCTGCCCGCCAGCTTGACGGGTTGACCGACTGCAGCCGATCCGGCGCCGATGCGATGCGCGGCCGCAATTGCTTGAGTGCCATGAGCGCGGCCGCCTGGCGCATCGGCGCCATGCTGCAGGGTTGACTAGGTGGGGGGGTCTATCGACCGGCGCCGATCGGCCCGGGTGCGCGTGTGCTGCGCTGTGTACTGTCAGGACGTGCCGACAATGCCAGAAATGTAGCAGATGCCGGACGGGCCTGTAAGGTTCGCGTCAGCATCGAAAGCGGCCGCACTATTTGCGGCGATGCGCGAAACGCTACACTGTGCGCATGAGTGAGCAGAACCCAGAGCAGAAACGCAAACCCGGTCGTCCGCGCGGATCCGGCGCGGCGCCGCTGTATGTTGCGCAGCTTGCACCCGTGAGAGTCACGCCAGAGCAGGCGGAAACCTGGCGCCGGCTCGGCGGTTCGGCATGGCTGAGGCGCATGCTTGATGCCATGCGGGAAACCACCGACAAAAATAATTAAGCGCATCGCGCGAAAACACTTGCGCAATTGTGCGCGATGCCGATAATTGAAACATGCGCCGCTGATCGGTGCATCCGAGCCGGCGGTTCCGGCTGACTTCAAACACGGGCAACCCGTAGGAGTCTCGAAAATGACACGATCCATCCGTTCCGAATCCGCTGCAAACCTGGCGCTTACCGAAACCGCAAACCGCGCCGACTGGCGCGCGATCCTGGCAAAACGCGACGCGCGCCGCGCCGAGTACCGGTACATGCAAGCGCGCCGGCCGCAGTCGGGCCGATTCGCGCCGCTCATGCTTGCATGCGTGACACTCGCGGCGATCGTTCCCGCCTTTTCGTTTCTCGCCTAATCACATCGGAGCCAACCATGAAAAAGCAATCAATCATTGACGCGCTGAGAGCGTTTGCCCGTCAACGTCCCGGCTTGGAATTCGGAAATTATGGTGACCTGACAGCGTACCGCGCCGAGATGCGCCAGATTACAAAAGACCTGGCGCACGCCCAAACACTGCTTCGCGCCGTTGAAATTCACGACAGCATCACGGCGGACAACCTGGTTGCAGCTTTCGACGCTTACAGCGGCCGCCTTTCGATTATCGAAACCGACAACGGGCCGCGCCTAGATTACGTTACTGGGCAATATTGGCCGACCGAATACCGGCGCGCGGTCTGCGCTGTTGCGGCCGCGGCTATGTGGGCATGGTTCCGTGATCAATGCGGGTGCAAAACAGGCGACGACATCCGAAAAGCTGCGCGCCGTGAGTTTCCGCGCGGGATTGCCTCCCGCTGGTTTAGCTGAATTCAGCCGATCGCCGGCCGCGCGCCGGCTTTCGGGTGCGTTTCGCGCCGACCCTTAACCCTTCAAGCCCGGGGAACCCGGCAGGAGCTGAAACCATGTCGACCCACTACACCCGACCCGACTGCGCCGAATACCGCGCGCCGTTTCCGATCGTCTCGCGCGATATTTTTCGTTATCGATCCGCCGCCGAGATCTGCGCCGCTATCACTGCGGCCGCCGATGGTGCGCCAGAATTTTCGGATGCGTGCTACGCACCCGGCGCGGCCGATTGGCATGGCCCGACGCGCGGCGCCAGCTTCGCGCATTTCCTGTATTGCATCGACGGCGCGCGCGGATCGTATTCGGTCAGCAACACCCGGGAAAACCTGCTCACACTGGCGCGCAAAGTCAGCGCGATCCGCGCCGCATTCGACGGCAAACCGCGCCGCGCGCCGGCCGCAAAGCGCGCGCCGACATCCGCGCCGCATGTCGCGGCGCGCGCTTTGCTGACCGATGGAAACGCGCGCGATGCTATCCAGCTTGCAGAAAATAGCGGCGCCGTGTTTTTCGGCGCGGCCGCGATCGGTGCGCCGGGTGTGCCCTACATGGGGTGCGAGACCGTCGAATTTTTCAGTCAGTCGTTCACGATCGGCCGCGCGATCAAAACCGGCCGATTTCTTGTTTTGCACACAAAAACCGCGCTTTCGGTTTCCGGCTCGGCGCATCGTGATGGTTTCAAAACCCATTCGGCCGCGCTTGACTGGATCGAGACCGAAAGCGCGTGCGATGCGTGGCGCGATAAATTCCACACTGCGCTACATGGTCGGCCGGCATTCGATCAGACCGCGGCGCGCGCGCGTTACTTTGAAGACGAGACCGCGCCAGTCGACACGATCGAGCCGGCGCCAGTCGAAACCGATCCGGCCGAAACCGCGCCGGATGCTGCGCAGATCACACAATCGGCACACGATGCGGCGCGCGCTCTTGTTTCCGAATTTTATGATTTTCATCTGCGTGGCGCACCCGGCGAGACCGTAGCAGTCGAAAAGATGGAAGCGCGCGCGGATCACTGGCGCGGATCTGCGGCCGGCTTTGCTCACGATCCGGCGCGCGGTATTCCATACGCTGAAGCGGCGCGGATTCTGTCCGACCATGCTGCGCTGAAGCGCGCCGCAGTGAAGCCGGCCGAGCCGGTCGAAAGCGCGCCGGATGCGCCGATCGAACAGCCGGCCGCCATTGTTCCGGCCGCGGATCCGGCGCCGGCCGCGCCGCGCGCGCCGCGCGATGGCGACCGTTTCTACATTCGCGAATGGAAACCCGGAACTGCGCATTCATGGCGATCGGCTGCGCCTTCGGATGCGCCGCGCGATTATTTGGTGCGCCAGGCGATCATCGCCGGCTATATCGGCGGCGCGCATCGGTGGGCGGAATGCGCGCAAACCGGCGCTTTCCTGTACGGTATCGGCGCAGACACTCGGCCGATCCATGCGGCGCCGGTTTGCCCGGATCCGGCGCCAGTCGATCCGGCGCCGCGCGCCGATGCTGCGCCGGTCGACACTGGCGCGGCCGATCCGGCGCCGGGTGCATGGGTGCGGCCGGATACGGGCATGCTTTCGGAGGCTGAGGCGCGCGCCTGGCCATCGGCCGAGCCAGTCGAATCCGCCAGCACTCCCGGCTACGCATTCCCGGCGGATGCACTCCCGGCTACGCATTCCGAAACGATCGAGTCGGCGCCGGCCGACGATGGCGGATTCTTGCAGCGCGTCAACATGGCGGCCGCATACATCAGCGGAGGCCGGCGCGCTTCCCGCGCGTTTAGTTCGTGCTTTGAAATGTGGGACGGTGACGCGGTAGGCGCGGCGCTGTTGCGTCGCGCTGAGAAGCGGCCGGCGTCGAAGCTGGCGGCCAATCTATGGCGCTACCTGGCGCGCGAACACGTCGAGGCGGCCGCGGCCCGGCACCCGGCCGGGTTGACCTTGGCCGAATGGTCGCGCGCACTGATTGCAGAGCACACGCGGCCGGATGAGCCCGCACCCGTGACGCCTGAACCGGCCGTGGCGCCGGCGAGCTCTGCGCCGGCTGTAGAAGTATTGGCCGATGGTTTCGGGTTCTATTGGTACGCGCTCGCCGATGGCACGAAATGGACCGGGCGCGAGTCGTTCGCTGCGGCGGCGGCAGAGCTGGCGTCGGTGGGGATGCAAGCGCGCGCCGGCTTCGTAACCGCGCCGGCCGCACCTGACCCCGTACCCGGGCAATCCGAAGCCCTGGACGACGACACGATACCGGAGCCCCTGGATGGTCTCGACGTGATCGAAACCACCGACGCCGAGACCCTGGCCGAATTCGACCGACTGAGCCGCGCGCCTGGCGTCAGTCAGCCGGCCAGCGATGCGCGGCCGATGCCTGCAGGCCCCGTCCTACGCATTCCTGCCGGGGATCTGCGCGCGCGCATCCCGGCGCGGTTCGCGCCGGCTTACCTGCTGACCGCCTGACCCGCCACTACGCACACCCCAACTACGCACACCGAAGGAGAAAACCATGCCTGTATTCCAAATTTCCGCCAATGACAACAATCTCGGCGAGTACCGCGGCGAGACCGCAGCCGAGGCCCTGGACGCCTACGCACGCGACGCAGGCTATCGCGACTATGCCGACGTGGCTGCGCAATTCGGCGACGACGCCAGCGCGCTGCAGATCGACGTGGGCGCGCTGACGAAGGCGGCCGGCGAATACTTCAATGCGGCCGTTTTTCAGGATGCCTACGGGTCCGGTGTCGCCGTGATCGACGGCATGAGTTTCGACAACTACACCCAGCTCGCGGAGGCGATCGGGCGGCGCGTCTGGGACTTCAAGGTATGAAGCCAGTCAACTACACCCACCTCGACGCGCTGAACCTGCGCCTATCGCACGAGCGCGCCCGCCTGGCCGCGGCAACCTCAGACCGGGAGCGCACGGTGCGGGCCGCCTGGATTGCACAGACTGAGCGCGAGATTGCCGGCGAGCGCGCGTTTCTCGGGTTGACGGATGATCTGCCCGCTGTCGACGACGACGAACTACTGGCCGAGTTGCTGGCCTGACCCCCTGCGCACGCATTCCGTACCCGTCACCCATGATTCTTGGAGCACCATGAAGCCCGAACCGAACAAGCCGCGGAAATTCACCTGCTACCTGACCGATCGAACCATGTCCGCAATGCGGGGCGATGAGCCTCTGAGTGCGCGGCTGAATCAGATCGTGGACCGGTATCTGTTCTCGGTCAGCGCGTCCGTTGCGCGCATCTACGGCCTATTCTTAGAAGAGGATTGGCGCACCTTGCTTGACACTCACGCAAAGATGCCGGATCACATTTTGGACGCCAACGATGCGCATCAATGGTGGGCGCGAACTGCAGCCGAGGAGCAGGTTGATGCAATCTGGTGTGCGGCCAAGTTGTCGCCTGATGACTTCGCCGCAATGCTCGAACTGCTCGAAACCGAGCTCATGACCGGCGTGGCGATGGCCCTGCCCGGTGACACCTGACCCGTCCACACGCATTTCCATCCCGCTTCGTGGGGTGTACGCTTCCGGCTGGCTGCGATAGGTTCGCTGTCCACTTCGGAGACGACCATGCTCAAGATCCTGGCGGCTGCTGCCGCGCTCACGTTCACCGGCCACGCCGCGGCACAGTGCGTCGAAATGGAATACGCGCAGATCAAGGACATGCTTGCCACACCCGAGGGCAAGAAAAAGGTCTACCTTGAGCGTTGCTTTGCCGATGTCATGACGGCGCACCTGTATACGCTCGGCGGCCAGGCAAATGCCACGAAGGCGGGTGCGTGCGCGTCGCTGCTGACCAAGATCGACACGGCGCTGACCGCGGCCGGTGACACCGATGGGCTGGCGTTCGCGAAGTCAGGCTGCGGACTTGGCAAGAAGTGACCCCTGCCCGGTGATTCCTGGCCGACCCGTGCCTACGCATTCACACAATGCGGCCGACTTGGCGCAGAAAGCCGATGTACGAATCGTCTGAAGTGAGACTCACGCAAAACAGTTTGTATTCCCCGCTGTAATCCGTCGTTGGGATTTCTCCTTGCGCAAACTTGCATGGGCCAACGGTTTGGTATCCCAAACTGAAGACGAAGTTCGGCGTCGCCGGCAATTGGCTGGTTTTGATTCGCAGACTTCCTATGCACTGGTTCTGATCAAAGCCGACCAACACAGGCACTTCGGTGTAGCCTTCTTCGTTTCCCGCCTGCTTTTCGCTCATCACTCAAACTCCCCAATCAATCCCGCCCGGGTGAAATAGTACTCCAGCACCAGCAGCGCCTGCTTCTCAGTGTTCTGGATCAGCCGCTTGAGCGTCATACGGTCTTCCTGAATCGTTCGTTTTGGCACCCCGTACTCTCGCTCGATCGCAGCATTCGACCATTCGCTGCGCGCCTCGAGAAGTGCCTGCCCAAGACGTCGCTTGCAGGTCTGCATGTAGTTGCCCCAGATCAGCGCCTTGATGGCTGACGGATTGCTGGTGGTACAGAAACTGCCGAAGTGATCCGCCAGGCCATGCACACCGAATGCGCGCTTGGTGATCTTGCGCGGGTTCCATGGGTGGTCGAAGGGAGTTGGGTACGCGAAGCGCGCCAGGATGGCCGACAGATGGATCGGCGAGATCCCCGTGCGGCGATCGATGTTCTCGATCGTCCCGCACACGGCCACGCATTGAGCGCGGTACTCCTGATCGGTGAGCTCACGGCGGTTGATCCGGCGCTCGCTGGTGATCGTCGGCGGCAATCCATACCGCTGCTCCTGCAGGTGCTTCAGAGCACTCTCGGTGCTGCCCTTGACCGATGGCGGGCTGGCCGCGACGGTGTAGCTCTGGCCGACGCATTCATCGATCGTTCGCCACACCGGCTCGATCACATGCTTCTGCGTTGCGTGAACGATCGGAGGCAGGCTTGCATCAAGGCTTCGCATCAGGGTCTCACCTCGCAGATTCGGAAAACAACATCGCCCAAGGTCAATAGTTGGCCCACGCGGATCAGCAGCGGTGAGGCTCTCTCGCCGTCGATCTCGACGGTCAGGACGGCCCAGTTGCCACGCCCTCGCGGCTTGAGGATCAGCATCAACGGATGTTCCTGTTGATGGCGTCGTCATCCCAGGCTTGCCTGACTTCGCGGTGGGTCAGGCCAAGCTGGTCGAGGATGTTTCGATACCCGGCGTCGAGCTTGTCGTTGCGCTTCACGCGATGGAAGTCCACGCTACGCGACACCATGCGGGCGTTGCAGCCGCGGCAGTCGGTCGTGAAGATCGCCCAGGGAATCTGGGTGGCCTTGATGCAGGCGTCGCAACTCACTTGAGCAACCCGATCCCGTAGTGCCCGACAAGCACGCTCTCGGCCCGGTTGTGGTGCTTCACCAACTTGACCGGCGCAGTCGGATACAGCCGCAGGCAGCAGGCTCGCGACTCGTTCTTGTCTCGCTTCAGGCCGAACGCCTTTTTCCACTCGGCCGGGTTCACCAGATGCACGAACTTCGCGCCGAGCCTGAGCATCAGGATCGTGCGGATTGAACCGAAGGTGTCGAAGGAACTGGCGCTCGTCTGCACCGGCAGGTTCGGCATGGCGATCGGCCGCTCGACGGTGGCATGGACCGACTCGTAGGCGAACTCGTGCTTCGCCGACCAGATCGTCAGCAGGTTGTCGATCGCCACGACATCAACCCACTTCCGCATGCCGCCCGACTCGGTGCCATTGCTCATCGTCGGGATGTCCTCGCACTCCAGCAGGCCGCGGTGGCTGTCGATGAGTGCAAGGGCTCCGGTCAGTCCGGGATCACAGCCGATCATCAGCATGCGTCGGCCCTCTTTTCTTCAGCAGGCTTCGCAGCTCGCAACACATGCACGCGCGTCAATTCGCCTCGGTCTTCCATGCGGGCCGCAGCGACATAGGCGCAACGACGGCTGACGTTGAACTTGACCATCACGTCGTCATAGGTCAACTCTTCGTCTGGATTGGCCGCGAAGAACTGCCTGAGTCGAGACGTGAGGGTCTTGCCGCTCATGCCTGCCTCCAAGCCATCGAGATCGCCTTGAACATCCCAACGCCCAGGTGGCGGTGGATCACGTACAGCGTCATCACCATGATCGGGTTCTTCATGTCCGCATCTCCTTCAAATCGCGCCGCGCGTGGCCCAGTCGAACACGCTGGTCGCGGGGATGACTTCCTTCCATGCGTGACCGGCACGGATCTCGTAGATGCGCGACTGCGGAACGCCGTACTTCTTCGCCAGCGCCATCTGTGTCTCGGTGCTCAATCGGATTTCACGCGCGATCTCGATGGACAACTTGGTGCCGCATCTGCATCGCGCCGCGAGTGTCCGGTTGGCTTTCGCCTGCGGCGTCAACTTGGCTCGGCCACTCTTGCGCAGATAGGCACCAAGGGCATTCCGATTGCCCGTCGTCGTGTGCGCCGGGTTGACGCAATCCAGGCTGGTGCATTCGAGCCTGGCGAACGCGACCTGCCCAGATTTCAGGTCTTTGCCAGTCGATAGGTACATCGCCGCCCGCCTGCCGCGCATGACCGTCGTTGTTCCGTCCAACTTGTAGACGTGAACAATCGGGGCGCCGAAACGGGTGGATAGTTTCCAGTGCCAGCAGTCGGTGTGCTGGTCAACGTAGCAACGGTCCTTGAGTGTCTCAAGGCACTTGACGCCGCCGTGATATTTGCGCCCGCTCATTTCGCCGGAACCTCCTTCGGCGCGGCGCATTCAGCGCAGACCCATGTCCTGAAGCCGCGCACATGGCGCAGCTTGCGGCCGGTGACCGACCTCGATTTCGCGCAGCCGCCGCAGATGAACGTCATCGCATGGCCCACACCAGCGAACGGGTACTGCGCTGTGGAGATGCCGCGGATCATGCTGACGCTCCCGCAGCGGGATTCGCTTTCTCGATCTGAGTGACCGCGGCCATGAACCACGACATCGCCCACGCAAACGCGCTGAATGTCCAGCCGAACCAGATCAGGATCACGATGACAGGGATGTTGAAAGCCACATTGGCCGCGCGCATCACGGAGCCGAAGGTGCTCGTGTCTTTCGGCGGCCACTTGCCGAAAAGAACGAAGATGGTCGCCACAACGAGCACGAACCCGATGTAGAACTGAGCGACGTTTGCAGCGCCTGAGACGCCGCCGACCGTGCCCCAGTACAGGCAAGTCGAGAACACGACGCGCAGGGCAACCCAGCGCAGAAGTTTGGATAGGTTTTTCATGGGTGCTCCTTGTTCAAAGTTCCGACCCTTCACCATCGGCGACGGCAATCGGGTCAGTCTTCGCGTTGTGCTCGGCCCAGCGCAGCGCATCGGGGCTCAACTTTCCGCCGGCTGCGCGGTGTGCGAGCAAGTCGTGGGCGACTTCGCTTACCTTGGCGCGCTGCTCGGGAGTGAGGTGGTCGTTCATGTCGTTGACTCCATCAGCGCAAGATGCG
>Ga0172380_10003642_pt1 | contig 20854 bp, 14 predicted proteins | sample Leawe162metaG_FD_119747 | JGI IMG/M metagenome (GOLD analysis project Ga0172380, IMG submission 119747) | Leachate microbial communities from a municipal landfill in Southern Ontario, Canada - Leachate well 162 metaG | ecosystem: Engineered > Solid waste > Landfill > Unclassified | place... | reverse complement strand
CAGGTCGATTTCGTTTTTGCCGTTGGGGTCTTCCTCGGCATGGGGGATGACGCCGAGCAGATCGGCCTTGGGCAGGAGTTTGACATCGCTGGGGCTTTTGATTCGGCTGTCGAGCATTTCCTTGAGGAAGACCAGACCGGCGACGAGGGCGAGGACCAGGAAGGTGACGCCGGGCACGACGATCTGGGCTTTGGGGAAGCTGACCTCCTGGGGCCTGTTGGCGCGGCCCTGTCGGGTGACGCGGACGGAGTCGGGGCGTTCGCGGATGATTGACAGCGAATTGAGCGACGAGTCCAGCGCCATCAACTGATCTTCCTGCCGCCGAATATCGTCTTTCAGCGCGTTGTAACTGGTCAACTGCCGATTGAGTTCGCGGCGACGATCGCGCACATCGACCAACTGTTTTTCGATGGTGGCCAAAGCGCCCTGAAGCGCGGCGACCTGATTCTGCGCCTGGCTGAGTTTCACGCCCTGAAGCTGGGCGAGCAGTTCCTGTTTCTTTTGCGCCTTTTCGCTTTCAGCGGCGGCGATGCGATAGTCGAGGTCTTTGACGACGAAATGTCCGGGGCCGAACCGTTCCATCGCCACCCGGCGTTCCTGGCGCAGACTCAAAATGAGTGCGTCCACGTTGCGAACGGCCGGGTCGTTATCGACGGTGGCCAGTTCATCGGGTGAGAAGTCGGATGAGCCGCTCTTGGCCGATTGCTCGACGGAGGCGAGCAGTTGCTGGGCCATGTTCAACTGCTGGCCGGTGGTTTGTTGCTGACCGATGAGGTTTTGATAGACGGCATCGACTTCGTTGAAGTTGGTTTGGGCGGCGGTGAGCTGGGATTCGTCCATGATCGCCGCGGCGCGCTGGCGCAGGGAGGCGATGTCGTCCTGAATACGATTGCGGCGATTGGAGAACAACTGCTCGATCACCGTGCGATCGGTTTTGGAGTTCTGGATCACGAAGTCGATGTAACCGTCCACCACATTGTTGGCCAGGAGTTCGGAATCGGCGGCGGAGGAAGTGGTCACGGAAATGGTGATGAGCTGGGTCTTGGCGACGGGCTGAACGCTGACGGCTTTGTTCAGTGCCTTGTAGGCCTCTTCGGTGTTGACGTTGCCCTGGGCATCGACGAAGTAGGACTTGAACCATTCGCTGTTGCGGACATCGGGGCGGAGCAGCACCTTATGCAGATTATCGGGGGAATTGATAATCATGGCCTGGGTGAGTTTGTAGAGTTCGGTCGCATCGCCTCCGAGGGCGGTGCCGGGCGTGACTTCTATCGCGCTGCTCAGGGGGCTGTTGACGGAAATCTGGGCTTTGGAGGTGTATTTGGGATTGAACTTGAGCAGGAGGAAGTAGGTGATGGACCCCAGCACGACGCCGACGACGGCGCTGCCGACCAGGAGCCACTGATACTGGCGTAGCAATCGAAGGGGATCGACGGGGGTGAACTTGGAGCCGGCGGGGCCGGGGCCGGGCGTCTGACCGGACATCATCAACGGCATCTGGGAGGGGGATTGTGTCATGGCGTGTTACCTTTCAGCGCGGGTTCGCCGGTTTGGCGAACGACTTCAGCAAATCCTGGACCTGCTGAAGCATCTGCGTGTCTTTCTGTGTTTCGGCCAATGCCTTGGCCTGCATGAGAACCTGGCGGGCCTCGGTGGGCCGATTCGTGGCGAGATACACTTTCGCCAGGTGCAGGTTGTTGGCGGGCATGGAACTGAGGTTGACGCTGCGGCGAAGGGTCTCTTCCGCCGCTAGCAAATCATTGGCGCGGAATTGCACCCAGCCCTGCGTGTCCAGCACGTTGGCGCGCTGTTCGGGATTATTGCCCGCGGCATCCACCGCCCGTTGCGCCAGGGGCAGCGCCGCCCTGGGGTCGTTCATGTCGTCGGCCAGCATGAACGCCAGGTTGTTCAGCGCCATCAAATCCCGCCGGTTTATTTGAAGCACGGATTCATATGCCGCGCGCGATTTGTCGAACTGCTTCGATTCAAAGTAAACGCGCGCCAACATGCGCTGGCGGTCGGTTTCCTGCGGATCGTCGGGTTTGAACTTCCCGGCCAGCGCTTCCAGTTCGCCCATCGCCTGCTGCGACTGGCCCATCTCCAGCCGGACCCGCGCCGCGGCCAGCGCGACCGTCCCGCTGTCATCCTCCCGGACCCGCGGAGCCAGCAGGTCCAGCAGCGCCTGGCCTCCCATGACGGCCAGCATCTGCGGCAGCACCATGTTGTATTGACGCGCATCGCGATTGGCCAGGTCCAGCGCCATGTTGAACGACGCCATCGCCTCGTCGGTGCGATTCAGGCGATACAGCGCCTGCCCGCGCATCGCCGTGAGCACCGGCGAACCGCCCAGTTCCTTCGGCCAGTCGTGCAACAGGTTCAGCGCCTGCGCATCCTTGTGCCGCCGCAACAACAGACCGGCGTACTCGGCCATCCGTCCGACGGTCTTGTCCAGTTCGTAGGCCTTGGCCAAATCTTTTTCGGCGGGGTCGAACTGTTGCTGCATCTGGTACATGCGGGCGCGATACTGATACCAGGCCGGTACATCGGGCATGCGCTGAATCGAATCATCCAGCAGCCGCGCCAGGTCCGACATGCTCCCGCCGTCGTTGAGGTAAATCTCCGCCATCTGCGCCCGGGCGGGCATGAAGTTGGGCGAAAGCTGAATCAGACGATTCAATTCCGCGAGGGCGGAGTTGCTGTCGTTGCGCTTGAGGTGCCAGGCGGCCAGCATTTGCCGGGCCGGGGCGTTGTTGGGGTCGATCTCGACGGCCTTGTTCAGATCATCGCGCACCTGCGTCTGCGCCAGTTCATCTTCGCGGTTGAAACGGAACCGCGCCCGCTGGACATAGCCCATCGCCTGGTTCGGCGCCAGCGACGCCGCGCGATCATATGCCAGGTCCGCCTCCTCGGTCAGTTGCTGCTTGCGGGCGTCGCTGAGATTCGGCTCGGCCAACCGGCGTTCGCACATCAGCCCCTTGAGCAGTTGCGCCTGCGGGTCGCTGGGATACGCCTGGATGAGTTTGGCCAGTTCCGTTTCGCCCTGATCGAGCTTGGCGGCATTCATCAGGGTTTCGATATACCGACGCCAGACCAGCAGTTTCCCGCCGGGCACATCCTTGGTGCCGGCGGAGGAAAGCACCTGCTCATACTGTTCGGCGGCCTGATCGTACTGCTGGGCGCTGAACATCCAATCGGCATATTCGCGGCGGACGGCTTGGGCGTCGCCGGTGTCCCGGCTGATCGCCTGCTTGTAGGCCGCGATCGCCGGTTCCGCCTGGTTGCCGCCCCGCAGATAGCGGGCGAACACGGCCCAGTCGCCGGCGGTGGCTTGATCGCCGCGCTGATGCACGTGGTTGCGGATCAGTTCCAGCCCCTGATCGAACTGATTGTTCCGCGCCAGGTACACCGCCACCGCCGAAATGTTGGCCAGGTCGTCGGGGGCCTTGGCCATCAATTGATCGAGAATGGTTTTGCCTTTGGCCGGCTCGCCGGTGCGCTGATACAGTTCCGCCAGCGCCCGTTGATTGTCCGCGTCGTCGGGCCGGGCCTTGGCCAGTTGTTCGCGCATGGCGACCGCCTGCTTCGGATCGCCGTGCTGCCCCAGATAGGCGATGTACTGCATGACCAGATCGTCGCCGCCGCCGCTGTACCCCAGCGCCTTTTTCAGATCGTCCATCGCCTGCGTGTAGTCGCCCTGCTGATCGTGCAGGCGGAACAACTGTTGCCAGGCGACGGTGTTTTCGGGCTTGAGGTCGATCGACTTGCGGATCGAGCGTTCGGCCCCGGCGACGTCGCCTGTCTGGAGCTGCGCCGTGCCGAGCATCAGCCAGGCCTGTGAATCGGAGGGCATGAGTTTCAGGCCGCGTTCGAGGGTGGCGATCGCGTTCCGCGGCTTGTCCTGCGCCAAATCCAGGCGCGCCTGCCAGAACGTGCCGGCGGCGTAATCGAGGCCCGCGCCGTCGTTCATTTTTTTGACCTGATCGACGATCCTGGCCGCGCCGGTCCAATCCCTGGCCCCGACCGCCTGATCGAACAAGATGCCCAGCACCTGTTCGTTGTCGGGCGCGATTTTTTTCGCCTCGGCCAGCGCGTCGGCCGCTTCCTTGGTCTTGCCGCTGCGCGAGAAATACTGCCACAGCGCCACCTGCCTGCTTAGCGGGTCTTCCTGCTGTTCGATGATCTTCTGCACCATGTCGCCGATGTTGGAATCGCCCTTGATGCTGGCCAGCAACAGACCCAGCACCTTGTTCTGCGGGTCCGCGGCCAGCGCCTGTTCCACCCGCTGTCGCGCCTGTTCCTTCTGGCCGGTCTGCATCTGAAGGCGGACCAGATTCTGAAGCACGGGCATGTCGTCACTGTGATTTTTCAGATACCCGTCCAGCACCGCGATCGCCGCCTGCGTGTGACCGGCCCGCTCGTTCAGGGCGGCGATTTGCTGCGTCACCCGGCGGTCATCGTCTTGGGCCAGCGGCTTGAGGGACGCGAGGGCGGCTTCGACGGCGGTTTTCTGTTCGGCGGGGGTTTTGGCGGCCTGGATCATCGCCTGGCTCTTGAGCAACAGGGCGTCGGTGTTTTGGGGCTGGAACTTCAGCACGCGGTCGAGCAGGTCGGTCGCGCCGGCCACGTCGCCGGAGCGCAGACGCAGACGCGCCAGGTCCATGTAGGGCTTGAGCTGAAGCGCGCCGCCGGGGGCGGCCATGAGTTTTTCCAGCGTGGTGGCCGCCGCGCCGGTCTGACCGTCGGCCAGGTACGCCGACGCCAGCAGACCGAGCACTTCGGCGTTTCGACTTTCCAGTTCGGCGTTGACTTTTTCGAGCTTGGTGATGGCCAGGCGACCGTCGCCTTTGACCAGCGCGATCTTGCCCTGCATCATCACCAGAATGGGCGAATTGTCCCCGGCGATCGTTTCCAGTTCCTTCATCTCGACCGCGACCTGCTCCATCCGGGTTTTCTTCTCGGCGGCATCCTTGGCCAGTTCGTACTGAACCAGATGGATGTCCACGATGGACTTGGCGGCGGACTGCCGGTAATCGTTGGGCGTCATGGCCGCGATGTTCACGGGCATGGCCCGGTCCTTGCGCGCCAGTTTGAAGAACGCCAGCGCGTCATCCCATCGCTGCTGCTGCTGAAGCACGGCCCCCAGCGCCATCAGCGTCGCCACGTCATCGGAATGGGCGGTCGCGGTGTGGCGCAGCAATTGTTCGGCGCGGTGGAGGCCGGAACGGACCTCGCGTCCGTCTTCGAGTTGGATGATCTTGCCGTCGAGCATGACCAGCCGGCCGGCCAGGTCGCGGGTTTCTTCGGGATGATCCGACTTGAGCAACACCGCTTCGATCCGGTCCAGAACGGTCATCGCCTTGTCGAGGGTGTCCTGATCCTTGTTGCGGACTCCGGCGCGCATGAGCAACTGGAAGCGGCCCATCAGCGCCTGCGGATCATCGGGATGGGTTTGGACGAACTGGTCGATCTGCGCCATCGCCTGTTTCTGGAGGGTCTTGGCCTTGGCGGGATGATTGATGCGGGCGGCTTCCTCGGCGGCGTTCATGTCGAGCATGGCCAGCGCGACGGCGGCGCGGACATCGTTGGGATCATGCTGGAGGGCGGCCCGCAGATCGTCCTGGGCGTCCTTGGCGGCCTGTTCGCCGAGGTTGAGGTTGCTGATGCGCATCACCTGCGCCAGGCCGCGATACCGGCGGGCGGGCAGATTGTCCGGCGAATACTTGAGCATGTCCTGCGAATCTTTGTAAAGCTGATCCCACATCTGGATGAATTGGGGGAACATCTCGGCGCGACGATACGCCAGGTCCAGGAGGTTCCGCGACGCCTTGACGTTGGCCGGGTCGAGTTCCACGATTTTCCGCCAGCAACCTTCGACCTGACCGAGCAGTTCGCGCGCCTTGGCGCTGGTCGGGGCGGAGACCTTCAGCAGCGCCTCGGCGCGCTGCATCAGGATGCCGATGCGTTTGGGGGTCTCTTTTTCATACTGATAGGCGCGGTCCATCGCCTCGGCGGCCTTCTCGTACTCGTTGCTGTTCAGCAGTTCGCTGGCCCTGGCCATGTAACGGGCCGGGTCGCGGCGGGAGGTGAGCGAGACGACGCCGACCACGCCGCCCACCAGGATCACCACCGCCACCGCCAGAATGACGACGAAACGTGTATTGACTCGACCGGCCATGACATTCTCCGCGAAGTATCGGATCGGCGGGCGGAAGCCCGACGATCCGGGGTTGACGATCAGTTACTTGCCGCGACGGATCGCGGCGGGACGTCGCCGCGTTGCACCGCGGCCCAGTCGGGCAGACAGAGCATGATTTCGGGCAGGGCGTAAGACAAAAACTCCGATACGGACTTTTCCGTGGCGTCCACGTCGCCGATGCCGATGGGCATGACTTCGACCTTGCAGAAATAGGCGTATTTGTCGGTGAGATTGAACGCCTTGAGTCGGACGCCTTCGGGGGTGGGGACGTAATCGTTGTTGGCGATGAAGAAATAGGCGACGCAGAAGGTCTTGGCCTGGTTGTCGGGCTGGGCGAAGGTGACGATGGTGAGTTTGATGTCAAGACCGGGCAGTGCGACGGAGCCGGAGGCGGTGGTGGCCAGCACTTGTTTGCCGACGGTGTGAATGCGATCGGAGGCCAGGGTGACGGTGCGTTGCTGGGCAGCGCCGGCGACGGTGCCGCCGCCGGCGACGACGCAGCGGTCGGGGACGTGGGGCACGGAGTCGATGGTGCCGGTGTAGTAGGGAATGTGCAGACGGATGAGCGAGCCGGGTTCGTTGTCCTTCAGGCGTTCATCACGGAAGATCCAGGAGATGTATTGCGTGGTGCCCAGCGCGTTTTCCTGTTCGTCGGGCAGGCGGCCGCCTTTTTTGTCCAGGACGTACGGGCCGAAGCGGGTGGTCAACAGGTCCAGATCGCGGCGAAGAAGCACGGGTTGCTTGACAAGGTGCAGCCCCAGCCAGCGCATGGCGGTGGACATGCCCAGCAGCGAGACCAGCAGGATCAGCGCGGCGACGATGAAGGTGGGGGTGGCGACCTTGTTCCATTGAATCTTCATGAGCGCGCCCCCTTTGTGCCGGTGGAATCGGTAACGGCGGGGTCACTTACGGCGGGGTCACTTAAGTGACCCCGCCCGGAGGCGGGTTCCTCAATGATGAGTTGGTTGAGGATCCAACCGACGAACATGAACAGACCGAGGGCGGGGATGAGCATGAGCATGCCGATGAAGATGTGGAACTCCCCTTCGGTGGCCTGGGGGTAGTAGGGTCGGATCATGCCGAGGGTGGTGACGCGGGCGACGTTGCTGAGGATGGCGATGGGAACGGTCAGGACCACCATGACCAGCCGCGCCCACCAGGGGCGTTGGGCGAGGTAGGCGACGGCGAAGCCGAGCGCGATGAAGGTCATCAACATGCGGATGCCGCTGCACGCTTCGGCGATATTGAGTGGCGGGGTGAGCAACACGTTGTGGTGATAGAGATTGATGGTGTTGCCGCTCATCTCGGCTTCGAGGTTGTTGATGAGTCCCAGGACGTTGATGGCCAGGCCGGAGGATTTGGCGGCGATGTCCTGGAGTCGTTCGGTGATGTGGTTCCAGATGCGGTCGGAGACTTTGACGGCGAAGGTGAGATAGAAGACGGGGAACCATGCGAAGCGGAAGATGCGATGTCCGCAGGTCATCCAGACCAGACCGGCGAGGGCGAGGATCATGGCGTAACCGCGGAACATGTCATTGCCGAACGCCTTGAGGGCGTGCCCGGCGGGGTTGTCGGAGCCGACCAGTTCCACGCCGATGGTCAGGGCATAGAAGCAGATGCCGAGCAACAGGAACAAGGCGGCGGGCCAGAAGGATTTGACGACGGCTTTTCGCATGTCGTCGCGGTGTTGATAGAGGAAGTAGAGGCAGATGAAGGGAACGATCAGCGCATGGGACCAGTTGGGATCGGCCCAGGCGTAACCGATCAGGTGCATGCCGGTGGCGTCGAAGCGGACGCCCAGGGCGCGATAGATCGGGTCGTAGAAGAGCGCGAGGAACAGCAGGCCGAGTATGGCGATCCTGACCCAGGCGTGGGGCGGGATCAACGGGCCGAAGTCGGCGGCGACGGCACCGCTGTCCTTGGACATGCTGACACTGCTCATGGGGCTGCTCGTCACATCAGGCGGCGTGTGGGCGACAGGGGTTCCTGTACCTCCTGCCCTCCGAGGCCGCGGTCATCAACAGTACGCTTCTTATCATCGGGCGGTTCAACGGTGCGGTTGCGTCAAACCGCGCGAATCGGCGGGAAATTATCCGCTGCTGCCTTCCAACGGGCCGAACACCTGTTCCGCGAAGTTGCGGTCCAGCAGGAAGCCGAACCCGTAACTGACGCGGAACGAATTGCGCAATACCGCCATGAACGAGGCGCCGATGTTGGTTCCGATGTTGATCGTGTCGTTGGGCTTGAGATAAATGTCCGGCTGAACACCGTCGAATATCGCCCGGAGATTCAGACGAACCGTGGCTTCGGAGTCCGGCCCGACGCGGCGGATCAGATCGACCCGTTCGGGGATCGCCAGCGGCCCCAACCCGCCGGCGGCCATGACCAGTTGTTTGAGCGTCAGTTCCTGATCGCCGGGCAGGGCGTAGGTGCCGGGCCGGGCGATTTGTCCGCCGACGTACACGTTGCCGACCACCGGTTCGGGCACACGCACAATGTCATCAGGGCGCACGACGATGTTGTAACGCGCCAGACCCTTCATCAATTCCTTGGCATCGACTTCAATGACGCGCTGAGTCACCAGTTGATCGGGACTGGGCAAATCCCCGGCGTTGGCGGAAGAATCCGGGGCGGCGCCACCGGACATTCGCTCTGCCCCGGCTTGAGGCGCGGGGGCGTTTTCGACGCGCACCCATTTGCCGTTGACGTTCACCCAGCGCCCGTTGGCCGCGGCGGGTTGTTCCAACGCCTGGCCCAAGCCGGCGGTGTCGGCGGTCGCGGGGTCACTGAAGTGACCCCGCCGGGTGTCCGGCACATCAATATGTGTCTCATTACTTCCGGGGGCGGGGGTGCTTCCGGGGGCGGGGGTGTCCAATTGTTTGGAGAGGTCTTCGAGCAGATCGCCCTTGTCGGTTTGATCGCCCGGTTGCGTGGCCGGCTGGTGGTTGCCGGGCATCTGCGGTTCCTGAGGGGGGGCGGATTCGCCCGGCGCTTCGGTCGGCGCGAATCGTCCGGTCTCGACGATCCTGCTCAGGGGCACCTGGCGGATGACGTACAATTTTTGCGTTTGAGTCGGAATCCCCCGCGCCAGCGACAGCGCGTCGAGCAGCCGGAAGTTGTCTTTCAACAGGGTGTAAGTTCCCGGCGCGCCGGCCGCGCCGATGACGTTGAATGTTTTCTGGCGAGCTTCCTGCACGATCACGGACACGGTGGGGTTGCGCAGAATGTTCGGATGCAGAACGTTGATCATCTTCTGTTCGAGTTGTTTGGTGGTCAGGCCCGCGGCGCGAATCTGGCCGATCACCGGCAGACGCATGTAACCCAGTTCGTCGATGCGGCGGGTCTGCACACTTTCAACGTTGGGCGTAATCAACTCAAACACCGTCACGGTAACCAGATCGCCCGGCCCCAGGACGTATTCGGTGACTTGCGGGATGAGGTCTTCGCTGGTGATCTGACTCAGGCCGGGGATGGACTCCGCGGGTTCCTCGATCACGTCCAGCCGATCGAGAATCGGCAGCGTCACGGGGGTGTGTTCCCACCGACCGACCACCGAGGGATCAATGAACGAATCGGTGTCGCAACCGACCGTGCCCAGCAGCAGCACCGCCAGCAACATCCATCCGCCCACGCACACCGCGCGTTGTTTACACACTTGGCTGTAACCCGACTTCACGTCCAGCTCCTTTCGCGCCCGAATCGGGCGGAGCCCTCCGACTCTTTCAGTGACCCGTCGCTTCCTGCGATTCCCCGTTCCCTGCTTCATCCACGCAGAAAACAAATGACCCATTTCAACAAGACCCGTCAGACTAACATGGCACGACATTTCCGGCAAACACGCGGGATGCGTAGCGCGGGATGCGCTGTGCGGGGTGCGGCTTGCGGGATGCGGGGTGCGGCTTGCGGGATGCGGCTTGCGGCTTGCGGGGTGCGGCCATCCCGCACTACGCATCCCGCATCCCGCACTACGCATCCCGCATCCCGCATCCCGCATCCCGCACTACGCATCCCGCATCCCGCATCCCGCACTACGCACTACGCATCCCGCATCCCGCATCCCGCACTACGCACTACGCATCCCGCAAGCCGCACAGCGCACTACCCAAGTTATTCAACCATCGGACATCCATCGCCCTTAAGTTAGATTACACCCGCTGTTTTATCGCCCTCTGGTTATCGGGCGGGGGAGGGGGGAGGGACTAAGGGTGAGGGGCTGGGGAAGAAGAGGGCGACGCGCAATGTTGGGCGACGCATCCTTAGCCCCTAATCCCTCACCCCTAATCCCTCCTTCCTCTTTTCCCACTTTACGCTGGCAACCGAGGCCCCGTTCGGCAAGAATGGTGGAATGGTCAACACTTCCACTCCTGAAGCCACCACGCCGGGTTTTCAGCCCCCGGTCAATGTTCAGTTCTCCGTTTTTCTGGACATGCGTGTCGGCAAGATGCTCGAACTGATCGACATTCTTCAAAATCAATACCTCACACTCGCCGGTCTGTCGGTGATGGATGCGACCAATCATGCCGTGGTTCGTGTGTTGACCAGCAACCACGAATTATGCCGCCGGCTGCTCGGACGTCACAACCTGGCGTGGACCGAAGTCGATGTGGTGATCGCCGAGCTGCCCGGCCCCGGTTCGCTGAGCGAACTGTGTACCACGCTTTTGCGGGCCGAACTGAATCTTCATTACATCTATCCCTTGCTGGTCCGCCCGCGGGGACATGCCGCCGTCGCTTTCCACACCGATGACAATGTCCTGGCCATTCAACTGCTCCGGCGCAAACTCATCACGGTCCTGGCGGAAAATGACCTCGGCGACAACGCCCCCGGAAGCAACCCCGGAAGCGACCCCGGAAGCAACCCCGCCCCCGGAAGTTCCCCCGATGACCCAACAGATAAACCGGGGGACGATCCGAAAACCCGCAATTAGCCCGGAAAATCCAAAACAACCGCAGGCGCAGAGAAAGGGACGAAGGGACTTAGGGACGAAGGGACGAAGGGACGAAGTGAGAATGTGAGGATGGGGCTGTGACGTTTTCCCTTCGTCCCTTCGTCCCTTCGTCCCTCCGTCCCTTTCTTCGCGTCTCCGCGGTTGTTTTGAATTTCCCGGGCTATACTGCCGCATCCTCAATCACCTCCACCGGAGCCGCCGCATGATCTTCTCCTGCGAAACGTACCGCAACCTCGGCCTGTTGATTCTGCGTCTGGGCATCGGCGCCATCATGGTCACCGCGCACGGCTGGGGCAAAATCGTCGCCGGTCCTGAAATGTGGGGGCAAGTCGGTTCCGCCGCCGGGTTGCTCGGCGTACCCGCCTCGTTGTTCCTCGTATTCGGATTCCTGGCGGCGTTCTCGGAATGCTTCGCGAGCATTTTTCTGGCGCTGGGCTTGTTCACGCGCGTGGCCGCCTTCCTGCTTTTATCCACCATGACGGTCGCGTTCATCATGCACACCCACAACCACGATCCTTTCGACTCGGTGGCCAGCCATCCCCTTGAACTGGCGATCGTGTATCTTTCATTACTGCTGATCGGCCCCGGCCGCTTCGCCCTTGATGCCCTGCTGTTCAAAAAACGCGGCTGAGTGGCCGGGAGGAGACAGGAGACAGGAGACAGGAGACAGGAGACAGGAGACAGGAGACAGGAGACAGGAGACAGGAGATATTATATTTGGCGCGCCGTGGGTTCTTACTCCTGACTCCTGACTCCTTCTCGCACGTTTTCTTATTCATCAAACATTCATCAAAATTTAATTTGCACAATCCGCCCGGTGGTGTATAGTTCCTTGTCCGTGGAATGGGAAGCATTGAGAGAGCTGTGGAATGGGATTGGGAGATGTCTTTCCTCACCGCGTCAGCGGCATTCCACCTAAAACTTGATTGCAACACACGAACCCGGCCCCGTGGAAGTTTTTGGCTGTTCCCGGAAGTTCCACAGGCCTCCGAAGTGTGGGAGACCTAAGATGAAGTTGTATCGTTGCGCTATCGTGGCCGCTCTGGCCGCCATGCCCTTGTCCGCCGCGTTCGCCGCACCCGTGGTGGACGGCTCCTTCGACGCCGCCGAGTATCAAACCGTCATCCCCGATGGTTCCGACGGCTCCGCTCAGTTTGTCGGCACGGGTCTGGACATCACCCACGTCGGCTTCTCCCTCACCGGCGGAACCTTTTACGTGGGTCTCCAAACCGCCGACACGTTTGATGTGAACGGCGATGACACCGCGCTGCCCCGCCATCGCTACACCGGTTTCTGGATCGACTTCACCAACGGCTCCGATCACTACCTCCTTGATACCGCCACCACCGGATCGGCCGCTCTCGCTTATGCCGACCTCTACTATTCCCCGGACGGCATCAACTACAACCTCGTCCCCGGCTTTGCATCCGTCTCCGCCATCGGCACCGGCCTCGAACTTTCCTTCGATGCCTCCTTCGCTTCCGCCATTTCCTTCGTCACCTCCGGCTTCGAGTTCGCCGGCCAACTCGACGGCTCCGGTGCCTGGGCTGACGATCAGGTGGACGGCATTGCGATCCTCGTGCCAGAACCGGCCACACTCGCCCTCTTCGCCGCCGGTACCGCCCTCATGGTCGCTCGCAAACGCAAACACGCCTGACCCCCGGAACCCCGGAACCCCGGAACCCCGACCCGGCGATAACCGAACACGCTATCCCCCTCCATGCCCACGGACCCATCGTCCATGGGCTTTTTCACATGCTACAATGCCCCGCTCATGGTCCATCTGTCTCTCACCGATCGCGTGCTCGACAATCGGCTTCCCGCCAACGACTTCGTTAAACGCGGCAAGCCCAGGTGGCTCCGCGCTCAACTGCCCCATACCGAAAAGTACGGCCAGTTGCTTCGTCTGGTCCGCTCCCAAAAACTCCACACCGTCTGCGAAGAAGCAAACTGCCCCAACATGGGCGAATGCTGGTCCAACGGCGTGGCCACGCTCATGATCCTCGGCGATGTCTGCACACGCTCCTGCGGTTTCTGCCACATCGCCACAGGCCGGCCCCCCGTTCTCGACACCGACGAACCCGCCCGCGTCGCGCAAGCCGTCGCCGCGATGAACCTCAAATACGTCGTCATCACCAGCGTCGATCGTGACGAACTACCCGATGGCGGGGCCTCGATCTGGGCCGATACCATCCGGCTCACCCGCCAGGCCAGTCCGAACACGAAAATTGAAGTGTTGATTCCCGACTTCCAGGGCGACTGGGCCTCGCTGCAATTGGTTCTTGACGCCAGGCCCGACGTGCTGGCGCACAATCTTGAAACGGTGTGCCGGCTCTACCCCGCCGTGCGCCCGCAGGCCAAGTACGGACGCTCCATTGAACTGCTCCATCGCGCCAAACAACAGGGTCTGATTACCAAAACCGGCATCATGGTCGGCATCGGCGAACGCGACGACGAAATCGCCCCGCTCATGCGCGACGTCTTGTTCGGCGGGGAAGGGGCGAGGGACGAGGGACGAGGGGCGAGGGACGGGGGACGAGGGATTGGAGAAATCTCCTCCCTTCCCCCCTCACCCCTCACCCCTTCCCCCCTCACCCCTCACCCCTTCCCTCTCACCGACATCCTCACCATCGGGCAGTACCTCCAGCCCTCTGCCCACCATCTGCCGGTGCAACGTTTCGTAACGCCTGAAACATTCGCCGATTACAAACGGCAAGGCGAGGCGATGGGTTTCGCCCATGTCGAATCGGGTCCGATGGTGCGTTCCAGTTATCACGCCGATCAGCAATCGCAAGCCGCGCACGCCCATGCCCACGCCTCCTGACGCTGTCCCGTCAACTCCCTCCACATCGCACGGGCTTGCCTCAACGCCTTCCTCGCGTTTCCCCGTTTCCACAAATCCGCATGTTTTCTCTTGATCCGTTTCCCGGTACGGGTAAAATATATTCAATCAAGTTGTCCGATTTGAAGTCGTATGGGCCGCCGATCTCTCCGGAACCCCGGCAATGCTCTGACAAACACATCATTCCGCGCGGAGTTGTCGCAGCGAGCACAACACATTCGTGTCGCACCGCTGTGATTCCCCCCGCCCCGCATACACCCGAGGTCCGGCAGCCCGGACCAGGGCGCCACGTCGGCTCACCCTGACGTGGCGTTTTTCGTTGGGGGGAGGAAAGCGAGTAGCGAGTGGGGAGTGGGCGAAGCGGATGTTGTGCCATGAACCCGTCCGCCACCGCGAAACGCGACCGAACTCATTTGATCTCATCGCTCATCGCTCATCACTACTCGCCACTCGCCACTCGCCACTCGCCACTCGCCACTCATTTTTTCTTCTTCCCCAAAAGGTCGAACACATCGTTGATGAGTTTCTCCTCCGGCGACCGTTTTTTCTGCGGCTGCGGTGCCGGTTGATCCCGCGGCGAATCGGTCGGCGCGGTCGGCTGATTCTGCTGCCCGGTCTGCTGCTGATCCGTCGGCTTGGCTTCCGGGGGCCAGGGGTACGGCAGGTGCGGCACGGGGGCGGGTTTCTGGTCCCGCTTCTTTTTATCAATCAGCGACTGCAACACGCCGCCGACCTTCATCGCGCCGCCCACAATGTCGCCCGTTTCGCTCCCCATGACGTTGGCCGCCGAACCTCCGCCGGTCAAAAATGCCATGCGGAGTTTCAGTTCCTTTTCATCCGGCCCCAGTTTGTCCAACGGGCCGGCCATGATGAACTGATCCACATAATTCGGGTCGTCCCTGAACGCGCTCACGCCGTACACCCGCCGCAACGCCCGTTCCGTGATGCCCAGCACCATATATCCACATTTCGCCGGTATCTTCTGCTCCAAAGCAGTGACCTGCCGTCCGCTCATGTTCAGCGCCCCCCACGTCGCCACCTGATAATTTTCGCCGATCAGCATGTCCAGCCGGCTCATCGTCACCACGCCGTCTTTCATCGACACATCCATCGGCGTGAACCACGCGATCAACTCATTGCCGCTCCGCTCCGATTTCCCGCCTTTGACCAGGTTTCCCACCACCTGCGGCAACATCACCAGCGTCTTAATCAATCCCGCGTTGCTCACCACCATCTTGCCCGGATCGATCGTCGCCTTGCCGATGCTCCATTGCTCAATGCCCTCCTGCTTGATCGCTTCATCCCCGCTCATCAACTTCGACACCGGCAAGCGGAATCCCTCCTTCGCCACCACCAGCGTCACCGGTCGCTCCGACCGTATCGCCTGTTTCAATAGCGGGTGATCGATCAGCTTTCGACTCAACTGTTCGGTCAGCATGAACGATGCGGTCATCGTGTCCGTCAGCGTCAATACCCCCGCGTCCATCCGGGCCGGGATCTTCGCCTTGGCCAGCGGCGAATCAATCGTCGCCGTGACAGGCCCCTTCCCGCCGCGCAACGTCGCGTTCGCGCCCAGCGTCACCTTGTCCCCCAATGCCGCGGCGATCAAGCCGTTCTGCTTCGCCAACGCATCCAGCGAAGCGGTCGGCATGTCGCTCAGCGTCGCCTTCACATCCGCGTTCATGCCCGCCAGGTTCACCTTCATGCCGGGGGCGGGGGTGCTTCCGGGGGTGCTTCCGGGGGTGGGGGTGGGCAGAGACAATTGCATGTCGATGGCTTTGCCGAGGGGGATGGATTGATCGAGTTCAAAGCGGATGCCTGACAGGGAGATGTCGTAGGCGTGGCCGGTGAGGGAATAGCGTTGCTGACCGGGCAGACGAACGCGGACCTGGGCATAGCCGACGGGCAGCGCCTTGCGGGGATGGCGACGATGATCGGGGGGGTCATTCCGGGGGTCATTCCGGGGGTCGGTTTCAGGCGGGCGATTGCGAACCATGATGCTGTCTCCATACAGCGGAGGGAACTCCGTTACATCGCTATCGGCTGGAATCCGGGCAAACCTTAACGATTCTGACGGTTGATCCGGCTGCGATCCAACGATAGCGCGACGCAAACATGCGTCGATAAACCACCACAGACCAAACTGTTACCTTTATCCCCCAAACCGATAGCAAATATACACCATGATGGGCGAGATGCCAATAAAATTAACGGCCTGAGTCCAAATTAATTTTGGCGATGTGCGGGGTGCGCTGTGCGGGATGCGGAGGCGCGCTCTTACGCATCCCGCAAACCGCACAGCACACCCCGCACCCCGCCCGGCGTATTCAAGCGTACACCGCCAACTCAACATCCGGCAGGCGATGACGAAACCGCTCGGCCAGCGCGTTCAGTTGCGCATCGTTCAGCGGCTCGGCCAGCGGCTCGGCGGTTCGGCGCACGATGGTGTAAAACTGTACCCGCGCGATCCGGCAGCCCCGACTCATCAAATCGATCACCCGTTCAATGTACGCATCCAATTCTTCAAAGGGCGTCGGTTCGCCGGCCCACCGCATGAACAGCGATTGAATGACCAGCGGGCGCGTCCGACCGGCCAGCGCGATGTTGTCGCAGATGCCTTCGAGCGTGATCGACGCCGATCTCGGCCGGTCGATTTTGCGGAAGTACGTTTCGGTGCCGGCATCGAGTTTCGCCCACACTTCGCCGCGGTTGGCGTCGAGCAATCGGAGGGTTTGTTCGACTGGCGGGCGGTCGAGCAGGGTGGCGTTGGTGATGAGGACGATCTTCGCGTCGGACAGGCCGTACTTGAGGCGAAGGTCGATGGCGGTTTGCACGGCGGCGGGAAACTGGGGGCAGGCGGTCGGTTCGCCGTCGCCGGAGAAGGCGATATCGTTCAGCCGCCGATGCGATGGCGGCGTGTCACGGAACTGGGCGTCGCGCCAGATCAAGCCGTCGGCGACGATGCTGAGCATCTGATCCAGCTCGGCGGTGAGTTGATCGAGGTCCACATCGCCGCCGCGGGGGCGATGAATCGCCCCCGCCAATCCCGCGGAATCCAACTTCCGGGGGCGATCCACCTGGCAATACACGCAATCGAAGTTGCAGGCGGTGTCGATGTTGAGGTTGATGCCGACGCTCAGGCCGGCACTGCGGCGGCTGATGACGGGATAAACAAATGTGAACGTCTTCCACTGCCGGCTGTGGTCGGACACCAGCCGGTGCAGAGCGTCATCGCCCGATGATGAGGGGGGAGTGCGGACCATCAGATTATTGTAACGTCGTGGGCGGGGCGGAGCGTGAGAGGAATGACGAATGACGAAATCCGAATGACGAATGAAATCACAAATGCCAAATGCCAAACGACAACCCATCACGGTCTGCCGCCGCCCCCCGGAAGTAAGGCGGCGTCATCCCGTGCTTGATTTGAACATTGGAATTTGGAACTTCATTCGTCATTTCCCCGCATATCGCAACATCGCCGCCAGCAGGACATGCCGGAGTTTTTCGACGCTCATTTGCTGGAGATATTCGTTGGTGAAGTCGATGCGGAACTTGTTGAACCCTCGAAGCTCGGCGATGCACTGCTCACGATTCAGTTCCGGGATCATCGCGGCCAGTTGTTCGGGCGAAAGATTCGGACTCATCTGGTCGTACCCCTGCATCATGCGAACACATCGAGCAACCCACCATTCATATCGGCAGCAAAGGGGTACGGATTATTCAGGTTGTGAACATTTTTCAGCGAAGGATACGGAATCCGGTTCGGCTCATAGACCTGATCGGGTAAACCGGCGGCGAACGGATTGCTGTAAGGCCAGGTCGCAGGCACGATGCCCGGCTCGGTGCCGCCGCGATCCGTGAACGCCGGGGTCTGTTCGATTCGCGGAACCTGCTGAGCATTGAACGCGAACGCATAACGAGTCGCGCTCCCCGAAACGTCATGGCGGACGGCAACCTTGCAACTTCCGGGGGCGGCGGGCGATTCATTCGGACGCAACTGCGTGCCCAACGGGCCGTCGCCTTTTTGCAGACCGACCGGCAGGCCCCCGCGACCGTTACCGGCATCGAGTTTCGCATAGCCGTCCATGATCTGGGCGAACGCATTGCTCAGGGCGATCATCGTGAAAATCGTTGACATGCCGGAAGAAAGAACAAACGCAACACCCCGCCCACGGAAGTCGCGCAACCGGCGATATCCGCTGAAATTGCGCGGCATGACGTTCCGGGACAGGTGAACCGGATGTTGACCCCACGCAACAAACAACCGATGATCCGTCGCCCAAAAACAACGCGGATGCGCTGTGCGGGATGCGGGATGCGTAGTGCGGGATGCGGAAGACCCGCAAACCGCATCCCGCATCCCGCACCCCGCAAACCGCAAACCGCATCCCGCAAACCGCATCCCGCAAACCGCACAGCGCAAACCCATGCGTACCGACGACCTGGATTACCACCTGCCCGAAGAACTGATCGCCCAGAAACCCGCCGACCGGCGTGAACTGGCGCGACTCATGGTCGTTCGTCTATCCGATGACACCGTCGAACATCGCACCGTCAGCGATCTGCCCGATCTGCTGCCCCCGAACGCGTTGCTGGTGTTCAACAACACCAAAGTGTTGCCCGCCCGCTTCCGGGGGCGCCGCATCCGTACTTCCGGGCACGTCGAAGGACTGTTCATCGAAACATGCGACCCCCGTAACGACGCCCACTGGACCGTCCTGCTCCGCAGCGGCGGTCGTCTGCGGCCCGGCGAACTACTCGCGCTGCTCGACCCCGCCCCCGGCCCCGCCCCCGCCCCCGGCGACCGCCCCACCGCTCACGAACTGGAATTGCTCGAACAACACGACGACGGCTCATGGCTCGTTCGCAAGCATTCGCCGCTGAACACACACGCGCTGCTCGAACAGGTCGGCTCCATGCCCCTGCCGCCCTACATCCAACGCATGAGGCAACCCCCGGAAGCCACCCCGGAAGCCACCCCGGAAGCTACCCCGGAAGCTACCCCGGAAGCTACCCCGTTCAGCCGGGATATGTGTGATATGGATCGGCAACGCTATCAGACGGTCTATGCCACCGAACCCGGCGCGGTCGCCGCGCCCACCGCCGGGCTGCATTTCACGCCCGCCCTGATCGACCAACTGCATCAGCGCGGCATACAAACCGCCTGCATCACGCTGCACGTCGGACTCGGCACGTTCCAGCCGATCCGCGCCGAAACACTCGAACAACACGTCATGCACAGCGAACGATTCAGCGTACCGGCGGAAGTTGTTGCCGCGTTGAAATCCGCACGGGCGGAGGGGCGGCGGATCATCCCGGTGGGTACGACCAGTGTGCGGGCGCTCGAATCGTTACCCCCCCGGAAGTTTGAAAACGGAGAAGGGTACAGCGGTGAAACGAGCATACTGATTCAACCCGGTTACGAGTTTCGTTTCGCCGACGGCTTGATGACCAATTTCCACCTGCCGCGCAGCACACTGCTGGCCCTGGTGGGCGCGATGACGGGATTGGAGCGATTGCTGGAGTTGTATCAACAGGCGATCAATCTGCGCTACCGTTTTTACAGCTACGGCGATGCGATGCTGATACTGCGGTGAACACACCGCACAAAGCCGCGACCGCCCCCGGAAGTTGAAGACGCATCACAAAGCCGCGACCGTTGGTCGCGGTCCCCCCCCACAAAGCCGCGACCGTTGGTCGCGGTCTTCGGAACGCGGCGCGCGTTGGTTTTTCCAATGATTTCACATCGCCCAAGACCGCGACCACCGGTCGCGGCTTTGTGCATATCTCACCGCGTCCCGCCGGTGACGACGACGTCGTCGAACTTGGACAGATCAGCGGCCGAGGCGATGGATGTGACTTTGGATTGTGCTTTGCCGAGGTAGATGCCATCCTTGCCCGCCGACCAGAGAACATATGCACCCTTGACCACATCGGTGGTTTCATTGGGACTATCTTGATTATCGCCCGTCCCACTGATATCGGTGTTGATGACGAACCACGCCATGTTAACAATGTTGTCTGCCAGCAAGGAATTGGATGGATTATTGTCATAGATGGCACCCGTTGAACTTTTGACGCCGTTGATGAGATAATCCCGTGCGGTGTTGCGATAGAAAATGCCCGGGCTGCCGCTGGCGGTAACGGGGACGGGAGAGCCGGCTTGCCCGGCGACCGCGCGGAAATACAACACCGGCATACCGCTCCACGGATCGACCAATTCTTTGTAACCAGTCGTAAGGTCGTTATCACCATCGTTGTTATTGATGTCAGCGGTTTCTCCGGTCTTGGGGGAATAGAAAGCGCCGTAGAGGCGGGCATTGGTGCCGCCATAGTTGGTCCGCGGGCCAGCGGGAGATTTAACCACCTTAGTAGTGCTGGGAGTGCTTGGCACCGTGATGTAAGTTCCACTTGCCGCCGAATTATTCGCCTCGCCCATTAGACTCACCATCATGTTCTCCGTTCCGGAAAACGCTGAAGTGCCTGAAGTGGTGGCGAAACCGACGACAGCCGTTTCCGAGAAGTACCCCGGATACGCATTGAACTGGGTGTAGTAGGCATCGCACGCGGCGCTGATACCCTGCAACTGCGTGGACGCGGCCAGTTTCTTGGCGCGGTCGCGCGCCGAGCCGAGGGCCGGGAGCAGGATGCCCAGTAGCAGCGCGATGATCCCGATCACCACCAGAAGTTCCACAAGCGTGAACCCCCGGAAAGCGATGTGCGATGTGCGATGTGCGATGTGCGATGTTGAAGAGCGATGCGAAGTGAATACCGACATGACGTTACTCCCTGTGAAGCGGCGAACCTGTTACATTGTACGCCTCTGAACCGGAACTTGGAACCCCTTTGTATTCCGGCGTGCGGGCTT
>Ga0172380_10003641_pt1 | contig 20856 bp, 20 predicted proteins | sample Leawe162metaG_FD_119747 | JGI IMG/M metagenome (GOLD analysis project Ga0172380, IMG submission 119747) | Leachate microbial communities from a municipal landfill in Southern Ontario, Canada - Leachate well 162 metaG | ecosystem: Engineered > Solid waste > Landfill > Unclassified | place... | reverse complement strand
TATGATGGTCAGTCTCTGGTTGGAAAACCCGGCCAGTTTTGGCGGGGTTAAAATGGTGGCTGACCCTGGATGGTCGTTCCGTATTATTTCCACTCTCACCCTGACCGCCGGTACAATATTTTTAATGTGGCTGGGGGAGCAGATTACGGAGAAGGGCATCGGTAACGGAATTTCTTTGATTATCAGTCTCGGTATTATTTCCCGTTATCCGACCGCGGTTAAACAGGTGATCGAGTTAACGCAACAAGGAACTCTTACCGGTTTAAGTATCATCTTGATGCTTATTTTGATTGTCGCGGTAGTTGGTGCCACTATTCTTTTGCTGGAGGGAGAACGCCGTGTTCCGGTTCAGTATGCCCGCAGGGTTGTAGGCCGGAAGCAGTACGGCGGACAAAATACTTATCTTCCGGTCAAGATTAACCAGGGTGGCGTTATCCCGCTTATTTTCGCGGTTTCCATCCTGATGTTTCCGGCCACCATTTTAAAATTTTATAAAGGCGCTTTTGCCGTTAAACTTTCCAGTATGCTGGACCGGGGTGGATTGTTGTATATTGTTCTTTACGCGGCCCTGACGATTTTTTTCTGTTATTTTTACGCCGCGGTAAGTTTTAAACCGGAAAAAGTTTCCGACGACCTTCGTAAATACGGCGGTTTTGTCGCCGGTATCAGGCCCGGTCGTGCCACCACGGAACATCTGGAAAAGATTTTGCTTTTTGTTACCTTGCCCGGCGCGCTTTTTCTGACTATAATCGCCCTTTTTCCCCAACTGATTGTAGGCGTTTTTAAGGTTCCGTATCTGGTCAGCAGTCTTTTTGGCGGAATCGGCCTGCTGATTGTGGTGGCGGTGCTGATTGAGACGATGCGTCAGATTGAGGCGCATCTTTTAATGCGTCACTACGAGGGATTTTTGAAGAAGGCCCGTATCCGATAAGGTGTTGATGAATTCAAACAAAGAACGCGTTTTAAAAAATAGAGTCGTCGTTTTTTTTGGTCCGCCCGGCGTAGGTAAAGGAACCATTACGACCCGATTGGCAAAAGAGTTCGGTTGCCGGACCATTTCTTCCGGAGACCTCTTGAGGGAGAACGTGAAGGGTGGAACGGACCTGGGCAACCAGGCAAAAAAGTTTATGGATTCGGGCGGCCTGGTTCCCGACCAGCTGGTTACCCGGATGGTAATGGCTGGCTTGGAGAAGACTGAAGGCTGCGTTTTTCTGGACGGTTTTCCGCGGACCATTGTTCAGGCTAAAGAACTGGCCGCTTATCTGGAAGAAAGAAATTGGAAACTCCTGGTAATTGACTTGGAAGCGGATGACGAGTTTCTGATGGCGCGTCTTACCGGTCGGCTTGTTTGCGGGAACTGCGGAGCTATCTATCATCAGGTTAATTTGCTCCCGAAAAAAGAAGGCGTTTGCGATGTTTGCGGCGGAGGTCTTTACCGGAGAGCGGATGACCATCCGGATGTTGTTGCTACGAGACTTTCGGTTTATCACCAGCAGTCGGCGCCGTTACGGGATTATTATCAAGAATTAGGTTTGATGGTAACGCTGCGCGGAGATAATTTTTTAGATAAAACGCTTGCCGCCGTGCGCGATGTTTTGGTAAATATTTCGTAAGCGCGGAGAGATAGATGCGGCATCAGGCGAAACTGATAAGGATGAAGGAAGCCGGCCGTATCGTCGGCTTAACCCGTCAGTATCTTGCGGGATTAATTGTACCGGGCATTACTACCGGCGAGTTGGATAAACGAGCCGGGGAGTTTATCGAGAAAGAAGGCGGGCGGGCCGCGTTTAAAGGATACTGTGGTTTTCCCGCGTCAATTTGTGTTTCACCCAACGAAGTTGTAATTCACGGGATTCCCGGGGAAAGACGGCTTCTAGAGGGAGATATCGTCGGCATTGATTTGGGCGTGGAGAAGGATGGTTTTTTTGCCGACGCCGCCGCGACTTTTCCAGTCGGGACGATTTCCGCGGAGAACGAAAGGTTGATTTCGGTGACCCGAGCATCTCTCTTGACGGCGCTTGGTCGGTTAAAATCCGGGTTGTTCGTAGACGATATCAGTTCCGTAATTGAAAAGTCGGTTAATAAAGCCGGATTTTCGGTAGTTAAATCTTTTTGTGGGCACGGCATCGGCCGTCGGTTACATCAGAGTCCGGAAGTGACGAATTTTGTAAGCGGGAATACTTTTCGTTTATACCCCGGACTTGGCTTGGCGATCGAACCTATGGTAAACTATAGGGGAGGAGAAGTAAAAATTCTCCCTGACGGCTGGACGGTGGTAACTGTAGACGGAAGTCCATCCGCTCATTTTGAGGAAACAGTTGTCGTGCTGGAAAATGGTTGTGAGATCGTAACTCAAGCATGAAAAAGGAGAATAAATTAAAAGTTGAAGGCGTTGTTTTGATGGCGCTGCCTAATGCCAACTTTAAGGTAAAATTAAAGAACGGGCACGAAATTTTAGCTCACGTCAGCGGTAAGATGCGAATGCATTATATCAAAATTTTACCGAGCGATAAAGTGATTATGGAAATCAGCCCTTACGATTTAACGAAAGGCAGAATCATTCAACGGCAATAACGATAATTATGAAAGTACGAGCTTCGGTGAAAAAAATTTGTCCCCAGTGTCAGATTATTCGGCGGGGCGGTAAGGTCCGGGTTATCTGTAAAAATCCCCGGAAGGGACCAAAACACAAACAGGTTCAGGGATAGTTTAAAAGACTATGGCTAGAATAATCGGTGTGGAGATTCCAAACGCCAAGCGGGTAGAAACAGGACTTACTTATATTTACGGTATCGGCGTGAATTTAGCTCGGCGTTTATTGAAAGAGACCAAGATTGATGCGGATATCAGGGTAAAAGACCTTACGGAAGACCATATTAACCGTTTAACGATGGCGATTCAGCGCAGTTACCGGGTTGAAGGCGACTTGCGCCGGGAAGAAACGGCAAACACGAAGCGCTTGATAGAAATCGGTTGTTACCGAGGTGTTCGGCACAAGCGAGGTTTACCGGTTCGGGGACAAAGGACGCATACCAACGCCCGGACCCGCAAGGGTCCCCGGAAGACGGTTTCAACCATCCGCAGCAAGGATAAGCGGAGCGAAATAAAGTCCAAGGGACCGGAAACCAAAAAGAAATAGAGAGGGCAAAAGCGAATGGGTAAAAAGTACGAAAAGAAGAAAAAAAAGAGCACTGCTCCTTCCGGAGGCATCGCCCACGTGAAGGCGACATTCAACAATACTTTTGTCACGATAACTGATGACAAAGGCAATGTTTTGGTCCAGGCAAGCAGCGGCCAGGTTGGTTTCAAGGGGACCCGTAAGGGGACGCCGTACGCTGCCGGTTTGGTTGCCCGGGAGGTGGCTCGTCGCGCCCAGGATCTCGGGGTGAGAGAAGTGGAAGTTCGGGTAAAGGGACCGGGTCCGGGTCGGGAGACGGCTATTCGTTCTCTTCAGTCAGCCGGGCTGATGGTAACCCAGATTCACGATATGTCTCCGATTCCTCATAACGGTTGTCGGCCGCCCAAGGAGCGCCGAGTTTAAAAACAGCCGTAGCAGTGCGATTCATCGCACGTATTGCCGTAGAACAGGCGGAAGGCCTGTGAAAACACTATGAAAACAAGAGCGCCAGTTTGTAAAATCTGTCGTCGCGAAGACACGAAATTATTTCTAAAAGGCCAGCGGTGCTTAACGGCGAAATGCGCCATAGACAAAGGACGACCGACGCCTTCCGGAAACAGCCGGTATTCCAGCCCGAATTCCACCTATCGTCTCCAGCTGCGGGAAAAGGAGAAAGTCCGTTCTTTTTACGGCGTTTTGGAAAGACAGTTTCGACGTTATTTTGCCATGGCTCAGAAGAGCGGTCAGGCTCCCGGCGAAAAACTGCTTATTTTCTTGGAACGGCGGTTGGATAACGCTTTAGTTGTTGTCGGTTTGCTGCCTTCCAGGCGTTCTGCCCGTCAGTTAATCGGCAGCGGTCATATTCGGGTAAACGGTCGTCGCATGAGCATCCCTTCTTATTTGGTTGCTAACGGTGACGAAGTGGAATTCCGGTCCGGTTCCCGGGTTTTACCAAAGCTGAAGGAAATGATTCTGGCCGGCGGTGTGACAAAACAGTGTCCGACTTGGCTGAATCTGGATAAGGAAGCGGTCAAGATTAAAGTTCTGCGGGAACCTTCCCGGAGTGAAATTTCCGTCCCGGTGGAGGAGGGTCACATCGTTAACCTTTACTCACGGTAATTTACAGAAGGAAAAAATATGGAGCAATTTAAATACCCGACAAAGATTGAGTGGGAGAAGGATACATATCGTGAGACTTACGGCAAGGCTGTTGTAGAGCCGCTGGAACGCGGTTTTGCCATTACGGTTGGAAATTGTCTCCGCCGTGTCCTGCTTTCGGCGATTCCCGGCGTAGCGATTACCAGTGTCAAGATTGACGGTATCGCCCATGAATTTTCGGCGATTCCCGGCGTAAAAGAGGATGTTACTGATGTTGTTCTGAACCTTAAGCAGATAAACCTTAAGGCCAACATCACCGGACTTCCTAAAAAATTTTCCGTGACGATTGAAAAAAAGACAGAACTTTTAGCCGGCGATTTGTTTGCCGACGCGGAAATTAGCGTTGAGAATCCAAAATTGCATATTGCCACTCTTTCCAAAGGAGCTACGCTGAAGTTAGAGTTAACGGTCAGCCAGGGGTTTGGTTACGTGCCGGTCGGACGGATAGTCGAGGAAGGAGTACCTATCACTACTATTCCTTTGGCGGCTTCGTTCAGTCCGATTACCCGGGTTTCTTACCGTATCGAAAATACGCGGGTAGGACAACGGGTTGATTACGAAAGGCTGTTGTTGGAAATCTGGACAACCGGTTCTATTACACCTAAGGATGCGGTAAAGCACGCTACCGAGATTTTGAACAAGCATTTTAACCTGATTGCCGGAAACGGTGAGGCGGACGGAATAAAAACACCGAAAGAACCTTTAGTGAAAGCCAGTCTTTCGGAAAAACCTTCAGTCAAGAAGGCTGCTCCGAAAAAAACAAAAAAAAGTTGAGGGTAGATGCGACACCAACGAAGAAAAAGGGTTAATTTAAACCGAGGTCGCCGGGCCGGAGTTTTCAATTCTTTGCTTAAGGGGTTGATTATCCACGGAAAGGTTAAGGCTTCTACGGCCCGCGTCAAACAGATACAGGTTTTGGCGGAAAAGATAATTACCATGGCTAAAGAAGATTCGGTGGCCAGTCGGCGCCGGATATTTTCCTACCTGCAGGATGAAACCATGGTGAAGAAGTTGATGTCTGAAATCGCCCCGCGTTATCAGGGTCGCAACGGTGGCTATACTCAGTTATTTAAGCTTGGTCCCCGCCAGGGCGACGGATGCGAACTTTCCCAGCTAACCTTCCTGCCGTAAAGAAGATAAGTGGTGAATGGTAGGAATCGACCATTGCCGCACTGCTACCTGAATGCATGCCTAAAGCAGAAAACATTGATTTCCTGAGAGAGCATAATCAACACCATATTCTTCAACATTACCAACGCCTTAGTCCGGATAAACAGAACCGTTTCCGGAAAAACTTGGATGGGCTGGACCTTCCGCTGGTTTTTAAACTTCACCAGGAATTTTCCGTTAGAAATATCGTCGCGCATGTTTCTGGCGATATTCAACCGGCCCCGATTATTACCCTACCTAAAACACCCTCCGAGGCGGTTTTCCGGGAAAAGGCGTGCGCTGAAGGGGAGGCGCTTCTTCGCGAAAACAGGATTGCTGTTCTTGTTGTAGCCGGTGGCCAGGGTTCTCGTTTCGGGTTTGAAGGCCCCAAGGGTATTTTCCCTGTTTCCCCGGTCAAAAATAAATCTCTGTTTCAATTGTTTTCCGAAACGATTCTGGCTCTAAACCGCCGTTACCGGTCCGCTATTCCCCTGTTGGTTATGACCAGCACGGAAAACGACGGTTCAGTTAAAGATTTTTTTCGGGCGCATTCCTTTTTCGGATTGGATTCCGGCGCGGTCTTCTTTTTTAAGCAAGAGATGCTGCCTACGATTACTGCGGCCGGTAGTCTGATTTTGAAGGACGAGACGCATCTATTTACCAATCCCTCCGGACACGGCGGTTCTCTCAAGGCGCTTTACAAATCCGGACTTCTTTCCGGGCTTACGCAAAAGGGTTTCTCCGACCTTTTTTATTGTCAAATTGACAACCCGTTAGTGAAGATAGCCGAACCGGCTTTTCTGGGATATCACCGCCTGGCGGAATCAGAATTTTCTCTCAAGGTTTTGCGGCGGCGAAACGCGGCGGAAAAAATAGGCGTTTACGCGCTCGTAGACGGAAAGCCGGGTGTAATTGAATATAGCAACCTGGTGCCGGGGAGTGAGTGTCTGACCGAAGGGGAAGACATGCGTTTTTGGGCCGGGAGCATAGCTATTCATATTCTTTCCCTGCCTTTTGTGGAACGTTTGAATCGTCAGGGATTCAGTTTGCCTTATCATCGGGCGGTTAAGATTACCGAAGCGCCGGGTTTTGGCGGAAAATTGGAAAAGATGACTGTCTGGAAATTCGAAACATTTGTATTCGACGGTTTGCCGCTGGCCGCCAGGACTTGCTGCGTGGAAACGCTCCGGGAGGAAGAGTTTGCTCCGGTCAAGAATCGGCAGGGAGAAGATTCGGCCGATTCTGCCGCAAAGGCAATTTCTGTTCGCACCCGGCAATGGTTGGTTGAAACCGGCAGCGCGGCTGTGGCGCCGGGGGTGCGGGTTGAAATAAGCCCGGGTTATGCCTTGGATAAAGAAGAACTCGCCGAAAAACGGAAAGGAAATCCCCTGGTAATCAAAAAAGACACCTACCTGGAATAAGCATTTTGTACTGATGCCGTTTTGACTTAAACCCTGTATTTTTAGTAAAATAACAATTTAACGAAAAGATTTTGTACTTAACCCGGGGGAAATAAAAAAATGGATATCAGGTGGCTTTTATCATTTAAGATGACCGGCTGGTTTTGCGGCGGCGTGATCGTCGTTTTGGCCGTTCTTTCTATCGTTTCCTGGTCACTCATTTTTCAGAAAATGGCTGCTTTTCGCCGGGCGCGTCGCGCCAATTCCTTTTTCCGTTCAATGTCTGGTACGGAAATATCGGAGAAGTACACTGCTTTTTTTGCTTATTCCTGCCTATATCTGATTTCTTGGAAGGTAAATCAATTTCCGTTATTGGATGAAAAGAACCTTTTAAAATTAGAAGAGGAACTCAAAATTGAATTGAATGAGTATTTTGAGAATCTGAGCAGCGGACTTCCCATTCTCGGCAGTATTACCAGCGTGGCTCCTTTTGTGGGCCTGTTGGGCACGGTTTGGGGCATTATGGTTATTTTTGGAAGGATGCACGGTCAGGTGGCCGGTGTTTCGGAGATGGTGGCTCCGGGTGTGGCTCAGGCGCTTATCGCCACCGTAGCCGGTTTGATAACAGCCATACCGGCGCTCTTTTTCTATAACTATTTTACGATGATTTTGCGGAGTCTTTCCAGCGAAGCGGACACTTACGCGAGCCGGCTTATTTCTAAGAAATGAATAAAAGGATAAAATTCACACCGTCATTGCTGGACCAGATTAATATTACTCCGATGCTGGATACCATTTTGGTTCTGCTCGCCGTTTTTGTTATTATTTCCCCGTTGGTCGGGCCCGGCATTCCGGTCAAGCTTCCGACTGCCACCGGAGAAAAACTTTCGGTTAGCGCAACCATTCTCCTGACATTGAATAAGCAGGGTGAAGTATTTTTGAGCGGTAGGCAGGCAAATCCAATCTTTCTTTCGGTTGACCTCCAGAACTTAAAAAAGGCAGACCCGGGTTTGAAGGTTATTATCCAGGCGGACAAAGAAGTCTCTTATGAAGCTGTGGTTTCCCTGCTGGATATTGTGCGTCAGGCCGGAATTTCTTCGGTGGGTCTGGCCACCACCTCGAAGACCGTAAACGGTAAATGGTAATAACAGAATAAATAAAATATTTCACCGTTTAATGTTTTCACTATTCATAATTTAAAGCACTACGAATGAAAGCCTATCTTCTTTCTGTATTCTTCCACCTACTTTTCGCCGGCCTCCTTTTTTTTCTGGCGGTTTCACCCGGGAAAGCCCTGCCTTCGGGGAGGGTTGACCAGGTTTTTTTGGTAACTTCAATACCGGTGGCTCCGATATCTTCCGTGTCGGCGGATGCGCTCCCCGCGACGCCCTCGGGCTCGATGAGTCGAGTTCCTGCAATTAAGCCGGAGAATACGATTGAGCCGGTACCGGTAAAGCCGGAAAAAAGCCTGGCGGAAAAATTAGCAATGCGTTTGAACGGCGCAACGTCCGAAGTTTGGAATCACACGACGGCAAACCGGAGCGGAGAGCCCCGGGAACAATCCGGAACCGCAGCCGAGACAGGGACGGGAGTTCCCGTAAAAGAAGGATTATCACCCGGTCAGACGCAAAGTTTGCCGAGCCAGGCTTCGGTATCAACCGGTGAAGGCGCAACCCGGGTGAAACCGGAGGAGGGTTTTTCAGACGAATGGTATCTTACCCTGCTTTCCCGGCGGCTCACCGAAAGATGGAATCCGGTGCGCGAAGGGATTGCGGTGGTAGCGAGGGAGGTTACCGTATCCTTCACGATAACCCGGGATGGTCGGATAAAAGACGTGGGTCTTACCCGCGCCTCCGGTAACCAAAGATTTGACCGTTCCGGCGTTACTGCGGTGGTTGAAAGCGATTTTTTGCCGCCTCTGCCGACAAGTTGGGGGAAAAAAGAATTGCAAATTTCCGTTCGTTTCCGGGAAAAGTAGGAAAGTTTATTTGGACGTAGATTTACGCAGATAATCGCAGATACAGATTAAAGATTACTTTAATGTGGATATTTTCACGATATCACCAAGAAATAATTAGGAAGATAAAAGGCACGATACAGGCAAGGGCAATAAAGGTAAAACACGTCACACATAATTTTGAACCCCTACCATCCCAAAAGATATAATTTTTCATAATAGAATTACTTAAAAAAATACTCTTAAAAAATTATAGTTTAAGCTTTATCCCGTTGTTTCTGCGTACATCTGCGTCCCAATAGTAATTTATCTTGCGTCTTTAACACACCTGAATCCCAGATTTGGTTCCGGCATTGTTCCCTTGAATTGCGCGTAGGAGGAAAGCTCGTTGGCTCCGTCTTCAAAAGATCCGCCCTTTACTATTTTCCATCGTTTACTGTCGGAGGTGTAAGGAGTGGTTGTCCATTCCCGTACGTTTCCTACCATGTCAAATATGCCAAAAGGGCTGCGGTCATATGGAAAACTTCCTACCGGCGTCGTGGTTCCCTTCCCCTGTCGGTTACCGTTGGCGTAAGTCTGAATATAATTGTTTCCCCAGGGGTAGATGAAGCCTTCGTTACCTCGGCTGGCTCGTTCCCATTCTTCTTTAGTCGGCAGTCTTTTTCCTACCCATTCAGCAAATTCTTTTGCATCCTGGTAAGAAACATTAACGACCGGATGGTTGGCTAATTCATTCGGGTAGATTCCGTTTTTCCAAATATTATACTTCGGGCCTCTGGGGTCAGCCGGTGGCTTATGTTCGGTTGCCCTGACAAAATCGGCATACTGCCGATTGCTAATTTCGTATTTATCCATGAAAAAAGCCGGAACGTTGAGTTTAACCGACGTCCCATTTTCGTTCCAGCCCGCGATGTAATCTCCGGCCGGCACCAAGACCATACCTTCCGGAGAAGGCGCTTGTTCCGGATTTTTGGGCGCGTTACTCGAGGACGCGGAACCGCCTCCGCTGATACCGGGTAGCGCTAATCCCGGAGTCGGTTGCGGGACGGAAAGACCGTTTTCCGCGAGTTCGTTGGAACGGACGGAATTATGACCTAACCTCATTGTTTTTTTAGCTATGTTTTTGGCAATAATTATGATACCTAAAATAAGGCTCAAGGCAAGAATGATTAGAAGAAAAGAAGATATGATTGCGCGGAGCGGCGTTTTTTGTTTTTCGGAAGATTGGTTTGTTTTTGCGACCTTGGTTCCGTCTTCTTCGGAAATCAGGATTTTGGACATATACTTCACCTCCCTTTCTTTAGAGTGACCCGTGACAAAATTTATTTAATATTATATCATTAAAGCGGGGGAAAAAGTCAAGAGAGATTTGCTTTTTGATGTCGGCACGGTATAAAATTTAAAGAACGGCGGTGTTTTAAAAATACGTTTATTTAATTTACCGTTTTTAAAATGGCGGAAAAAGAACTGCTTCAAGAGCGGGAACGAAAACTGGGCGCGATTATTCAGCGCGGTACCTATCCTTACGGCGGTCGTTTTGTCCGAAGCGTCCCGGCTCGGGAAGTAACGGATGGTTCAGGCGATGTCCGGCTCGCCGGTAGAATTGTTACCATGCGTAATCACGGAAAGGCCGCTTTCGCGGACTTGGAGGACCTTTCCGGTCGTATTCAGGTCTATTTTCAGCAAGATATTCTCGGTGTTGCTTTTGACCTCTATCAGTTATTGGATATCGGAGATATCGTCGGTGTGTCCGGAGAGCCTTTTCGCACTAGAACCGGCCAATTAACCGTTAAGGCTAAGGAGTTAACGCTTCTTTCCAAATCAAACCGGCCCCTTCCGGAAAAATGGCATGGGCTGAAGGATGTCGAAACCAGATTTCGTCAACGATATCTTGATTTGATTGCCAACCCGGAAGTGCGGGAAGTTTTTATCGCCCGCAGTCTTATCGTCAGTCGCATACGGCAACGCCTGAATGAGAGATGTTTTTTGGAGGTGGAAACGCCGATGATGCATCCGATCGCGGGTGGAGCAGAGGCCCGACCATTTGTCACCCATCATAACACTTTGGGTACGGATCTTTATTTGCGCATCGCTCCGGAATTATACCTGAAGCGGCTTTTGGTCGGCGGTCTGGAAAAAGTTTACGAAATAAACCGCTCTTTTCGTAACGAAGGAATTTCACCGCTCCATAATCCTGAGTTTACGATGCTGGAACTTTACGCGGCCTATACTGATTACAAAGGGATGGCCGAAATTGCCGAAGGGCTGATTTTGTCTTTACTGGAGGCCAATATTCCGGGTGTGAACGGTTCCGGAAATAAGTTAAATTATCAGGGGGTGGAAATTGACCTGTCTCCTCCCTGGTGTCAGGCGACTTTATTCGATTTGATGAGAGAGCATGCCGGTATCAACGATTTGCGTAACCGGGGAGAATTGCTTGCCTGCCTTCAGAAAGAGAGGACCCCGCTCACCGGAACCGAAACAGCCTTTGACCTATTGGACACTCTTTTTAAAATAAGGGTTCAGCCGAAATTGGTATCGCCAGTTTTCGTGATGGATTACCCCCGGGAGATTTCACCTTTGGCCAAGAGTAAACCGGGGGAGGCGGAGACGGTTGAACGATTCGAACTTTTTATCGCTGGGATGGAGGTTGGTAATGCCTACTCGGAATTGAACGATCCGGAAGAGCAGCGCCGTCGTTTTTTGGAAGAGGTTAAGAATAATCGTCCGGACCGGCCCAAGGTGGTGGATGAGGATTATATTCTCGCTCTATCCTACGGAATGCCGCCGGCCGGTGGTCTGGGCATAGGTATCGACCGTCTGGTGATGCTGTTGACGAACCAGCCTTCCATCCGCGAAGTAATCCTTTTCCCGCTTCTGCGTTCCCAGGCGGTAATTTCTAAGTGATGGAAAAAAAACGAAGGGTACTTTGGCTGGAAAACGCTCTGATTATTATGGCGATTGCCGCTTTGTGGCCGGGTATTTTGCATTGGCCCGACCGGATAACCAGGCCGTTTCTTTACCTGGCGTTGGTTACGATGGTGGTGATTGCCCGACGCCGGTGGCGTCGGCTGATGAACCTGAAAACGGCCGAAAGAGACGAAGTTAGGCACAAAGGCACAAAGGTAGAAAGTTGAATGAGGCGGAAGATTGGTTCTTGGGCGAGAATCGTTTTTGTCTGCGGTTTTTTGATTTGGGTTGGTCTTTTTACCAATTTAATTCTTCGGCCGGGCGAGAATCGTCAGGCCAAAGAACAGGAAAAAAAAGGAGACGTTTTTTTCAATAACGGCAAACCAGAAACAGCTCTTGTTTATTGGCGCCGCGCCATAGCGTTGGCTCCAAAACAGCGGTCTCCTTACGAAAAGATTTCGGCTTATTATCTGTTGCAAGGTCAATGGTTAGAGGCGAGAAAAATTTTGGAAAGTGGTTTGACACAATTGCCTTCGTGTGCTAATCTTTACTTTAATTTAGGTTTGAGTTATTATTTTAGCGAAGATTATATTCGCGCAAGGGATAATTTTGGGCGCGTGACACAGCTTGATTTTTATTATCCCGACGCCCATTATTTTTTAGGGTTAATCTACCAAAAGGAAGGCAAGCCGGTAGAAGCGAATAAAGAATTTGTTCGAGAAGTGAACTTGGATCCGACCAGTCGTCGAGCTTGGAGTGAAATCCGAAAATAAAATAAATTTAATCGGACGCAGATAAATACAGAAACTATCTGATAATACTTATAAAATAATCTTTAAAGTATTTGTAATTTTCTAAAAATTAATCTTTTAATCTATATCCGCGGTAATCTGCGTCCGTAATAATCTTTTATGAATATTTTCAAAAAAGTCCGAACCATTTTTATTCTTTTCAGTTTTCTGTTTTTTTTCTCGGTTACCGCGCAATCCACGGTTACGGAAGACGTCGCCTATTTTTCTTCCCTGACGTCCCGGGTGCCCGGTTATCCGGGCAATAAAGCGGCGGCCGATTATATTTCGGCTCGGTTCCGGTCGCTTGGTCTTCAGGAAATAAAAAGGGAGGCCTATTCCGTAACTGTTCCGGTGGAAGAGTTTTCCACCCTGGAGTATCAGGGGAGGAAGATAAAAATTTCGGCTCTCTGGCCTAATCATGTGCGTACTTCCACTCTGCCGCCGGATGGAATTACCGGAAACCTGGTTTACGGCGGGGATGGTTCCCTGGTCAATTATTCGGGGAATGATCTGAAAGGCGCGGTTGTCCTGTTGGATTTTAACTGTGGATTTCGTTGGATGGACGCCGGTTTGCTGGGTGCCCAGGCGGTTATTTTTATTGCGCCGGAGGACACGACTTTTTTTGAAGCCCGTCGGAAATTTTTGAGTATACCGTTGGATTTACCCCGCTTTTATGTTACGCGCGAAGATGCGGATTTTTTGCTTTCCAAATTGAGGCGGGCTCAAAATACCAAGGCCGTTAACTCAGTACCGGTGAAACTTTCATGCCGGCAGAGCTGGCAGAAGGCGCCGACGGAAAATATTCTGGGTTATATAACCGGCACCGACCCTAAATTACGAAATGATATTATCTGCCTTTCAGCCTATTACGATTCGAATTCAGTAGTTCCTTCCCTGGCGCCCGGTGCGGATCAGGCCAGCAGCATCGCCGGACTACTTGATCTTGCCGCTTACTTCAGCCAGAATCCTCCCCGGCGGACCATTCTTTTTCTGGCTAACGGCAGTCATTTTCAGACCCTGCGGGGTATGGGTGATTTTGTTAAGCGGCACTACCGCAAAGAAAAAACTTTTTTAACCAAAGAGATGGAACCGATTAATCTGAAGCTATTAATCGGGCTTGAACTTTCCAGTCATTCCGACCTTTTGGCGACCTACCATAACAGCAGTGAATTATATGCCCAGCGATATTTTGCTCCGTTCGCCAAAAAATTCCTGGAATATGTCCCGGCTGCTTTTTCGGGCAAACTGCTTAACGGCGTCAGTCCGGAAAGAGGAGTGGCTTTTTCCGCTTTTCTTCCGGAAGGTATTAGCACCGACGGTTCCCTTTCTATCCGTTTCGGGTTGCCTTCCCTTTCTTTTGTAACCGTTTATGACAACCGGCGATATTTTGACACTCCGGTGGATATTGCTGCCCGCGTTGACATCGGAAAATTAACAACCCAGGTTGAACTATTGCGCCAGATGCTGTACCGGGCATTTAATGATTCGGAATTTTTTCCGGAGGCGGAGCTTGCGTTCAATGATTCCGTGCGCACCTTAAGGGGCCGCATCGTTTCTTTTGACCCGAAGACCAGTTTTGTTCCCAATCAGCCGGTGGCGAACGCGATTGTTTGCCCCAGATATCTTTATGTTTCTTATCAAAACCGTAAGAGTGCCTACGGAGTCCGGGGTGAATATTTGGAGTTGACTGATGCAAAGGGACGTTTTACCATTAACCAGATTTTTGCCAATTGGGGTATTCTTGAGGCTTTTTATCTAGACCCGGAAAACGGTCGGATTACGATGGCTCCGGACCGGGGCGTTAACGGCGCGGAAAATTATCCGATGAATTTTACTTTTGACGCGCCGGTCAAGGACTGGTCGATTGTCCTTTTTAACTGCGTCAGTACCAATCTCTACGATTTTATCGACCCCAGATATTTAATCGGATTGGATAAGATGGATGTTTTTAATTCCGCCAATTCTATTCCGTCCGCTTACGGTTTTTCATATCTGGAACTCCGTTCTTGGGAGTGGTCTTCCGAGGTGGAGCCGGCGGCGGTTATTTATTCCGAGCCGGGCATGGAGATTAAAGTTGCCGGAGAAACCGGTCCCCTGGGGAAAAGGATACTGCTCTTGAATTCTCCCGACAGCAAGACCAAGGCTGATTCGGAAGGCTTGGGTTATCCGTTGACTGACGATTCGTCTCTGCTTACGCTTACTCCCTACCGGGCCTGCCGGGATATGATTAACCTCAACGATTACCGGATCAATAATTTCAAGCAGTTCGGTATTTCCAACGAAAGGCTGCTCACCCTTCACGAAGAGGCAAAAAAATGGTTTTCCGTCGCATCCGAAAACCTGGCTCAGTTTAACTGGTATTCTTTTTTGACCAACAGCCGGCGAGCGGTTGGTCTGGAATCACGGGCTTATCCGGACGTGCAGGCTACAACCAATGATGTAATTAAAGGTCTTATTTTCTATTTTATTATTCTCCTGCCCTTCGCTTTTTTCAGCGAGAGGCTCTTTTTTGGTTTTACCGATATCCGGAAACAAATTGCCGGAATTTTTACCATATTTTTAGCCGTTTATTTAGCTTTGCGCTTTGTTCACCCCGGTTTTCGTTTGAGCAACAGTCCGGAGGTTATTTTACTGGCTTTTATCATTCTCGTTCTTTCCGTTTTGGTCATTTTTTTAATTGCCGGTAAGTTTGAAGAACAGATGCAGCGTCTGAAACGAGAGCGGGCCAAGGTTTACGAAACCGACGTGGGACGCATTGCCGCCACCGGAGTTGCTTTTAACCTTGGAATTGCCAATATGAAACGGCGGAAACTCCGTACCACGCTTACGGCGATTACCCTGATACTGTTAACTTTTACGGTCATCTCTTTTACTTCCATCAAGAGTTACCTTAGTTTTAATCAGGTGGCCAGAGGGTATTCGCCCGCCTATGAAGGGTTGATGATCCGGGACCGTGCTTGGTCTCCTTTGGAAGAACTCGGCTATGAGTATGTCAAAAATGAGTTTTCCGAAAAGGCGGTTGTGGCTTCCCGTTCCTGGTTGTTGAATCCGACTATTGAAGATAAGACTTTTACTCGCGTGGCCTACGGAAAACAGGAGACTTTTGTTTCAGGGTTGTTGGGTTTGACAGTCCAGGAACCGTTGGTTACCGGTTTCGACCGGTTACTAGTGGCCGGAAAATGGTTTGGAACTGATACGGAAAAATCGGTTATTATTTCGGAAAATATGGCCAAGAACCTTAACTTCCCTGTTTCGGAACTTGGTCAAGGCCAGGTAAATATTTTCGGAGAGGACCTGAAGGTCGTGGGGATTGTTTCGGATGCGAAACTTAACGATTACAGTGATTTGGACGGTGAGCGGTTGACGCCGGTTGATTTTGCGATGATGCCTAGCCAGGAGATGAGCAAATTCAAGATGGAACACGCCGCCAACGTGATGTCCGGAGGCGGAAACACCAAAACCTTTACTCATCAGGAAGCGGCCAACGTGGTCATCGTGCCGTTCCAGTTCCTGCGCCAGCGCGGAGGTACCGTCCAGTCAATGGCGGTTAAATTCAATCCCGGTTATGAAACTCGGAAAGAGATTGAGGATTTCGTTTCCCGGCTGGCAGTGACGATTTTTGCCGGGATTAACGGTAAGACTTCGGTTTATTCGTCTCTTGGATTAACTTCTTTTTCCGGAATAGGGAATCTCTTTATTCCCATCCTGATTGCCAGCTTGATTGTTCTCAATACCATGATGGGCGCGGTTTATGAACGTATCCGGGAAATCGGTATTTACAGCAGTGTCGGTTTGGCGCCCAGTCACATCGCCGCTCTTTTCTTCGCGGAAGCCTGCGTCTATTCGGTTCTGGGCGCGGTGGCCGGTTACCTGTTAGGCCAGGTGGTTTCCAAGGCCCTCCTGACGGCTGGTCTGCTGAAAGGTCTGACGCTGAACTATTCCTCTCTTTCCGCGGTTAGTTCTACCATCATTGTTATGGCCGTGGTTTTTATTTCCACTATTTTCCCGGCCCGTAAGGCTTCGCAGATGTCTGTTCCGGATGTTACGCGGCGGTGGGTTTTGCCTAAGCCGGACGGAGACGCCTGGGTTTTTGGTTTTCCATTTACGGTCGGAGAAGGCGAAGTCCTGGGTTTAATGACTTTTTTGCGTGATTATTTTTCTTCCTATTCGATTGAGGCGGTTGGTTATTTTTATACCGCTGATAACAAATTATTTGAAGAGACCGGTCCAAAGGGTAAGTCCTATGTGACTTCTTGCCGGGTGTATTTGGCGCCGTTCGATTTGGGCGTGAGCCAGCAGTTTAAACTTTCCGCGTTTCCGGCCGGGGAGTTTGGATTTTACGGAATAGAAGTCCGAATGGAACGGGAAAGCGGGGAGGGAAGTGACTGGCAACGGTTGAATCGGAGATTCCTCGACAGCATCAGGAAGCAATTTTTAGTCTGGCGGACGATAAGTAAGGAGATTAAAGAAGATTACCGGCAAGAAGGTGAAAAGGAATTGAAGAATGGATAAAAAAGAAAACATATTCCCGCAGCCGGATGGTTTCGAAAGCGGTTTTAATATCAAAACTTTGTTCGCGGCTCTTTTTGTCGGTTTTATTATGCTGCCGGCCGGTATTTATATGGGTTTGATTGCCGGAACCAGCTTGGGTGCCGCCGCCCAGTGGGTAACGCTCATCCTTTTTGTCGAAATAGCCAAAAGGTCTTTTGTTCAGTTGCGGCGTCAGGAGATTTACCTCATTTTTATCGTGGCAAATTCCCTGATGATGGTGGGCGCGGCCGGTATTACGAACGGCGGCGCGTTCAGTTCGTTAATCTGGGAACAGTATTTTGTTCAGTCGCCTTACGCTAAAGCTTTCGGACTTTCCAGTCAGATTCCGCTCTGGGCTGTTCCGCCGGCCGGCAGCGCCGCGCTCATCCAGCGCACCTTTTTGAGTAAAGTCTGGCTTGTTCCGATACTCATCCTTTTAGCAACCCAGATATTGAGCCGGGTCAATGCTTTTACGCTCGGATATTATTTTTTCCGGGTTACCAGTGATTTTGAGCGGCTGGAATTTCCGATGGCTCCGGTGGCGGCGGAAGGGGTTTGGGCGCTGACCGATCTTTCCGCTAAAAAAGATACCAATCGCTGGCGCACCTTTGTTACCGGAGGCATGATCGGCATTATTTACGGTGTTTTTTATGTTTTCATTCCCACTTTTACCGGGTTGGTAATGGCTAAGCCGTTTACGCTTATCCCGATTCCTTTTGTCGATTTCACCAGCCAGGTAAGCTCCATTTTTCCGGCTTCGGTTCTGGGTTTTATGACCGACCTGGGCAACGTTTTTGCCGGTTTTGTCCTGCCTTTCTGGGTAGTGCTGGGTACCTTTGTCGGTTCCGTCGGGGCGCAGACTATTGCCAACCCGATTTTGTACAAGCATACGGATTTTTTGAAAACCTGGCAGCCGGGAATGGGCGCTATCCCGGCCTATACGTCCACTACGATTGATTTTTGGATAAGCGTCGGAATCGGTCTGGGTATTACGGTTTTAATTTTGAGTATCATCTCGGTTATTTCCAAAATTAGACAGAGAGAAAAGAAAACTCAAGCCGCAACTAAAATACCGGCGAACCGGGGTGATTCTCCCCTGGTGGTTATGCTGGGAATTTGGGCTCTTTCCACCCTCGTCTACGTGGTTCTTTGCCACGTGCTGGTACCTAAGTTTCCGTTACCTTTGATATTGTTTTTCGGTTTTATCCTAACCCCGGTGCTCACGTATATTTCCGCCCGGATGTTCGGCATAACCGGGGTTGCCAGCGGAATTTCTTTCCCCTACCTGACGGAAGGAACCTATATCCTTTCCGGCTACAAAGGCGCGGATATCTGGTATATGCCCTTGCCTTATTTCAATCACGGAGGAATGGCTCAAGGTTTCAAGCAGATGGAGTTGCTTAAGGTGCGTTTTACGGATTGGTATAAGACCGAATTTATGGCTTTAGGGATAATGCTTTTTTGTAGTTTTCTTTTCTGGTCGGTCATCTGGAAGATGGGGCCGATTCCTTCGTCAACCTATCCTTTCGTTCAGCGGATGTGGCCGATGATGGCTATTCCGCGGGCGCTCTGGGTTTCCTCTACCGTTCATGGGGGCGCCACCTGGCTGCTGGATTCGATTAAGGGTTCAATAATCGGCTGGAGCGCGGTCGGAGGTTTGGCTACGGCGGGAATCTTAGCCCTCTGTAAAGTACCAATTTCATTTTTTTACGGGATAGTAGGCGGAATTCCAATGTTACCGCATTACACTATTCCGATGTTTTTCGGAGCTCTATTAGGCAAATTTTTCTTTGCCCGGCGCATCGGTGTTAAAGAATGGCAGAAGATGACGCCGCTGCTTCTGGCCGGTTACGGTTGCGGTATGGGATTGGCCGGGGCGGCTTCAGTTGCCGTTGCCCTGATCGCCAAAACGGTGTTTCAATTGGTTTATTAACATAACGGCATTAACATCATTATGTTATCCCGCGTCACAATGCTGTCATTCCCGCATGTATTAGGCGGGAATCCACACCCCTGAAGACTGGATTCCCACTTACTATCCGTGGGAATGACACCGAATATAGTGCGGTTTAAAAAAAGAGGAAACATCTACGTCTTTTCCGAACTTTCATCCACGCAGGATAAGGCCTGGGAACTTGTTTCCGATGGCGTTTCTTCCGGTTCCCTGATTATTGCCGGCGTTCAGACTGCCGGTAGAGGACGGCAAGGCAAAATTTGGTATTCCCCCAGGGGTAGTTTGTGTTTTTCCCTCGTTTTATTCCCGGTTTCCTCCGGGCAGTCCGGCGGGATTACGATTTCTGCCGCAAGGGCGCTTCAACTTGCTTTAAAATCCGCGCTGAATTTAGAAACCCGGCTTAAACTTCCCAACGACCTCTATTTTCAAGAAAAAAAATTGGCCGGAATTATTTTGGAGGTGAAACAGAAAAAAGCGGTTTTAGGCGTCGGACTTAATGTTAATTGTCCGGCCAATTCCTGGCCCGTCGGAGTTCAGGCAGTTAGTTTAAAAGAGATTCTAAACAGGCGGGTCAGTCGTTGCGCCATTCTCTTCGCTTTTCTGAACAATTTTCAAAAAGAAACTTTGACATTTACTCTCTTTGAAGATAAAATATTGTAGTGGTGTGATTTGTCGTACAAATCGTCAATACCAAAAGGGGGTGAAATAGCATGAGAAAAAATGGATTTACCCCGTTTAGAGGTTTATCGCTAATGGGGTTTACGCTGATTGAACTTTTAGTTGTTATTGCCATCATTGCCATTTTGGCGGCTATGATTTTACCGGCGCTCTCGCGAACGCGGGAAAGCGCCCGGCGCACCACCTGTCTCAATAATTTAAAACAGTTAGGATTGGCTGTAAATATGTATATTCAGGACAACAGCGAATGTTTACCGGGTATGCAAGAATGGGTTACTACGCTTGGCTCTTATGTTTCGGATAATGACCAGGTTTTTTCTTGCCCCAGCGATCCGGATAAAACCAGTTCCACCTCTTACGCCATAAACAGTTATGCGTCCGGTGAGAAGATTTCCGCGATTAGCCATTCCTCAACTTTTCCGGTCTTTTTTGACCGCAACACAACCGGCGCAAGTTCATCCTATTTTACCGGATGTCCGCCAACCGCGCCGAGTGGCCCCAGCGATCCATTTTATTATGTTTTTTGTTCCAACCGGCATACCAATGGCGCGAATTTTTTGTTTCTGGACAGTCACGCAACCTGGCTTTCGAATCCGGAAAGCGTAAGTTCCGATATTCTAAAGTTTGAGCCTTAAAATGGTCCTGCCCCGTCTGGTCGATTTTGATTCGCAGACTGTTCCGGAGGAGGACACGGAAGTATTGGTCATCGGCAGCGGCGCGGCCGGTCTTTCCGCCAGCCTGAGCGCGGCCGGAGCCGGCCGGCGTGTTATGCTGGCGGCAAAAAGCGGTTTTCTGGATACGGCCTCTGACCTGGCCCAGGGCGGAATCGCGGTTGCCCTTTCCAAGGACGATTCTCCGGAAAAACATTTTCAGGATACGCTTAACTCCGGTTCGGGATTGGCTGACCCTGAATCCGTTAAAGTGCTGGTCCGGGAAGGTCCGGAAATAATCAGGGCGTTGCTTGCCTCCGGAGCAATTTTCACCCGGGATGGTTCCGGACTTGCTTTTACCCGGGAAGGCGGCCATTCGTTGCCGCGTATTATCTATGCTTCCGGCGACCGCAGCGGCGCGGAAGTAATTCGTACTCTCTCTCCCCTTGTTATTCAAAACCGCAGGATTGAAATCAGAGAAAAATATTTTTTGATTGACCTCATTACTTCGGGAAACGCGGTTATCGGCGGGCTTTTTTTTGAAGGTGAGAAGAAGATTCC
>Ga0172380_10003640_pt1 | contig 20860 bp, 11 predicted proteins | sample Leawe162metaG_FD_119747 | JGI IMG/M metagenome (GOLD analysis project Ga0172380, IMG submission 119747) | Leachate microbial communities from a municipal landfill in Southern Ontario, Canada - Leachate well 162 metaG | ecosystem: Engineered > Solid waste > Landfill > Unclassified | place... | reverse complement strand
GGGTTTGCAGAAACGTAGTAAGAAAACTACTAAGAATAAAAAGACAGGGAAAATTAATAAGAAGAAACGATTTGGAAAGAGTTTAGCCAACAAAGCTCCAGCTATGTTTTTAACTATTCTTGACAATAAACTTAAATGGAATGGTACTCAATTAGATAAGATTGATACTTATAGTGTTAAGGCAAGTCAATATAATCACATTAGTAATGAATATGTTAAGAAAGAGTTAAATGATAGGTGGAATGTTTTCGATATTGATGGAGAAGAAGTTAAGATACAAAGAGACTTATATTCTAGTTTTCTAATTATGAATGCAAAGTCAAATTTAAAAGAAATTGATAAAGAACAATGCGGTAATACATTTGATAATTTTAAATTATTGCATGACAATGAAATAAATCATATTAAGTCAAGTAGTAATAAATTAATTAGTAGTATGGGAATTTAATTATAAAGTCAATAAAAGGTTTAGAAACGAGCCTTATGCTATCGTTAATGGTTGAAATATCAACTTTGGTAGTAAAATTCTTATGGAAAATAATTAGTGTTAATATGTTGTAAAATGTGGATGAATATCATGCCTACAAATGAGAGTATTAAAGAAAATTATTTAGTACATAAGAACCCCATGCCTTTAGGCGTGGGAGTTTCAGTGCATTTCATTACTACTCTATTGAGAATTTGTCTTTTATCAGCTAGAGAAATATCATCTACTAAACCATAAATTATATTAGTTTTATGTTCAATAAGTTTGTTTTGATTGGTAATAACTGCTAGTGTAGATTTAAATAGTAATTTAGTATGATCATCAGCAAATGGTAAATATTTATCAATAAATTGTTTTTCGTCTGCTACAAATCCTCCAGTCTTACGAATTGTAGGAAGAACAGTATGAGTAATCCATTTCTTAAATGATTTACATTTGCTAGTTTTTGATTCTAACATAAAGTCATACAATGTTTCTTCACTTAAATATTTTCGACCACCGTGGACGAAAGGTTTAATTTCTGCATTTGTAATTATTGTATCAATTCTGTCTACTCTAATTCTTTTATATTCTTTACCATTTTTAATATCAATTTGAACATATCCTAGAGCTTGACCTGCGGAATACAATTCTATATATGGTTCACCGTCAATTACTATAGTTTCTATTTGACCGAATTCCTCACTATTGAAGATTTGAAGATTGTTTTTCATTGTATTTGTTAACATATTTTATTCCCACTTTCTTATAATTTATTTTTGTATTTGTATTGTGGATTAAGAATAAGGATATCAATTAAATATATGCCCTTATGTATTTATTTTCATATTAACAAGGCCAATCTCTAATCAATTTATCATCTCCTTTCTATCTAATTTTATTATAGCATAATGGATAGAGATTTGTAAAGCAATAAATAAATATAATTAAAAGGTGGAGATCATAATGAAACTTGAAAAAGCAACTGTAGCAGAAGGCGAATATGCAGATAAAATTAGAGAAGAGTTGTTAAGAAAACCAAGTGATAAGGCGATTGCAAGGAATGAGAGAGCACAGGAATTGTTGAAGAAGTTGAGAAGATGATTATGGGTTGGATTTGAATTGGTTAGTAAGAGCAGTTTATATGGATTGTTCTATTTTGTTGTGTGGATTTTTAATTTAATTTTAATTTGATAGTTTTAGCAAGAGAAAAAGATTAGAAAGTCGCGAGTCTAATTGAGGCACTCCAACTCTTCTCTTGCTATTTGTATATTTTGGTTTTATTGGTTTTTGTGGTTTGGATTGGAGTAAATAAATAAAATCGGAGGTAGAAAGATGAAAAATGATAATCTTAAAAATCAAACAATTGATGAGTTAAAAAATACTTTAATAGGAAAATCTTTAGAATTAAAAAGAACAATAACTATAAGAGATTTAAAAAAGTATGACTTACCTAGTGTCAGAGTATGTTTGCGTAAATTTGGTTGTGATACTTGGAATGAAGTATTGGAATATTGCGGATTATCGCCATCTAAAAAATTATATAAATATACTAATGAGGATTTATTGGACATATTAAAGAATAGAGCAAACGAAATAGGAAAATCACCTACTAAAAATGATTTAGGGAAAAAGAATTCTTTGCCAAGTGAAACAATTTTTTATGAACAGTTTAAAACAAAATCATGGAATAAAATATTAAGTTTAGCAGGACTAGAATTAAATCACTTTCAAGGTTATACAAAAGAATGTGCATTAGAAAATCTAAAAGAATATTACAATACATATAATAAAATACTTACGAGAGAAGAGTTTAAAAAGTACAACTTAACGCCTGCATATGATTGGTATAGTCAAAATTTTGGTAACTATAAACAAGCTTGTTTTGAAGCAGGATTAATTGAAAAACCTCTTACTGATGAAGAAAGAATTGAAATATCGATTATTGAGTTAATAAAATTATCAGAGGAATTAGGTAAATGCCCTACTGTATCGGAATATGAATCTGTAATACATAAAGGTTTTGTTAGGAGAGTTCTTGAAGGCAAACTACATTTAAAATATAATGATATTTGTAAACTATATATATCAAATTATAATGTTAATTCGGACAGAGATATTGATCCTGCTGAAATAACTGAAAATCTTAAGATTGTCTGTGAAAAATTAGGTAGACCTCCTTTTTATACAGAATTAAGAGATTTTGGGTTACATTATTCATATAATTTATTTGAGTCAAAATTTCATATGAGCTATAATCAATTGATATCTAATATGGGGTATGAACCATCTGGATCTACAACATTTATAAGAAGTAAAGAAGAAATGTTAGATGATTTTAACAAGTTGTTTATAAAGCTTAAAAGAGTACCATATGTGGATGATTTAAATAAGGGAGATGTTGCTAGTTGGTCTACATATATTAAGCATTTTGATTCGATAGAAAATATATGTGAATTGTTAGACATTGATTATGATAAATATTATAAGTCTACAGGAGCAGGTTCTACTTGTCTTGATAAAAATGGTGGAAAATGTCGATCTTTTACAGAATGTATAATTACTAATTTTTATATTGATAATAACATAGAATACATTAAAGAACCAAAATATATAGATGTGACAATTATTAAAAGAGATAGGAGAAAATTTGATTGGGGTTTAACTGTAAATGGCAAAAAACTTTTTGTAGAATATGCAGGTATGTATTATCCAAATAAAATGTATAGTCATATAAATAAAAAATATGTGCATAAAATTGACAACAAAATAGAAGATTTGAAGAATATCGGAGTATTTGATAAATGTCTTTTTATTTATCCAGAAGATATAAAGACTAAAACTCTTAAAGAAATATTCGAACCTTTTCTTGGTGTCTATTTAAAAGATAGTATAGATACATATAAAATAAATACAGTTGAATATTTCACTAAAACATCGGAAGAACTTTTAGAAATTGTGATGGGATATAGCACTACTCCTGATATTTTGCCAAGCACTTCTATAATAGCTAAAAGAGAATCAGCACTATATAAAGAAATTATGAAAAGATTCAAAGGTTACAATAATTTTGCCCTTCATTTTGGAAAAACGACAATGTGTCCACCTAAACAATTAGTTATAAACAAATAATAAATAATAATCGAAAGAAGGAATGATTAATAATGGCAAGTAAAAAATTAACTCTGAATGCAGTACATAAAGAAAACTCTAAATTTAATGAGAAAATTACAGTACCTCTCATGGACGGGAAATATGAAATGGTAGTAAATAAGTATTTTAAGAAAACCGATATTCCTAAACTAATTGGTGATTATATGTCTATTAACGAACAATTAAAAGAAAGTGGATCAAATATTGATGAATATACCGATACTATATATTTGTTCCATATTTTAATTGTTAAATATATGACTAATATACCTCTACCTGAAGATGCTGTAAGTTTGATAGCTTATATATATGAACTAATAAATTTAAATTTATTAAGTGAAATTATTGATGGTCTGCCAAAAGATCAAGTTGATAAAGCAAGTGAATGGATTCAAGAAGTGTTGCAAAAAATGCCAGAAGTAACTCCACAAATTATGGAGATGGTTATGAATAAAATAAACACAGAACAAGCTGTTGATTTTGGTGAACACATAGGTGATGCTTAATGTCTGTTTCTGGTGCAATTGATAACTTATTAAAATCGAGTAGTTTTCAAAGACAATTACGAGCAATTCAAGCAATTGCAGTAAGCGAATTACAACAGGCAGTGTATGATACTATCTATGCACTGCCTGAATCCCCTAATTATACAAGAACTTTTTCCTTACTCAACAGTATTACGGCTGGAGATTTAATAGTTACACCAAATTCAATACAATTTAAAGTATATTTTGATCCAGAAAAAACAAGACATACTTCTCTATATGGATCATCAAAATTAGGTATTAGTAAGGGTGAATACGTCGAAATTGCAGATTGGTTAAATGATGGATTTTCATGGGGTGGTATATGGGAAGGAACAAATGACAGATTCCATGATAGAAATGCAGCACATTTTATGGAAAATGCAATTGGTAAAATACAAGCAGATATAATTGGTAGAGTTAAAAATGCTATTAATATAGAGGTTAAAAGAAGTAAAGGATTTAACTAATTGTATATTATTGATTTAATTTTTGTTCATCTAATTTATTTTGAACTTCCTTTTTTAAATCTTGAATATATTTTTGGTCATTCATATCTTTTTTATATTGGTCTGGATGTGTATTATAATATTTTTGCAAATTACTTTGGTTAGATGACTTATTAATATTGGTATATAATTGTGAAATAACGCAATAAACAACAAAAAGTATTACTAAAGTTCCAACGATGTCTCCAATATGAACCTTTGATTTTTGCATAAAATTCACCACCTGTAAATTATTAACTACTAATAGTATATGATAGATTATATCAAAATACAACCGAAATTATATTATAAAGACCTCTCTTTATGGGGGGCATTTTATTTGCCCTATTTATTCTAGGGTTTATTTTACTATTCCCATAAAAACAAAATATGAGAGGTGATTAAATATGGCAGATGATTTTTCAGGAATTGTTATTAAAATAGATTTAGCTAATTCAAAAAATACAATTAATACTCAAATGACAGAAATTCAAAATTGGTTTAAAAATAATCATAATTTAAAGATTGATTTAAATATTAGTGATAGTGCGCTAAAAGGATTAGAAAAATTAGGTAAGGAATTCGGAAATACAGTAAATGACATTCGTAGTAAATGGAAAGATGTTACAAAAGATATAGAAAGTTTAAGTAACATTAAAAATTTAAAAATTGATTTAGTGGATAGTAAAGCAGTTCAAAAAATTGGAGAAATAAAAACTGCTACAGGAGAAACTCTTCAAATTACTCAAAAATTAATAAATTTATATGATGATGCTGGAAAAATAATTGGTAGTAAATGGGTTGAATCTACAAGAACTATTCAAAAACTAAATCAAGATACTGTAAATAAGATGAGACAAGATTTAACCAAATTTCAAAGTGAATTCCAAAATAATATTTTAAAATTAGATGGAAGTAAATCAAATTCTTATATTGACAAAAATGCTTTGAAACAACTGCAATCAGAGTTAAATAAAATAAATATTAATGATTTTAATATACCCCAAGATCTTAAGGCTAAATTGGATGGAATTAAATCTTCTTTTGATAAAATAAAAATATCCGCAGAAAATGCATCAAAAGGTACATCTAAAAATTCAACTGAAACAACCGAAGCAGTTCAGAAAGAAATTAATTCTATAGATAGATTAATTAAAGAATATAAAGCGGCAAAAATTAGTGCTACAGAGTTTATGGATGCTGGATTAAAAATATACAATAGTGGTAAATTATCTGGAAATACTACTGTTGAATTAGATCAAAGAATTCGATTATTAAATGCATTAAAAACAGCTCAAAAGGAATATGACTCAGTAATTAATCAGGAAGGTAAAACAAATAGCGGTATTTCAAATAATGCTTATACACAACAAAAACAAGCATTGGAAAGTATTTATTCTCTTTTAAAACAAAAAATGGATGCCGAAAAGAAGGGGCAAGCAGAGTTAACTACTCAATTACAAGAGCAAATTAGGTTAGAAGGTCAAAAATATACTCTAGCTAGACAAAATATTAAATCAAATGGATTAACTGATTCTTCTAGGGAAATTGAATTTCTTAATCTAAAAAATGCGCTTCAAACAGAATATAATAATAGAAAAATTAGAGAAGGTGACATTTCTCGTCAAAATGCTTTAGATACTCAGCATTGGCTAAGTATTCAACAACAAGATTTTGCTTCTCAAAGTTTAAAATTTACTCAACAAAAATCAGGTTTATATGATGTTAATGAATTAAACAGATTACAAAGAGAAATGGCAACATTAACTCCAACAACGGAAAATGTCAGACAGAGAGTTGATCAATTAAGGGCATCATTTAGAAGTTTAGATGCGCAAGCTGTAGCAAGTGGGTTAAATAATGCTAATAAATCTGCAATGTCCTTCGGAGAATCCATCCAAGTTGCAGCCTATAAAATGGGTATATGGCTTGGGGTTGGAAATTTAATCTTTGGAGTAATTTCCCAGTTAAAGGAAAGTTTAGTTTTCTTATCCGAAATGAATCAAGGTTTCACAAATATGTCTCTAGAAATGACTGACGTTAATTTAAACTTTAATGAAATTACCCAATCTGCTAATAGCTATGCTATTGCAATGGGAACAACCACAACTGCTATAATGAAGGGTTTAGAAGTATTTTCAACTTATACTAGTACACTTGATGAATCCATCAAGAAAACTCAAGCTGCTGCCATTATGTCGAATATCACAGGACAGTCTATGACAGATAGTGCTGACCAATTAATGGGTACTCTTGCACAATATCGATTAGGTGCTGAAGATGCATTAGGAATTGTTGATACTATAGCATCTGTTTCACGTAATTTACAAGTTGACTTTCCAAAGGCTGTTTCTGAAATTTCAAACGGTATGCGTACTGTTGGAGCAGTAAGTGCTGAAGCTGGAGTTTCTGTGCAAGAATTGTCGGGAATGCTCGGAACTCTTGTCGAAACAACTCGAAGATCGGGGAGTCAAGTCGCAAATGGTCTAAAAATGATATTTTCTAGACTTGGAAATGTTGGTGAAGATACTAATCCAGAAGAGTTTAAAAAAGTGGAAAATTCATTGTATAATATTGGCGTAGTAATGAAAGATTCAGCTACGTCCATAAAACCAGCTTCGGTTTTACTCAGTGAAATCGCATCTAAGTGGTCTACACTCAATGACATCGAACGTCAGGCTACAGCTACCGCAGTTAGCTCAATTTACCAGAGAAATATCTTCGTTAGCTTAATGCAAAACTATGACAAAGTTTTACAAAATACAACATCTGCTACAGATGCTAATGGCGTAGCTTTACAAAAACAAGATATTTATATGAAGTCTTTAAAAGCGCACACATCGGAATTTGTAACGAGTCTACAAGGGCTTTATTTGTCAATGGCAAATCAAGACACTCTTAAAGGTGTAGTAGATGCTGGAACAGGAATAGTAAATGTATTTTCAAAATTGTCTAGTGTATTAGGGACTATTCCAGTATTATTGGGAACGGTTGTAGCTGGTGTGTCTTTATTTTCTAGAAAATTTAGAGAAAGTGTAATTGGTTCTGTTGGTTATCTTAAAGTCTTACAGACTGAATTAGTTAAAACAAATTCTGTATCCGTAATTGGTTTTGGTGGTTTTGCTAGTAATGGTTTATTAAGTAATATGAGAAATTTTTCTGAACGAATGCGCGAAATTAGAACTCAATTAGCACTAACCAACTCAACGGCAGGTACTTCGACAACTAATTTTAGTAGTTTGGGTGTGGCATTTCAAGCACTAACAGGAAGAACCATAGGATATACTGCTGCAATGGTTGGAGCCAGAATTGCTACAATTGCATGGCAAGCAACGTTGACTGTTGGTTTATCATTTGCTATCTCAGCTATAATATCAAATATTATTAGTTTTACTCAACAAACACAAAAAGCAAATGAAGCATTTGATACTCTTACCAAGTCCATTTCTTCTCTAAAACAAGAAACTTCTGAACTTCCATCTCTTATATCTTCATATGAAGAATTGTTTAATAAAGTTGGTAAAACCTCAGAAGAGAAGGAAAAATTAGCTTCAGCAACTGCAAAGTTATCATCTCTTTTTGGAGATTCTGTCATTGGCCTTGATTCCGAAGGAAAAGCATATGAGATTGATATTGAATATGTCAAGCAACTAACTGAAGCAAAGAAAGAATTCCTACGAACACAGCAAGAAGAATTAGCTTCAAAATTTAATTCCACTGGAGAAAGTCAATATAAAGACTTATCAGATAAACAAAAAAGAATTGCAGAAATTGATAAAAAACTTGCTAAACAAAATAAAGAACTTAGTGATGCAGAAAAATATAGTAGTGAAGGTCATAATGCAGTCTCAACATTTTTGAACAACGAAGGTATAGAAAGCTATAAAAAATCTATAGCAGATTTAGCATCTGAAAGAGCTAAATTAACAGGTGAAAGTAACGAAATTCAACAAACACTTGCTAAAGAAGCGTATGCGTTTGATCAATCTAGTGATTCTGCAAATAAATTAAGTCAAAGTCTAATAAATAATTTAGCTAGAGCAACTGTTGATTCTGGCAAAGGGTTTAATGATCTTAAAGAAACTATGGAAGTTTTTAAAAATCAAGATGTTTCAAATGCTTTTAAGAAAATATCTGAAGACATATCTAAAGGAGCAAATACAGAAAAGGCAACTAAAGATATGGATGAATTCAGGTCGGTGTTAGTTAAAAATAATGTTGATACTAATATTGCTGCTAAACTAATAAGAATATTAAATGATGCTATGAAAATAGATAATGCTCCAAATGCATCAAATAAAATAGCAGTAGTAACAAATTCAACCGAAGAGCTTGCATCTTCACTTAAAGATGTTACTTCTGTAGCAACCGATGTTTCTAAGGCGATGGAAGAGTATAATAAAACTGGGAAATTATCATCAGAAACCATTGTTGATTTAGTTACAAAATATCCAGAATTAATTGATCAATTAAAAGTAGAAAATGGTCAATTAATATTAAATAAGGAAGCTGTTCAAAGTTTATTAGATGTTCGTATTAACAGTGTAATCTCTTCTCTTGAAGCAGAAAAAAACTATACTACCCAACAAGCAGAAGAAACAAAAAAAAGAATTACTAATTTAATTTCAGAAGCTGAAGCAATTGGTAAAAGAAATGATGCCCTTAATGCTTTACCTACATTTTTAAAGAAACCAACTATAAATCCAAGTACAGGAACTGTATGGATTAATGAAGAAGATAGAATACGAGCAGAAGCAAGTGCTTTAAAAGCACAACTTGATGCAGACAATGGGGTAGATGATAAAATTGCTTCAATGAAAGCGTTGCTTGGTAAAATACAATCATCTGCTAATTCTGGTAATTATCCTTCTTCATCTTCTAAATCAAATTCTGCATCTAATTCCCAAACCCAAACCCAAACCCAATCAATCCAATCCATAACAGATGCCCTCCTAGCACAAATTCGAGTCGAATCAGACCTCCAAAAAGCCAAATCAGATTCCCTCCAAAAACAAATATCTCAAGCCACCTCAGAAAAAGACTATCAAAAAACACTCACCTTAACCAATGAACTAATAGCATCACAAGCAAAGGAACTTGAACTTCTCCAAACAGCACGTTCAAGAGTGAATCAATTAAAAGACTCTGCTATCTCGTCTTCAAAATTTAGAGACACTTCAAGATGGTTTACGGGAAATGACAATACGGAAAGTACAGCTTTTGTAACAGAAAAGAACAAAGCATCTGAAGACACTCGTAAACTTATGGATGAAGAGTTCAAATCTATGCAAGCGTTGCGTAATGGTTGGGTATCTTACACCAAGGCAATTGATGATAATATTGTAGCATCTAAAGCATTTGCAAAAACTTCAAAAGATGACTTAGTAAAATCAATCCAAGAACAAGCAAAATCCATTTCAGATGCAGAAACATCAACTTTAGAAAAATCATTCAAAAACCTCAACATAGAAGAATGGGTTAAAAAAAATGTATCATCAACAAAGACATATCAACAATCTTTACAAGAGCTTCAAACAGAATTAGCAAAATTAGGTAACCCTAAAACTTATGAGGCACAATTAAAATATAATGACATAATGAAACAATCAGCTAAATTGGTATGGGATGCTAAAAAAGCACAAGATGAGCTTCAGAAATCAATTGAATCTGCTCGTATGAAAGCATTGTATGATTCAATGGATGCAGAAATGCAAGCAATAACTGATCAGATTGATAATCTAGATACCCAAATCAATCTAGTAAAAGATGGTAAATCGTCATTAAATACTGTTTTAGATTATACAATTGTACCAACTATAGATTATAATTCAATGGACGAGGCAGAGGTTAAATTAAGAGCAGAGAGAAATGCAAATGATTTTGAGTTAAATTATACTCCTCCTTATTCCTTTGTTGAATTTATTAATAATGACCTTACAAATTCTTTATCAAATGCAACTACAGTAATAAATGGATTGAAACAGAAGATTGCTGAATTAGGAGAAGTAACACCTCAGAATAAAGATCAAATTCTCTCCTATTACAAGGACATTCAAACTCAAATTAATTTATTATCTGATGATGTAATTAAACAACAAGATTCTTTACTAATACAGTTATCTCAGGGTAAAATAACTCAAGAAGACTTCGACTTAAAGATGTCTCAAATTAAAGTTGCTAATTTGTCTGTATTAGCAGTACCTATCATAGAAATGAATGAAGAGACACAAGCATCTATTGATAGATTTAAAACTAAAGTAAGTGCTCTACCAGTAAATGCAGACACAACAGCTTTTTCTGCTACACTTGATAAATTGATAAAAGAGGACTATGACACAACAATAACTGCAATTTTAAATCATACAGTAGCAGATCAAGAGATTCTTAAATTAACTGCACCTTCTGTAAAGGTTATTACTGTTCAAACTGTTAGTGTTCCTATACCTCAAAATGCAAAAGGAACAAATTCTCATCGCGGAGGATTAGCAGAAATTGACGATGGTGCAGGTAATGAAATAATTATTGAACCAAATAAAAAACCTTACATTTACAAAGAAAAAGGTTCGAAAATAGTTGATTTACCAAAAGAAACTGAAATTATTCCAGCTGAAGAATCAAAAGAAATCTTAAAGAAAAATAATATACCTTCTTATGCTAGTGGTACAATGCTTCGTGGCGGTAGAGATGAAGGTAAGATTGATGGAATGTCAGGTGGAGTATGGTATCCGTTTGATGGGTATATGAATGGCAAATATACACCTGCACATTGGGTATATCAAGGTATTCCTTATTATCCTCCAAATGATCCAGACGATCCTGCTAATTCTAACAAATCTAATACGACATCGCCTACATCATCTTCAACAAGTAATAAAACTTCATCAGCACCAAATAAAACTACTACAGATACATTAACTGCCACAGCAACGTCTTCAGTATCAGAAATGGTAGAATTAATTGATAAAAAAATTAGTTTATGGGATATTGTTACTAGTAAAGCAAAGGATAATATTGGAACATTAACTGCACAAATGACTAAAAATTCTGATGGGAATTATGCCGATACTGACGATAACAGAGAAACAGCAGAAAAGATTAATGCTCAATTATCTGCTCAACGCTCAGCACAATTAGCGATAAAGGCATTAGTAAAGGAAAGATACGAAGCAGAATGGGCAGGATTTGATAAATCTCAGAAAAATTATGATGATCAATTAGATGCTTATAGTAAACATATTGAATTTAGTAAACTTATTGGAAAATCTAATGAAGAAATTGTTACATTAGAAAAAGGTCAGCTTACATTACAAACTGAGAAATCACAAGAGTTACAAACACAAGTTGCTGATCTTCGTACACAACTTAAATCATTAGATAAATCATCAGAAGAATATAACATTGTTTATACTAAACTTGTAGAAGTAAATTCTGAGTTATTAGATGTTAATACTAACATTTATAATATTACTCAAGAAATTGCTGACTTAGACCTTGAAAATATAACAAAACCATTTAATGACATTCAAGAAATTTTAGAAAATAGTTTATCTTATGCTGAAAAATTAATTGCTTTAATGAAATTGCAAGGTAAATCACAAGAGGAAATTTCTGCTGTAACAAAGCAAAATATTTTAGATCAGCAAGAAAAATTAGTATCTGAAGAAGCAGAATTAAAAGTTTTAGAGGATAAATTATCTATTCAAAAAGAAGGTACTAATGAGTGGAAAGAGGCTAAAGCAGCAGTAGACGCTCAGAAAAAGGCAATATTAGATACTAAAACTGCTATAACTCAAACCTATAGTGATATTGCAGATGAAATAATTGAAGCTTATAAAACAGCGTATAAGAAGCAAGAAGAAATTGCATTAGCAGCTATAGATAAAGAAAAAGATGCCTTTGATGACATGATTGATGATAAGCTTAAAAAGTTGAATAATGATTCATCTTTGGAAGATTATGGTGAAGAATTAAAAACCATGCAAGATGAGGCGTTAGAAACAGAGAAAAAAAGAGATGCTTTATCATTGGATAATTCTATTGAAGGCAAAGCTAAAAAATTAGAGTTAAGTAAGACTTTAGCTGAACAGGAAGCAGCAATTGCTAAGAAAAGAAGACATCATGATGTAGAATTACAGACAGCTAGTTTAAATGAGCAAAAGGAGAATAATGACAAAGCAGTAGAATTGGAAAAAGAAGCTGTAACAGAGAAATTTGATGCATTAATTAATGATGAAGAAAAATATGCAGAAATTCGTCAACAAATATATGCAGGTAATTTTGCTCAGATTCAATCTGATTTTGCTAAGTTTAATGCAGATTTCTTAAAGCAAAATCAAACAACTTGTGAAGGATTAAAGATAAGTTATTCAGATTTAGTTAATACAATTAAGCAAGTAACAACAGCAACTAATTCTTTGGGTTCATTGTCTTCTACTCCTATTCCTGATGCTACGCCTAAAGTAACATCTCCAATTGTAACGCCTAAAAATGACAGTGGATTAATTACATCAAAGAATAAAGTAATTCCTTATTTAGTTAATAAAGGAGCAATTAGTGCATCTGAATTTAATGATTTAGAGGCACAGAATTTTACAACACAAGCTCAGATTATGGGATATTTAATTAAAAAAGGATATATTACGACAGCAGAATATAATGATTTAGAAGCTCATGTTAAATTTAAAGAAGGTGGAGAAACATCTAAAAAAGGATTAATTTGGGCAGATGGAGAGTTAGGAAAACCTGAAAGGATTTTATCTGGTGAGCAAACACAGAGTTTTAATTCTTTAGTTAAGAATCTTCCATCTATAACAACTGTATTAGATAAGATTGTATTAAATAATCCTTTGCAAAATATTATGAGTAATTTTGCAATGCCTAGTTTTAGTAATAATTTAGCTGGTGCTATGACTGGTGGAGCAACTTACAATTTAAATTTAAATATCGAATCATTAAATGGAGATAAATCAGGGGCAGATTTCTTATTCTCGTCAATAGGAAATAATATTAAAAAAATGGGTGGTAAGTGGTGATTAATTTCATCACTTATTTTTAATTTAAATTTAGAAATAAATTTAATATGAAAATTTTTAGGGTAGATAGGTTGGAGTAATTAACCAGCGACAAAGTGTTCCTCAAGCACTTCTACCCTCTTTTACTATGTAATTTTTGAGGTTATTAGTTGAAATTAAATTTGAGGAGATGATAAAAATATTAATTAGTAAAAATGCAATAGTAAAATGGAATTCGAAAAGCAAAAAGCATTATGAAGAATTGGGTTTTATTTACACAAAAAGAGGAGATTCTTTTACTGTAGATATAATTAATCTAACAGATAGATGTTTATCTCTTATAGTAATAAAATGTGACTATTGTGGTAAAGAATACGATGTTCCATACGGAGATTATTTGCGAAGTTTAAGAAACTCACATATAAAAAAGGATTGTTGTGATAATTGTAAACATTTAAAAATATTTGAAACTAATCAGTTATTATATGGTACAAAATATCCTATACAATTAGAAAAATTTTATTCTATTGTAGCTGATAAAAATAGATTATCTCATGATTTTGTTGAAAATGAATTTAAAGAAAGAGATTATATGATGATAAGCAAATATATAAATTCTAGTTCACCCATAGACTTTATTTGTTTAAAACATATAAATAAAGGAATTCAAGATATTGTATATTCTGATTTTTATTCTGGGTGTGGATGTAGTTATTGTGGGCTTAAACGAAAGTCAGGTTCAAATTCTCCATTATGGAAAGGAGGGACATCTAATCTAAATCTTAGATTAAGAGAATTCATTGGTATATGGAAAAAGGAATCAATGGCAAATTGTAATTATAAATGCGTAATTACTGGTGAAAAATTTGATGTAATTCATCATTTATATTCTTTTAATAAGATAGTTAAAGAAACTTTAATTGAGTTGAAACTACCAACTTTTCGTACTATAGGTGATTATTCTGATATAGAAATAAAATCAATAGAAGATACTTTATTGAAAAATCATTACAAATATCCATTAGGAATATGTCTAAAATATGATATACATAAAAAATTTCATTCGATTTATGGGACTGGAGACAATACTCCCGAACAATGGTATGAATTTGTTAGCAACAATCTCAATAAAAGTGAGGTGAAATAAATAATGTCTATATCTGAGTCCCTTTATTTTACATATGATAATATAAATTTTTATGAAGAATTTGGAATTATGAATGTACATGTAGATTCTTCTGGTATGTATCAAGAAACATTTTTAGCAAACAGAAGTATAATTGAACAAGAAACTAGATATAATCAAAAACCATACTTTGTTCAAACAAAGGAATCACCTAAACAAATTGCGGTATCATTTGCATTTTATGATGGATTTGATGAAGATAAACTTCATGCGGTTTCCAGAGCATTAAAAAAAGATTATTATTGTCCATTAGTTTTTTCAGAGAATCCAGAAAAGATATATTACGCTTTATGTGTAGATGAAAATAATTTAATGCACAATGGAAATAGTCAAGGTTATATAACTTTAATTTTTCGCTTAAATTCCCCTTGGTGTTATTCTCCTGTTTATTCGAGTGAATTATATGATTTATCTACCAATCCAGTTGGAGGTACAAATATAACTCTTATTAATTCTGGAGATGTAGATATGTATTTACTAATAACTTGTCAAGTAATATCAGGAGGAAGTTTTTCCATTGTAAATATGTCAAATGGTGGAGAAAAAATTAGTTTTAGTAATATTGTGAATAATGAAATAATTATGATTAATAGCGAAAATGAAGATATTACTACAGATCAAGTTGGTTTATACCGTTTTGATAATATGTCGAATGACAGTGTGTTTTTAAGTATACCACGAGGGGTTAATTCTTTACAATGTTTTGGTAATATAAAATTACAAATAGAATATGAAATGCGATTTCTGGTTTAATTGAAGTAATAAATAATTTTAATATGAAATTTTTAGAGTAGATAGGTTAGAGTAATTAACTAACTAATAAAAGTGTTCCTCAAGCACTTTCTACTCTTTTTTGTTGTGTAATTTGATGAGGAAGTAAATTTTGATAAATCAAAATATGAGGAGTTGATTAATATGAGTAAAAAATATACATATGAAGAAGTTAAAGAATTTATTGATAGATTGGGATACGAATTAATTTCTAAAAAATATGTAAATAATCATACAAGATTACAACTAAAGGATATAAATGGTTATATAGTTTTCTCTTCTTTTCATAATTTAAAAAATGGACAAATTCCTAATAAATTTCACAAGAAAAACCCTCACACAATCCAAAATATACAATTATGGTGTAAATTAAATAGGAAACCTTTTGAATTGATTGATGGACAAATATATGAAGGTAATAATAAAAATCTTAAATGGAAATGTTTAAAAGAAGAATGTGAAGAAATATTTGAAACAATTTGGAATAGCATACATAATGACACAGGATGTCCTTACTGTGCAGGACAAAAAATAAGTTTATCAAATTGTCTAGCTACTAAAAATCCAGCACTTGCTAAAGAATGGCATCCTACTAAGAATGGTGATTTAACTCCTTTTGACGTTACTTGTGGCAATAGCAATATTGAAATATGGTGGCAATGTTTAAAAAATCCTAAACACATATGGAAAACTTTTATTTCTAATAGAAGCAATGGTAATGGATGCCCTTATTGTATAGGTAGATTTCCTTCAGAAGATTATAATTTATTAATTATTAATCCTGAACTTTGTAAAGAGTGGAATTATAATAAAAATGATAAAACTCCAACAGATTATTCCCCTAACGCGAATAGATCTGTCTGGTGGAAATGCCTTGAGTGTGAACACGAATGGGAGGCATTAATAAGTAGTAGAAATAATTTAAATAGTGGTTGTCCAGAATGCAATAAATCCAAAGGTGAAAAAGAATGTAAAAGAGTTTTTGATTTAAGAAACACTTATTATATCCAGCAAAAAACATTTGATGGATTGCTAGGACTTGGTGATGGTTTACTATCTTATGATTTTTATTTACCTAAATATAATCTCCTTATTGAATATCAAGGAATTCAACATGAAAAATATATACCTGGTTTTCATAAATCAATAGAAGATTTCGAAAAACAAGTTGAGCATGATAGACGCAAAAAGGAATATACTGAACGAAACGAATATAATTTTTTAGAAATATGGTATAAAGAGTTTGATAATATCGAAAAAGTATTATCAAAGTTTCTTGTATAATTTTATAAATATAAAGGTGGTGATATACATATATGCTTGCATCAATAGATTTTAATAATAAAGTTTTAATACCTCAAATATATTTATGTAAACCAAACAAACAAATTATAGCAAAGTTAAATAATATATATGATATTAATCAATCTTGTAAATTAGCTTCTCTTAATGAAATTGAGCTCAAAATTCCATCAGAATTAGAGATTAATCATATATTACAAACCAATCCTAATTTTGCTAAAGTGAAAGATAAATATTTACTTAAATTTGTAAAGGGAACTTACATAGAGTGGTACATAATTAATAAAATTACTGATACATCAAATGATTCTACTGATTCACGTACTATTCACGCTTATTCTCTTCCATATGAATTAGGAAGTAAGAACATTAAAAATTATAAATCATCTCCTATTGGTGGGGAGGCAACTGCTGTAAACTGTACGACTGTATTAACAGATATTTTAGCAGAAACAATCTATACAATTGATTATATTGATGCTTCATTTGATGTCATGTATCGTTCTATAGAAATTTCATCTTCTAGTGTATTGGATAGTGTAAATCAGGTTGCTGAGACATTCACAGCTTTAATCATATGGGATACAGAAAATAGAGCAATATCTATGTATAATCCTGATGATTTTGGAGTTAATAGAGGATTAAGATTTTCTACTCAAAAATTAATGAAAGGTTTTGAATTAACATCATCAGATGATGAAATGGTTACAAGATTAAAAGTTTTTGGTAAGGATGATTTATCTATTTCTTCTGTTACACAAACTGGTTCAAACTATATAGAAAATTATAGCTATTTCATGAATACTGATTATATGAGTGAGAGTCTTATAAGCGCAATGACTGCTTATAACGCTTTATTAGTATCATTAAGTAGCAATTATACTACATATTTAAACAATTTAATAGCATTAAGATCAACTTTATCTACTAAAACTACAGAGTTAGATGCATTAAATACAGAGATGAATATAATAAATAATAAATTAGATTTATCTCAAACATCTCCAACTTGGTTAGCTAATAAAAGTTATATGGCAGGTAATATTGTAAATCCAACAATTCCTAATAATCATATTTATATTTGTATTGTTGGTGGAACATCTGCTGGAACATCTCCTGTTTGGCCTACTACAACAAATGGAATTGTAACAGATGGAACAGTAACATGGGAAGAACACGGTAGCGATTCAGTAATATTATTAGCACAAAAGGTTGCAAAACAAGCTGAACTAGACGCAAAACAATTAGAAATAGATGGTGTAAATGCTAACATAACTGCTGTAAATTTACAAATAACAAACTTACAAATTCAAATTTCTATAGAAAATAATTTTACTCAAGATCAAATTAATGAAAGAAATTATTTTATAATAGAAAAAGAGATTACCAACAATAACTTTACAGTTGCACAGGATTTATATGATTGGGGACTTAAAGAGTTTGAAAAAATAAAAGAACCTCAAATAAGTGTTACTCTTGATATCGTAAATTTCTTAGAGATATTAGAGGAACAACATAATTGGGATAAATTAAATTTAAGTGACATTTGTACAGTTTATTATCCTAAATTAAATGTGAATATCCAGTGTAAAATTGTAGAAATTGATTTTAATTATGAAGATGCTAGTGTTAAATTAACAATTGCTAATGTAACATTAGTTATGAGTGATAAAGAAAAGTTTTATAAAAATTTATATGGAGCAATTTCTACATCAACGCAAGTTACAAGTAAAATATCACAATGGAACAATATTACTGGATTGAATAATACTGTAGAAAATTATATTAATAATTCATTGGATTCAGCAAAACAAACAATTAATTCTGCTGTAAATAATTCAGTTCAAATGAATGGTCGTGGGATAACTATTTCAGATTCTTCAGACCAAACTAGATTTATAAGAATGACAAATTCTGTAATTGGTTTGTCAAATGATGGGGGAAATACTTTTAAAACAGCAATTACTCCCGATAGAATTGTAGCGGATGTAATTGTTGGAACAATGTTAGTTGGAGAAAATTTAATTATTGATGCAACAGATTCTAGTTCTAATAAAATAGTTACAATCAATGGTACTGGTATGGAGATAAATGGATTAAATTTAACTATTACTCCTCCATCGACAGGAGGGAATGGAATTTCATTAAATAATGCAGATGGATTAGTAATCACAAAAACAGATGGGGTAACAACTTTAACAAATAAAATTGTTTTAAACGCAACAGATGGATTTTCGGTGTCTGTAAATTCTGGAACATTTTCTACACCAGTTTGGGATAAAAAGCTATATATAGACACAGTTGGAAGTTTAAATTTAACAGGCAATATAGTCAGTGGTACAGATATTCTCCTTAATGCATCCACAAAAACATTTGACTTGAGTAAATTCACAACAATTGTAGGAACGCTGGCATCTGCAAATATTGCAGGCACAATCACGGGTAAAATATTGCAAAATGAAGGTGGAGATAAAACTGTATTAGATTTAGCAAATGGCACAATTCGTTTTGGAGCAAGTGATAGTGATTATAAGTTAAAGTTTGATGGTACTAATTTAATTTTTGGTTCAGGAGCATTAACTTGGGATAATTTAGATGCCACATCTAAAACAAATTTAACTGGTGCAGATGGTATTAATGGTGTTTCATATCGCAATTTAAATGCGTGGAGTAATATAACAGCATATGTAAATGATACTACATATATAGATACTGTAACTTATAATGGAAGCACATTTTATTGTAAAGTAAGTAACACCAATCAACAACCATCAAGTGCAAATCCTCCTATTGACACAACATATTGGGGTGTAATGGCAAAAATCGGAGCAACTGGTGCTACAGGTTCACAAGGAATTCCTGGTGTTGATGCTAATTTATTACCTTGGGTTAGCAACTGGAATTCTAATCAAACTCTTGTTGGAGCAGAATATATTGTAACTCCTAAGATTTTTTCGGGAACATCTTCTGGTGGAGTTCCAACTGGTGTAGCAATGGGAAATATTAATGGATTTAATGGGATTGCTGGATATAATGCAGGAACACAAACATTTTCGTTAAATGCTGTAAATGGAGATGTAAATATTTCTGGTAAATTTGGAGTTCATACGGTTACAACTGGTGAAACTTTAACATTGGGTGCTTATATTAATGGCAGTAAATTGTATGGACAAACAACAGATGGATCAAGAATTTATTATGAATTAGGTACTGCTAGAACATCATTGGCATCTAGTAGAGGTGGTGTTCTTCGTTGTAGCACTTATTTGGATAGTGACAATACTGTAGATTGCTATATGGATTTAACTCACAATACTATTATGGCTTATCAAAAACCTTTTGCAATATCTGATACTAATAAAATATTATTAACAGATAAAACATTAACTACATCATTTTTTACAACCACTTATGGAAGCAGTGTAAACATTGATAGTAACTTTTCAGTAGGAACTAATTACAAAACAATTGCTGCTCCTACTAATGGAGCAATTATTGAAGGAAATGTTGCAATTGGCTTAACATCACCTGGTAGTTTTGCTTTTACAGTAGGGCCATCTTCAGGAATTTGGGCAAATTCTGTGACATCGTATTACAAAAAACTTTATCCTACTTCTACAGATCCAGTTAGTATGGGTTCTGGAACGTTATGGTGGAATGGAACAACTTTAAAATTTTATAACGGTTCCATGTGGAAGACTATCACATTAACTTAAATTAAGGAGATTAATAAATTCATGAAATATTATTTTAAAAGTAATTTATTATCAACAACTGAGTATGCTAAAGATTGGTATGGTATAAACTATACGCCTCCTGCTACCGTAGTTTTATATGATGATAATCAAGGATTTTGTATCGGTTATTTTGAAGATGTATGCCCAATAATGCCAGAAGTTACCTTTTATTCAAATGAACAAAAAGCATTAGATGATATTACGGTTTGCAGTATTAAGGAT
>Ga0172380_10003639_pt1 | contig 20861 bp, 19 predicted proteins | sample Leawe162metaG_FD_119747 | JGI IMG/M metagenome (GOLD analysis project Ga0172380, IMG submission 119747) | Leachate microbial communities from a municipal landfill in Southern Ontario, Canada - Leachate well 162 metaG | ecosystem: Engineered > Solid waste > Landfill > Unclassified | place... | reverse complement strand
CTATGGTAAGCCGTTTGGGGCTTTCAGCTGATTTTGTGGTATCTGACGAACATGGCTTGTCCCATGGGTATCAGGCCGGTATTCTGGTAGGGGATATGCCGGTGGGTATTTTGGGGCAGGTAAGCCCTCAAACTGCAGATAAATTTGACATAACAGAGCCGGTATATATGTTTGAAATCAATCTGTCAAAACTTATTACCAGAGCTATGGTTCGCCGCAAATTTAATCCTATTAACCGTTTCCCGGCAGTTGAACGGGATTTGGCTTTGGTGATTGACAGGCATATCACTAATCGGCAGGTTATAGACATACTCTCAGAATACGATTTGGTAAAAAATGCGGAACTGTTTGATATGTATCAGGGCAAACAGATAGCCGAGAATAAAAAATCACTGGCCTACCATCTTCTTTTCCAATCTGATACCCATACCCTGAAAGATGAGGAAGTGGACGGAGTGATGAGCCAGATACTTGGACGGCTGAATACTGAAACGGGAGCAGTTTTGCGTTCCTAACGGGTTTATCCGGTAATTTAAAGGGGCTTTTTAAAAAGCCCCTTTTGGTTTTTTCAGCCTGAATAAGGTATTATAAACACGGAGGAAAAATGTTAAGCGATAGTTCAAAGAAAATTAAAAAAGAAGTTGAAGCCATAAACTCTGAGTTCAAGACAATAGTTGGTTGTGGTGAAGCAAAATGCCCTAAACTGAAAAGATTGAGACTGGCAAGTACGCCGGATATTACTCTGACGGTTATGATAGAAATACCCAAGGGTAGCCGGAATAAATATGAATATGATAAAGAACGCAAGGTAATCAAGTTTGACCGTATGCTTTTCTCGGCTGTCCATTATCCCAGTGATTACGGTTTCATTGTGGATACTTTGGCCGAAGACGGTGACCCCCTTGATGCCTTGGTTTTAGTTTGGGAGCCTACCTTTCCCGGTTGTATGATAGAAACTAAACCGGTGGGGCTTTTCAAAATGTACGATGAAAAAGGCCCGGATGCCAAGTTATTGTGCGTACCCATTGGTGACCCGCACTTTAACTTCATTCGTGACCTTTCGGATGTGCCTCCCCACCTGCTGAAGGAAATATTCCATTTCTTTAACATATATAAAGAGCTGGAATCCAAAAAGACAGGTGTTGAAGGTTGGGAAGACCGCGAATCAGCCATTAAGACTTACTGGGAGTCTCACCAGAGGTATCTGGATACACTTAAAGACACAAAACAAGAGAAATAAAAAAAGGGGCTTTTAAAGCCCCTTAAATTTTATCTGTTATATAGATTTATACCGGTCAGAGGGGTTATAAATCACTCTCTGATTTGATGGTGGCTATTACCCTTTCCACTATACTATCCAGCGGAACAAGCTCGGATTCCTTGTTTCGGCGGAGTTTAAATTCCACCCCGCCCTTATCCAGATTGCGGGGGCTGATAGTCAGCCTGAGGGGTATGCCCAGCAGGTCTGCATCGTTAAATTTAACCCCGGCTGTAAGCTCACGGTCATCAAACAGCACTTCAATGCTTTTGGCTTCCAGTTCTTTATATATTTTTTCAGCGCTTTCGCGGACAACGGGGTTATCCAGAAAAAGCCCGCAGATATACACCTGATACGGGGCAATTGGCATAGGCCAGATAATACCTTTTTCGTCATGGTTTTGCTCTATGGCGGCGGCCAGCAGCCGTCCTACCCCCATACCGTAGCAACCCATAATAATGGGGTGGCTGACACCCTCTGCGTCAGTGAAGTTTGCCCCGAAACGTTCGGAAAGGAATGTCCCCAGTTTGAAAATATGCCCCACTTCCACCCCCCGTTTGGAGGCGAAAGTACCGTCACAGAAGGGGCAGGCCGAGCCTTCGGCAGCCAGAGCAATATCCGCCATTTTATCCGCCCTGAAATCCCGCCCGCAGTTGACGTTTTTCAGGTGAAAGCCGTCTTTATTGGCACCGGCTACGAAGTTAGAGCCGTTTTCAACAGAGTCATCTGCAACTATCAGGATATTTTTTAAGCCTACCGGTGATGCCGAACCTGCCACTACTCCGGCGGCCTTGACTTCACCGTCTTCCGCCAGACGCAGGTCATTGCACTTAAGCAGGTTTTTAAGCTTTATCTCGTTTATATCCAAATCTCCCCGAATAACAGCTATTACAAACTTGCCGTCTGCCATATAGAAGACCGCTTTGAGGGTGTTTTCAGGTTTGACCGCAAGAAAACGGGCTACGTCTGAAATAGCTTTCTGTCCGGGAGTGGCTACTTCTTCCAAATCTTTCAGGGTTTCTTTGGGCAGGGTTTTCTTTTTGAATACAGCTTTTTCGGCATTGGCGGCGTAGCTGCATTTCGGGCAGTAGATGATACTGTCTTCACCGCTTTCAGCTACAATCATAAACTCATGTGAGGCCTTGCCGCCTATAGCTCCGCTGTCCGCGTCTATCACCATAGATTCCAGACCGCAACGGCGGTAAACACTTTCGTAGGCCTGTTTCATGGTCTGATAGCTGTCATCCAACCCTTCGGGGCTGGCGTCAAAGCTGTACATATCTTTCATAATAAATTCACGTACCCGTATCAATCCGCCGCGGGGGCGGGGTTCGTCACGGAACTTGGCCTGTATCTGGTAAAGCCGCTGAGGCAGGTCACGGTAACTCTGGATATAGCGGCTGGCGAGGTCAGTTATTACCTCTTCATGGGTAGGTCCAAGCACCAGATTACGGTCTTTGCGGTCTTTCAAATGGAAAAGGGTCTGCCCGAAGGGGGCTTCACGTCCGCTCTGCTGCCATATTTCCACCGGCTGAAGTACCGGCATGGCCAGTTCCTGACAGCCTGCTTTATTCATTTCCTGCCGTATAATGTTTTCAATTTTCTGGATAGAACGCCAGGCCAGAGGCATAAATGAATATACTCCGGCGGTCAGCTGGGCTATCATGCCCGAACGCAGAAGCAACTGGTGGCTTATCGTTTCGGCATCTGACGGGATTTCACGCTGGGTTTTGCCAAATAACCTGGAATAACGCATTTTGTAAGCTCCTTGTAAATAACGGCTTGCCGAGAAGGATTATACCCTAAAATCATCTGCCAAAGAAGCCTGAAGACGGATAGCGGACACAAGCTACAGGGAGGCTATCTCCCGTAACAGGGCATCTACCAGCTCATCTTCGGGGACTACGGCAATTTTTTCGCCCTTGCGGAAGAGCAGTCCCTGTCCTTTGCCGCAGGCTATGCCCAAATCAGCCTCTTTGGATTCGCCGGGGCCGTTTACGGCACAGCCCATTACCGCTACCCTGATAGGCTTGTCTATTTTGTTTAAAGCCTCCTGTACCCGTGAGGCAATACCCACAATATCCACCTCGGTTCGGGAGCAGGTGGGGCAACTGACCAGTATCGGACCGCGCTGCCTGAGGTTCAGGCTCTTTAGTATTTCATAAGCGGCAAATACTTCTTCGTGAGGTGGGGCAGTCAGGGAAACACGGATAGTATCCCCAATGCCCATGTAAAGCAGGTTGCCTATTCCCACCGCACTCCGCACCAGACCCGTTTTAGGCGTACCCGTTTCGGTAATGCCCACATGCAAAGGGTAGGGTATGAGAGAGGCTATCTGTGTGTAGGCCTCAATAGTGGTGGGTACATCAAAGGCCTTCAGTGAAACCTTAATCAGGCCGAAATCCAGGCCTTCCAGTATCTTTATATGTCCCATGGCGGCCTTGACCATCTTTTGGGCAATGGTGAGCTCTGGGGGCAGGTCTTTGGGCAGGCTGCCGGCGTTTACCCCAATGCGTATCGGTATTTCCCTTTCTTTAGCGGATTTGACCACCGCTTTAACCCGCTCCGGGTCACCGATATTGCCGGGATTGAGCCTGAGGCCGTCTACTCCGGCCGAAAGTGAGGCCAGTGCCAGACGGTAATCAAAGTGGATATCTGCCACTATGGGTATTTTGACTTTCGGGCGGATAGATTTCAGGGCAGAGGCGGCTTCCATATCCGGTATAGCCAGGCGGATTATCTCACAACCGCATTCTTCCAGCTCTTTTATCTGGGCGATGGTAGCCGGGATATTGCGGGTATCTGTTTTAGTCATGGACTGGACTGATATCGGGGCACTGCCCCCGATAGTCAGATTCCCCAGTCGGATTTCGGTACTTTGTCGCCGCGTAATCATATTTTACAGCCTCTTAGCAGAGAGTATAACAGAATTTAGTTGCCGGCAATGCGTATAATATCCTGAAAGGTTACAGTCAGCATAAGGCCTATCAGCAGGAAAAACCCAATCATATGGATAAGGTTTTCAACCTTGGGAGAGATGCGTCTGCCGCCCCGTATCCATTCAATAAATACAAAAAATATCCTTCCGCCGTCAAGGGCTGGCAGGGGAAGCAGGTTGATAATAGCCAGATTCAGGCTGAGGAAAGCGGTAAACTCCAGCAGTGGGCCAACCCCGGCCCGTGCCACGTCCCCGGTCATTTGGGCAAGACCCACCGGTCCAACTACATCAAAAGGAACACTGCCCATGATAAGCCCCAGTATGGAGTTTTTAAACAGCACCAGAGTTTCAAAGTTTTGCTTTACGGAAAGGGGTATAGCCTTGAGTACAGATTCACTTTCGCTGGTTATCTGGTAGTCCAGAGTCTGCAAAGAAATACCCACCGGGCCTTCACCCGCAGGGGGTTGCCAGCGGGGGGTCAGGCTGACGATGCTCTGGGTTTGGTCAGCATGGAGTACTGTTATTTCTATAGATTGACCCAGATTCAGCTGGGATGCACGGGAAAATTCGGCGGTATTGCGTATTTCCTGACCGTTTATGCTTAGAATGGTATCACCCGTTACCAGTCCGGCTTCGGCGGCGGGGGAATTCGGCACTACTTCCTCAACATTTACTCTGCCCACCAGCACGTCATGCGGCACTATCAGGGCAAAAGCAAACAGTATAATGGGTAAAATGGCATTTACCAAAGCCCCGGAACTGAAAAAGAGCAAGCGTTTCCCGGCGCTTTTTGAAGAAAGGCCTTTATTATTTACCGGGTCATCTTCTACTTTTACGAAGCCGCCCAGAGGAAGCCAGTTCAGGGTATACTCGGTCTGCCCGAATTTGCGTCCGAATATCCTGGGGGGATAACCAAACCCGAATTCTTCTACCTTGACCCCAATGGCTTTGGCCGTAAAGAAATGGCCAAGCTCATGGGAGATGACTACTATTGAAAATATAATCAGAAAAGAAACAACGGTTAACAGCATTTAGAAATTACCTGCCAGTTCAGTTACTTTTTGGCGCGCCCAAGCATCTGCGGCCAGAATATCATCAATATCCGGCTTGGAAACCGGCTGATGGGCATCTAATACTTTGGCTATCAGTTCGGGTATCTGCCCGAAGCTTATTTTACCCTTAATGAACAGATCTACAGCCACTTCGTCTGCGGCACATAATGCCGCCGGAAATGTTTTTCCTTCTTCTCCGGCTGATATCGCCAGACCCAGACAGGGGAATCTGGTCATGTCCGGTATTTCAAAATCCAGTTTGCCCACTTCCGCCCAGTTAAGGCGGGGCAGGGTATGGTTGACCACTCTTTCGGGGTAAGTCAGGGCATACTGAATCGGGAAACGCATATCCGGGCGCGAAAGCTGGGCCTTTAAACTGCCGTCTGCAAACTCCACCATGGAGTGGATAATGCTCTGGGGGTGGATAACCACCTGAATATTCTGTATGTGCATATCAAACAGCCAGCGGGCTTCTATTATTTCCAGACCTTTGTTCATCAAACTGGCCGAGTCTATGGTAACTTTAAGCCCCATTTTCCATGAGGGGTGCTTCAGTGCTTGTTCGGGGGTGACTTTATCTATTTCGTTTTTAGTCAAAGAACGGAAAGGTCCGCCGGAGGCGGTCAGTATAATTCTGGAAGGGGGTGTAACCTCACCTGACAAACATTGCCAGATGGCACTGTGTTCACTGTCTACTGGTAGTAGTTTAGCTTTATTTTCCCGTACAATACCGGTTACTATTTCACCGGCGGAAACCAGAGACTCCTTGTTGGCCAGAGCTATTACCTTACCGGCTTTAGCAGCCGCAAGTACCGGCTGTAAACCGGCACCGCCGGGAGTGGCCACTACTATTACGTCTGCTTCGGGCAGGGCGGCCATTTCCTCCATAGGGATAAAACGGGAATTGCAGGCACTTTCCTTATGGCAGTCACGGCAGTATATATATTCAGGACGGAATTCACCAGCCTGTTCTTTTAGCAGATTTACATTTGCTCCGCCAGCCAGCCCCAGTACCTTGAAGTGGTCTGGCAGTGAACGGACAACTTCAAGAGTCTGTCGGCCGATAGAACCGGTAGACCCCAGTATGACAACTTTCTTTATTGAATGAACCATATCACGTAGTAGTATACCACTATACCGGTAAAAAGCAGGCTGTCCAGACGGTCCATTATTCCGCCGTGTCCGGGTATCAGATTCCCGGAATCCTTGCAGTGCATATTGCGTTTAAATAGAGATTCGGCAATATCGCCGGTTTGTCCGGCTACGCTGACCAGAAGACCCAGTAGCATAGCTATAAACATATTTATAGGTAAGCCCATCAAGTCAGCAAAAATAGGGGCGACTATAATGCTGAATACCGCACCGCCTACAGCTCCCTGCCAGCTCTTGTTAGGGCTGATGGAAGGTGCCATTTTTTGTTTTCCAAAACGGCTGCCTATAAAAAAGGCCATAGTATCCGTGGCAGAGGTGAGTATCAGTGTCCAGAGTACCCACTCCCGTCCCATGGGCAGTTCGCGCAGGGCTACCCAGAAACTGGCCAGCAGACCAATGTAAATTACCCCGGATAGTGTCCAAGCCCAGCGGGGAAAGGCGTCTGTACGGTCTTTCAGGGTAAGCAGGTAGATAAGTGAAGTCAGGCTGAAAGAGCCCAGCAGAAACGGCAAAATGCTTTCTATCTGCAGATGGGGGCTGATTACAATAAGCATACCCCAGAAAATTCCCAGTGCCTTAAAGGGCTGGGATTTAAGGTATACGGTAACTGCATTGTAAAATTCGTTTAAAGCCAGGGCTACTACTACCGCCATAGCCAGTGTCAGCCAGGCTATGGGTTGGTCAACCCAGATAACCACCAGTGAAATCAGAGCCAGCAGGCACCCGCTTAAGATGCGTTTTTTTAACATAAATTATAAACCACCGAATCGTCTCTGCCTCTGGTTAAAAGCAGAGATAGCCCGGTCAATTTCTTTCTCGCCAAAGTCTGGCCACATTACTTCCGAAAAATACAGCTCGCTGTAGGCAGATTGCCACAGGAGAAAATTGGAAAGCCGTATTTCGCCGCCGGTGCGGATAATCAGGCCTGCTTCAGGTATGCCTGTGGTAAACAGGTATCCAGCAAAAAGCTCTTCGCTTATTTTATCAGGTTCTATCCCGTCTTTAACCAGCTTTTTTACCGCCTGAATAATTTCATCACGCCCGCCGTAGTCAAAAGCCAGCGAGAGGGTCAGGCCGGTATTTTGGCTGGTTTCGGAGAGTAAACTCTCCAGTTTATGCTTGAGCATAGCGGGCAGTTTATCCAGATGTCCCAGATGCCGCAAACGGATGTTATTTCCCGCAAGCTCCGGGATATAAGATGACATAACATCATTTATCAGACCGAAAAGCCCTTTTATTTCAGCATCGGGGCGTTTCCAGTTTTCAGTGGAAAAACTGTAGAGGGTGACATATTTGACCCCCAGCGAACTCAGGTGGCGGATAACCCGTCTGGCGTTTTCCAGACCGGCTTTGTGCCCTTCTAAACGGCTAAGGCCGCGGCGTTCTGCCCAGCGGCCGTTTCCATCCATTATTATGGCTATGTGGTCAGGGGGAGTATTATTTATTGTAGCTGTTGTGTCCAAGATAAAAACCTCTACCGCAACAGGAGGTTGCCGGACTATCCAGAGTTTGCCGGGGAATGAGGGGCTAAACTTGCCTCAGTTCAGCTTCTTTATCTGCCCCAAGCTTGTCAGCCTTGGCAATAAAGTTATCCGTAATCTTCTGGAGCTGGTCAGAGCCGCGTTTCAGGTCGTCCTGGGAGATTTCCTTGGCCTTTTCCAGTTTCTTCATTTCATCCATAGCATCACGGCGGACATTTCTCATGGCTATTTTGTCTTCTTCCAGCCGCTTGTTGACTATTTTAATCATTTCCTGGCGGCGTTCTTCAGACAGGGGGGGGATATTCAGACGGATAATATTGCCGTCATTATTGGGCATAAGACCCAAATCAGATTTCATAATAGCTTTCTCAATGGCCGAAAGGCAGCTTCTGTCCCAAGGTTGGATAGTAATATAACGGGGATCAGGGGCAGATATATTAGCCAGATGATTGATGGGAGTGGGTACGCCTGCGTATTCTACCCGGATATGCTCAACCAAGGCCGGTGATGAACGCCCGGTACGGATACCTGACAGTTCCTGTAGAAGAACATCAAGTGAAGCAGACATCTTTTTTTCAGATTTTTGTAAAATTTCGTTTATCATTTTAACTCTCGCTGGATATTAATGTACCTATCGGCTGACCGGATATGGCGCTCACCAGGCTTTCGGAGGACTGAAGGTCAAACACAATAATCGGCAATTTATTATCCAGACAAAGTGAAAGGGCCGTTGCATCCATAACCTGGAGGCGCTTGTTTATAGCTTCCATATAAGTAAGGTGCTGGAAAAGGGTGGCTTCGGGGTGTTTCTGAGGGTCAGCGGTGTAAACCCCGTCCACTTTATTTTTGGCCATAAGAAGCACACTGGCTTCTATTTCTATGGCACGTAAAGCGGCAGCCGTGTCGGTGGTCATGTAAGGATTGCCGGTGCCTCCGGCAAATATGACTACCCGTCCTTTTTCCAGATGTCGGACAGCCCGCCGGCGGATATATGGTTCGGCTACCTGCTGGACGGAAAGAGCGGATTGGGTGCGGGTTACGATACCCTCACGTTCCAAGGCGTCCTGCAGGGTAATGGCATTTATAATGGTGGCCAGCATACCTGCATAATCAGCTGAAACCCGGTCAATTCCTTCTTTGGCAGCGGTTGCCCCCCGCCAAATATTGCCGCCCCCTACCACAATAGCCACTTCAACGCCCATAAGGCAGATATGCTTAATCTCTTGGGCAATGTTTCTTACGGTAGGGATATCAATACCGTATCCGGTGGCTCCTTTGAAAGCCTCTCCACTGAGTTTTAACAGGATACGTTTATATTTTATTTCAGCCATAAAAAATACCGGTACTAGCCTCCAAGCTCAAATCGGGCAAACCGCTTCAGGCGGATATTTTCTCCAACCTTGGCAACAGTTTCAATAATGAGACCGTTGATAGTTTTGGAGGGGTCTTTGATGTAAGGCTGAAGCAGCAGGCAAGCGTTTTCAGCTTCAACTTCACATTCGGCCGGGCGGTCTTCTTCAGACAGGTAAAGCGGGCACATAGCCGCTACCTGCATGGCCAGATTGTGGGCCAGTTCCTTAAAGGCGTCAGTGCGGGCAACGAAGTCGGTTTCGCAGTTAAGCTCAACCAGTGCACCAATCCGTCCCTGGGTGTGTATATAGGATTCCACTATACCCTGGACAGTTTCGCGTTCAGCCTTCTTGGCGGCTTTTACCAGGCCTTTCTCCCGGAGAATCTCCTGGGCTTTTTCAACATTGCCATTTGCATCCACCAGAGCGTTGCGGCATTCCATAACACCTGCGCCGCATTTCTCGCGGAGTTCTTTTATCTGTTCAGCATTGATAGCCAATTTATTAACTCCAGTGTTTATTATTTAACCGGCAGTTTCGGCCTGAGCTTCACCGGTGGTTTCAACTTCGGTAACCTTCATGGCATTCTGGGCTTCTATCACGGCATCAGCCATTTTAGAGCAAATCAGTTTGATAGCCCGCATAGCATCATCGTTAGAAGGAACGGGATAGTCAACTTCGTCAGGGTTGCAGTTGGTATCAACCATAGCTACCAGAGGAACACCCATGCGTTTGGCTTCAGCCATGGCAATCTTTTCCTTGATAGGGTCTACTACAAAGATGACATCCGGCAGGCGGGTCATTTCCTTGAAGCCGCCCATAGTGCGGTTCAGACGGGCAATTTCCTCACCCAGTTTCTGAGCTTCTTTTTTGGGCAAACGGCTAAAATCACCCCTGGCCTGCTGGTCTTCCAGCCGTACCAGATAATCAATCCGTGACTGAATGGAGTGGAAATTGGTTAAAATACCACCTGTCCAGCGCTGATTGATAAAATACATGCCGCATCTCTTGGCTTCTTCAGCCAAAATTTCCTGGGCCTGTTTTTTGGTACCAACAAAAAGAACCTTACCGCCATCACTGACAACCTGGTTAATGTAATTGCAGGCTTTGTCCAGCATGACTACGGTCTTTTCAAGGTCAATAATGTGAATACCGTTGCGTTTGGTGAAGATATATTTCTTCATCCGCGGATGCCAGCGGCTGGTCTGGTGACCAAAATGTGCCCCGGCTTCCAGAAGCTCTTTAATGTTTGTAGTTGGCAAGCTCTATCCCCTCCTAGTTAGTTAAAAACCATTTAATAGCTATATTTACATGATGATAACACAGAAGTATAACACAAGCCTAATTAGCCAGCAACACCGTTTTCGGTGAAGGGACGGCTAAAATCTACGCTTAATGTAATATATTTAATACAAAAACCAAATACAACGGCTATATTTCGTAGCTTCAAACTTCGCGCGCCCATTTTACGGCATTGGTAAATATTTTCAGCCCGTCGCCTTCTTTTTTCAGACCTTCCCCTGTCCAGCGCGGGTGCTGACTGCCCCGTACAAACCGCTCCGGGTGTGGCATCAGGGCAAATATCCGCCCGCTTTCGTCTGCAATGCCGGCAATATCCATCAGGGTACCGGCCGGGTTTGCCGGGTAGGGGGCGTTGCGTTTACCGTCTTTGTCGGTGTAATAAACTGCTGAATTCAGTTTATTTATTACCTCCGGGCTGCCAAGCAGTTTGCCTTCGCCGTGGGCTACCGGCAAATACAGCCGGTCTAGGCCTTGGGTAAATACGCAGGTGGAAAAGGGGTTTACCGAAAGGTAAGTCCAGCGGCATTCAAAGCGGCCGGAGTTGTTGTCTGTAAGGGTTATTTTTTGGCCGTCTTTTATAGGGCCCGGCAGTATGCCGGTTTTTACCAGTGCCTGAAAGCCGTTGCAGATACCGATAATAAGCCCGCCGCTTTCGTGAAAACGGCTTATTTTTTCACCCAGTTTCAGGCGTACTTCATTAGCCAGTACCCGTCCTGCTCCCAGATCATCACCGTAACCGAAGCCGCCGGGGAATGCCATTATCTGAAATTCGGATAAAAGCGAGGGTTTGGCCAATAGTCTATTTATATGCACCAGCTCAGTTTCAGAGCCCGCCAGTTCAAAAGCATAAGATGTCTCAACATCACAGTTAGTACCGGGTGTGCGAAGTATCAGGGTTTTTACTTTACTCATTCTTACCTACCAACGCATCGGCCTTTGCCAGACCTCTTTCAGTTCACTAACCGGGGTGTTTAAAAGAATTTCTTTGCCATCTCGTCCGGTTATTTCCAAGCTTGGTTCAGACATAACCTCACCAACCAGCCCGAAATCACACCCTGACATTAGCTTTTCAAATTCAGCTTGATGTTTGGGGGCAACCTCTACCAGAAAACGGCTGTTGGACTCTGAGAAGAGGATGTAATCTTCCCGTTCTATCTTTTCAGCCAGAGGAACGTCTGCCAGACGGATGTGCGCACCCAGCTTGCCGCTGAAGGCCATTTCGGCTGCGGTCACTCCCAGTCCCCCTTCGGACAGGTCATGGCAGGCGGCAACCAGCCCTCCGGCGGTAGCGCAAGACAGAGCTTGCATGTTTTCTTTGGCACGCTTGGCATTGACTGCGGGGGCGCGGTTGCCAATGAAGCTGTGGTTCTTGAAGTAATGCGAACCGCCCAGTTCTTCGGCAGTTTTACCCACAATATAAATAAGGTTTCCGGCTTTTTTAAAATCCATACTTATGGCCTTGTCGCCATCTTCCATTACCCCTATGGCTGAAATAAGCAAGGTATGGGGAATGGTAATCAGTTTATCTTCATAACGGAATTCGTTGTTAAGGCTGTCTTTGCCTGAAATAAAGGGTGTTCCAAAAACCAGAGACAGGTCATGGCAGGCCTGGCAGGCACGCACCAGATCCCCCAAGCTTTCGGGGCGGCTGGCGTTGCCCCAGCTGAAGTTATCCAGCAGGGCTACCCGTTCCAGATTGCCGCCCACCGCAATAATCTGCCGTAAGGCTTCGTCTATGGCTGAAGCGGCCATATTGTAGGCGTCTACATCAGCATAGCTGGGGTTAATACCGTTTGAAATTACCACCGCTTTCTTTGAGCCAAGTACCGGGCGGATAACGGCGGCGTCACCCGGTCCGTCATTTTCAGCCCCCACCATGGCTTTCAGGACGCTTCCGCCCTGAACCTCATGGTCATACTGGCGGATTATCCACTCACGGCTACATACATTCCAGTGGGAAAGTATGTTTTTAAGTTCAGTTTCAAAATCTTTCGGGCAGTCAAAATCTGCTTCGGGGTGGCGGGTTTTATGGTGAGTTGCCCTTAGTTCCAGTTGAGGTCGCCCGTTATGCAGGAAGTTCATTTGGAGGTCGGCCACCTGATGGTCCTGATAGAAAAGTTTAAGGTGGCGGTCGGATGTAAATTCACCTATAACCGAAGCCTCTACCCCTTCGCTTTCAAACAGGGCTAAAATTTCCCCGAGTTTTTCTTTATTTACAGCCAGAAGCATGCGTTCCTGGCTTTCAGATATCCATATTTCAGAGTAGGTCAGGCCGGAGTATTTCAAGGGGACTTTATCCAGATAGATTTTTACTCCGGTAGATTCGGCCATTTCGCCTACCGCAGAGCTTAAGCCCCCGCCGCCGCAGTCCGTAATGCGGACAAACAGCTCACGGTCGCGGGCTTGAAGCAAAGTGTCCAGCATCCGTTTTTCTACAATGGCGTTGCCTATCTGGACAGCCGTAAAAGACAGCTCGGTTGAGCGGTCATTCAGTTCACCGGAGGCAAAGGTAACCCCATGGATGCCGTCACGGCCGGTACGTCCGCCAATCAGTACCACCAGATCACCGGCGGACTGTTTGCCCGGCAGGGCATATTTCTTAGGTATAAGGCCTATGGTTCCGCAGTAAACCAGCGGGTTAGCGGTGTAGCGTTCATCAAAGAGCACCGCTCCGTTAACAGTGGGTATACCCATGCGGTTGCCGTAATCTGCCACACCTGAACGTACCCCTTTGAAAACGCGGCGGGGATGGAGTACCCCCGGAGGCAGTTTGTCTTCGGCCAAATCCGGCGGGCCGAAACAGAATACATCTGTATTAGCGATAGGTTTGGCGGCAAGTCCGGTACCCAGTATGTCACGGATTACCCCGCCAATTCCGGTAGCGGCACCGCCGTAAGGCTCAACCGCTGAAGGGTGGTTATGGGTTTCAGCTTTGAAGCAGACCCCCCATTCGTCATCAAACTCTATCACCCCGGAGTTATCTACAAAAACAGATAAACACCAGGGCTTGTTAAGCTCGGCGGTGGCTTTGGCTATAGTCTGCTTAAGCAGGTTATTTATAATCTGGCCGTCGTAATCCAGCATGGCTTTAAAGGTTTTATGGCAGCAGTGTTCGCTCCAGGTTTGGGCCAGAGTTTCCAGCTCAGCATCAGTGGGTGCCCGTCCCAGTTTCAGGTAATGCTCATAGATAACGGAAAGCTCCTGATGGCTTAAGCTGTATTCTTTGCCCAGTGACGCCATGTTATCCTTCAGTTTTTCGGCCAGCAGGTCAATTTTCTTAAGTTTAAACGTATACTCCGGGTTGGGAGGGAAGGGATTTGAACTGCTGGTAACCACGTGCTGGACAATGGGGTTTATAAGTAGCTTGTTGCCGATGGTTTTCAGTTCATCAGCCGAAATCTCGCCCTTAAGCAGGTAGCGTTTGGCTGTTCGGGCGGCAGTTATGCCTTTTATACCCAAATCCGAAATGGCTTTGAGTATGGTTTCCTGCACCGGGTCGGTCACTCCGGCGTTATAGGTAACTTCTATAGCCGAAAACCCGTCAGCTTCGGCTAGCGGACAGTTGGCATCGTATTTAAAGGTTTGGATTATTTGGTCTGAAAGAAGCTCCCCGGATATGGTCAGCACTTCACTGTCTGAAAGGTTTCCCTCCAGCCAGTAAACATCTATCACTCTTACTTCGGAAACTGAGGTTATACCAAGGTCTTGTATATCATGGCAAACACCGTTACCTTTGGGATCCGGCCACTCCGGTTTCAGGGAGACTTCTATTCTATGCACTTTTTACCAACCCCGCTGGGAAATAAGTTTATCGGGATCTATCTGTTTAATATCCAGACCGGGCATGGCATCACCCAGACCCTTGGATATCTCAGCCAGTATTTGGGCATCTTTATAGTGGGTCACAGCCTTTACTACTGCTTTGGCCATGGCCGAGGGGTTTGATGATTTAAATATACCTGAGCCCACAAATACCCCGTCAGCCCCCAGTTGCATCATCAAGGCCGCATCGGCCGGGGTAGCTACTCCGCCGGCGGCAAAGTTCACTACCGGCAGTTTGCTGGTCTTATGAAGTTCAAGCACCAGTTCCAGAGGTGCATTTATCTCTTTGGCATAAGCGGACAATTCGTCAGGTGACATGGACTGTACCCTTCTGACAGAGCCCATAACGGAACGCATATGCCTTACCGCTTCCACAATGTTGCCGGTACCGGCTTCGCCTTTGGTGCGTATCATAGCCGCACCCTCGCCAATCCGCCTTAGGGCTTCGCCCAGATCACGGCAGCCGCAGACGAAGGGGACTTTAAAGTCATGTTTCCAGACGTGGAAATTTTCGTCAGCCGGGGTAAGCACTTCGGACTCGTCAATATAGTCCACCCCCATGGATTCCAGTATTTGGGCTTCCACAAAATGACCGATACGGCACTTGGCCATAACGGGTATGCTGACTACTTTCATAATCTGCTCGATAATAGTGGGGTCTGCCATGCGGGCTACCCCGCCGGCCGCTCTGATATCCGAAGGTACGCGTTCCAGTGCCATAACGGCACAGGCACCTGCTTCCTCTGCTATTTTAGCCTGTTCGGGGGTAGTTACATCCATAATTACCCCGCCCTTCAGCATTTGGGCCAGGCCAGATTTTACTTTGAAAGTACCGGTTTCCATATCTAATCTCCCCTGAGGGCGCTTTCCGCCCTGTCCTATTCGGCTATATTCTACTATTTATGCCCCTTTGGGGCAAACATAATCGCAATATTATTACTGCACTCACCTGTTAATAAGGTTTAGTCTTTGTGCTATACTTTTGTAATCAAAAGGCAAATTTTCAAGTAAAAACAGGGAGGATTTGGTGAATATTTTTAAAGCTATAATGGGTATGTGTGATACCTCGCCTTTAGCTGATGATGTCTGGAGTTTAATGGATAGCCAGATTGCTCTTGATTTAGCCAAAGTGCCGGCGCTGTCTGAAAAGGGCGGGGCAGGTTACATGGCGGGTAAGGGGCTTGCAAAACCGGTGCTGGTAGTCCGCGGTCAAGATAACAATCTTTATGCCTACGAAAATGCCTGTCCCCATGGCGGACGCAAAATTGACCCCATGCAGGGTGAAGCCAAACTCCGCTGCTGCAGTGTAAACCACTCTACTTTTGATTATAACGGCAAGGTTCTTTCCGGACCTGCCCAGCATAAGCACGAGCTAAGGCGTTTGCTGACCAGCCAAGCGGACGGCAAGCTTCTTATCAGTGTCTAATATTCAGGTTTAAAAAGGCTCTGCGGAACTGCTCTTGGTAGTGACGGAAATATCCGTTATGCTATACTATTGCCTGCGCCAGCGTGGCTCAGAGGTAGAGCAGCGGTTTCGTAAACCGCCGGTCGGAGGTTCGAATCCTCTCGCTGGCTCCATTCATTTTTGATGAGGTATGAAGCTAGAATGAGCAAATTTATAGACAGGCTTAAGAACGTATCCAAGGGCTATGTGCGCCCTATGGGTTTTAATGCAGTTGCCTCTGCTCCCCAGCCCAAAATGTTGCTGGCGGTGGAACTGGGCATTGAAGATTTGACTGCCAAAGAAGTATTTGGCGGGGCAGATATAGTACTTCTTTCCACCGGCAAAACCGGTGCCAAAAAACTGAAAGAAGCCGCCGGTTTACTGGGAGATACCGTCTGGGGCGTAATGCTGGGTGATAAAGCCGATGAAGCTGAAAAGATGGCCAAGGCCGGTGCTGATTTTGTGGTTTTCAGCCCTGATGCTGAGGTATCGCCTTTAACCGCTCTTGAAAAGACCGGTAAAATAATCATGCTGGAAAATAATCTGACTGATTTTATGATAAGGGCGGCGGATTGTCTGTCAGTGGGGGCGGTTATTGTAGACGGCCAGCCGGATGCTTTGTCTCTCAGCTGGCGGAAGATTATGCTCTACCAGCGTTTTGCAGATATCCTGTCAAAACCCTTTTTGGTCAGGGTAAGTGCAAATATCAGTTTGCCGGAGCTTCAGGCACTCTGGGCTTTGGGTATAGATGGCGTACTGACAAATGGCAGTGAAGGCTTAAGCGGGCTTCGCACCATTATAGACGGGGCAGAGTGGGCGGCCAAACGCAAGCGCGGACATATGAGCGCCATTGTGCCTTCCATAAAAATGCCTGCTTCCGAATCAGTCTCCCCTGAAGAGCCCGAAGAACCTGACGAAGATGATGAAGAATAGCGCCCTGTTTTAAGGTTGGGTTTGAGCTAATAAAAAAGGCCGGTTTTAACCGGCCTTTTTGTTTTATACAGAATATTTTTACTGACACTTGGAGAGCTGGTAGCTTTTACCCTCGGTGGTAATAGCCGGAGCAATAACCATTTCAACCTGCTGCATTTCGCGGATATTGGAAGCACCGCAGACACCCATAGATGTCTTGAGGGCGCCCACCAGGTTTTGGGTTCCGTCAGTAACGGAAGTGGGGCCGAACAGAATCTGTTCCAAGCTCCCGGTAGTGCCCACCTTGATACGGGTACCTCTGGGTAGTGAGGGGTGAGGGTGAGACATGCCCCAGTGGTAACCCCGTCCGGGGGCTTCGGTAGCCTTGGCAAACGGTGAACCCAGCATGACGGCATCAGCACCGGCACAGATAGCCTTGCAGACATCACCGCCTTTTTTGAAGCCGCCATCGGTAATGATAGGCACATAACGGCCGGTTTCTTTATAGTAAGTTTCGCGGGCGGCGGCACAATCCATGCTGGCGGTAATCTGGGGAACGCCAATGCCCAAAACCTCACGTGAAGTGCAGGCGGCACCCGGGCCAACGCCTATTATTACGCCGTGAACGCCGGTACGCATAAGCTCAAGGCAGGCCTGATAGCTGACGCAGTTGCCTACCAGTACCGGGACTTTAATCATCTTTACAAATTCTTCAAAAACCAGCCCGTGGCTGCTCTTGGAGACGTGGCGGGCTGAAGTAACAGTGGAGGCTACAGATATAATATCCGCCCCGGCCTCAACCGCTATGGGGGCCAGTTTTTTGGCGTTGGCAGGCATCAGGGAAACGGCACAGATGCCACCTTTGGCCTTTATTTCGCTTACCCGCTTGGAAATCAGGTGTTCCTTAATAGGCTCGGCAGTATAAACCTTCTGCATGAAGGAAGTTACTTCATCAATGGGCTTGGATATAATCTGGTCCAGAATTTCCTGAGGATTTTCATAACGGGTATAAATACCCTCCAGATGCAAGACGGACAAGCCGCCCATTTTGCTCATGGCAACAGCGGTATCCACATTGGTTACGGCGTCCATGGCAGAAGCAATAAACGGAATAGAGAAGTTAATGTCGCCGATTTTAAAATCAACTTCTACCTGTTCGGGGTTAACTGTTAACCCGCCGGGGACAATGGCTACCTCGTCAAAGCCGTAGGTACGCCTGAGGGTTTTAAATTCTGGTACTGTCATCTCAGCTCTCCTTACTATTAAACATGAACTATATCAGAGCCGGCAAAGTCAAGTCAAGGCAAGATATTCATTTCTATTATAACCCTGAGTCAGGTTGAAAAGTAGATAGTAATCTGTGACGGGTTTTGTTTGTCAGTTGCTTTTTAGGGGAGTGATGCTTGATGCCGTATACCGAAATATTTGGTATTATTACTAATTGGGTGGGTTTGAACTTGGCAGCCAGTTTAGCCTTTGGGCTTATTCTGCTACAATAATAAGGTTATGGCTTTATATGTAGTAGCAACACCCATCGGCAACCTGGAGGATATCACCCTCCGGGCGCTTCGGTTGCTTTCCGAAGTAAAGCTGATTGCGGCTGAGGATACCCGCCACACCCGTAAACTGCTTTCTGCCCATAATATAAAAACGCCCCTGACCAGTTATTTTGAGCATAACCGCCTTTCAAAGCTGGATTATATACTAGAGGTTCTAAGGGAAGGGGATGTGGCTTTGGTCTCTGATGCCGGCATGCCCGGTATTTCAGACCCCGGTTATGAGCTTATCAAAGCCGCCCACGAAAACGGCATAAAGGTTGTGCCTGTACCGGGGGCTTCGGCGGTGATAACGGCGGTGGCGGTATCCGGGCTGGATTCCGGCAGTTTCAGCTATCTGGGTTTTTTGCCGCGCCAGAAAAGCGAACGCAGGAAAGCCCTTTCTGAGGTAGAGATACTTGGGGCAAGCATTGTGATACTGGAAGCGCCCCACCGTTTGCAGGGTTGTTTACTTGACATAAAAGAAGTACTGGGAGACCGCCAGATATCTGTCTGCCGTGAACTTACCAAAATATACGAAGAAATATTTCGTGGCAGTATTAGCCAATCTATCAGCCATTTTAGCCAGCCAAGGGGTGAATTTGTGCTGGTGGTGGAGGGTAACAGGCAAATTCCGGCTCAGCCCGAACTGACAGGTGATATAATAAGTGAACTTGGGCTGTTAAAAAAACAGGGCAAGTCAGCCAAAGAGTCAGTGGCTCTGGTTAGCCAAAAAAACGGGCTTTCTAAAAAAGAAATCTATCGGGCTTGGCTTAAAATTGACAAGGCCTTATAATAGGTAAAATTTGCGAGGTGTTTCATGAGGAGAGGATGTATTTCACTGGGAGAGGTAGTTTGCACCGGTTGCAACAATACTGTTCCCTATCCTGAACGTTATCTGGCGGTAGATGAAGAAAACGGCAAAGAAGTAGATAAAGGAACTACCGTTCATTATTGCGTGGAATGTGCCCTGAAGAAAGGGTATGCCAGCTACAAAGAAGAAAAAGGCGAGAGAATTCTAACCTTTCTGCCCTGAGGATATAAATGAGCGAACGAATATTTATTGGTGTGGCTTGGCCTTACGCCAACAGCCAGTTGCATCTGGGGCATGTTGCCGGCGCTTATCTGCCGGCAGATATTTTTGCCCGTTATCACCGCACCCGTGGTGACGAAGTGCTTATGGTATCCGGTTCGGATATGCACGGTACTCCCATTACCATCAGGGCGGAACAGGAAGGCATCACTGCGGCCGAAGTGGCTGAGCGTTACCACCAGCGGTTTATGGCCTCGTGGCCGAAGCTGGGCATAAGCTGGGATTTTTATACTTCAACTGCCACTGCCAACCATGCCCGAACCGCTCAGGAAATGTTCCTTAGCTTGTACGAAAAAGGTTATATTTATAAAAATACGGTTTGCCAGCCGTTTTGCTCACACTGCAACCGTTTTTTGCCTGACCGCTATGTGGAGGGGACTTGCCCCCACTGCAAATATGAAGGTGCCCGCGGTGACCAGTGTGACAACTGCGGCAAACCCTTAAATGCGGCCGAGCTTTTGAATTTCCGCTGTAAAAACTGCGGCAATCCACCTGAATTCCGGGAGACTGAACACTTCTTCCTGAAACTATCGGCATTTGAAGAAGAACTTATCCGCTGGGTGGAGACCAAAACCCACTGGCGTACCAATGTATTAAATTTTACCCTGCGTTATTTGAAAGAAGGTCTGAAAGACCGGGCTATTACCCGTGATTTGGACTGGGGCGTGCCTTTACCCCTGCCGGGTTACGAAGGCAAGCGCCTGTATGTTTGGTTTGAGGCTGTCATCGGCTACCTGTCCGCCAGTAAAGAATGGGCGGCTTCCAAAGGCCAGCCTAATGCATGGCAGAAGTACTGGGGCGGAGATACCAAGAGCTATTACTTTATAGGCAAGGACAATATCCCGTTCCATACCATTATATGGCCGGCTATGCTGATGGGCAAGGGCGGGCTGAATCTGCCGTATGATGTGCCTTCAAACGAATACCTGACTACCGAGTCACAGAAATTTTCCAAGAGCCGCAATAATGCCATCTGGGTGGATGATGTACTTTCCCGTTACGGCGTGGACACATTGCGTTATCTGCTTTCGGCCAATATGCCCGAAAGTTCGGATACGGATTTCTCGTGGAGGGAATTTGTCCGCCGCAACAATGATGAGCTGGTAGCCACTTACGGCAATCTGGCTCAGCGTGTTTTGACCATGGTCTGCCGCAATTATGACAATAAAGTGCCGGAATACGGCGAGCTGGATGAACGTTCCCTTACGCTTATTGAAAAAACTGCCGCTATGCTTTGTGAAACTGATAAAGCCCTGTATAACTGTAATTTCCGCGAGGCAATAAGGCTGGCTATGGCACTGGCTCAGGAGGCAAACCGCTATCTGGATGAAAAGGCCCCCTGGAAAGAAATAAAGGTGGACAAAGCCGCCGCTGCCCGCAGTTTATACGTGGCCATGGTGGCACTTTCCGGCCTTCGGGTGGCTTTCTACCCATTCTTGCCGGAGAGTTCGGGACGCCTAAGCACTTATCTTGGTTTCGGGTCTGAATTGGAAAAAGAAAGCTGGATACTTAAAATGCCGGTG
>Ga0172380_10003638_pt1 | contig 20863 bp, 22 predicted proteins | sample Leawe162metaG_FD_119747 | JGI IMG/M metagenome (GOLD analysis project Ga0172380, IMG submission 119747) | Leachate microbial communities from a municipal landfill in Southern Ontario, Canada - Leachate well 162 metaG | ecosystem: Engineered > Solid waste > Landfill > Unclassified | place... | reverse complement strand
TAAATATTGTATATTTAGCTTTTAAATTATAGAGGATGTTTAGTCAATGCATTTTGTAGTGTGTATATATTAATTACAAATTATTGAATTGTAAAGATGCCGTCAATAAATTATATAACTTTGGTGCCCAGAAGGGTAGATGCCCAAGCTGTGTTATGTTGTATACTGTATCTTATGGATATGTCCTGTGAATCTAAATCTCTGATAGACCTCAGCTCATCTCAGCTTGAAGCTCTGCTGGCCGCCCTCGGCGCGCCCGCTTACAGGGCCAAGCAGATACAGCACTGGGTCTACAGCGGGCTGGCCGCATCCTTCGATGAGATGGCCAACCTGCCGAAGGGGCTTCAGCAGAGGCTGAGCGATGAGATCGCGCTGCGGGCGGTGTCGCCAAAGTATGAGGCTGTCTCCCGCGACGGCACCGTGAAGATGCTGTTCTCGCTGCGTGACGGCAAGACGATCGAAGCGGCGCTGATGCCGTATGTCGCCGCGGTCCGCCCCCGCAACACGGTCTGCGTCTCCACTCAGGTGGGCTGCCCTATCGGCTGTCCGTTCTGCGCCACGGGCCAGCAGGGCTTTGAGCGCAACTTGACGCCGGGCGAGATAATCGATCAGGTGCTGCACTACGCGCGGCGGCTCAGGGATGAGGACGGTTCCACCGTCGACAACATAGTTTTCATGGGCATGGGCGAGCCGTTCCTTAACTTCGATGCGCTGTGGCAGGCGATCGAAATGCTCAACTCGCCGCAGGGCTTCGGCCTGGGCGCGCGCCAGATGACGATATCGACAGCTGGGATCGTGCCGGGCATACGTCGATTGAGTCGTGAAAAGTTGCAGGTGGGGCTGGCCGTCTCGCTGCATGCTGCCGACGATGCCCTGCGCAACAAACTAGTGCCGATCAACAGGAAGTATCCGCTGGAGAAGCTCATGGCCGCCTGCCGCGACTATGTCGAGACTTCTGGCCGGCGCGTCAGCTTTGAGTACGCGCTGTTCGATGGGATTAACGATTCTATCGAACACGCTCGTGATCTATGTCGATTACTCAAGGGCATGAACTGCCATGTCAATCTCATAGCGGGAAACCCGACAGGGGATACCGAGTTCAAGGCTTCCGGTAAGGATGCAGTGCTGGCGTTCCAGGGGGAGATGGAGCAGCGTCATATCCCGTGCACGCTGCGCGTGAGGCGGGGCATCGATATCGATGCGGGGTGCGGGCAGCTGCGGAGCAGGGTGGGGAGATAACACAGTGGCTACTTTACTTTAAATTTGCCTGAAAATCCTTCTGGCCAAATCACGGAATATTTTTCCCCTTGTAGTTCTCGGTGGGCAACTAAGCATTGTTTCAGCATTCCATTTGAGGCTAGTTTTTTCTTAATTAGAGCAAAAGTGCTTGCAGGGTTGGGCGTGATGATGAAGATGTTCGCTTCCCCTGAACCGAAGTCGTGCCCATCGACTTCGGCTGAAGTGCCAATAATTTTGATTAGGCTGTCCTCGAACTTAACCAATGATTCGAAGTCCTCGATTTTCTCCGCAGGGAATTGTATGACAAGTTGATACTCCATCTCTTTTCTCCAACATCTTCATTTCACACATCGGCGTTCTTCTTATTGCTCATTTCTTTTTTAACTGTTTCTTTACCGATTTGATGAACTGTCCGAATTTCTTTTCTTTCTCGCGCTTTTCGATGTAAGACATCTCATGGTATTCGGACTCCTTGAGGAGCTTCAGGTAGCTCTGGTAGCGCTCCTCGCTCAATTCCCCGTTCCCGACTGCCGCCAGGAGAGCGCAGCCCGGTTCCGAAGTGTGGGTGCAATCGATGAAACGGCAAGTATTAGCTAACTCCTGAATATCGATGAAAGTCTCTTCTATTCCGGCGCCGCTGCCGATGTTGCCCAGCTCCCGCATTCCGGGGGTGTCGATAATCATCGCGCCTTGATTGAGAACTATCAATTGGCGGCGTGTCGTCGTATGTTTTCCCCTCCCGTCCTTGGCGCTGACTATGTTTGTCTCAAAGAGGTCGCGGCCCAAGAGGTTGTTCAGAAGAGAGGTCTTTCCTACTCCGGACGAGCCGAGCAGACAGTAGGTCCTACCGGGCTCCAGCAGCTGGCGCACCTGATCCAGCCCCGAGCCGGTCGTGTTGCTGAACGCGATCACTCTGCAATTGATGTTGGCCTGCCTGACCGCCGAAATGCTCTGCTCCAATTCCTCGGCGCTGACCATGTCGCTCTTGGTCAGCAGAAGCACGGGCTCGATCCGGCCTTCGTTTATCATCACCAGGTAGCGTTCCAATCTGCGCAGATTGAAGTCAAAATCGCAGGACTGCATAATCAGGGCGACATCGATGTTGGCCGCGATCGCCTGGTAGTCGATTTTCTTGCCGGGTGTTTTCCGCCGCAGGAAAGACTTCCTTGGGAACAGGCCGTGAATGACGGCGAATGTGTTAGCGTTGTGGTACTGGACGAAACCCCAATCTCCCACGCAGGGATAGTCCATGCTTGACTCGGCGGCGAAGGTCAATTTGCCTGTAAGTTCGGCCAGGACTTCGCTATCCCCATTTCTGACGAGGTAGCTGTCTCTGTTGACTGCGGTTACGCGAGCCGCGCTGCAATCAGGTCTCTGCAACTCTTCCTGTTTGCTCTGAAACCACTGGTCGAATCCGAGCTCTCTAAGTTCCATTTGAATAATTTCCCTATCCTACAATAACAGACAACTCTTCTCTGCTCCTGATGCGGGGTGCGGGCAACTGCGGAGCAGGGTGGGGGGTTAAGATTCGGTATTAGGCGCGTAGGTACTGCATCGCCTAGACACGGTTTGTCGATTTTGATTTTTATATTTCAATAATATCCCCATCATCAAACCCGACTACTAGTTTGTATTTTTTGTTAAGAAATTCCAGTGCATACCTCGAGAGTATGGTACCAATGCCAAGCATCAAAGAGTAGAAAATAAAATTACCAACTTCTTCCTCTTTCATTGCAACATCTATGACTTGATCGAGAATACTACTCCTTAAGTACCTTCGTTCAGGGAAATATATTGGATCGCATAATGTATCGAGATCGTCTGAGTTATAAATATCTACGCCTGAGACATAGTAACCTGCATATGACTTGCTATCATTTTCATTAAGTGCCTCAAACAGTCCGAAATACAGAACAGTCACTTTTGGTGGGATTGGTTCTTGAGCGAACACTGCTGAAAGCTGATCGGAAATAGTTTTTACTTCTGAAATAATATCAATTTTATTGAATACATTAGGAAATGATGGGCATGATTCTCGACAAAAAGATAATAACTTTGATAACGCAGTGGTACTTTCCACTGAATTTCTTACGATTCCCCCGACTTTTAGATTTACCAATTCCATATCAAAGTCCATCATATCCTCCATTGTGAACGAATTCAGTAGTTAGGGACAGGAGCCGTTTATTCCTATGGTATGAAAGACCTTATCGGCTGCGGCGAGCTCGGCGGTCGGTATGGTTATTCCCAGCATGTCGGCGCGGCACAGGTTGAAGGCAATCTCAACCGCTTGCGGATCGACAATCGGAATTTCACCCGGGTCTGCGCCGCTGAAGATTTCGCCGCCGATAACACCGGTAGCTATTCCTGTATTGTAGCCGTCGACGCCGGCGGCGGAGAGGAAGCCGTCCTCCGCGTGGAAGGTGATGAAGCCCACTTCCGGCAGGGCGCTGCTGTTCACTGTCCAGTTCACCACATCCTGTGCGGGCACTACGTCGCTGTTTTCATCCCTCAACTGATGGTAAGTGATGATGCCGATAAAATCGGCCTTGGTCTGATATTCGGTGACGGCTTCTTGCCACTCGTCGAAGGTATTGAGGTGGATCGGGCCTATCACCTCGATCGGGGAGTTGTTCACTACGTCGAGATAGGTCGCATTGAAATTATCGATAACAGCGGTTGAGCTGGTGCTGAAGTCGGCCAGCAGTACTATATTCTCTGCGTCCGGCGACATCCTCTTGGCCAGGGCGAAGGCTTCGGCATACGGGAAGCGTTCCAGTGTACCTGTTATCTTCCCTCCAGGGTGCTCAAGGCTTTCGATAGGCTCATAGATACTCGGATCGACGTTGATGCCGCAAAAAACAAAAGGTAAGTCGCTTTCAGGGTGGGTTGCGGCATACTCGACGGCCACATATTTCAGAGCGTTGTCGTCGTTGACAAATACTATGTCAGGGTCGAACTCGCCTATAAGATCGATGGCCAGAGCGGCTCGTTCCTCTATTTGTTCAGTGGTGATATAGGTGACCTTGGTGTCCATGTAGAATGTTTCCATATCGTAATCGGTGTCTTGCTGATATCCCTGCTGGTTAAGACCCTCGATGATGCCCGCCTCGATGTCGCTGTTCCAATTCCATCCTTCGTGGTAGGAGTGGATGACCAGCACGTTGGTCGCCGCGGGGGCCTCGGCGGTTCCGGCGCAGGCAGAGATACATATGCTGGAAGCGATCAATATGAACGTCAGGAGACCGATCAGCTTATTGTTCATCGTCGTATATTCCTTTATTTGCCGATGTCCTCGTTCCATATCGCGGGGTTCTTCTTGATGAAGTCCTGCATCAGCGAGTAGCACTCCTTATCGTCAAGGTCGATGACCACGACGCCGTGTTCTTCCATGAAGGCTTTCGCGCCGGGGAAAGTTCTCGATTCGCCTGCGATGACCTTCTTGATGCCGAACTGTACGACGGCTCCGGCGCAGAGATAACAGGGCATGAGTGTCGAGTATAGAATCATATCTTTGTAGCTGCCGATTCGCCCGGCATTCTTGAGACAATCGATCTCGGCGTGGGCCATGGGATCGCCAGCCTGCACGCGTCTGTTGTGCCCGCGCCCGACGATTTTATTCCCTGTGATGAGCACTGAGCCTATGGGTATGCCGCCCTCCGCCAGTCCCTTTCTGGCCTCTTCGATAGCGGCGCTCAAATAAGGATCAGTTTTCATTTTTTACGGCTGTCGTAGTTGAAATCGTTTATGAATACGTCCGTGTATTGTGCCGGCAGGGGCTTGACGTATTTCTTAACAAGGCCCGCTGTATCGACTACATTCAGCTTCTGGAAAAGGAGGGAGAAGCGATCTTCCAGCTCGGCCCCGATCGCGACGAGCGTGCTCTCGGGCAGGTCCCACATCTCCTTCTTGAAATCGCCGAAGGCCTTCTTGCGCGTCTTGTATAAGAACTGCTCGTCCGTCTCCCCCGATTTCCTGTCGGCGGCGTATTTCTCGACGAGGCTGCCGTTGATCTTCTTGATAAGCCCGTCCGGGAAATGCGGGCTGTCGAATACGATGTTTTGGAAGCCGGTGGCCAGGTGCACTTCAAGGGTGCCGACCTCCGGGAATTTATGGAAGGCCTCGTCCGGCAGCGTAGAGGCTCCGTGCTGCACGGCGCCGCCCAGGCCGTATTTCTCGCGCGCCGTCCTGGAGAGGTCCTCCAGCGTCTTGAAATCGAGTTTGATCTTGGCTATAGACCCATCGGGCAGGACCACGCCGCCGTGCGTGGTGCCGGTTTGCACGCTTATCTTGGAGATGCCCTTGATGTCCGGGCCGATGAGCTTCTTGTACCCCGCCATGAAGGCGTCGAGGTCCTCGACCGTGCTGTTGGTGGTGCCCACTTCGCCGATCTCTCCGCCTATCGAGACAGTGATGCCCTGCGGCTGGAGTTTCCTGATGAATTTGGTCATCTCGGAGGTGATGCGGTAGTTCTCTTTCTGCTGCTCTTCTATAGTTGCTTTGCTGATATCCACTACTGTTGAAGCATCGATATCGATATTATAGAAACCGGCGGCCACCGCCTCCTCTATCAAATCCGTTATTGCGTTAAATTCTTTCTGAGGGTCGGCCTTGTATTTCCCTGCGTTGATCTGGAAATGGTCTCCCTGCATGAATATCGGCCCTTTAAATCCCTCGGCGATGGCGGCGGCCAGCACGCAGGCAGTGTATTCGGCGGGGCGCTGCAGCGTGTAGCCTATCTCGGAGCGCGCGATCTCGAAGATCATTGCGCCTACTTTATCCTTGAGCGCCGCGCGGAAGACGGCGCGCGCCGTATCGAAGGTCAGGCCGCGGATGTTCATCGCCGGCACCGTTTTGCCGCCGTACTTTCCCTTTCCCGCTGCCTCGTACAATCCCTGGATGCTGGCAAGATACAGTCCTTGCTCAGCGGCCAGCTTGCGTATCTTGAGGATATTACTGTCCTTTGTCCGGGCATCGGCCCCAAAGGCAGCATCGTACACCAGCCTTTTTATTTTATTTACATCTTTAGTCATATAACCACCTCTTATTAACGAAGGATTTTGCGCCGTCCGTTGTACCTCTCAGTGTCGTATTCCGTAGCGACATCGACGCGATAGAGCTTACCGGTCACCTCTTTTATCGGGACAGAAGTAATTTTGTTGTTCTGTAGCGATACCATCCTGCCGAACTGGCGTTTCACCACGAGGTCGATGGCGGCTATGCCGTAGTATCTGCCCATCCGCCTGTCATAGGCGCACGGCGCGCCGCCGCGCTGCAGATGGCTGAGCACAACGCAGCGTGTGTCCAAACCAGTGGCGTCGTTTAGCTCCTGAGCGATGGTGTCGCCGATGCCGCCCAGGATCTCGTGTCCGAATGAATCGACGGTGGCCTTTTTGATGGCCTCCTTGCCGCCCTCAGACTTCGCTCCCTCGGCCGCCACGATGATGTTGTATCTGGCGCCGCGCTTGACCATATCTTTTACCAGTCTGTTCACCTTGTCGAAGGTGAAGTCGTGTTCGGGGATCAGTATCATGGAGGCCCCGCTCGACTCGCCGCCTATGAGCGCCAGCCAGCCGGCATTCCGGCCCATGACCTCAACGACGAATGTCCTGCCGTGGGAGCCGGCTGTCGTCCGTAATCGGTCTACGGATTCGAGGACGACATTGATTGCGCTTTCGAAGCCGAGGGTGTATTCTGTGCCCGGCAGGTCCTTATCGATGGTCTTGGGGATTCCCACTACGTTTATGCCTGCCGCTGAGAGTTTCTGTGCCACGCTGAGGGTATCGTCGCCGCCGATAGCTATCAGTGCCTCCAGCCCGAGCTTCTCTATATTTTCAATCACTTTCTTCGATTGGTCGTTCTTGGGGTTATAGGGATTCGTGCGTGAGGAACCGAGGAAGGTGCCCCCGTATCTGTCCCACGACCTGACTATCGCTGGTGTGAGGATCATGCCATGAGGGATCTCAAAACCATTAGCTATGGACGCATCATGTGCCAGGTTGTCGGGGTCGATATTGATGAGGCCTTTCCAGCCGTTCCTGATGCCGATAACCTCAATCTCGAAACCGGCCTCGGCCTGTGTTCTTTCGTCAACTGCCGCTTGTACTACCCATTTGAGAGCTGGATTCAAGCCGGGGCAGTCTCCGCCTCCGGTCAAAACGCCGATCCGTCTCTTTTTCATATAACCCCCCGTGAATGAGATAGTGAGTAAAGGTTAGCACAGTCGATATAATTTTTCTACTGCATCTACAACTCCGCCTGTACCTCGAGACGTTTCATTTGCAAATGTATTCGACAATGTTCGTCGGCCGGATATTTTCTGATATACCTGTCGACTGTTTCTTGGATGAATTCTTCACGTTTTGGTTCAGGGACTCTCTGTGTGTAAGGCAGCCACGTAGTGCGAACCCAAGAAGCCAGTTTGTCTTTGTTTTCGTGAACCATATCCTTTGACACAAGCTCGGCTCTGATTGCTGTAAAGCCAAGATTAGTCAGCCATTCCCTGTATTCATCCGGTGAGCAAAAGCCATAAGGGAAGGTGAAGTCGGTGAAGAATACTCTCCATTTATCCTGCTCGATCACATGTTCCATTACTTTGATAATTTGATTCGCATTTCCTTTCCCGCCCATTTGGAAAAGAATTCTTCCCGAAGGCTTTAGGCTATTCCTTATCTTCTTAAGTACTGGTAGATGATCTGTAACCCAGTGGAGGCAGGCATTGGAGAAAATCAAATCGAGCTCACAATTAAAATCGATGTCTTTTACGTCTTTCAATACAAAGGATAGATTGGGATAGTTTTTCGAGGGAAAGCGTTGCTTTGCCAGACCTATCATTTCGTTCGAACTGTCGATCCCGATTACTCGTCCCCGTTTTACTTTACCTGCGATCAGAGCGGTAATCTCACCGTCACCGCAGCCTATATCAAGAACAGACTCATCTTCTCTGAGGGGTGCTTTTGAGAGCAGCTCCAGCGCCCATTTCTTCTGATTGTGGGAGTTGTCCTTATATTCCTCGGCATTCCATTTATACATGTGATTGATTCGGTTCTATCCACGTTTAACATTTAGGAAATAATCCCGCGTTCTTTCAGGCTTACGTACTTCTGATTGCCTATAATAATATGGTCCAGGACCTCTATGTCCAATGCTTTGCCGCCTTTAACCATGTGCTCCGTAGCGATTATATCGTCATTGCTGGGCTCCGGCTCTCCCGATGGATGGTTGTGTATTACGATTACAGCAGGGCAGTTTTCACGCACGGCGTTGTGGAATAGCTCGCTGGTGCGTATCGTAGAGGCATTAACATTGCCTTTGTATATCTCGTGAATGGAGATCAGGTGATTTTTTGAATTGAGAAGCATAACCCGGAGATGCTCCTGCTGAAGCGCCCCCATGTCCGGCATCACTATGCTGGCGGCATCCTGCGGGGAGCGGATGACGGTTTTCTCTTCCGTCTGGACGGATGCCGACCTTCGCCCCAGTTCCATTGCGGCCTTGATTTGGGCTGCTTTGGCTTGGCCCACTCCGTGCTCGTTGCAGAGCTCGTTGAAACTGGCGCGGGAGAGGCCTGGGAGATCGCTGAACTTTACAAGCAGCCGGTTCGCTAGTCCGAGGACATTTTCGGCGTGTGTTCCTGTGCGCAGGATGATGGCTAAAAGCTCACTGTTAGAGAGGCTTGCGACGCCGCTCTGTTTTAGGCGTTCACGAGGACGTTCGCTGGCAGGCAACTCATTGATGCGGATATGGTATTCCACAGAGGTATTTACCTCCTATCAATGGCTTGTCAGAATGTGCCAATTCGTTGAGTCACACATGTGGCAATCGACTGCCGTTCCATACGCTTTCCACCAGCACCTAGCGTTCAGAACTATGCTAGGTGCTGATGATAAGATGCGTATTTGCGCTGATTTATAATAATCTAACGCTTACTGGCGTCTATTTGACTTCTACAGTGGCACCGGAAGCTTCCATTTTCTGCTTTATTGTAGCGGCTTCCTCTTTGGAGACGTTTTCTTTAACCGGCTTCGGGGCGCCTTCTACCAGATCCTTGGATTCCTTCAGTCCTAATCCTGTTACCTCACGTACTGTTTTGATTACCTGTATTTTGTTCGCTCCGACCTCTTTGAGCATTACCGTGAACTCCGTCTGCTCTTCCGTTGCGGCAGCAGGGGCGGCTGCACCAGCACCGGCTACAGCTGCTACAGCCATCGGTGCTGCGGCGCTGACGCCGAACTCCGTCTCAAGGGCTTTGACCAGATCGCTGAGTTCGAGAACGGTCATATTCTTAATGACACCAATAAGTTCCTCTTTGCTCATTTTTTGACCTTCCGACATTCTATCCTCCTTTTTCCAATTGTTTTTGTCTTGCAGAAAGTACATATGTAAGCCCGGCTATATTCGCATTGAGTACAGTAACCAGCCCGTAGAGCGGGCCCTTGAGGCTGCCGAGCAGCTTGGCTACCAATACCTCTTTTGGCGGCAGAGTGGCTAAAGTCGCTATTTCGGTGGTGCTCAACACCCGATTCTCTATAAGGCCACCGCTGATCTTTAATTGGCTTTTCGTGCTGCGTATATAGTCCAGCAACACTTTTGCCGGGGCGGCTATATCGCCGTATCCGAGGGCAACAGCGGTAGGGCCTACGACAATTTTATCCAGCTGATCCTTGCCGGCCTTTGAGGCAGCAAACCGGGACAGGGTATTCTTTATAACCCGGAACTCAATCTGTTGCGCGCGCAACTTACGCCGCAGGTCGGTCATCTCGGCTACGGTAAGCCCGCCATAGTTGGTGCTGATAATTACGCTTGCGCGTCCCACCTTTTCGGCCAGCTCATCGACTGCCTTCTTTTTTTCTTCCAGATGCATATCTCACCTCTTAAATTAAAGAGTCCCTATGCCATAGACATGAGGGACTCTTAAACTAACCGTTACCTCGGCAGGCATATCATTAAGCCACAAGGCGCCTGCTGTCTATGGTGTCAAAATACTATTTATTACCAGGCTACATAGCCTTTAAATCTAAAGCGGGCTTCAAGTCAAGTTTTATACCAGGGCCCATTGATGTATTAATAGAGATGCTCTTCACGTATTGTCCTTTTGCACCTCTAGGCTTGGCCTTCACAACGGTTTCGATTAAGGCAGAAAGATTATCGAACAGCTTATTCTCATCAAAACTGGCTTTACCTATCGAGACATGAATTACAGATGTTTTATCGAGTCTGAAATCGACACGCCCCTTTTTTGACTCACCAATTGCACGGGCAATATCTGCAGGCGGGACGATTGTGCCTGATTTTGGGTTCGGCATCAAGCCTTTTCTGCCCAGTATTTTGCCGAGCTTGGAGACTTTGTTCATAACATCGGGGGTGGCTATGGCTACATCGAAATCGAGCCATCCTTCCTCGATCTTCTTAACTAGGTCGTCGCAGCCCGCGAAATCGGCGCCGCTTTCCTGAGCGATCCTCACCCCTTCGCCTTGAGTGAAGACAATGACTCTTACCTGTTTTCCGAGCCCATGGGGCAGGCTGGCAACTCCTCTTACCTGCTGGTCAGCATGTCTAGAATCCAGCCCCATACACATATGCACTTCAACCGTTTCGTCGAACTTGACGAATGACGCCTTCTTCATCAGTGCGATAGCCTCTTTGGGATCGTATTCTTTCTGGGGGTCTATTAATTTAGACGCCTCGTTGTATTTTTTACCGTGCTTAGCCATTATTCTACCTCGATCCCCATGCTTCGTGCCGTCCCCTCGATCATCTGCATCGCGCCCTTTACATCAGCGGCATTCAAGTCTTTCATCTTCATTTTGGCGATTTCTTCGACCTTGCTTCTGGGGATCTTGCCTACCTTTTCTGTGTTAGGGGTGCCGCTACCCTTCTCTATCCCGAGCGCTTTACGCAGCATGTCTGCTACCGGAGGCGTCTTGAGCGTAAATGTGAATGAGCGGTCATCATATATAGTTATTTCCGCGGGGACTATAGATCCCGTCTGGGCCGCCGTTCGCTCATTATACTCCTTGCAGAAGCCCATAATATTGCAACCATGTTGTCCCAGTATCGGACCTACTGGTGGCGCTGGGCTTGCCTGCCCGGCTGGCAGTTGAATTTTTATTATTGCTTTTACCTTTTTAGCCAAGTTTCTACCTCTATGAAATGCTTCTTGCGATAAATCAGAGCCGTTCTATCTGTAAGAAGTCTAATTCTACTGGCGTCTCACGACCGAAGAGAGATATAAGTACTCTCACCTTGCCTTTATCAGGGAATATCTCGTCTACTATACCTATCAAATCGATGAATGGCCCGTCGATTACGCGAACACTTTCTCCCTTACGGAAACCAACTTTAATCCTCGGTGTCTCCCCCTCCATTCGCTGGAAGATATTCTTAACCTCATCTTCTTCCAGTGGAACAGGCTTACTCCCGGCACCTACGAAACCAGTGACTCCTGGAGTGTTACGTACGACATTCCAACTCTCATCGGTTAGTTTCATCTCCACCAATATGTAACCGGGGAAGACCTTTCTTGCTACGGTTTTCTTTTGTCCGTCCTTGATCTCTATTTCATTTTCGGTTGGGATGGTCACGCTGAAGATTTTATCTTTGGCATCCATGGACCGAATACGTTGTTCCAAGTTGGTCTGAACCCGTTGTTCATAACCGGAGTAGGTGTGAATGACATACCATCTCCGCTCTGCTTCTGCCATTTCTTCTCCTCAGAAGTGGGTGCAAGGAAAACCGGTTAAAGCGGTTTTCGGATATGCCTCCCGCCTCCCTACCCTCCTATTATCAATTGCATGAGACGTGTGAATCCGTAATCGGCAACGCCAAGGAGAACCCCTACCGATCCAGCGACAACGATTACCATTACCGTAAGCCGTCTGGTTTCTGCTTTTGTGGGCCAAACAACTTTCTTGAGCTCGGCCGCTATTTCACCTATGTAGCGGCGGAATCCCGGGATTATTTGACCCACTGCAAAAGAAGGTTTGGCCATATTATTTTACCTCGCGGTATAACTTCTGGGTGCGGCAACGCGGGCAAAATTTCTTAAGTTCCAAACGTTCCGGGTCGTTCTTCTTATTCTTTGTTGTTGTATAAACCCTCTCCTTGCACTCAGTGCAAGCGAGGTGGATTATCTCCCTAGAACCCTTTTTAGCCAATAGACATCTTTCCCCTATATATTAACAATGTGTTGCCTATTCCGTTATCTTTGTGATTACGCCGGAACCTACGGTCCTGCCGCCCTCTCTAATAGCAAACCGCATACCAGTCTCCATAGCTACCGGCTCGATAAGCTCCACTCTCATCTTAATATGATCGCCGGGCATACACATCTCCACGCCCTCTGGCAGGAATAAAGAACCGGTAACGTCGGTTGTCCGGATGTAGAACTGCGGTTTATAACCGGTGAAGAATGGGGTATGGCGGCCGCCCTCCTCTTTAGTTAGAACATATACCTCGGTATCAGCTTTGGTATGAGGAGTTATGGTTCCAGGCTTTGCCATAACCATGCCTCTGAGTATATCTTCGCGTTCGGCGCCTCTGATAAGAAGTCCGAGGGCGTCGCCGGGCTCGCCGACCTGCAAAGTCTTATGGAACATCTCGACGCCGGTGACGACCTTTTTCTGTGTTGGTTTCAGTCCGACCAACTCAACCTCGTCGCCAACCTTTACAACGCCGCGCTCGACACGGCCGGTCGCTACAGTTCCGCGTCCCTTGATGCTGAATACATCTTCAACAGCCATCATGAAGGGTTTGTCCTTTGGGCGTACCGGTGTAGGTATGAAGCTGTCGACGGCGTCCATCAATTCTATTATACGGCCGCACCACTGGCATTCTTTCTTCCCGCAGGCGCACTCCAGTGCCTTTGTTGCCGAGCCCTTGATGATGGGCGTCTTGTCGCCGGGGAATTCGTACTTCGTAAGCAAATCACGTATTTCCAGTTCTACTAACTCTACCAGTTCCTTGTCTTCCATAAGGTCGACTTTATTGATGAAAACCACAATTGCAGGAACGTTTACCTGGCGGGCTAAAAGGATGTGCTCTCTGGTCTGAGGCATCGGTCCGTCGGCAGCAGAGACAACGAGGATCGTTCCATCCATCTGTGCTGCGCCGGTGATCATGTTTTTGATGTAGTCGGCATGACCCGGGCAGTCGATGTGCGCATAGTGGCGCTTGTCCGTCTCGTATTCAACGTGCGAAATGGCTATGGTCAGAATTTTCGTCGCGTCGCGTCGACCTTGAGATTCAGATGCTTTCGCTACCTGGTCATACGACACATAGGTCGCCAGGCCTTTTGCTTCCAACACCTTAGTAATAGCAGATGTCAGGGTAGTCTTGCCATGGTCAACGTGCCCGATTGTTCCTACGTTTACGTGTGGTTTAGTTCGTTCGAATAATTTCTTCGCCATTTCTCCTCCTCGGTTAATAAGCCCACAGTCAGACTTGAACTGACGACCCCGTTCTTACCAAGAACGTGCTCTACCACTGAGCTATGTGGGCACTAAGACAAAATAACTAAGGCATAGCCGAAAGCTATGCCAGAGCATTTTACTATCTATGTATTTTGTTGTCAATAGTTATGAACGATTGGGAGGCGTTAAATCCAAGGACGTCTAGTCATTAAGTATCAATAAGGCATGAGTTCGAAGCTCATGGTGTTTAATCTAAAGTGGCGAGAGTTGGATTCGAACCAACGAAGCCCGAAGGGCGGCAGATTTACAGTCTGCTGGTTTTAGCCACTCACCCATCTCGCCGCGTGCTTTATTGCTAATTATGGTTACAGCCCGAGAGCGGAGTCGAACCACTAACCTAGTGTTTACAAAACACTCGCTCTGCCATTGAGCTACTCGGGCATGACAATATTCAGTAATACACACAGAGGCGTAGTAAAATTATCATTTTTAACTCCTATTGTCAACAATGTCTCCATACGAGGGATACCCCTTATCAAAAAGTTAATCATCTGGTATACTGCTGTGGGGCAAAAAAAGGCTCAATGTAAGGGTCAGGAGGAGGAAGCCGGTGCCAGCTGTAGCTGTTATTGGAGCACAATGGGGTGATGAGGGGAAGGGTAAGATTGTAGATGTAATCGCCGAAAGAGCGAACATGGTGGTGCGGTATTCCGGCGGCAGCAATGCCGGGCATACCGTTATCAATGCCATGGGGACATTTAAAATGCATCTCATTCCTGCGGGTATTTTCCACAGTGATGTTATATGTATTGTTTCCAATGGTGTGGTATTAGACTGTGATGTGATTCTACAGGAGATCGATGAGTTACAGAGTAAAGGAGTGCCGGTCGACCACCTGTTTATAAGCGATCGGGCTCACCTTATCATGCCTTATCACATCCTGCTTGATGGATTAGAGGAGGAAGCGCGGGGGAAAGATGCTATAGGGACGACAAAGAAGGGTATTGGGCCGGCTTATGTGGACAAGGTGGGGCGTAGTGGCATACGCGCTGGAGATTTGTTGGATAAAAAGAATTTCAAGGAGCGGCTATCGGTTGTTCTGAAGGAGAAAAACCGCCTCCTAACCAAGCTTTATAACGCTAAGCCTCTGGATTTGGATGAAGTTTATAAGAGATACTGCAATTATGGAGATAAGCTAGCTCCTTTCCTTAATGAAACGGATCTGATGATATCAGAAGCTATCGAGCAAAAGAAAAACGTTGTGCTGGAGGGAGCACAGGGGTCTCTATTGGACATAGATTTTGGCACTTATCCGTTTGTCACATCAAGCTCAACAATCGCCGGCGGAGCCTGCGCCGGATTGGGATTGAGTCCACTTAAGCTAGATGGTGTTATCGGTGTTTTCAAGGCTTACTGTACCAGGGTCGGCGGCGGGCCTATGCCTACGGAACTACTTGATGAAGTAGGAGAGCAGATAAGACAGCATGCCAAAGAGTGGGGCGCAACAACAGGCCGACCGCGTCGCTGCGGCTGGTTCGATGCAGTAGTAGGAAGGTTCAGCGTGCGTATCAATGGCTTCACGTCGATAGCTCTTACCCGGCTTGATATTTTGAGCATCCTACCGTCAATTAAGATATGCACCTCTTATAAGCTTAATGGGAAAACCATTACGAGTCCTCCTTCAAGTGTGGCAAGACTGGCGAAGTGTGAGCCGGTATACGAGGAGCTCCCCGGCTGGGGAGTAGATATCACTAGCGCTAGACGGATGCAAGATCTGCCAGCAAATGCTCGCAACTATGTTAAGAGAATAGAGGAATTACTGAATTGCCCCGCGAGCATTGTATCTGTCGGGGAGCGACGGGAACAGACAATTATTGTCAAAGAGCCGTTTTAGCTGAGTCGTTCTTGTATCGATAATAGGGCAGGTGCTGCCGTAAGGTAACTGAGATGGCGAGGGAATACGTTCATCAGGATTTAGGCACTGAAGTACATTCTATCTCTGGCTATTATGTGCCGCTGCATGAGACAAGATGGAAGTACAGAGGCAAAGAGGTTCTCTATATTACCGGTGCCTTTATGATCGATAACAGCTGTTGCGTGCGTGGCGGTTGCACCTATGCCATTGTCCCGGGCTACTTACTAAACTGGGAGTCAAAAAAGAGCGATGACGGCATGCCTGTGTCCGAGGTGGAGCCGATCGAGGATCAGCAGGTCAGGCAAGAGATCGCAACATTTCTCAGAGACAAAGAGTGCGCCGGCAGCATAGAGTTCTGGTAAGTAAAATATTTACCGGTTTTGCATCGTATCGAGAAATTACTTCCTCTAAAACTTCAGGTCAATGGTATATTTTTTCAGAGCTTCCTCGATAATCTTTGCTGATTTCTCATCGGGCTCAGTGAGCGGCAGTCGCGGCTTGCCGACCTTGAAGCCTATATGGTTCAAAGCATATTTAATCGGTATGGGGTTCGATACTACGAACAGTGCATTGATCAGGGGTAGCAGTCGCATCTGAGTTGCGGCGGCCTCTTTCATTTTACCCTTGACTGTCTGCTGTATCATTTCCTGTATTTGTTTCCCCACTAGGTGGGAGGCGACACTGATGACACCGTAGCCGCCCATGGCCATGATGGCGAAGGTATCGCCATCGTTTCCGCTCCACACCAGGAAGCCCTGACCTGCGCCTTGGAGAATCTTTGCTGACTGCTCCAGATTGCCACTGGCCTCTTTGATGCCTATGATGTTGTCGATCTTGCTCAGGCGGACGGCGGTCTCCGGCGCGAGGTTGGTCACCGTTCGGCCGGGTACGTTGTAGAGGATGCATGGCAGGCTGGTGCTCCCGGCGATGGCCTTGAAATGCTGATACATGCCTTCCTGAGTCGGCTTGTTGTAGTAAGGGACGATGAGCAGCGCGGCGTCTATCCCACGCTTCTCTGCCTCTTTTGTCATGGCGATGCTCTCGCGTGTGCAGTTGCCGCCGGTGCCGGCGATTATCGTTCCTTTCTTGCCGATGGCCTCTCTTACAGCTGTGAAAAGATTGAGTTGCTCCTCGTCGGTCAAGGTAGGGCGCTCGCCGGTGGTGCCGGTGACTACCAGTCCGTCGCTGCCGGAATCGATAAGCGCCTTGGCCAGCTTCTGCGCCTGTTTGTAGTCCACCTCTCCCTTTGAGTTGAAGGGAGTAACCATCGCTGTTATCAGTCTGCCTATCTTAGTCATTTATAAACCTCTCTATTTGAAGATCGAATTTGTGTAAGGGCGAGAAAACCTCGCTTCTACGGAGACGCCTTTTATTCCTCACAGGCCTAGTAGGTTCTCGAGGCCAACAATGAGGCCTTTGTTCTCGTTGACGTGCTTGATGGCCATGACGACGCCGGGCATGAATGCCTCGCGGCTTATCGTCTCGTGGCTGATCTTGAGCGTCTGTCCTAGTGCGCCGAAAATAACATCCTGGTTGGCCATATATCCCGGCAGGCGCACACTGTGAATACTTATACCGTCGATCTGCCCTCCGCGCGTGCCGGGGATATTTTCCTTCTCAAGCGGCGGTATCTGGAAGGCGTGGCCGCGCGCCTGCACCATGGCTTTTGCGGTGGACAGCGCCGTGCCGGACGGAGCGTCGGCCTTCTTCTCATGGTGCTTCTCGATAATCTCGGCGTAGTCGAAATATTTGGCCGCTATCTTTGCCATGTGTATCATCAGGACCGCTCCCAGGGTAAAGTTGGAGGCGAGAACAGCGCCAATCTTGTTGCTGCGGCACAGCTCTTCGATCTCATCGATATCCTGTTGTGAGAAGCCGGTCGTGCCGATGACCAGATTAACTTTTCGTTTAGCGGCGATACGGATCGCCGGCATGGCGGCCTGGTAAATGGTGAAATCCACCATGACATCCGGTTTTGTAGACGAAAGGATCGAATCGATATCGTCGGACAGCGGAATTTCTGCAGGACTTCCGGGAAGCGTAAGCTTCTTGTTTTTGGTTTTGATATCAACTGCGCCGACCGCTTGCATCTCCGCGTTTGTGCATACAGCGCGAAGCACTTCCTGCCCCACTCTACCTAGAACGCCGTGAATAACTACTTTAATCATGGCTTCGATGACCCCTTCTTACAAAGGTTTATCGGTTGGGCTTGTCATTAGAGCGCCTGGGTTGATCCCTGCGCGGTCGGTCTCCTCCGCGGAATCCGCCGGGGCGCTGCGGCCTCTCGTGCTGGCTTTGCGGTGGAGCTGTCTTCTGCCCGTCTTCGCCAGCTGCTACATCATGAAAAACAGCGCGGCGTGACAGGTTGACGCGTCCCATGCGGTCGATTTCGATGACTTTCACCATGACCTCGTCGCCGACCTTGACTGCGTCCTCTACACTGGCTACGCGGTAATCAGCCAACTCGCTGATGTGAACCAGCCCCTCTTTGCCGGGGAGGACCTCTACGAAGGCGCCGAAATCCATGAGCCGTGTTACCTTGCCGGTGTACACTGCTCCCACCTCTACCTCTTTAGTCAGGTCCTCTATTATCTTTATCGCTTTTCTGGCGCTTTCCTCGTCGGCCGATGCGATTAAAACCGTGCCATCGTCTTCAATGTCTACTTTGGACTTGGTCTGTTCGACGATCGATCTTATCATCTTGCCGCCCGGGCCGATGACGGTGCCGATTTTTTCCGGATTGATCTTCAGGCGGTATATCCTGGGGGCGTATTTACTGAGCTCTGTCCGAGCGGTGCTGATAGCCTGGTTCATCTTGTCTAAAATAAACAGTCGACCCTCGTATGCCTGCTTCAAACCCCTCTCGATAACCTCAGAGGGAATCCCTTTGAGCTTAATGTCCATCTGGAGGGCTGTTATGCCGTCAACTGTGCCGGCCACTTTGAAATCCATATTTCCATAGGCATCTTCCAGGCCCTCTATATCGGTGAGGACGATGTATTTATCGCCTTCAGCAATGAGGCCCATGGCTACGCCTGCGATAGCTTTCTTTATAGGGACTCCGGCATCCATCAGCGAAAGGCTGCTGGCACAGACGCTTCCCATGGAGCTGGAGCCGTTTGAGGATAGCACCTCGGAGACCACACGTATCGTATACGGGAACTCCTCTTGTGTCGGTATTATCGGTGTCAGCGCCCGTTCCACTAACGCGCCGTGGCCGATCTCGCGGCGCTTGGGGCCGGTCATGCGGCCTATCTCGCCGACGCAGAAGGGCGGGAAGTTATAGTGATGCAGGAAGCGCTTCTTGTCCTGCTGGCTGATGGTATCGATCATTTGTTCCTCTGACGAGGAGCCCAGTGTGGTATTGCTTAGCACTTGGGTGCTTCCACGGGTGAACAAGCCTGATCCGTGCGTGCGGGGGAGCACTCCTACTTCGCAGGTTATAGGACGAATCTCGGTCGGCTTGCGTCCGGCGGAGCGTACCCCCTTCTCTAGTATTTGTGACCTGACCGCTTTCTTTACCAAGCCTTCTAATGCCGCGCTTATTTCGTGGGCGGTGAACTTCTCTCCCAGTTGCTGGCTCAGCTCCTTCTCCATGGCGTCGAGGTCAGCCTGTCTATCAATTTTAGTTTTGTATACTATTTCGCCAAGTCTGTTGCCGATGATTGCGGTGGCTGCTTCTAAGGCCTCCGGCTTGATTAACACCGGGTTAAATTCCAATTTGGTCTTGCCATGCTCCGCGCGCAGCCTCTCTTGCAGTCTGATGGCTTCCTGGTTAGCCTCCTGTGCGAGCTTTATGGCGTCGAGGATGACCTGATCCGCTACTTCACTGGCCTCAGCCTCAACCATAACTGGAGCATCTTTGCTGCTGGATACTATGAGGTCCAACTTGCTTTCAGCTAAATTGGTGAAAGTGGGATTTAAAACAAGTTTTCCATCAATGAGTCCTACCCGTATTGCGGATATCGGGCCATCGAAGGGCACTTTTGATATCGATAATGCGGCTGAAGCGCCGATAATGGCTAATATATCAGGATCGTTCTCCTGATCTGTGGACAGCACGGTTATAACAATTTGCGTGTCGTTCTTGAAGCCTTTTGCGATAAGCGGGCGCAACGAGCGGTCGATGATACGGTCGGCTAGTATCGCGTCTTGGCTGGGGCGGCTCTCCCTGCGTATGAAACTGCCGGGGATCTTGCCTGCGGCGTAGTGCTTCTCCTCGTAGTCGACGGTCAGGGGCACCATGTCCGCGTCTTCCCTCTCTTCCTTGGATACGCAGACTGTGGCTAGTATCAGCGTATCGCCATAGCGAACGGTGACAGCACCATCCGCCTGATTGGCAACTGCACCAGTTTCAATAATAAGAGGTTGACTGCCCAGCAGACATTCGTACCTGTGTGGCATCGCGGACTCCTTCCTTACTTACGGAGACCAAGTCTGGCGATGAGCGAACGGTATCGTTCCGGATCTTCCCGGCTTATGTACTTTAGCAATCGTTGCCGTTGCCCCACCAGCATGAGAAGTCCGCGTAGCGAGTAGTAATCATGGCGATTAACCCGCATGTGCTCGGTCAGGTTATTAATCCGCTCTGTTAGCAGAGCGACCTGAACCTCTGGGGAGCCACTGTCCTTTTCGTGAAGGCGAAACCCCTCTAATATGGCCTGTTTTCTTTCTTTATTCATTACAGAATAGGAAGTATATCATAGTCTGGTTGTAATGTAAATAATTTTTCGACAGATTTCATTTTTGTCGCAGTATTTGGTGGCAAAAAGAGGGAAATACCTTCGAATGGTATATAAAATAACCGCCTTCGTAACGAAGGCGGTTATTATTCTTCTTTAAAGATTCAGCTCTGGTTATTTCGGCATTCTGCCCTGGCCGGGGACGGCTGATATCTTACCCCTCTCAGGAATGTAATAGGGTGAAGGGTACCACCACTTGCCCGGCTCAGCGATGCCATCTTCGATGAGTATGTGCATCAGGTTGTACGGAATGGCCATGAGGCACAGGCCTCCGGGGTGGCCTGAAGTCTGGTGGCAGAGATACAGGCCGTCGATCGGGGTGCGGTAACGGGCGATCTCTCGGAACGCCGGTTTGCTGAACAACTGATCGTCGCAATGGCGGTGTCCGCACCATGTGCCTCCGATCAGGCTGCGGTTGCGGTGGATCATCTCGAAAGGAGCGGTGGACCAGTGCATGATCACGTTGTCGTCGTCCAGGCCCTCCAGCGGTCCGCTGAAGGCCTTGCGGAAGTATGCCTCCATCTCGGTCTTCACCTTGTCCGCGGCATCGGGAGCCT
>Ga0172380_10003637_pt1 | contig 20873 bp, 17 predicted proteins | sample Leawe162metaG_FD_119747 | JGI IMG/M metagenome (GOLD analysis project Ga0172380, IMG submission 119747) | Leachate microbial communities from a municipal landfill in Southern Ontario, Canada - Leachate well 162 metaG | ecosystem: Engineered > Solid waste > Landfill > Unclassified | place... | reverse complement strand
TCTCGAATTATCCGAAGGGATGGGATGGTATCGGATCGATTCATCAAATAAATACGAAAAAATTGAGGGAATGGCTGAAGAAAGGAAATTTGAATGAACCTTTTACTCCATAAAAAAGCCGGGTTAATTCCCGGCTTTAATAGAATTGATCAGAATCAATTATTTCATTTCGCCTGATCTATCGATAATGGATACATAGATAGTAACTGACAAAATAATTGATCCGATGACAATCGCTGCTACTAAGTTCATTTTTTGTCCTCTTCTGATTTATTGTTTTCATCAATTATCATATAGACAAGATAATCTAATCAGTATGATTTATCAAGAAATTTTTTTCTCATTTTAAGAAAAAAATGATTGTTTTGAATAGTTTAAATATAATTGACAAAATAAAGAACATGTTCTATTGTTATGCAATTTTTATAGATGAAAAGGCATAATAAGTGATCTTCGATACATTTTCCCCGCAGGCATTACGTGATGCCATTGAGATTGAAATGCAATCCAATGATAACCCGAAAATAGCGTCCATTATAGCGTTGAAACGATTAAAAGAAGATCCTGAATATTATTCAAAGCGGTATAGAATACTCAATAAGGCCAAGGGTCAGCAGCGGTCTAATCATAAATATATTCGTCGTGAATCCGACGGGAAAGGCGGATGGAATTATTTTTATAAAGAGGAAGAAAGAAAGAAAGAAGGCCAAAAATTAGAAGAAAATAAAGATAAATCTAATCAATCTGGCAATGCAAAATTATATTATAATTATAGAAGAAACGATAAGGAACTTGATGAAGAAATAATATTTGCGTCAGATAATCCAGAGGAAAGCAGACATTACGGAAATATTCTTAGGATAATGAAGCCAACCGATAAAACCTTGAATGGAGTTAATTCTGAATTATTAAATTTAACAAAAGAATTTTTTAAAGAACAAAATATTGATATTCCCTCTGACGATAAAATAGAGAAAGAATTAAACCCTAGTAGAATAGTTTCATCCGGAGGCGCATGGGACAATGTCGAATTTATAAATTTTCTTTATGAAAAAAATTTTTTCGATAAACATGATGGAATCATAACAAATGATGGAGCTATTTTTTTTGAATCCAATAAAAATAATACAGTTGGAATCAAAAAATTGGAAGAGGGTGAAGAAATATCAGAAAAACAAATAAAAGAAAAATACAAAGACAAAAAAACTTCTCAGACCGAAACTCCCGAGTTCAAAAAGTGGTTCGGCGATAGCAAGGTGGTAGATGGCAAGGGCAAGCCGCTTGTGGTGTATCATGGAACAGTGCGTACTTTTTCTGAATTTGACAAAGATATGCAAGGTATGGCAAATGATTCTGGATATTATGGTCCAGGTTTTTATTTTTCATCTTCAAGTGAAGAAGCATGGGATTATGCAAAGAACAGGGGTGGAAGTCCGAATATAATTCCAGCATATATATCAATTCAAAAACCATTTTTTTCTGATTTCAGAACACATGAGTCCGCAAGAAAAACAAGAGATCGCGCAAAAGAAATCGGTTTAGAATTTACGATGGGTGGATTTTTTAAGAATCCAGAAGTTCTTTTTCAAAATGGTTTCGATGGAATTGTGGCATGGCGTGGTGATAGGGAAAATGTTGAAATAATCGCCTTTTCTCCCACTCAAATAAAATCCGCAATAGGCAATCGGGGCACATTCGATCTAAAAGAGGCCGACATGACAAAAGCAGGCGAACGCGCAGGGCATAAATATTACAAGAGAGTGCCGAAACCGACGGGAAAAGGTTATTATTATTTCTATACGCAACAGCAATTCAAGGATTATAAAAGTAGCGGGATATTGCCTGAAGAAAAAGAGGGAAAATTCAATCTTCTTACTGCGATAAAAAATCTTTTCGGATTTAGTGACGAGCGCCAGGCAAAAGAGAAAGTAAAAGAGGATTATAAGGCGAATGCTATAAGCGAGCGTTTTTCCATTACTCTTGAGTCATGGGCCTCTCATCTATCGGAATATTTTTTGCACAAGGATAAATGGACAGCATTTTTTAATAAAGAAAAACCTGCGGAGAAGAAAGCTACGCATAAGAAACCGGGCGAGAAAGAAACTTCCGCCAAAAAGGAAAAGCCGAAAAGTTTGATAAAACTCGCTGTTATGAAAGCGATACATGGGTTGTATGGAAAAATTGAAATTGATAGTCATCAAAGACAAGAAATATTAAATAGCATAGCGGAAGGAGAAATGATATTAAAATCTGGAAAGAAAATTTCTGGAGAAAAAATGTCGAATGAAGAACTTGCCGCAGTTCAAGTATCAATTAATAATTCAAAAAGAAAAATTGGCATTCCAATTACACAGTCGATAGTTCAAGAAGGAAAAACACTTCCTTCTCATTTGCAGGAAATAGCAGATAAAGGATACACCGTAACCGATGTCACTCCGGTAGGATATGGGCCAGGTGAATCAATCGGAGTTCCATCCGCTGAATCTATTCCTAAAAATGGAATATTTGCCGAAAGCGATGAAGCACAATACTGGAATGCGAATGGTCAAGTATATCGACTACCGAAAGGAAAGATAATAATGGACGTAAGCGGAAACCCGTCGGGTGGTCGATGGGAATCCAGCCTGCAAAATTTTCTTCATTACAATCAGGATGAGAATGGCGTTCATAAGGTAAAATATATTGATCGAGAAAAGGCACCTGATAATTTTGAGACTATGCCGGAAAGTAAACCAGGTGAAAAGACAGGTCCGCAAACAGGAAAAACAGTCGAAGAAAAAACTAAAATAATAGTGGAGGCTATTAAAGAAGCGACTCCCGAGAATCGAGTTGAATCCGAAGCGGTAATTGAAAATTTGTCAAAAGAGCCATGGGCGATAACATTCGACGAATATCGTTTAAGCGTTTTTGAATATAGGAATAATTATATAATTGATAAATTAAAAGAGCGAATAAAGTCAAGAGAATCCATGCTTAAAAGAACAAAAAGCGGAGAGCCAGGATACAATATAACCGCTAGTCATCTAGAAAATGACAAAAGAACACTCACCAATTATATAGAAGGTAAAATTGATGAAAATTTCAGATTAAATCCTTCATGGGATTATCTTCAAAAAATATATGATAAATTTGAAGACAAAAATTCAGCAGAAGCAAAATCGTTAAAAAGAAAATTAACGATAAGAGAGAATAAAGCAAAGGCAGAACATGAACGTCTTATCAAAAATGCGATAAAAGACAACAAAGTAATTCCAGCGAATGTACTAAAGGAATATCCCGAGATACAAAATAATGAAGCCAAAACAATGACTGTTCCCGATATCAACTATAAGCCTGTTCAATACGAGAAAGAAATATACTTAGGAGCGGAAGAAAAAGAAGGGAACAAGAGAACAGTAAAAATAAATGATTATTCAAAAATATCTCCAAAAGATGTATATCTTGCGAATGAAGAAACAATATTGAATGCTCCCAGACCATCATATATTCCGGAAATGGATTTCGAATCATTTGCAGGAAGAACTGGCAGAAATCAAAATTTTGATGTTGTTAGAATCGGCCCGAATAAATATATAATCGTAGATAAACGATACCCCGTTGCCAGGACAACTCCTACGACTAGATCAGAATTCGATGAGCGTTCAGCATACACCTTTTTTGAGGGGAAAGAAGTCGATGAGGCTACGAGAAAGGCATATAGTGAAAATGCCGTTGGAAAAAGAAATTATTTCGAGATGAGTGCCGAAACACTAGCGGCGACTTGGGATTATTATCGTAAATTATATGCTGCGAAGGAAATTCAGAAAAATGAAGAACAGCAAAACCGCGAAGAGAAAAGATATAATGAAAGAAAAGATAAAATGCTTGCTGAGGGAAAACAATGGCCGTATGCTCCATTTAAAAGATCCAAAATTCGACCAAAGAAAGTAAATGTTGATGCAACAACAATGTCATATTCTCAGGCTTTTATGATTCAGGATTTTACCGGATTAAAAGCTCCCGTCTCTGAATTCACCGGCGCTACAAAAATGAATATGGATATTTTTGAAAATTATCAATTGATGTTAAAAGAACTCGAATACAAAATAAATGATTTGCGCCTACAAAAAAAATATGATGATGAAAGCAATACTTTCAAAAAGGGAGAAGATACATCATATGGAGATGTGGGAACAAAAAATACGCTTCTTGAATCAAAAGGCGTATTGATAAAACGTCAGAATGGAACAGAAATAGATGATCAAGATACTACCAAAATAGGCATGTTGCTGGATGATATTTATTCTATTTTTGGCGATAGATCCGGAATGTCAAAAAAATATGGATTAAAAATATCTTATGCTGGAGAAAAACGAATGCATGCATCCAAGGCAATTGGATGTTTTATCGATCGTTATAAATGCATTGCGATATCTAATACGGGCATTGAGGGGAGGGGATTTACATTCGCTCATGAATTTGCACATTATATGGATTCATATCTTGGTTCAAAAGATGATTATCATTTTTCGTCTGACAAAGATGGATCCATTGCCAATAAAGTCGCTTCTAATTTTAGAAGATCAATGAATTTAAAAATAAATCCCGAGACAAGGAAAGCTGTTGGGGCAGATTATTATAATCGGACGTGCGAATGTTTTGCAAGGGCAATGGAACAGTATTATGCGATAAAACAAGGCACTGAAAAAGAATTATACGAAAAAGCAAAAATTGTAAATGAATATGTTGAACATAATAAATTTGTCGTAAAGATAATGCCTTTATGTGAACAATTTCTAAAAGAGAATGACATATTATTAAAAGCCATTATTAAATCTTCGAATAAAATATTTTTCTTCAGGAGAAAATAAATGTCTAAATTTTTTATTTTTTTTAATGGTACATATAAAAAGCTCGAAAAATCTTTAATGGGAGGACTTGCTGATTCCGCAGCAGATGCCCTTTCCGGCAAGAACCCTGTCGATAAAATGGGGGAAGCCTTATCGAGTACAAAATATATGAAAAGCGACAAAAAATTTGAAAAGGTAATGCATGAATTTAAAATGGGAACATTGCGATCGGGAAATGGAGAAATTGTAAAAAGCAGAGAGCAGGCTTTAGCTATTGCTGGAAAAGAAAGTGGTAAGTATATGGAAGAAGACGAAGAGTTCAAAGATGATAACAGTACAGAAGAGAAACCAATGAAAAAAGCATTCGTTAAAATTTATGATAATATTTTTCTTAAAATAAACAATTCCGAAGACATGGAGAAAGCTAAAAAAGCAGCAGTGGGAGAAACTGCGACGTGGGCCGATGGCAAAACGTACAGAAAAGTAAGCGAAAGTAAATGGGAATTAGTGGCAGATCATCCGGGAGCGAAAAAGCACTCCGAAGCGTCCGGGGAGAGATCGCCGGAAGACGTGAGTACTCCAAGCAAATTACATGAAAAATTTCGAGTGTACATGGAAAATATGTCCGATGAACATCGTGCGATATTCCGTGGCGGTAAAATGGATTTCGAGAAAAGAATGTTTCATGCTCCGAATGGAAAGGTTGCGCTTCAATATAAAGGCGGGAATATACATATTATTAAAATGGGAGAGATGTCAAAAGCATCAGAGCGATCCGGTCATAAATATATTAAACGTGTTCCAAAATCGACAGGGAAAGGATATAATTATTTTTATACAAGACAGCAATGGGACGAATACAAAAAAACAGGGAAAGTACCCGAGCAGGAAGGGGACAAGGAGGGTCGCGTATGGGCAAGTATATTGTCATTTTTTGGACTCGATACTACTCTTAAGGCAAAAAATAAAGTAAAACAAATATATGAAAATCACAAAGAAAAACTTGGGGTTGATTTAAAAAAATTTGCTGATCACTTAAATGAATATCTTTCCAATAAAGATAAGTGGGATGCCCGTTTCAGCAAAGTGCCAGGAGAAAAGAAAGAATCTAGTTCAAAAACCGAAAAGCCTAAAATCGGGAAAGAACGGGAATCGTCTGGCGGTGGAGAGAAATGGGATACGGCGTTGATGAAGAAAATTGCGGGAATAGTTGGGGGAATGGATGGGCAAAAAAAAGAAGGCGTTGACGAAAGTGCAATCATATCGGGAGAAGGGGAAAAATTAGAAAATTTAAGTGGGAAAGAAGTTTTAATTAGCTCAAGGTACGGCCCGATGTATCCTGGAATGAAAGGAAAGGTAATAAAAGAATTCGAAGATAATAACGGAAATAAATTTATCAAACTGGACTTAGGAAAAAATGCCGGCGGCCAAAAAATGACAACAAATGTTCCGGTTAATAGCGTCTATATTCCAACAGATGAAGAAATAAATGAAAATAAAGAAAAAGGGTTAAAGACATTTACTGTCGTAGATAATAATGATTCATTTAAAAAAGTTAGAGTGCGAGCCAAAGATTCTGAATCTGCGAAAGAATTTGCATCGTCGGAATTGGGAACCAAAAATATGCAAGTTTTTGAACATAAAACAATAGAAAAACAGAGTGGCAAAAGTGCAATTACGCCAGAAAAGGCAGAAGGCGAAAAATCATCGAAAAGAAAAGTTGGGAGCAAGAAAGAGGAGTTTGTACAATTTATAAAGAATCAAATTGGTGTTGATTTACAAAATGATGAAAATTATCTATTAAATAAAAAAAGAGATTATTTATATACTGAAATCCCAAGTAATAGAAAAACGATGATTATGAGTTATCTTAATAAAATAGGAATTAATCCAGAAAGTCATATTAAAGATAATTATTGGATTCCTCTAAGCAAGGAAGTAATAGATAAAGCAATTAAATCAAATGATAAAACGTATGATTTTGAGAAAAAGCAAGGTGACAAAAGAGAAATTATGTCAGAGAAGCAGAAAGAAGCTGCCTCTGTATTGGGGATAAAAGAAACTGATAGTGAAGAATTGAGAAAACTGAAATTAGATAAGTCGAAATTAGAGACCAAAGCACTCAAGCAATTTCCATCGAGTCCCATTCAAAAAAAGACACGCGAAGAAATAAATGAACTTTCAAAAAAAATAAAAGAGATGGAGAGCAAGGAGAAATCTCCTCTTTCCGCCGCCGCCGAAAAGCTCGATGAAGCGGTAAAGGGAAAAGACAATTTTTCTTCATTCTCTGAATATATGTTAATAAAAAGAAATGAAATTAACAAGGAATTAAAATCAGCGAATGATGAGCAGGAGAAAATAAAGAAGGATAATCCGGGGTGGAAAAAAGACGAAAAAGATTCTATTAAAATAGAAAAACTTAATAATAAAATTTACAGGTTGTCTGACGAAAGGCAAAGGATTGATCGTGGTGAAACAAAAAATGAATATCGGAAAATTGTTGAAAAAAAAGAAAAACTAAGTCCATCCGACATGAATGACTTTCCAGATATCGCAGCAGATAAAATTTCAAAAGAATCAGGAATAAATTTTCATCACGATAAAGAACTTGGGAAAAATTTTCGAGCAAAATATCATGATAAGAAAATCGAAATTGATAATATCGGTTCGAACGGATATCGGATTCGAGTTGATGGCAATACGGTAAAAGAAGACAAAACCTATGAAGATAGGATGTTTAAGTCTCCGAAAGAGATAAGGGAATATCTTGATTCCAGAAAAGAAACAGAAGACAAATCTGCAAAAGAAACTTCCGACAACCTCGCATCTCAGGGATGGGAGCCGACAAAGTTAGACAAAACAGATCTTGTCAGAAATGCGGGGACGCCTTCTCGCCCGGATGTGAAGCCAGTTGATCCAAAAGATATTCGAAAAACATTCAAGGTATGGGGCGAAGACGTTTTTATCATGAAAATGAGTGGCGGATTTTATGCCATGGAAAAAAAGACAGGATTGAGTCTTGCCCGTCCGAATACTTCTATAAATGGAGCAATTGAGGCGGCAAAAGATGTTTTATTGAAACAAGGAAAGGAAAAATTTAATAACGTCATAAGAGAGAATTCGCTAAAGGATAGAAAAGAAAAAATGGCAGATTCTCCAATGGGAGATTATCGAAATCCGAATTCTTTGACTGACGACCAAGTCCATACAAATGTTATGGAAGCGGCGAAAATGTCCATGTCACAACTTGAAAAAAATTCTGATGCTGTGAATAAGCAAATTGCTATAGAGAAAAGGAAAAAAAATCGTCCTGATGTCCTTAAAAAACTTGATTTTGTTGGATCAGTGTATCGCGTAGCTCAATTGCATAAAGATAAAAACATGAGCAAGGAAGAAATCGTCAATTTGATTGATACGGGTGCGGAGTTGAATCGGAAACCCATGCAAAAAGCCTCACAGCTTTCAACCGGTACGAAAATTGAATCAGAGCATAAGCCAACGGTTGATTTTATAACAAAATACGTGAAAAATCACGGCAAAATGCCTCCGGCGCTGGAAGTTTATCGGCATATCGCGCAGAATCATATTGACGGTAGCGGCGGGGAAAGCGGGATAAAAGATTATTATACCCGACTTCTCGCCATGGAAAAACAAGCGAAAGTTAAGCGCCCAAAAATTGAATTGGATGTTATCGATTTCCTGTCAAAGAATCCGAACCCTCCTGATAGCAAGGTTCATGCATTTGCAGAAAAAATAAAAATCAATCCGCATGATCTTGAGAAAGTTTTCTACAAATTAGCGACTGAGAGTGCGAAAATGGAAGTTAATAGTTCATTAAAAAAAGCATCAAACGATCTTTTCCAGGCTCTCGAAAAGGCAAAGAAGATGCCGGTAGGAACCGTTTCGAAGGGCCGGAAAAAAGTCTCCGAGGGGAAATGGGTGCCGGTGAAAGAAGGAAAGGAAAAGCCAAAAGAGGAGAAACCCGAGGAAAAACCACCTAAAAATGACGATAAAAAAGATAAAAAAGGTGGCGTTTCCGAAGAACATCGTGTCGCGATAAAGAGTGCGCTTAAAAAGGTAGCCAATATTCTTGCCGAAGCGTTCTCGGGGAAAGGCGGAGTCCAGGCCGCGGGTGAAGCCGTGGAGCAGGGCGGAGAGAATATTCAGGAAAGAGCGAAGCGGATTTCGAAACAAAAAAATGAAGGTAAAAAATAAATGTATGGTATAAACATCGAGAATGGAAAAAAGAATAAGTGTCCCCATCCAAATTGCGGTTCAATATATTCTATTGAAAATGAAAATGAAATATTATACCGCAATATAACACTCTTTCATGAAGATAAAAAAACCGGATGCATCCGGGTAAAATGCAAAAATTGCAAGAATATTATTAAAATAAATTCTTGACATCTATTTGCATATGATATAATATTGCGATAATACACAAACAATCCTGCATTATACGGAAATCATGTCATACTGAGAGAGGAGCCATTCACTCGACATGATTTTTCAGATTAATGGACTTTCCGTAAAAAATCTTTTAAAAGCCGAAAATTCATCGGTTATTGCCGTTGATATAATCGCAAATCACCTCACTGAAGACACTGAGAATGAAACGGTTCTCAAGGAAGCTTTTAACCCGGAGACGGTAAAAGAATTTTTAGATATTGGCGTTCTTGAATTCTGGCATGAAAGTAGAAATCCAAATTTAACAAAAGAAGAAAAAAACGCTGCTATCATCGGAAAACCTGTCGCATTCCGGTGGGAGAAGGGACTCCCCATTGTTACTGCGCACCTCACCAAAAGTCATCCCATTGTCGTGAACATGTTGCCTCATCTCGAAGCAAATCAGCCCGTCTATGCCGCGTCTCTTGGTGGATCCAAAGTGGTACTCGAGGCCATGGATGGAAGTGGAAGAAAGCATCGGATTATCCCAAAAATAAGATGGGACCATCTTGCTATTGCACCTTCAAATACTGTTATTAATCGAGAACCAGGACTCAATGTGCGTCTTTTGAAAAAGGCAAATGATATTTTATGTGAATTTGATAACATGAATATCTTCAGCAAGAATACTAGCATTGCGAATCATGAAGAAGTACTCATGAAGGCACTCATGGCTCCGGGAAGTGTTGCTGACATGCAGGTAACGAGTGGTGGAGTCATCGCAAGGCAGGATTTGGAGAGAAACCCAGTATCTCTTACTTTTAATGAAAATGAAAGCCTTGATCTCCTTGATACAATTCTCGGAATAAAAAACAAGAAAATTCCGCTTACAAAAGCTGAATATATAAAACATTTTGAATCACAAAATAAGAAAGATTTTGGAGATAAGTCCTTCAGACTTATCGATAAATATTTTAAATCAAGAAAGGAGCGATAACGTAACATCATGTTGACAAAAGCAGAACTGTTACAAAAAGGAATTTCCGAGGAAGTCGCCGATGAAATTATTGCGGCAGCGGAATCGGATGTAGTCTCTGAAAATTCCCTCCAGGCGCTCGAAAAAGCTATAAATAATGATCCCGAAACGGGTGAACTATTTAAAGCCGAAGGAGGGGATGGCAAGGGTAAGAAAAAAGACGACGAAGAAGACGATGAAGAAGGAAAAGATTATGACGAATCATATATGCGTAAATATATGAAGCGTTATATGAAAGAAAACAAAAAAGCCTGTGGCAAGATGGCAAAAGAAGTCGGAATATTCAATGAGAACATGGAAAAGGCCGTCTCTGAGCTTGACATGGACGCTGAAGGCGCGATTGTTGAAATGGTGGATTTGAAACCGATTCTTGAAGCGCAGGGAGAGGTAAACTCTTCCATGGCGAAAGCAATCGAAAATCTTTCCGAACAGGTTTCGTATATCGCATCTCAGCAGGATAAATCGTTCGACCTCATGAGAAAGGCTGCTGCGGTTCAGGTGGAAACATCGAAGGGACTCGATACCTTTCTGTCAACACCCCAGGGAAGACGCGGAGTAACGGCAAGTGTTGAAATGCAGAAAGCATCTGCAATCAATCCTGAAACCAATGGCGTCGCATATTCCGTGTTGATGAAGGCCACAAAATCAGGGGATCAAAAAGCGGGAATGGTTATTTCTGCCTTTGAGACAGCAGGGAAGAGACTTGAGCGCCTGAACCCTGCCCAACGCGCATATATCGCTGAATTGATACAGAAGGAGGGTAAATAACCATGGATAATGAACTTCTCATGCTTGCTGACTCTGAGATGAGTATTTCAAGCGCGTCTCAGATTGAAAATCTTACAAAGGCATTGCTTGCCCCGGAAAGTGTCGCGGACATGTACGGTACAAGCGGTGGAGTCATCACCATGCAATCCTTGGAGGGAATGCTGGCAGACCTTACCTTGAATGCAACCGACTTCACATTCTGGCAGGATGTGAATAAAATAAAAGCGTTCTCGACCGTCGAAGAGTATGATCAGCAGATTGGACTTGGTATCAATGACGGCGGTTTCGTAAGTCAGATGGAAAATCCGGAATTCCGGGATCCTGATATTCTGAAACAAATCGCGGTTGTCAAATACATGTCCGAAGGATGGACCGTAGGCGACGTCGCCGAGGCGGTCAATACCATCATCGATGTCCGGACTCGATCGCAAAGAGCTGCCATGACCAGGCTTCTCAGAAACCTTGATATTGCATTATATGATGCGAGTAGCGCATGGATACCCGAAGCAATCAATGGGCTGTCCGCAACTATTGCAGGTCAGAATGCACAGCAGACCAGGGATCTCCGGGGCGGCAATGTCAGCATGGCGGTTTTTAACCTCATGGGGCAACTCATTACCGAAGGTAATGGCCATGTAGAGAATTCGAAAATCTACGTGTCTCCTGCGGGACTCCAGAATATTTCAACGATTATTGAGGCCCAGGCAGCATCCACGGGCGACAGGAAAATCGTCGAAATGGGATCCGGTGGAGTAACCATCGGCGGGAAAATAACCGGGATCATGAGCGCATTCGGCATGATGGTCCCTCGAATGGATAAACTTCTCGGACTCGCATACGAATCCAAATCCGTTCCACAGTGGTACAACAATGCAACCGGCGTGTGGACGGAAGGCGCAACATCCGACAAGGCACCCTCGACTCCCGCAATCGCTATCGCAAATATCGGAGCCGGCGCGGCTGGATCTCTTTTTAGCGCAGGTACGACCAGGCCGTCAGGGGTGGCATATCGGTACAGAGTCGTCGCTCGTAACAGATACGGAAAATCGGCTGCATGTGCGCTTGTCGCGGCAGGCGCTCCCGTAGCTGCCACCGGCGCACTCGATATCGCCATCACACCGTTTGCTGGTGACGCCGGAGCGAAACTTCCTACATGTTTTGAAATCTATTCAGAGCAGGTCGCAGGAAGCGGAGTTTTCCGGTACATGGATACCATCGCTGCAAATGCGGTGAATCCTCTCCTGGTTGTAACTCACAGAGATTTGAACGCCATTATTCCGGGAACGGCAAGAATGTTTATTATCGACCAGACTACGGCGGGGGAGAATCGGGTTCTGGCATTCAGTCAGCTTCTTCCGATTCACAACACCGATCTGGCGAAGACGTTCCGGGGGAGCCAGGGTCTTATCAACCTCTATGGCGTTCCAAAGTATTACAAGCCAAATGTGCTTGTAGAAATCAGGAATATCGGTGTGGCGCAGTCCAATATCAACCTGTTCAATACAATATAAGGTGATGTAAATGGCTCAATATTTCTCGCGTAACCGACAACCAATCTCTTCGCTCGCTATGGAAGGGGCTCGGATAAACAATCAAATAATTTTGGTTGGAGTAAATGAATCCTATCCCGTAGCAAAGGGAGTATTTTTTATCGAATACTTTACGGCCGCTGCCGGAACTACCGTTGCAATTGCGGATGGAGAGGGACGGCAAATCGTAGCGGCAGTATCGGCTTTTGCGAATGATCGCTCCCCATTGCGATGTGATTATGGCATTACGGTTACTGGAAATCTGGCGATACTCAAAGGATATTTTGTAGAGAGTGTATTTGAGTGAAAACCTTAGAATTGACAATTGAAGACAGGACTCAGTTTCAGTATATTCTTCCAGCTCAGGGAAACATAAAAACTCTTGAGCTGGTTGAATCAATACTGAATAAGATTGAAATTATGACAAAGCAAGAGACTATCGAAATAGAATTCGAAGAAGAAGAGATTATTTTAATGAGGCAATCTGTTCAATTTTTGGATGAATCTCAAAGGTTATCTTTTAAGTCTCTTGGTTTAGCTAAAAAAATATTAAGGAGTTAAATGCAATGACTATACATCAGAGTGCGTTTGATGAGAGCCAGGGGAGTCCGAACCTCGGGGCTATGCAATATGAACAACAGGAATGGGGTCCGGATCAAATTTCCGGTTCCCTTCAGGTTGCAAAAACATCCATTGTGGCATCGGGGACTGCTGGCGTAGCGGCGGTTATCCCTGTCGGTGCCGAGATAGTTGACATGGTAGTCCATGCCGTTGCGACAGCCGGAGGCGGTACAGTTCGACTCCGCATCGGTAGTGCCGGAGCAAATATTTCAGATGCGGTAACGATGGCTACGGCGGGGAATGTGACAAGATGCGCTTCGCTTGTCCAGGCGTCTAAGGTCGTCGGGGCAGCAGGCGTTGAATTCGTTACGGCTGCCGATACGAATCTTGGTGATGTGTATCTTTACTATAAAAAGTAAATTTCGCATAAAATAGAAAAACCGAGAAAGGGGGCGGGGCCACATTGCGCCCCATCCCCTTTTTTTATCAAGGTAAACAATGGCCGAAACAAGAACCGGATTCACTTTCAATAACCCCGATACCATCAGTAGTTTTATCGCTCCGAATTGGGGGATGCTTGTAACTGCCGATGAGTTGCGGTATGATCAACTTTTCGGAAACCCTTTGATTGCTGCGGCAGACAGCCAGGCGATAACGGATGATCAGTTAAATGATTATGTCCGTGTCGCCATACGATATCTTGAAGTCGAATTAAATATTGACATACTTCCAAGACGAATCAGATACAATAGCCTTATCGATGAAGCAGGGGCGGAAATTCCTCGAACTGATTTTGACGACAGTGATTTTGTCTCGCGGATGAACAGAAAGCAATTATCTGAATTATACATACAAGAACCGGGATATCCTTATAGAACAGTCGCTGCGAGGAGAGAATGCCGTGTAAAACTCAGGAGACGCCCAGTCAGGGATCTTCTTACCGCAAAATTTGTTGATCCATATTTCGGAAATGTTATTTTTGATCTCATGCCGTATCGATTGTTGAAGCAGGGATTTGTCGGAGTGTGTTATTTCCGACCGAGACAATTGTCTGCCAGGATGAATAATTATCTCTATATTTGGAATAATTACCTTTTTTCTCCCTATAGCAATGATCGTCAGAGTCTTTTCCTTATTGATTATGAAACCGGATACGAAAATTGCCAGGATGTTCCAGACGAATTTCGGAATATTGTGGCTAAAATTTCAGCTTGTACATTAATGAATATATACGGGGATGGAAAATTCGCGGCTGTTGCAAGTAGGTCCGTGAATCTGAATAGCGTATCGGAGAGCATCAGCACGACAATGAGCGCGACAAATGCCGCATTCGGCGCTCGCATTATACAGTATCAAAAAGAGATTAAAACGTGGTTTGCTCAAAATCGTCAGAAATACAGTAGAACGATAATAGGGAAATTATGATAATACAAAAATACGTGCAAGGCGATAATAAGATACGAATTGAAACCGCCGAAAGCATAGAAGACGCAAAAAAAAATAATTTCAGAGATGGCGAATTCAGTCGCTATTTTGTAAATGATAAGCCGGTTCAGAGTTACATGACATTCATTCGATTCATCGCGGAAGAAACTAAAAAATCAAAAAATACATTGATTCCAGACGGTAAAAAAATTGAAAGTCTTCGCCAGGAAATGCTGAAGAATCAAAATGATTCCATGAGAAAAGGGTTGGAAGATATCCGACGGCAATATGGGAGTGCCGGCGCTCCTGATTCTGTGATGAAAGAAATTGATGATATGATAAAAAAAATAGACCAATATGGGGTCAGGATAGTCAAATAATGGGAAAGAATACAAACATCGGCATGCAGAATGCCTTTGTTGTTTTTGGGAATCCCGATAGCTTCAGGGATCTCATCAGAAACCATGGACAATTATGCAAAATAAAACAGGCGCTATTTTGCCCTTGCGTCCCCGAGAATGGAGGGAGTCCCGACATGCATTGTTCCCTATGCCATGGAACGGGATATGTTTACACGTATCAAAGAAGATTCTTAATAGCGGATGAAAATAGTCTTGGGAACAAAGCAGTTACCGAATTATATCCCTTTTATCAGCCCATATTGGAAGTCACGAAAGTAGAGCGTATTGTCTCGACAATTCAGGGTGGCATTATAGAAATGCCGGTAATTGGATTTAATGATACGACTATTTTTGTTACGAATGATCAGGATGTGAAAAATTATGAACAAAAACGGGTAACATATTTTTTCGATGGATGGACGAAAGTAGAAGGTGATGTTCTTACCGTTGATGCCGTGAATGGTTTGATGTGGCCTACAAAAACATTTTTTGATGCGGAATATCAAAGTAGTAATCCATTACGTGCCGAAGCAGATATCACAGAAATCATCAGAATTTATAATTTCGTTACCGGAGTAGAAATAACGAATTATACAATGGTCGGGAATACTATCCAAACGAGTGAAGCTATTGTTTCCGGGCAAATGAAGGCAGACTATTATTATGCTGACCTCACTCAAATTATTACAGCAGATTTAAGGACGAAAGATGACCTCGAAGTATGGACGAATGATCTTGAAAGTGGAATAATACGAATGGCATTATATCCATGGTATAACATAGGGAAAGGGGATATTGTCGTTATTGCTGCTGATACGCAATCTAAAACGGAGACATTGCCACACAAGGGCGAGCTCGATATGTTATGGCAAATTGAAGTTTTTGAATTGAATGATGTAATACTTGACAGCGATGGTAAAAAATATTATAGAGAAGAAGATTTTACTCTTCTCGGCCATAGGTATATAAAATGGTTGACATCGAATCAACCAAAAATCGGCAGAACAATGTCAGTAAAATATGGATATAAACCAGCTTTTATCTGTTTCGAGGATAATCCCGAACCGAATAACCTCGAGAATAGACGATATCCAAAAATAATATATGCGAAATCATGGACAAAAACGACGCAGGATGATATCACAAAACTCATGAGCGTGTAGAAAATGGCAACAATCATAACAAAATACAGTGATTATATCATACGTCCGATAGATTATTTTATTGATCTGATAAAAAGCGAATTGGACATGAGAGATGTATCCGGATTGACTGACGATCGGATTCAAATCATTAATGTATCTAAGCAGCATCCGATTGTTACAATGATGGCGAATAAATTATCATCGAGAGAAACCGAGAGATCGAATATATTGCCTGCGATAAGCGTTACCCCATCCAATCCCGTGGAAGAAGGTTTTACTCTTGGGCAAAGTTTTCAGCCTGAAATAATAGACGATGATTTTATCGCTGTTTTGAAAGCATTCCTGGCTATGGCCGACAAGGATATCCAAAAAGAAGTTTTAATAACAAAAAATCAAATAGAATTGATATTAGCGGCATACAAAAGAGCGGAGCCCGGTGGACTCCGCGCTGAAGTCCATGAATGGCGTAAAAATGATGAAATAAATATCAGCTTATGGAGCGAAACCCCGGACATCGACATGTTGATAGGAAATGTTATGGATAGTCTATTCGCCGATTTGCAAGTAGGTTTTGCTGGGGATAATTCCGAAATACATAATATGAAATGGCGAGTGACAAAAGGATTGACCAATTTTAATTTTGGGAGGGTACTTTTTGGAACAGAATATTCCTTGACATTTATGAATACTTATAATAATTATACAATATATAGTGACAATGTGATCGATGGTCACGATTTTGTTGGAACTTTCGAAATTTCTGGAGAAGAATAAAATGGCAAAATTAAAAATAAACAATATTACTATTACTCTAAATGAATATCTGGCGAATCACTCCCGGAAAAGAAATCTCGACAATGCAATCATATTGTGGTATCGGAAAAAAGATCAAAAAAATACATCAAGGACAAAGGAAGATTGGGATAGAATTATAGCAAAATTTTATTCCGAATAATTGATTTATTAACCGACTCAAACGCCATGAATTTCGGCAGGGTCTCAAAAATTTTCAAACGGAGACACATACCATGGCGCAATACTACGATTTTTCAGGCCAAAAAATAATTCTTCCCGGTGGATATACAAAGAGAATATTTCCCGTTGACCAGGGTGCTGGTGCCGTCACCGGACTTGCTCTTATCTTGGGAGAAGCGACAAAAGGCGGGATTCCATATGATGCCCATGATGATGCTGAAGATGTTATAAATGTCGTAGAAAGCCAATCGCAGGCACTCGATGTTTTTGGCGGCGGCCCTATTTATTATGGGGCTGAATTTTTTCTAACTCCCCATAAAGATGCCCGATTCTCTACCCCGTCTCAGGCGAATTGCATTATCGTAAATCAGATGACTCAAGCATCCACTGAAATAGATGCATCGGCAGTTCCAATTATCGATGTACTAGCAAAGAAATGGGGAACTGACGGAAATACAATGGCGGTGAAAGTAAGTTCCGGATCAAATACTGGAAAATTGATACAAGTGCTTTCTAAAGGCCAGGAAATTGCGAAGCAGGATGACACGACGCTTAATCTTATGTCTCTGAGATATACCGGTTTAGCTGCCGCAGCGACAGTATCAATAACGGCGACAAAACTGACGACTTCATGCTTAGCGACTCCTGCTGATGATCTTGATATTACTCTCGCAGATTATTCTGACATTGGAAGTCTTATCAATTATATCAATACACAACCGAATTATACTTGCTTGCTTACCGGATTAAGTGATGAACTTCCAAATGTATTTGATGCGGTAACGGCACAGAGCATAAAAGCGGCGGCATATTCCTGTGTCGGTATAGTCGAGGCGATTATACGTTACTTGAATTCAACCGAAGCGGTCGAAGCATCTCTTCATGCGTCAGCAGTTAGATCGGTTCCAACAAATATGGCAGAGTACCAATATCTTACCGGCGGGACAGTGAGTGCTGCGACAAATAGCGATTGGACGGCGGCTCTTGAAAAACTTGAAAAATATGACCTCAATGCGCTAGTCATAATGTCCGGAAGCGAAACAATCCATTCCCTTGTCAATGATCACATCACAAGAATGAATGATATTAAGGAAAAAATGTATCGTCAGGCAGGATTCGGATCGGGCGCGGCAGTTAATACCAAGACGTTAAGAATTGCTGAAATGAAATCACTGAATTCGCCATATATCGAATATTGCGTAAGCCAATTTCAACGATATGATTTCGTGAACAAAGCACTTGCGACATTTGATCCGTATTACCTATATGCCCTTATTGCAGGATTGAGATATTCAAATAGCGTTGGAATGGACGTGGTATTCAAATATCTTAATGTTCTTTCTACTCCTGAGATAAAAAAACGGGATCAGGAAGATTATGCTGCTGCGGGAGCAACATTAATTCAAAAAACCACGAATGTCAATAGTATCAATAATTTTGAAATTAAGGTGAACAATACAACATATCAAGGATCTCAGGTTACGAGAACAAACCCAGCCGTCGTATATGAAATAAATGCCTTAACGAAAGATTATGAGGAATGGCTCATTGAGCAAATTCGGGCATTGGATATGGTGGCGAATTCTATTGTTATATCGACGATTCAGAATAGAATAATTACGGATCGATTCCCGAAATATCGGGATGATTATCGATGGATCACCGACGGACCCGACGGACAGAAGGCGTTTGATAATGTTATCTTTACGCAGGTGGGAGAACAATTCACGACAACAGCGACATTGACCATGAGCGTTACGCCACGATATGCATTTAATTTCTTAACATTCGTGGTGCCAGGCCAGAAGATATAATATAAGGGGGAATTTAAAATGGCATTTAGATCAGCAGGAGCACCACGCGGACCCGTAGGATCCGGCATAGATTGTTTTGTTATGCAGGACAATACCATTCTAGCGTATTCAACGGACTTAAATGTATCCGAAGACTACATGCTTGATGGCGTTCAATCTCTCGGATATTATGGATTCAGAGAACTTCTTTCCCTGGGCTATGATTGCAATCTCACCATGGGAACATTTCTGCTGCGGGGTGCGAATATAGCTGGTAGTGTTTCGATACCGGGGTGGCAACCAGACGGATCGAACAATATAAATTCTTCGGGCCTCTATACCTTTACCGGACTTGATATTCATACCCTCATCGTTCTATTCACGATAATGGGTGTAAAATACGGTGGAGGAGATACGACGATAGCGCAGGGATCCTTGATGCGTCGCCAGACAAAATGGAGGGCTAGGATGCTTCTTCCAGGACTCGCGACGAGTTAATATAAAACAAAAATAAAATAAACTTCGAAAAGAGAGAAAACAATGAATCTATTAGACCTCGAAAGCGAAAAAATTAAAACAGTTACCGTTCAAGGGCATGACTTCAAAATACGGTACATGACTCCCATCGACAGGATAAAGATCACACAGCGAAGAATGCGTTTGCAAGACGGAAATCCCGTTACATCGCTAACTGATAGCGATTACATTTTTTTTGAAAATATTGCAATCGTTGACGTGTGTGTCGAGGAATATCCAAAAAATTTCAAAGCACATGAAACATGCGCCAAGTGGGAAGATATCGATTTAATAAATAAATTGGCCCATGAAATTCGGACGCACACGACTGATCTTGAACAGAAGTTAAAAAAAAATAAACCTACTGAGTGAGGCGACAAAACCAAAATATTTTATTGATGGATTTTTAATAAAATATTTCGATATCTGGCCGAATGGGACTGACAAAAATAATTTATTTGATGAACAAAAAGTATTTATTTGTTATCTCATGGGTGCGATACCGTCTCAAGATGATTGGGGGATTCAAGTTGATTACAAAATCCGATTGCAAGAAATAAAGAATATTAAAAATATAGAAATATCTCAGGAAGATATTGATCTTGCAAATTTACAAGGAAAAAATATTAAAGAATTGAAAGTGGAGCGACTTGAACAGGAAAAAACAAAACTTACATCTGAATTAAATAAATCATTTGGCATAAAAGAAAAAGTAGAAATTCCCGACAGGCCGAAAGGTATCCCGAGCAATAGAAGGGATGGAGAGAAAATAAAACAAGAAGAATTGTGGTCGTTACTTCAGGGAGAAGGACTCATAAAGTGAAATGGATTATAACATAAAATTCAAATACGAAGGTGCCGGGAAAAATGCATTTGCAACTCGGCAAAAAGTTCTTCAATCCCAGCGTAGCATGGAGCAGAAGGCGGGAGCGGGAGTATCTCAACCAGGTATTAACCGGGAACTTATTCTTTCCATTCAAAAACTGATATCATCAAACAAGAGCCTTGAAGCTGCCATAAAAGCCAATAGGGGAGTCGGAGGGACAGGTAGAGGGCGAGGACCAGGCGGGACCGATTTGGGAGGATCTGCCGGAATCGGGGGGATGGGTGCGGCCCTTCCTATCGCTGGAATGGCAATCGCAGGAATTGGATTTGCAATTCAAAAAATAAATCAAATAGGGAATGCGTATATCGACCTTGTTTCTCAGCAAGCGGGGACTGCCGGGGTGGCAGGATTTCAAACTGGACGACGCGGGATGTACCTCCAAACAGAACAGGGGGCGATGGTCCGTGCTCACCGTATCGCGGCAGGTACATTCGCAGGGGAGGTTTCGAACAGAGCAGTCCAAATAGGTTCTATTTTTGGCATGGGTGCTGGAGAAATTGGCGGGATATCCGGAGCTTTTGCCCGTAGCCATGGTAATTTTGGACAAACGGTCGAAACCGCAATGGGGGCGGGAATCGAGACTGAAATGCCAATGTTTTTGCAAAATATGGCCTCATTGT
>Ga0172380_10003636_pt1 | contig 20874 bp, 35 predicted proteins | sample Leawe162metaG_FD_119747 | JGI IMG/M metagenome (GOLD analysis project Ga0172380, IMG submission 119747) | Leachate microbial communities from a municipal landfill in Southern Ontario, Canada - Leachate well 162 metaG | ecosystem: Engineered > Solid waste > Landfill > Unclassified | place... | reverse complement strand
GTACGACATTCATCGGGACGAAATCGTAGAAGCAAAATTTCGCCGTAGATCAACTTGTCACTTTGCGCGTAGGGGAACCGGAACTCAAGAGAGTAGGTGTCGCTCATTTCTTCGCTCCGATCAGTTCGCGGAATAGTTCTGGTAAGAGAGTTGAATAGCGGAGGCGTGGCCATTCACGAAAACCAAAGAGCACGTATCTCGATCCAAGCGTGACCGACATGGCAGCAACTCTCGCGCGAGGCTCCCAAACGTTCGTTGCTGATAGCTCCCACCTGTTTTTGCGTAGAATCTCTTCGCATTCGGCCTTCGTCATTTCTCCTCCTTCGGAATCCAGACGCGAATCGGAATCCAGACGCGAACCGGATGTCCCGACTCGTTTGTGTTTTTATGCGTGGAAATCAAATTCTGTTTCTCAAGGCGCATTACTGCTGCGCGAGTATTCGGAAGGCTAAGTCCACAAACACCAGACAACTCCGTCAAATTTGGCCTGTATTCACCCATGCTCTTAATCACAGCGAAAACATAATCGTTACGAAGTTTCCGTGCCGCGATCCAATTTATATTTTTGTTCAGCAACTTATTGATCCTCGATTGAGTTCATGTCAACGTCACCTCGATTTTCTCGCATCCGATTTCGCGCCGCACGGAATAGCATTGAATCTGCGATGTCTTATCATATAGATACCCACACAACAAACTCTCCACCTTGCGGCCTTTTTCTACGAGATTTATCTTGCGCTTTTCGGGAGCGTGGAAAACCACAGTAAGCGAGAAATATCCCCTCAACTTCTTGTTGCTCCGCTCAAACGCAGCGGCGGTCAATGCGATAAAGTCATGGCCGGGCACGGAAAACTGGATCATGCTTTCACCGGCTTCATGGCGCGAGCTTCATGTGCACAGTCCCTACATGCTGCAAAATACGCTATTCTGTCCCTTTCAAGAAATACAGAATTTGGACGGAGCGTTCCACATTTATCTGCTACCGCTTCGAGCGCGCAAGATCGCTCTTGATTGATAATCCCGACCAGATCCTCGCGGGTCAGCGTTTTCTCTTCTGCAATTAAGTCAAACGATCTGTTTGAATTTTCCCCAATCGGGAGCCTGAGAATTTCGTCGGCCCTCTCTTCCGCCGTTTTCATTTCGACTCCTGCTTTTCTATGATTTCATAATCTTCGCCCACGCATTCAAGATCAGAGCGGTGCGATCCCGCCCGCAAATGTGATTCGAGGTCGAATCCAGACTTGCAAATCTTCTCGCGCAATAGAAACTCCGGTGCCGGAAGATCATCATTTATGCTCGCCTCTATTCCAGAGAAGTCGCGCTCTCCCCAAACACCACCCTCCCCGTCAAGGTGCCTCCAGCAAATCGTTCCGATACGCCCGTCAGGTAGCTTGATAATGGTTCCGAGTGTCATTTCGCCTCCTTAAGTTTGTCCATTTCTTGCCCACAATTCGGGCAGCGCGGATCAATCTCAAACGTGATGAGGATTGCAAGGCAGTGGCCGCACCACCATGAAACGTAGGTCATACCGCGAGCCGCTCCTGCTCCGGTTGCCGCTTCAGGCTCGCCGTGTGTAGTTCGGATAATCCATGCCCGCGCAAGAATCCCTTCGCCTGTTCCCGATCTTCTCTCGTGCGGATCAGATAGTAGCCGTGTCCATTCGACCCGCACTTGTCGGGATAGGCCAGACGAGCAGCGCGGAACGCCTCCCGCCCGCGACGGCGAAGGCTCTCTGCCCCGCAACGGTGGCCAAGCTTCCATCCGAGTTCTTTTGCTGCGAGCGGAGCCTCCGGCGAGTAGTACCGCAGAATCTCCAGCACTCGCCCGACAGTTTCGTCGTTCATCTGATGCTCCTTTGCAGCCATTCTCCGGCCATGCGTTTCCAGCGCGGCCAGTGGTTCAAGACTTGGATCAGACCGTAGCCGAGCGCGGCGATTGCCGCAAGCCAGAGCAACAGTTCAAGGGTTGCGAGAGGCGCGGTCACTTCCCCTCCTGCTTCTTGTACGCCTCGACGATTTGGGGCTTACGCATGGTATGCCTTGACAACATCTTCTCTTGTTGCATCAATTTCTGGATCATGAACACCAAAGAAACCTCTCAGCCATTCTATATGCTTCCACAGCGCGTCGGCCTCGGCGCGAGCAATCTTCAAGTCTATTTCACTGCACTTCAGTTCGGTTTCGAGTTGTTCGAGTTTATCGGCCATAACTTTCGGATCAAGCATCACTCACCTCCAGCCCAAGCTCGCGGGCTGCATTGTTTACAGTATCGAAAGAAAGTCCATCTAATCGAATATCTCTCCCCGCACAAGAGAGCCATAGCGATTGTAGTTTGTAATCTACGCAGAGGCGGTCGCAAAGAATGTCGAATAGCTGTGCTTTTCGCCGGTCTTCTTTCGCCCGCCTCACGAACTCGGCCAGTTCCGAGTCAGGGATGCCGTCAAGGGCATTGTAGGTGTCTTGCATACGCTGCGCAATCGTTTCCCCGGCGCAAACTGCAATGACAGTTTCGCGCGAGTCTTGCACCGGGAATCCTCCGCCCAACACCGCCCCCCGTCAACGATTTGTCTCGATACCAAAAGATTGGTTCTCCGTATTCGCCTGCCATGTTCACTCCTTTTCTATCGCAGCAACGATTGCCTCGAACGGATCAATGCTCATTGCATCCACGCTGTCCCAAATCTTCTGACTCTTTCGATTCAAAGAACCATGACAGATACGAAAAATGCTGGCATGGTCGGCGCGAAGAAGCGCCGATCTTGCTTGTCGCGCAATTCGGACTTCCTTGAAAGCAAGCTCAAGTTCTTCTCGAAAAATACGCCTGATTTGTTCAGCATCAATCATGTTCACCTCGTTGGTTTCTGGCGCGAAGTTTTCTGTAATGCCTCGACAAGAATTGTTCTACAGTCGAGAATGTCTTCGGACAAATCCTCTCCTTTGTCACAATACCACCAGTGAATAAGTTTTCGATTTATCCGTCGTAATGATTGGCGAAGGATACGAATTTTCTCTTTGTCCGTCATTCTATAGTTGTCGGTTTCGGCGCGTTGTTGCCGCCGCCCGCCTTGCCGAGGATCGGCGGGAGGCCATTACGTTTTGCTCACCTCGGCCTTGCGGCCCACAAGGTTTAACGGTCACGGGAAACGCCGCTTTTGTCCCGCTCCTACTGAATTAGAAGTGCTGTCGGGGTGGTTCCTACTGCAATACACCCGAATCGGATGATGGAGTCCCGTTTGCTCCGCTATGCAGACCCTCACGGTTTGGATTGGAACCTACCCCGACAACGCTCCTTCCTTGCGCTCCTGCAAATCAATTCGCTTTTCCTGCCCGCCTTCACTGGGGCAGCCGTGGAGCGATAATAGTTGCCCCTGCATCGGATTCCGCCGACGCTTTAACGGGCGGGCCGCCCGTGCCATTTGTCTCTCTTGAGTTACTCGGAAGCTATTACAACCGAGACAATCACCGACCTTTGCATGTCGGCTCCCTTCCCGCCGGGCCTCGGCAAGCGATGCGGAGTTGAACCGCCCCTTGTGAGCGCGGCCAGAGTCGGACTGGCTGATCCCTTTCGCGCCCTTACGCAGGCCGCGCAAGCCTGCGGTTTTGTTATTCCGATCCGGTCACGGCGATTGTGACTTGACGCAACACGCATGAGGCCGGAACGGTGATGCTGAACGTCTTGCCGTCGGCATCCTTGCCGTACATCGTGAAGGTTTGCCAATCATGACCGAGGTCTGGGTCTTTCCCGAAACAGCAAGTTTCAAACTTGAGTTCCGTATATGGGATCAGTTCGGGAGGGGGAGTAGTAAATTTCATATCATTTCCTTTCTTGGTTTTGTCAGACATGGGCGGCAGTGTACGCCCGCCTTCAGCCGCGCTCGGCAGCGGGTCGGCGAAGAACCTAACGATGTGTTTATATCACCGGAGCGCGTTGCCCTATCGGCCACCCATGCCTGACGGTTTGCGCGGGGATTCCACGCCCCGCGCCGCGTTACAACTCTCGAAGCGATTTTGCGAAATTCTCAGCATCCTCTTTCGTCAGAAGAAGCTCTCCGCTCCATAGAGCGGCAACGAATTTATTCATGTCCTCCACAAGAATGACCCGTTTCCCGTTGTCGAGGACGGCACAGCGAAGTTCAATGTTGCCGATCCTCAGAACACCTTCGCGGATAGCTTTCGGGAGATTGTCGTTTGATTCTGTCATGATTGTTTGGCGCGGCCTGCTTATTTTCTGAGCCGGATATTGCGCAGCATCCCCCGTTAGGATGATGTTACCGCGCCGCGTTGTGTGTCAGCCGACCTTCTCGGTCTTGGTGGAAGTCACGTACACAGCGGCGGGATTCAGCTTGGCAATCGCCTCGCGCCCCTTCTGTTCCGCTGCGCTTTTCGCTTCCGCCGCCGTCTCCGCTTCGCCGTCGTTCACAAACTGCACGGCAAAGGTCACTCGTGTTTTGTACTTCTTCTTCACGATCCGTCTCCTATTGGGTTAGCGTGGTTTGCTTCAGACGTGCCATTTCATTCTCGAACCAGACGGCCACAGGCTCGACAGTTTCAAGCGGCAACGCTTCCAACTTGGCCGTGCTGTCCGCTTTTCCTCTGGTCAACTCTTCAATGGTTGATTTGATTCGCGCCGGAGTCCAATCGTCTCCGTGCTGTTGGATGAGTTGTTTGCCGAGATTTTTCACAACACCGACGAGCCGCTTGACATGGCCGAGGCTTGCGCTATCGGGCGCGGTTTGCGGCGTGTCCGACGGCGGGAGTTGGCCGTTGCCGGATTGCGCGGCCTCGCGCTTGTCGCTCTGATCCTGAAGCCACGTCTCGAATTGCGCGGGCGAGAGTTGTGCGGCGTCGGCGCAAAGGGCAATGCGTTCTTGTCCGCCGATCCTGTTAGCGTCAAGCCAGTTGTCAAGGCGAGTTCGCTGCTCTGGTGTGGGATGTTGTTTGACCGTAGGTTCCGGCGTGGCGGCTTTCGCTTGTTGCCGCGTGGGCTTTTCGTTCGCATCATCTTCAGGATCATCGCCGGTCGGGATGAGGAAAGTAGTGGTCAGAATGTATTTGATTGCACCGGTGATCGCCTTGTAAACGCTCTTGTCTCCCTTGTCCGTACCAGTCCCCGCGCCGACTCCGCGCAACTCCTCGCCTGTCTCAGAGTCAATGAAAGCAAACTCAATCGCCACATCGCTCAACCATTCGCCGCCCTCTTTTGTCGGCGCGGTTCTCTGTTGTAAAATGCTAATCGGGAAAAACAGAACGCCATGTTTCACGAGGAGCGGGTGAAGTTTCTCCTTGATCGCCTGCTCTGAGGCATAGCGATATTTGTGAAACTCGTTTCGCTTGTCTTTCTGGATGTAGTCCGCCTCGGCCATGATCGCCGCGAGCTTTTTCAAGAGCGCGACCGGCAGCTTGTTATTCTCTTCCATGTCTCCTCCTGTTATCTCCAAATGCTTTCGATCCAGTTTACCCAAAACGGGAAGGTGCCGACGGCGACGATGCAGAGGACGATCTTAGCGCGGGTCATGATTTCCTCAAGCCTTCAACGGCTTCCCAGTCAAAAGCGTCTGGATACTGTTTTTTGTATTCATTCGCTCGCGGAAGAAGCCATGCGATAAAGTCATTGTGATATTTCCGCAAGTTTGGCGGTGTTTCCATAAACCAACCGAACGGCAATCTCTTGCTCGTTTCTTTCCAATAATCCCTTTGGATTTCAAGGGATTCCGGCTGATCGAAGTATGTCCGTGCAATATCCTTTTTCTCAAGATCAAATTCTTGAAGATATTCCCGTGTCAAATGACAGCCGAGAACCTGATGTGTCGCTCCGCAATCTACGCAACGGATCTGCCCATTATAATCAGTCCATTCCCCGAGTAGTTTTCGCCCGCAGACCATACAAACATCAGTTCCTTTAGTAAGATGTTCTTTGATTTCAGCGCGGGTCATCGGCGGCCTCCTTCATCTTCTTGGCCTTCCGTTCGTCATAATGAATCGCTGCGAAAACATCGGACTTATGTAATCCCAGCTCTATCCTAAAGCCTAACGAGAGGCGGCAAAGTCCCTCATCGGCAAGAAAGTTGAACCACTCCTCGATGCTTGAATTTGCGACCATAACACCAACCCGGCTCTCGTGAACATCGTCGCTTGCATCCTCGATCTTCGCGTCAGGGAAACGCTTGAGAATAGCCTCTCGGATTTCGGAGTCGTCGCAATAGATCAGATCGGAAACGGTCTGCTTTTCATCATATCTGTTACTCATCGGCGGCCTCCTTGTTCAGAGCGGCGATCTGCGGGTAGAGCTTGCCGGATAGGGCGGCGAGAGCGAGTTCTTCATCTACAAACTCGCCACAACAAAAGCCTTCCCCGACATGGAAATTATAGCCGTTTGGGAATGTCGGTTCCGCATACGCCTGCACCGCGAGGAGAAGGTTGACCGCCTCGATAAATCGCTTGGAACAGGAGTGCTCGTTAGCCCTGAGTATCGAAATGGTTGTGAGTGATGCCCTGAAGCCGATAAGCCAGCAAGCCTTCTCTTCCGCCGCCCGAATCTGCTCGTCAGTGAACTGCATGTCAGTTGCTCCTTATAATATCAACACCGAGAATCACTGCGATAATTGTTGGGACAGCAAAAATACATGCGAAAAACCAATTGCCTTGCGTAATAGCAAATATGCTTACGCACAGGCAAATTGCAGCAGTCCCAAGCTCCAAAAGAACGAAGGAGAGTTTCACCTGACCTCCTCCGTCGGCGGGGAAATCGTCTCGACCTCATCCATCGCCATTGTTGCGGGCAAAAGAATGCGAACCCACTGTTTGCATAGCGTGTTTCTTTGTCCCCGCAACCATTCAAGAGTTGGGCTGGCAGTGATCCAGATAGAGCCGACTATGCTTGATTGCACTGCGATATATTGCTCAATCACCTGCCCGCTCCCGCCACAAATAGGACAGTCCGGTGTGGGGGATGTTCGGATCAATGAGGTTCCAATAACGGAGTGCCCTACGCAGGCCGGGCAGTCCAGCACGTTCTTACCTTCCAACATTTTCGGCCTCATGCTGCGCTGGTTCCGCTCCCCCGTTCGGCTCGATACCACACGATCTCCCTATCGCCATGAGCCTTTCAACCTCTTTGCGTTGGCGAGTTTCATCTTCAATGCTCTCACAGTCGGCCTTCTTCTCCGCGTCCTCGATTTCCATTTCGAGCCGGTTGAGAGTTGACCACGCCGACTCCAGCATGTTGGCCGCGTTCAGCAACGCGCACGAAACCGAGTGCGGAACGAGCTGCTCGTCTGACCGCCGCCGCCGCTCGGAGAGATACGCACAACGCAACTCATTGACGAGTGCCGCGTGTCGCTTGACCCGCTCGCGTAGCGAGCCGCCGTGTACGGATTCGAGTTTCATGTCTCCTCCTATTGTCTTTCCGACCACGCTCGGTCTGCTTCATCCAATCCTTCCCGCTCCGCGAGCGTGGCCGCGTCCACGATCACCTCGCCCAGACCGCCACAACGCAAGCAAAGCTCATCATCTCCTAATGCGATCCCCGCACACGCTGGGCACTTCTCGTACATCGGCTCTTCCGCGTACTGCGGATCGGTAGGACAGGATGCGAAGGCCATGATTACACCTATTCGATAATTCCCAAATGTCGTGCAATCAACAACCCAATTGTGGTTATTCGCATGGTTGACGATCCCACACTAATTGCCCCAATCGAAACCATATCATAACCAGCGTTCCACTCGTCGGACGTTACGGAGTATGATGGGAAATCAGCCTCTTGCAATGGAATCTCGCCCTCAAGCACTCTGACGCTTGATGTGCATAGTTTTTTCAAAAGGCTACGCTCTTCACCTGTCAATGTCATTGATCTCCTCCTACCCTCACGCGCTCTCGCGCTATTAACGTGCCGAGTGTGCCTTAACCCAAAACGTATTCCAGAATCTCCCAGTGAAAAATGTCTTCACTGTAAATCCGTCGGGAAGAAAATGATACCATCGGTATCCCCAGCGTTGGAATTCCGCTAATACTTCATTTTTCTTGCCAACTACAGCAGCAGCAGACAAACAAGCATGTCTTTGACACATAGATTTCCTGCTGCGCGCAACAGCGAGAAGCGTTTTCCCGTTTCGGAAAAGATGAACCAATCTTATATATTCGTGGATTCTACTACGTGCGTCAAGAACTGAAAAGACAAGAAAGAATATTGATAAAGGAGCAACAAGAACAAACGGCCAAACCAATGATTTCATGGTAACGAAGGCGAAAAGCATTGCAAAGAAAAGCGGAAGACGAGCAGCCAGCATTGCCATAAGGGTAAATCTCATCATTCCTCACGCGCTCTCGCGCTTGACCTGCTGAATGATCTCCCCGACCGTCTCCGGCTCGCGCCGAGAACGGACATACTCAGCAATGCTCGCCGCCGTGAACCGCAACTCCTGACCGTAACGCCCACGACCCGGAAGCGGGCGGCAATCAAAGAGCGTCCGGTGATCCCGTACCCACTGACGGGATTCGCCGAGGGCTTTCGCAGCCTCGCGGGTTGGCAAAAGCGACATCACTTGTCCACCTTCACGAAAGTACCCTTGTCATCAAGGCGGTATGAAACACCCGCCTCAATCCCATCCTCGCCAACATAGCCGACGGCGACTCGGTTGCGTTGTCCGTCCCACCATAGAGTTGCAAAACAACCACTTTCGCCAGCAGAGACAATGCAATGTCTCCCGGCAGCCATTGCAATTGTATTTATCCCTGTAGCATTCGCCGTCGAGGAATTGCCGGAACTGGCCGCCGTCGAGGAATTGCCGGAACTGGCCGCCGTCGAGTAATTGCCGGAACTGGCCGCCTTCGAGGAATCGCCGGAACTGGCCGCCGTCGAGGAATTGCCGGAACTGGCCGCCTTCGAGGAATCGCCGGAACTGGCCGCCGTCGAGGAATTGCCGGAACTGGCCGCCGTCGAGTAATTGCCGGAACTGGCCGCCTTCGAGGAATCGCCGGAACTGGCCGCCTTCGAGGAATCGCCGGAACTGGTTTGATCCGTTTCCCTCATCGCTTCTTCATTACAGAGGATCATCGTAATGGCGACGGCCATGTTGCCCGTGTAGAGAATGTTGCAACGCGGGAACTTTACCTTGTCGCCATCAATCCAAACAACCTCAGACAACAGCACTTCGCAAATTTGCCAGAGGGGATTATCACGGTCAAGCAACGACCAATTGCCCTTACCCCAGAGCAAACCGTGGAGACCATTACCACATCGCGGCTCGGTATTCCAGTCGGGGCACTCGACATATCCGCTCTTCGGCCAGACAAAACCGTTATGAGACGTGCCGTCTTGATTGCACGTTCTGATAACGAGAGCTTTTTCACCGTCAGGAAGCATTGATTCTCCGTTGGGTTTCTTGCGTGTTGGCAGGAGCGCGGTCATTTTCCCCGCAGCCTTTCGATGACTTGCGTGAGATCGGACTCAACAAACATCTTCTTGACCCGCTTCTGGCCGGGGAATACGGGAACAAGAATGCCTCGGTCAAGCAATTCTTGGAACATCCTGCATCCGATCCCCAGACGCAATCTAACGTCCTTTGCAGATAGGAGCTTAGTGTGTGAGTTGTCGTTCATCGTGGCTTAAATATACAAACTGGAATTAAACAATGCAAGGCTTTTCTTTACTATTTTCATAAGCGCATAGATTATCTTAACATAAACAAGCGAATATCCCAGCTTCCCAGACCAGTCATTTGCCCCGATTTAGCGAAGTCCAGTAAAAACAAGAAGGGCTTGTTTCCATGCCCCACAAGCCACGACCCGCCCCGGACATATCAATCTACTACCCGCACTCCGTTTGCCCCGCTCCGTCGAAATGCGCAAGCCAATTCTCGATTTCTCGCGGGTCGCGCTTCAGTTGCGCCGCAATCCCCTTGACCGACATACCCTCTTGATATAGCCTCATTGCCAGCGCGGGGCCGACCGGAAAAGTGATCCGAGGGCCAGACGGGGCAGGCTTCTTCTCTTCCTCTGCCATGTCTCTAAGATAATCCGAGACCACCCGAAAGTCAAATAGATACCGCCGGACGGCCACACGCCCGGCGGATTGGGGGAGACGGTTTGGCCGGGAGACGTCGGCCAGTGGCAACAGGGCAGCGTGGGGCGGGTCAGCCGACGTTATCGGCGAGGATAGAGGCGAGTTTGGGCACGGCTCCGCGCTCAACGATCCCACGAAAAATCCGCGAATCATAAACCTCGGCCAGCACACCAACAGGAATCCCAATAATTGAGCCGAGAATCTTCTTCATGAGTTCGCGGAAATCAACCGCCTCGTCCATTTTGTCCACGAGGTGATACTTGCCGTCTGCATATCCCCAGCAATACAGCAGAGCCTCCTCGTACTCGTCTTTTGTGGCGAGCGGTAGTAACTCGATGACGAGTTTCCCGCACGTATCAATCAGCGTGAACACCTCGCCGAGTTGAAATGGCGGAGTAATGATTGCCGTGACTGCCTCGTCTATTTTGGGCAGCAGCGGAGATAGATCAATTTTCGACATAGGGATTTTTCCTTTCCGGTTTACGTCCTTTTACAACCTTGTGCCCAGCACCGACCACGCCGAGTGTGAGAAGCATTGGGATAATCACTTCATCCCACGGCAGCGACGGCCAACGCGCCCGCGCCACGCCGATTCCGTAACCGAGCGCAATGCTGACCGCGCTCCAGAGTTTTTTTCCGTCTATGGATTGCCAGAGTTTCTTCAGCATGGATCACCTCCTATCCGTTATGACCATTATGTTTCACGGTCGCATGAAGATCGTCAATTTTCGACTCGATACGCTCTAAACGTTTTTCCACGCTATCCTGTTTTGATTGGATCGCAGCAATTGCCTTGTCATGTTCCGCGCGAATCGCCGCAACCTCTTGGCGAAGTGAAATAATTTCAGTTTGCATGTGTCGAATATCATCCGTTCGTTCTCGCATAGTTGTTTCTAAGCAAGCAACATCCTTAGAAATATCTATGATCTTGTCCTGCAATTTAACAAGGAATAAACCCTGCTCTTTGAGCTTCCCATTGATTCCCCGCAAAAGATTCCCGGCGAAAATAACCACAACGAGCCAGAGCGCGTTAAGAATCCAGAAAAACAGTTGTCCTTCGGTGCCGTTCATGCGACCTCCGTGAATGTGCAGTCAATCGTATCGGTTGACGGGTCAATTGTTTGTTCCGTAAGTCGGAAACGGGTTGTCGAATCCATCGCGGCGGGCATTAAGGGATGCGTGAATTTCGCCTCGTCGCAGAGTTCAAGTGCGAGCACGGAAAGCGGTGCGGCGAACGAGACTTCATGCCGCCGTTGCGTAAGCCGCCAGATAATCCATTTTAGAAAAAGCTCCGCCGTTGCATCGTCACGAATCCATTCCGCCGTATATTCCCAGAGATTCACCTGCTGGAAATTAGTGTATGAATCGTGGCAGTAATCCCAGAAATCTGCTCTCTCGTCAGACAGATTTGTATAGCTTGCATCATAGCTGGCCTCATCAGGATGGCGAACGAACAACATCTTTTCCGGTTCGCCGGTCGCGACATTCACCTTGTAATGCAGAATGAAATCATTGTAGGCTTCCTTCACGCCGAGCCGCCCGACCTTGAAGCTGGTGTCTTGCCCCTTCTTGAGAAACGTTTCAGTTCCGTAGGTTGTTACGGCGGCAGCCGTCAGATCAATGCGCCGCACAGTGAACAACCCGTCCGCACGCTCGAAGAAACCAAAACAGAACTCGCGGCAGATTTCGGCGATATAGTCAAAGACATCCTTCTGTTCGAGAATGTCACGCGCGATTTTCCAAGAAGAGCGGTGTGTGGCGACTGCGTCGAAAGCGGCCGTATCAATATCGGAAATCGTTGCTTCTGTCCATCCCAAGAGAAGAGCTTCGACGAGATAGACAGGGTTCTTAATCAGATCGCCCTCGGCAAGCGCGGGGCTGGGCGTATGGTTATCATCAATCCAAGAACCATACATCAAGCCCATTCCGGTCTCGTAGATTTCAGAGCGCGGAACGTCGCCCCCCTTTTCAGCAACGCGAAGGAAAACACAGCGCAACCGAAACTCATCATTATATGACCCATCATGTAGAAACTTAATTCTGATTCCAGAATATTGACCGCTTGAAATGTTAAACCCAGATGTATCGCTTCCAATCTCTACGCTCTGCAAAGAACCGACGGCGGCAATATTGCTCCAGCCAAGCGCCGTTTCCCCGTCCTTCTCAACTTTGATCTTTACATCACCCGCAGCATAATTCCCATTAACATCATCTACCCAATAATAAACGTCTGCCCATTTCCCCGCTCTATCTGAAGAGCCGGATTCGCCGGAGATTTCATAAGAAACCGTATCGCCATTGCTCACAAGAGTTGCATAGGTAGAGTCATCATTGTCAATCGCGTTTTCTGGAGAGGTCGGGGAACCTGCCTCGTTAATTGTGTCTCTGAGGGGAACAAAATCAATATAGTTCCAGAACGGGAGCGGATCGCCTGAAGCTTCTTGGTCATAGACAAACACCTCAATTGTTTTTGCTCCCGCGAGCGTAGTTCCGAAAGCCTCTCCGTTTAATGTATCAATGCGAACATTGACTCGATGCCAACATTTTCTGTTATTGTTCCACCAATAGCGTAACTTATCATCATCTGCTGGGCCCACCATCGTTTCATGACAGCAAGTTACGGCTCGCGGATTCTCGGTTGTTTGATCGCCTGATCTTTGGAATGGTTTGAGTAAGTATGCTTTGAAATAGTCACGATGACAAGTACGTGAAGAACTTGCTCGGTTGCTCGCAATTCCCGTCTTGTTTAAGCCGCCCTGCGCTCCGCCGGAAATCCATCCCTCACTCCAATCCCCAATCAAAATAGGATAGGGTTTCCCGATATTGTCTTGCGGTAAAAGTGGTTCATCCGTAAGAGATAGCGTCAATGGCGGAATATCTCTCGCCCACCTCTTCCACCCGTCCTCGCACTTGAATACGATCCGATCTGTATCCCATGCGACAGACTGCACAAAGCCATTGAATAACGGAGCGGCGTTGCTCCAGAACGGATCATCTTGGTCTGCGAAGATCAACCGCAACTCTACGCGGCGATTCTCGAAGTATTGCGCGGCGATTGTATCCGAGTAGAGATCGCCGTTGACAAGAGAAAACTCGAATTGATTCACCTCGGCAATATTGCCGCCGCTGCGAATATCTATCTTGGTCTTGACTTTCCCGAGGCCATTTCGTAGCAGGCGCGAGCTGACATACACTTGATCCGGCGCGGGTTCCGTATCCGTAAAGGGTTGCGTAGCCCAATAGTAGGTAGTCGTGTCCGAGTCCACCTGCAACAGATAGACGGGATTGCTCCCGCCCGCAATGCCCGCGAGGACGTTAGCGGAAAGCGCACGGCTCATGAGGGAGTCTCGTCCTCTGGATAGCCGGAGGTCACTGTTGCGGCACGCAAGAGTAATTTCACAGGGAACCGATCCGGCGCGTCGTAGATTTCAGGGAAATCATCTTGCCAGAACTGCGCCATGACCGGCTTGCCTTTCCCTGCGCCTAAGTCAAGGTTGGAGTCTGGCGTGAACGTAAACGGAATCTTCGCTCCCTTGACAGTGGCTATGAAAAACGCACGAAGAGCGACAGCCTCCGCGTAGTGGCAGCGCATGGAGATTTCGTAGTACCACTCTTCAATCTCGTGATCGTAGATATAGGCAGTGCCGTCCTCTGCCGTTAGCTTGTTTTGCGCTCGCACCGACCGGATATTCGTATTCCGGTAAAGCGATGAGTGCAGCGTGACGGTAGTCCCGCTATATGAGAAGGTCATGCTCATGGTTAGCCTATTGAAAAGCCCGGTCGAAACGAACGCTGATCCGCGAGCCGTTCCAGCAAGCGCGGCAACCGCTCTTCCATGAGCCGTTCAATGTCCAGCATATCGCCATAGGAGAGTCGCTTCTCGGCGTTCACAGTGACATTGAACGTATTGCCGCCACCTCGCCCCTCAATCAGATTTGTAACTTGATTATAGTTGCGCTGCACAACGTTTTTCGGGATGACCGCCTCGCCCGGCTCCGCGAGCAGTCTCACCCGATCCCCGGAACCGAATCCGGGCACGATACCGCCCTCCTGCATTGCCAGCGTCAAGCCCGATCCAGTTGCAGACGAGGCAGCCATAGCCCCAATACCCGCTGCAATCGTTCCAGCCGCAAGCCCCGGAGCCGCCGGGCCAGTCCATCCATAGAAGGCTAATTCTTTCGCGTAGGCCACAGCAAGCCACTTCCCGACCATGCTGGCTGCAATCGGAGTCTCTACCGCCGCCGCCGTCACAGTTGCCGCCGTTCCCGCCGCCGCCGCCGCAATGGTAGTAGTCTTTTCCGCCACCTTCGATGCAATGTGTGCCCAGAGCATACGAGCGATTTGTTGGAGCACGGAAGTTGCAAGCCCCTGCCAGAGCATCTTGATGCGTTGTGAGCCGGTCATCTCTTGATTGAAAATAGTGCCGATCATCTGACTGGAAGCCGCCTGAATCGAAGAGGTCATGTCCATGAAGGCGTTGCGGCGATCTTCATACTCACCCTTCAATCTTTCCGTGAGTTCCTTTTCCGCCGCCGCGTTATCCGCCGCCACCTTCATCGGATCATATTCCGGGCCGAGCATCTCCGGTTTCGTTCCCTCAACGTCAAATGTCGGGAGAACATATTTATCCGTCCCAGCCTTAACCATCGCGAGAGCATCTGCCACGCTGTAACCGGCAGTCGCGAGTCTGAGAAATGCGGCTGCATCGAATTCAACCTTCTTTGCCGACGCCTCCGCGCTAATTCCAACAGTATCAAGACCCGCAGCCGCTTCAGCGAGGGGAACCTTAGCCGCACGAAGTGTAGCAATCTGCGCTTGCCATGTCGCCTCATATTTCTTGTTCCATCCATCGAGGCCAGAAATCTGATTGCGCATTTGCTGAAGCTCTTCAACGGAAATCCCCAGCTCCGCCGAGAGTTTCACGAGTTCTGAATGAAGTGACGCGGTTGAACTCGCCGCCTTCAAAATATAGGCAACACCTCCGCCGATAGCGGCGAACGCGGCTGTGATGAGAAGGATTCTCGGATCGTTAGCGAGTGCGAGCATCGCAACGCGAATCGCAGCAATCCCCGTCACGACTTTCGGTATAACAACAACAAGACCCACCACCGCGGCAGTAAAACCCGTCACGGACAGGAGCGTTATTCCAAGCGTTTTTACTAATTCAGGATTCGCCGCCGCCCACTCGCCAAATGCTTTTGCATTATCTTTAACCGCGCCGAGCATTCTGGTCGCCGCCGGAAGAAACACATTCCCGATAGATTCCGCCGCGCTCTCCAGTTCGCGTCGTGCAACTTGATATTGCACGGCAGCACTTTTCGCCATTTCCTCGGTGGCTCCTTGCGACTTGGCAAGGTATTCCATCATCATTCGCGTCTTGTCCGCCGCCGATACCGTATCGCCAAGAGCCGCAATATGATTCACGAGTTCCGGGGCAATCCGCCCGAGCATTCCTATTTGCCCCTGCATCGCCTTCGCCACGATGTCCGCCGCCGAGCCGAAGTCTATCTGTTTCCACGCCGCCACGTCCGCCGCAAGGCCAAGATTCGCAAGCGATCCTTCCGCGTCTCCTGAAATCGAGATCATCCGCGAGAGCGTGTTCAGTAGCTCATCGTCGGCGATTCCGGTCAGGCGTTGTAGCTTCTCTGCAGAGGCTTGCGCCTTGCCTCCAAAAACGTCCCAGCTTGCTCCAGCCTCGGTTGCGGAGAATTTCAGGCGCATCATGGCCTGTTCGCCTTGTGCCGCCTCCTTTACGCCGTACCCAATCGCCGCCGTGACCGCCGCGAATCCCGCCGCCGCCGCCACGCCGATTTGTTTGAACGCAGCAGAATACTCAGAGGACATCCCCTGAGCAGATTTCTTAGTCTGATCCTCGGTCTTCTTTGCGGCTTCCTGAGTCTGGTCGAAACCCTTGCCGTCGAAAGAAGTCTTGATTGCTATGCCGAGTGTCTTTTCGCTCATCGGTTTCTAACCGAAAGGACTTTGGATTGTATCAGCATAATGCGTTGCAGAAGTTCGTAGCTTTCATCGTCAGTCAAGTGCGGTGTGATTCCGCCGAGGACAAGGTCGAGTGCCGTGAGACGCGGTGTGCGAATAAACATCATCCCCGTTCCGTCTGAGGTCGGCTGCTGCTGAATGTCAAAGCCGGACAATACAACCGTCTCAACGTAGATATTCCACGCGAGGCGGTCGGAAGGCTCCAGCCGGATGGGGCGTTCACCTGTGGGAACACATAGCCCAGTCGCTTCACAAGGCGGCTTGCGCTTGTCCTGAAGGTATCCAGCGCAACATCTCTGACACCAGCCCCAGCCATTGATTTCCTGAAGCTCTACGTAGTCGGCGAGACTGATGAGTCGGGCAAAGGGACGGTGAGTTCCGGCTCCTCAGTTTTCGGCGGATCGGTTTTCTCGCCGGTTGCCGTGCCCCACTCGGCCATGAGTTTCTTCTGACCGAGCCTCAGCATTTCCCGTACGCGCTCGGTTGTGATCTTATGGATATGCTCCGTAGCCGCGAATCCGATCAGCAGGCGCGTCTCATCATCCAAGAGCAGGAAATGTTCTGTCGAAAACGGGAGCGGCTCGCCGGTATCAAGCTCGGTAACATTCTCCCAGCCGACCGCGCAACGCGGTGCAATATCCAGAGTCATCTCCCCAATGTCCGGTCTGCCGGTTCGTTCATCTGCGATATGCGCCTTTCGCAAATCCTCATACAAAGGACGCGGACATCTCTTGTAGAGAATGACCGCGCCTTCTCCGTCGGGAACCTCAAACCTGAGTGTCGTTTCTCCTTTTGCGACCTTCATTGAACCGTCTCCCTGTTTTGTGCCTTAGTAGGCAGAATCGTCTTGCCCCATGAAATAGTTGAAGGGGCAGCTGTCCAAAGTTTCGATGATGAGTTCGCTATTTTCCGCACCGGTTGTTGGAGTGCAAGAGCCTCCGAAAGAATCCGTCGGCGGTTGCAGACATTTGAAATTGTATTTCTCCGCAAACATTCCCGGCCCGTCAGTCGGCACCGAAGCTTTCTCAAGTTTCAATGCACGGAAATAGCAATCAAGAGACATGGCGGTGTGTGATGCTCCAGTATAGATTTCCGGGCCACCACAATGCAATTGTGCCATGAGCAGATCGCCCGCCGTGAAATTGTTCAGGCGCGTATCCGCCCGATAGCGTGGGATCGTGAACGATCCGGACACTTCGCGCTTGTTCCCGCGAGCAGGTTCTTCTCGATATAGACCGCTCGCCAGTGTTTGCAGATCAGCATCAAGATTGTTTTTGATCGAAAACTCCATCTCGGAGATGCCGAGATTGTCATCATTATCAAGAGAGCCGGTTGTCTGTGCTCCGAGTCGGAAAGCGCAATCCGCAAACTGTATCCGACTTGTGACCGGATACGTAGTCATGGCATGGAAAGCCCACGTCGCTTTCTCATCATAGTTGCGGCCAGTTGTGCGCCGATCAATCCAGAACGGCTTGAGTTCAGCCGTGATCGTTAGCCCTTCTTTGTTCAACTTGAACGCGAGAGATTCTACATAAACACCTTGCCATTCGTGAACGCTCACGCCCTTGTCAATGCACAGCGTTCCCCAGCGAACAAAGCGGGCCGCCGTTGCCCATGGCGTGATCCCACAATCGCTCACAAGTTCGCGGTGCATATTCTTGGAGAACTCGTACTGATGACTAAAGCAATTCGCAATCGAATATGGAGTTGTGGCAACCGGGTTGTCCGTCCAATCGGGAGAGATTGTGATTTGTGTTGTTGACGGACGAGCAGTGATTCTCCGCACTTGAGAATAAATATCTCCGTTCGTACCGAGCTTTTCCAAACGCACAAATTCACCAACAACCGTAGTCGGGAAAGTTGCTCCTGTATCTCCAAGGTGGCTTGCATCTGTTCCGGTTGCCGTTACTGTGCCAGCAAGAGCATCATCACCGTTATAGCGTGCATTGAAATATGGCCCTTCCAACGCCGCACTTGTGCGCACTTTCTCGAATCCCATGCAGGCGGCGAGTAATTGATTGAGGCCGCAATACCGGCCAGAGAGTTCAATCGAGCCGGAAGGGATGCGAGAGATGTTGTGATGCTCTGCAAATCCTGAATTACCGAGCAGCGTCTCATCGGCTTGCCAGCCTTGATTTGCTTCAACGTTCTCTTTCAGAAACGAGAGCAAGTCGAATGCGCCGAGCGTATCCGGTGTCGGCGTTCCGAGCGCAACCGGATAGGCGAGGTCGGTATTCGCATAGCCGACGAGTCGGAAGGCCGCCTTTGATTTATAGCCAGCAGGAATGCTTGCGCTTGACATGGATTAGCTCCAGATTACAGCCGTGCGACCGTCAGTAGAGTTCAGGAGTTCGATTTGAAACTCGTCGGGAATCTTGTTGGTGGTTGTGACCGAGTTAGTCATGTAGTCATTGTGCAGCGTAGCCGAGGACGTGCCGCCATTGTAGAGTAGCCGCGCCTTGACCTTGACCGGGAACATAGCCGGACTGTCCACAGGAGCGTCCACCTTCTCCAGCTTCACGCGAGGGCAGAGAATCGAGAACGTGCGAGCGGCGGAATCAATGCTGCTCTTGATGTCCACCTGAAGCTCCGTGCCCGCTTCACACCAAGCTGAGAGTGCATCGCTCTGATAACGCGGAAGCGTGAAGTCCAGCATGACTGTGCGTTTGCCGTTGCGCGCCGGTTGAAGCGTGAGGCGTTGCGCGTGTGTAGTAGCATTATCGCCATGCGTTCCCGCGCCGACCGTCGTGGCATAGTCCGGCGTGGAGTATTCAGGATCGGACAGATTCGAGTTGAAATCCAGCGTGAACTCGTTGATACCGAGCGCATCCCCCGCCGCGAGTGCGTTGGCCGCGTCGCCGATTCGGAAGGTCAAATCTTGAAACAGAACTCGCTTACCACCATTCGCCGCGAGGTTCGTGAATTGTGTCGCGCCGTTCGTCGTGCCCGTTCGCAAGAGCCGATGACAGACAACCGGGAAGCTCACCTTAAGCTCCTCGCTGACCTTGCCGGAAATCTTGAAGCCCTTGAACATGCAGGAAACGAACTCCCAATAACTCACCTTCTTGTCAAATACGATTGTGACCGGGCGAGTCGGGGATTCTGTGTGCAAAAGAGTGCTCACATAGCTGGCATTGATAAGCGGCGAGCCGCCCATTGCAGCCGCGAGCCACAAGTCCGATCCGCAGAAATAGTTGCCGCTCTTGAGCGTATAGCGGAGATCAGTCTCGATTTCTCCGGTCACGCCGATTTCACCAAGATCGAGAGCGTCCTGTCCGGCCAGTCCGCGCAGCGACATATCCTCAATCATCTTGATCGCTTCAGTCAGCGTTTCTTTGTTGACCGGAATGCGATTGGTGATTGTCGCAGCGGTTCCCCATCCGGGGCTTGCAGCTTCAATGACCGAGCCGCAAATCAGAGGATAACCAGCACCGAGTCCCATGAGTCTATCTCCAGAGGTTTAATTGTTATGGATTCACCGTTAGCGTCGCTGTAGGTTGTGCTCCAGCCAAATACTTGCGAACATATAAATAGTCCACGTGGGCAACTCCTCCACGCCTACCACTTACATCCCAGCTTGACCCAATGGCAAATAACACGCGCTTTGCATTGTCTCTAAAGTATGAGGTCGGCTTCCCACAGTAGAAGGTGCCCCCGTGCTTCCAGCGCACGGAATCCTCCGTGATCCAGACTTCGACGTCCTGCATAGAACAACGAGTAGCAGAATCTGGAAGTGCTGAGTTATTCTGAATGTTTCCAAATGAACCGTCAGCCAAAACAGTGTCAAGCTCCATTGTATTCTGCCAGATCACACCGTAGCCACTCTTCAGGAGTTGCCGTGAGTATCCGGTGCTGGGCCGTTGAGTAACCGCCCCCGCACCGATAGCCATTGTCGCATAGACTTGCTCGCCGTAGGTCTTATCCCACTGGTAGGTGTTGGTTAATGCCATGCGACCGCCAAAGATCATCGGGCCTGCGAAGCTGCTGTCAATAGAGCGCAAGCCAATACTTAATTGATGACCAACATCTACGCTCGGAACGATATGTGCCACTCCGCCAGTCACTTGTATGTATCCATTGGGCACTAAGGCTCCGGGAGTTTGGAGCTTCGTAACTGTCCATTTGTTGTTGTAGTAGAAGGTCGCACTATCGTCGCGGCGCGGAGTCAATCCCAATACTGATCCGCGCCCTTTTCCGCTCGTTGCATAACCATAGTTAGTGTTATAAAATGCCCCCTGCCAATATCCATCACGAAGAAAGAATTGCACATCGGCCATGTCATCGCTTTGAGAATAGAGGCAAGAGCGCACACCATCTACTGTCCAGTCCAGAAGGTTTGATGAGACATAAATTGTCATACGCTGCGCGTTGCTTCCAAGTTCGCCTTGCCATCCCGTGTGTGCATTGAGATAGTAGGTTCCGTTCTGATAAACCAGACCGTCACACACATTCATGGAGTCGGAACACTGTCCGCCCTCACCCTTCCAAACGATAGGAACGGGCGGATTGGTTTGTCCGGGATGCGAGATAACGGACAGATGATAAAGGTCTGCCCCGCCGGACAGAGCGATCATCCCGTAATCCGATCCCGCCGCATCGTATTCTTCCCCAAACCAAGCCGTATCCCCCTGCGGTTCCCAGAAAACATGGTACGGTGGGTTATCAGTTGCGTTATAGACACCCACAGGGCTGCCCGTATCATCAGCCCAGTTGATAACGGAGGACATGGTATCTACAGCGATGCCCCCCCATCCCCACGTGGTACCAAAGTCAGTTGACCAAACGAACGATGTTAAATCTCGTCCGTAAGAACCC
>Ga0172380_10003635_pt1 | contig 20877 bp, 20 predicted proteins | sample Leawe162metaG_FD_119747 | JGI IMG/M metagenome (GOLD analysis project Ga0172380, IMG submission 119747) | Leachate microbial communities from a municipal landfill in Southern Ontario, Canada - Leachate well 162 metaG | ecosystem: Engineered > Solid waste > Landfill > Unclassified | place... | reverse complement strand
TACCGACTCGCCGCTGGCACAGCCTCGCAATCTGGTCGGAGGGCATCTTGTCTCTGCCGTGGTCGCGGTTATCGTGGTCGCTCTGTTCGGTTCAACGCCTCAGGCCATGGCTGTTGGAGTCGGGCTGGCTATTTTTGTGATGAACATGACTCACACAACCCATCCCCCGGGAGGAGCCACCGCCCTGATCGGAATACAAGGAGCCGTCGGCCCGGAATTCATCGTGCTGCCGGTGCTGGCCGGGGCCCTGATCCTGCTTGTTACGGCGGTCTTTACGAATAATGTGGTGTATCACCGCTCCTACCCCAGGCATTGGTTGTGACAGATGCTACTGTCCAAAGGTCACGGTTCGGAGAAACTTTTTCCGATCTTGTGCACACCCGGCAGGATCGTCATAAAATGCTCCACCAGTTCCGGATCAAAATGAATCCCGCCCTGCTTCCGTATTTCATCCACCGCTTCATCCTCCGGTCAGGCCCGTTTGTAGGGACGCACGGAGGTCAGGGCGTCAAAGACATCAACGATTGCGGCGATTCAAGAGGAATCTTTTTGCCGGCCAGTTTGCTGATCACCCAATTGTTTTTCCAAGTACCGCTTTATACCTCTATCCGGAACTCTACTCCTTCATCGGTATTACGGGCAGTCAGATGACCGCCCATGTTCTGTTCAATAATCACCTTGGACATGTAAAGGCCGATGCCCGTCCCTCTGTCCGGTGAACGGGTAGTAAAGTATGGGTCAAAAATCTTGGGAAGGATATCGTCCTCAATGCCGCCGCAATTGTCCCGGATATACACGACTGAGCTCCCGTTTTCGCTCGTTACGCGGATAGTGACGCGTGGCCTTGAAGTGTTGCGTTCGATGCAGGCTTCACGGGTATTAGAGAGTATATTGAGCAACACTTGCGCATACTCGTTCTGGTAGCCGATGGTGGTGACATCTTCATCCTCTTCGAATTCAACCTGAATATTGTGGTTCTCGAGTGCGGATGAGACAAACTCCAGGGTTTTACGGACCACTTTGCTGACAATGAAACCGCTTTTCTGTTTATCTTTACGGAAAAAATTGCGGAAGTCATCAATTGTTTGAGACATCTGCATGATGACATCCATCGCCTTTTTTGTTTCCCGAGCAAATTCGTCATGCGATATGGCACCGGAGTCGTACGAAAAAAGCATGTTCTGTATTATGAGGCCGACATTGTTGAGCGGTTGCCGCCATTGATGGGCGATGTTGTTGATCATTTCACCCATGGCCGCAAGACGGCCCTGCTGGATCAGGGTTTGATCCTTGAGCCGCAACTCGGAGACCGCCTCATTGATGCGTGCCTCCAATGTATGGTTCAGTTCTTCGAGGTTTGCTTGTGCTGCCTCTCGTTCGGCAATTTCTTCTTCCAGTTCTTCGGTCTGTTCGAAAAGTTCGTGTTCCATCTGTTTGCGTTCGGTAATATCCTGATTGCTGGCACGCCATCCCCATGACTGGCCGTTCGGTGCGAATACCTCCCGGCACACGTGACTGATCCAGCGTACGTCACCATTTTTGCACACTATCCGGATTTCAAGTGGCAGGATCTGCCCGTGAGAATCAGTGATATGAATGTGATCCCGGAACAGTACGCGGTCATCCGGGTGTACGATCGAATAGATAAGTTCACTGTCCGTGCTGAATTCATTGATGCTGTATCCGGTCAAATTTGTTACCGATGGCGAATTGTAAAGGAACCTGTTGCCGGGTAGGCGCCAGTATTCCCAGTTTGTGGAATAATCAGCGACTATTCTCAGATGCGATTCACTCTCCTGAAGCGACTCCTGGGCCACCTGGCGTTCGGCAATCTCCTCTTCCAGTTGCAGAGCTTGCTGGTGCAGCTCGTTTTCGACCTTCTGTTGTGCCTGAACGTTTCGTGCAAGCTGGCGTGTCCCTATTCCGGTCGCTCCCAGGCCCAGAATCCAGATCATGCCGTGAAAAGCAAGAGAACCGAAGATCTGCCCGCGGCTGGCATCAAGCAGCGGTTGAATCGGTATTGAAGCACTGATTCCTCCACGGACGGATCCGAGGATATATCCCTGCGAAGCATGGCATTTGAGGCATGGCTGTTCGGTTACAAAAGGTCTCATAAGCCGCATATACGGTTTGCCATCCATGGTTGCAACGGTGCTGACCTCGTGGGCTCCGTTTTCAAATGAAAGGAGTGCGTTACGTTCCCATTGGTCGGGAGCGTTTTCAGGCCGGAGCGGTTTCAGGCTGGTGATATGAGCACGTCCGAGAAAAGAACTTCTTTCCTCGGCAAGTTCATTGACCTGGCGGGTCATGTAGGCAGGATTTATGAGAGTGAGTTGCTTTCCAGACGGGGTGAGAATATCGCGTTCCGGTACGTGGGTAAGATATGGATTGGGGGGGGTCCGGGAGGAGGCAGGAACATATACGCCGCCATGAGACGAGCCCCAGCGGCGATACAGTGCATCCCTCTCTATTACGGCGCGCGCTTCAGCCAGGGCCACTTTGAGGAAGACCTTCTGCTCTGCACGAAAATTCCAGAGCCATGAAGCAGAGATAACAAGAGTCCAACAGACGACCAGTATCCAGGAAAAGAGCCGTATTCTCCGGGAAAGGAGGCTGCCTGCATCTGTAAAATCGGTCGTCTTCCGCTGGGTGTGCATGGGAGACCTCTCGTGAGGGAATTGCCCTGTTACGGAGTCTACCATGCAACGCTCCCTTGGCAACTTCAGGTCAGAAAAGGTCGTCCTTGAGAGGATTGGATATGTGCGGGCTTCTGGTGAAGAACAACGTACAGCGGATTCGTCAAAACCTGTATTCGGCCATCAGCCCAAAGCCCTGCTGGCTGACGGTCGGCAGGATCTTCAGGGCGGAAGTGTTTTTTGACGTATGGTAGCTGACAACAGCTTTTCCGACAAAGTAGCCGATTGCCCCCCCGAAGAAAGCATCCGAGGCCCAATGTTTGTTGTCATAGATGCGTGCCAGTCCCGTAAGTGTGGCTAACCCGTAGGCAATCGGTGGAACAAAAGGATTGTTGCTGTATTCTTCGGCGAGGACGGACGCAATCGAAAATGCAGCTGTTGTGTGACCGGATGGAAAGGAAGTATCGGAGCTCTTGAGGCTGGGACCGTTCCAGGTGGTTGATGATTCTTCGGTATACGGGCGGGGTCGCTGGGCTGTGAACTTAAGGGTCCAGGTGAAAACTCCGCTGATGGCGAGGCTTTCCACCGCAAGCAGGGATGCCCGGCGCGCTTTCGCGTCATCATTGAAATGGCAATACAGGTATAGCAGGGCGAGTGGCGGCACCGTGTAGAGCGGATTGCCAAGAGCATTCCCGACAGAGGCAATGCTCTTGCCCGTTGAACTCTGGTTTCTTTGTGCGAAGTTCTTGATGTCGGTATCCGCTAAAAGCAGTCCTGACGTTGCCCCAATGACCAGGCCGGCTTTCAGCCAGTCGTTTCCGTCCCAGTTGGTCGGTGACACCAGTATCCTCCCGGTGTCGGTGAAGTACCCCTTGACATATTCCCCGGTGATTCTGTGCGGGTGTGCTACCTCTGTGATCAAGGGAGGGCTCGGCTCGCTTTTCGCCGCTTCGGATACTGTCGCGACCTGTTCGTTGTTTGTTTCGGTCACTGTCTCGGCATGCGCGGGAAGTGTTGACAGGAACATCTGCAGGACAACGATGCAGATAACTCCTCTGCGTGATCTGGTTAAACATGTAGTCAGGATTGTTCCGGACATGTGATATCCTTGAGCGTTAAAATTTTGCAACCATGAAAAGCGCCCCGCCATTTTTTATCGGTATTGGGAGTAGCGACATCTCGGTGAAGAGTGAGTTTTTAGAGGTTTTGTCCGGGACGTCCGCTGCAGAAACCACTTTCCGGCCGTGTGATACCGCAACTTTGCCAAGTCCATATCCGATTGCCAGTGCAATGGGGTAATCGCTGGCCCAGTGGACACCATTATTCATCATCTGAAAACCGAGCAGAGTCATCAAGCCGTAGCCGATCGGCCTGATAAGGGTGTATTCAGGGTAATTATCGGCAAGAATGGTAATAGTCATCATTCCTGTTGCCAGGTGCCCTGATGGCATCGCGTCGTACTTTGGTGTGTTGCTGCCGAATGCACTAAAACTTGGAAAGGGCCGCCATCTCCCGCCCGATTGCGTCGAGCTGGCCGGGGTCTCCCGTCCGGTGGAGCGTTTGATGGTCTGGACGACAATAGCAACGGAAAGCAGTCCTTCCGCCAGTTGGCTGGAGGTCTGCACGCTCCTGATGTCCGAGGTAACCATTCCGTAGCTGAACATGCCGACTGTTATGAAAATCGGAATCATGCCGTCTCCGAGATAGTAAAGCGCTGATCCGAAGTCGGTCGGATACTGGATTGGCGATCCGGGCCACGCCCGTCCCATTTTGCTGTCGGCTGAAATGTTGAGGCTGCGCCCGGCATCCTGGGCCACCCGGTACAGATCCTGATCGACCGCGATCAGGCCGCCAGTGGCGACAGTCAGCCCGGCTATGGTGAGGGCATTTTTTTTCTGAAAGCTGTCCTTCAGCCAGTCAACAATATCAAGTGGCGCGTTTACCAGGAACCCGCATGCTGTGGGCTTTTCATAGTAAGCGTAGCTGTTGTCATCAATTTTGTAGTAGGCGCCGGTCAAACCGGTTTTTCCCGATACCGGGGCTACGAGTGGCATCGCTGGCGGGGTGGGTATGGCTTCGGAGGCAGGTTTGTCAGTGGCACTGCCGTGGGTTTCTCCTGCGACTGACATGCCAGCCAGGAGAGCGACTACTGCTGCAACTGAAATGCTCACGGGAAGGCAACGTCGCACATACGTAAGAAAGAGCATTCATACCCCCAGTGGACTGACAACTTACGCATATCATAGAATTTTATTAATTCTTTTCAGCAGCAGAGAATTCAGGACGACCGATACCGACGAAAAGGCCATTGCCAGGCCGGCATATTCCGGTTTGAGAGTTATGCCATATGTAGAGAGCAAGCCGGCTGCGACAGGTATGCCCAAAATGTTGTAAAAGAGAGCCCAGAACAGGTTCTGTTTGATCTTGCTCAAGGTTGCTCTGCCAATTGATATCGCGCGCACTGCATCCATCAAGTCACTACGCATCAGGACGATATCGCCGGTCTCTTTTGCAACATCGGTACCTCCGCCGATGGCAATGCCTATCTGGGCCTGGGCAAGGGCCGGCGCATCATTGATCCCGTCACCTACCATGCCGACGGTCATGCCGCGGGACTGGTACTCTTTGACCACTTCCCGCTTGCGGTCGGGCATTACTTCGGCCTCAAACGTATCGACTCCGGCCTGTTTTGCAACGATGGCTGCAACATCGGCGTGATCACCGGTAATCATGCAGGTGGTTATGCCCATGCGCCGCAATTCGGCAACAGCGTGGGCCGATTCCGGCTTAAGGGTGTCGGCAAAAGCCGCTACCCCGACCAGAGCATTTTCAGCAGCAACATAAACCAAAGACTTTCCGGCTGCGGTCAATTCGGAAACTTTCTTTGCCAGCGGCGTCAGCGCAATTCCAAGTTCTCCCATCAGGCGCTCGTTGCCGACCGCCAGCTGTATTCCCCCGTACCGGCAGGTTACTCCCATGCCTCCCCGCTCATCAAATTCATCGGCCTGTCCCGGTTCAATTCCCGCTTCGCGTGCGGCAGCGATTGCAGCTTGTGCCAGAGGGTGCGTTGAATATGCTTCGGCAGTGGCCAGGCATTCGAGCAGTTTGGCCGGGTCTACACTGCATGCTACCGGCACCAGATCGGTCATCTCCGGTGTCCCCTTGGTAAGGGTACCGGTTTTGTCGAGCAGGAGAACGGTCAGACGGGAGATTGTTTCGAGAGCTGAGCCCTTTTTTACAAGGATGCCGCGTCCAAGGGCAATGCCGCTCCCAACCATGATGGCAGTGGGTGTTGCCAGTCCCATGGCGCACGGGCAGGCGATTACCAGCACGGCGATTGCAAAACGGAAAGCGGTCAGAAAATCACTCGAAAGAACAGTGTACCAGACAAAAAAAGTGACTGCCGACAGCAGTATGACTATCGGCACGAACCAGGCAGAAACAGTGTCGGCGAACTTTTGAATAGGAGCCTTGTCCCCCTGTGCTTCGCGCACCATTTTGATGATTTGCGACAACAAGGTCGCCTCGCCGATCCTTGTTGCCCGTATGCGCATGACACCGTTAGTGCTGACGGTCGCTCCGGAAACCGGATCGCCCGCTTTTTTCAGTACCGGCAGGGATTCACCCGTGACCATGCTTTCATTGACGGCACCACCGCCGTCAAGTACTTCGCCATCAACCGGAATGATATCTCCGGCACGGACCAGAACAACGTCACCAACCCGAATAACTGAGGCGGGCACTTCTTTTTCGCCCTCTTCAGTGACCAGGCAGGCCTTGTCAGCCTGCAGATGGAGCAGCTTTTTCAGCGCTTCACTTGCTTTGCCGCGGGCACGTGCTTCAAGGTATTTCCCGAGGCGGATGAATGCGATCAGCATAGCCGAGGTTTCGAAGAAGATGTCCCGATGCGGGCCGAGCAGTCCGAAGTAGGCGGCCAGTGAATAAAAATAGGCTGCCGAAGTTCCCAGAGCAACCAGAACATCCATGTTGGTGCTGCGGTTTTTGAGGGCGCTCCACGCTCCGCGATAGAAAATCAGGCCGGAAGAAAACTGAACCGCCGTAGCCAGCAGCAGGTTAAGTTGCATCACTGCACGATTGGAGTGTAATCCCATCGTGAGCATGATCGGCAGGGAGGCGGCCAGAGAGAAGATGAACCAGTTTCGCTGGGAACGGAGGTCATCATCCTGGGCTGTTTCAGCCCCGCGCAGCTCAACCGGGGTGTAGCCGGCCGCATGAACGATGCTGAAGATGTCGGCGGATCCGAGTTGTGCAGGATCAAAGCGGACGAATCCGGTTTCAGCGGTCAGGTTGATGATGGCAGTAGTAATGGCAGGGTGTTCGAGCAGTTTTTTCTCAAGGGTGTTGACACAGGAAGCACAGTGCAGTCCTCGGACTCCAAAGGTCAGTTCGCCGTCCGGTTCGGGCCTGACAATGCCATAACCGAGCGCTTCGACGAGCCCGACGATCTGTTCTTCAGGGATGATCGCAGGGTCGTGGATGACGGTCAAATCTGCCATGGCAAAATTAACCACGGCGCTTTGCACCCCCTCCCGACCGGATAGCTCCTTTTCGATCCGGGCGGCACAATTGGCACATGACATTCCGGTAATAGTAAAGGTGTTCTTGTTCACGAATGGTTACCTCTGCTTGAAATCGCCCCGTACGAAATGTCCCCAGGTGATCTTGATGGCTGATGCTATCGGGAGTGCAAGCAGGATGCCCCAAAAACCGAGAATTTCTCCGAGAGCCATGACCATGATGATGGTTACCAGCGGGTTCAGGTTCATCGATTCCTTGAACACCAGCGGCTTAATGACATACCCCTCGACAAAGTAGATCAGACCGAAGGCAAGCGTCGTCTGCCCGAGCATGGCAGCAGACTGGAACTTGAACCAGGCAAAGAAAAGCGCCGGAAGAGTCGCGATGATTACCCCAATGAACGGCAGGATTGAGGCGGCCCCCGCAAAAGCGCCGCAGAAGATCGGATGAGGAATCCCGAGAATAAACAGGGCGACTGTGGCGAGCAGCGCAACAATGATGGAAACCATCACCTGACCGCGCAGATAGCCGCCGATGCTGTTGTTGACTTCGTGGGCGATGTCAATGATCTGGTCGCGTCTGCCGTCAGGGAGCCAGGAGGTGACCGTGTCAATGACCGTCTGCTTGTAATAAAGCATGAAAAATACCAGGATCGGTGAGAGAACGATGTTGAAGAGATTGAAAAAGATGCGGGTCCCGAAGCCGTAGACCCATAAGCCGGCTTTTTCAGCTGCTTTATCAACGTTCCCGGACGCCTTGTCGAGCAGCCACTGGATCTCGTCTGACCCGTAGCGGTCGGGGAGAAGACTCTTCCACTCAAGGGCAAGCTGCTTGAGTTTTAGAATATAGGAGGGAAGATCAAGGATGAAAGAGTTCCAGCTGATGGTAATGGCCGGGAGGATGAATGCCATGAAAAAGACGGTAAGGACTCCCAGGATGACATACAGAAGCCCCAGGGCGTAGAGGCGTTTCATGCCGCGCTGTTCGACGCTGACAAGCAGAGGGTCAAGAAGGTAGGCAATGACCCAGGAAAGCAGAAAACATGAAATTGTGTGTTGCAGAGCGTACCCGGCTGCTGCCAGCAGGCAGAAAAGCATAATCGTCGCAATAAAACGGCCGTAATCGTTGCGCGGCGTATGAGCGTGGTGAGTGTGCTCCATATCGACTCCTAGGCGTGCTTGATGCCCTGCAGGATCGCATCGGCCGTAAACAGGTTGTTTTCTTCCATCCATGTTTTTAGGCGCTTGGAAAGAAACTGATCCTTCAATAACGCAAAACGCTCTTCTTCTTGCGGGTAGAACGAGAGGATGTCTTCAATTTTACCGAATGGCTTCTTGCCAGCAAGTGAGGTGTGGAGGAGGTTTCTTAATTCAATGTCGGAAATCTGTGCAACAAATTCCGTCACAATCTGTCTTTCGCTGCGATAGTCAAACGGAGGGATCTCCAGGAATCGCTCGCCGTTCTTTTTGAGCTGTTGACGTACTTCATTGTTGTCGGATGTAGAGGGAACGGAGAATATTTCGCCGGTCAGACGGTCAAGATAATAGGCTTTGTCATGCTGTCCGTTGGTAAACGCGCCGAGCAGATCCTCCCATGATATTTCAACACTGTGAATAGTTGCCATCTAGGTTTTCTCCTGTTTTCTTCTTGTTGACTTTTTACTGTTGATCGAAGCACAATCTGCGCCATGAGAACCATATTTATTGCTGATGCCCATCTTGTGTCTCCCGAAGATACCAATTACCGCCTGCTGCTCAGTTTTTTACATGAGCTGGAGGGGACGGTGGACACTCTCTATATTATGGGCGACCTTTTTGATTTCTGGCTGGGGTTCCCGTCACATCCTTTTACACAATATGATGATGTACTTGATGCTTTGGAACGGCTGGTTGCGCGCGGCTGCAGGCTTGTCTATTTTGAAGGAAATCACGATTTCCATCTGGGTGCGATTTTTTCGCAGCGGTTAAAAGCTGAAATACATGTCGGCCCTGCCATCAAAACGGTACAGGGGAAGCGCCTTTACGTCTGTCACGGCGATCAGATCAACAGAGAAGATCGCCTCTACCGGTTGCTGCGATTTCTGCTGCGGACACGTCTTGTTGCTGCCAGTGTCAGGCATTTTCCTCCCGCATGGGCACAAAAAATCAGAGAACGCCTGCAAAAGCGGAGTCAAGCCGGTTATGTGGCAAAAACAACCCGCTGGGACTACCGCCGGATCCTGCTTGATTTTGCCGGATCGCTTGAGAAACAGGGATGTGATGGGCTTGTCACCGGGCATTTCCATCTTGCCCTCCAGGAAGAGCTTCCGGAAACGTCCTTCATGGTACTGGCTCTCGGTGACTGGATGGAGCAGCGTACCTATGGCGAAATGCAGGATGGAGAGTTGCGCTTGAAGACCTATAGCGCCCAACTTCCTATTTCCTGAAAAATTCTTCCAATGCCTGTTCTCCAACCTGAGATGCCTTGATCCTCCATTTGTCAGGATTAATTACCAATGCTACCAGAGCGATACGAGGGTTTTGTATCGGTGCAAAGGCTGCAAACCACGAGTAATGACCTTTGGGGTCTGTGCCGTTGATAGATCCGGTTTTTGCCGCAACCGTTACATTCAAAAGCGGTCGGCCGCGGCGGTCATGAAATGCTTTGCGAGAGGTGCCGGTGAGAACGGTGCTGGAAAGCATTCGCGTTAATGATGCCGATGTCTCTGGTGTGACAAGCTGTCGCAGTTCGCGCGGTGTAAATGTTTCTTTTTCGACCCCATTCTTATCGACAATGCTGCTGGTCAGTCCTGGAACCATCATTTTCCCCCCGTTGGCTATTGCCGACATGATTACCGCTGCGTGTAACGGAGAAATTTTAACTTCATGATCCAGGCCCGCTCCCATAAGTCTCAGTTCATGACTGTTGGCGGGGGCCCCGGCCTGGCTCGGTTTGGCCGGGATACCCGGCAACAGGTTCTGATTAAATCCGAAGCGGGAAACAGATTCCATGACCGATGATTTGCCGGCAATGTCGCTTGCCACACGGCCATACACCGGATTGATTGATTTGCCCATGGCATAGGTGGCATCCATGCGGTTGTTTCTGCCGCGAGGGCTTATGTCCCAATAACGAGGGTTTTCCGAATAGGAATTGCCGCGAAATTCGATCATGGAATCAGGAGTTATCTTATGACTCTCAAGTGCTGCGGAAGCGGTAATTATTTTAAACAGTGAGGCCATTGGATATAGTTCGTAGACGGAGCGTTTTGCCCAGTCGGCATTAATCGAAGAGTAGGATGTCATGCCAAGTATGCGACCGGTTGCCGGCTCAATGGCGACAAAGACGCCATACGGTACACGGTTCTTTTCAAGAAACTCATAGACCCTATGCTGCAAATCTCCCTGAATGGTGTAAATATGCTGAAGCCCCTCAGGAGTAAGGGTAGACATGCGGCAACCGTTAATCTCTGCAGTTGCAAGCAGGTCGCCTGCGGTCTCGAAGCGGCCGGGTGAAACGGGTGGTTTTGCCGCTTCAGCCAGTTTCGGAGCAGATGTTGTAAACGATGCAATCAAGCTCCGGATATATGATCCGGCATGTTTTGTCTGGCGTAGTGCCAGAACACAGAGCGGCACAAGAGCCAAAACAATGGCAAGGAACAACAATGTCAGCTTCAGCTGCTGCAGGCGTTTCCCTGATGGAAAAGACAGTCTGGGCCGTGCCGGTCCACCTGCAGCATTAAGAAGCCTGTTTCGAGAGCCGTTGCCGAAAAACTTGAAACCGGATGCTGATTTTTTTTGTGATAAATGCTTAAGATCCTGCATGGTATCCCGAAATAAAGAGTAGTTGTTGAACTATATCGTCAAGCGTCTTCTATTGTCAACGGACCATCGGTAAAGACGAGGGCAGACACGCTGGTTGGCACGTTGGAAGCCTGCAATCAGTGGGCCGACTCTTATATAAACGAATTAATGCGGTTAATGAAGGCAATCAGCAGTCCGTAATGATGATGGTCAAACAACAGGGTAATGCGCGGCAGATGGGCAAGGTCCGGTTCATCGATCTCTTCGGGAAATGCTTCGCAACAGCGGATTTGGTCACCTCCTTTGATAAGTTCGGGGAATTCCTCGGTCAACGTTACAATCTGTTCGGCCGAAACCATTTTCTGCAGCCGTATAACCAGCCTGTTTTCGATGAAACGGAGTGAGTGGTAGGTACCATAGAAGGTGTTGATTACCTGGAGCGCCTCCTGCTCGTCTCTGGTAACCGTAAAAAGTGAGAAATCTTCTCCCGAGATGAAGCCCTTCACCAGGAGGCTTTCCTTGATAAAGCTGAAGAACCGCTCCCAGTACCCATCCTGATCGTCCATCAGGATCAATGGCTTGGGAGAAGTTTTACCGGTCTGTATCAGGGTGAATACTTCCATTGCTTCGTCCAGCGTTCCAAATCCTCCTGGAAAAACAACTATTGCGTCCGCTTCTTTAACAAAAGCTACCTTGCGATTGAAGAAGTACTTGTATGTCACCAGTCGCGGATTGCGATACATGATAGGGTTAGGCTTCTGCTCGAAAGGAAGTCGAATATTTACGGCAAAAGAGTTTTCGCTACCCGCTCCTTCATTGCCGGCCTGCATGATGCCGGGTCCGCCTCCCGTAATGACCATGTAATTGTTTTCTGCCAGGCTGCGACTGAACCGAACGCATTTCTTATACATTTCATCGGTCTCTTCCGTTCGGGCAGACCCAAAGATGGTAACTTTTTTGCGGTGGCGATACGGGGCGAAAACCTTTGCTGTATAGCGCATTTCACGCAGTGTACGGTTGATCAATTTCAAGTCTGCCAGATAATCGACATCCTGACCTATTTTGAGTGTTGCAAGGATCATCTCGTTAATTACGGCAGGGTGATGTATGCCACCTGATTCTTCAATCAACCGCTTGATAATCTGGTCAATTGGTTCGTTGTTTCTGGAAAAACTCAATTCCATGATCTAGGCCTTCTGGATGGGTATCGTTTTAATGTGACGAGCGGCGTAAAATACCACAGCCGACTTCGTAAAGCAAATAGCCGATTACTTCCGCAATCATGATGTGTGCATCGAATAAGCTTGAAAGCGGGCAGCAGGTTTGCTATAAGGCAAGATATTCTTATTTGAATCAAGTAGTGATGATACTATTGCCGCCGTGCAAGGAGATAGGGCATGTCCAATCCAACGCTGGTCATGTACGATGAAGAGTTTCAGGAAATCAATGAAGTTATCGGACGTTTGCTTAAAGAAGCCAACGCCAAGGTGATCTTCCTGGTGGATAAAAACGGGCAGCTAATCTCCGGCGTTGGAGAAACCGAGCGATTTGATACCACCTCACTTGCTTCTCTGACAGCCGGTAATATTGCCGCCACGGGCGGACTTGCCAAACTTATTGGTGAAAAAGAATTCTCGATTCTCTTCCACGAAGGGGAAAAAGATAATCTCCACATATCCATCGTTGGCGGCAGAGTCATCCTCGTCGTTCTGTTCGATAACCGGTCTTCTCTCGGTCTTGTTCGACTGCGTGTCAAGAAAACATCTGAAGAACTCTCGGCCATTTTTGAAAAATTAATGAAAAAGTCGGAAGAACGGGAAAAACGCGGCTCCTCCGATTTTCCTTTTGCCGAAATCACTGACGACGACATCGACAATCTTTTCAGCTAAGCTCAATCTGCATTGGGAATACAAGGTTACCACGAAGTCTTTTTTGCCTCCGGTTCTTCCGAAATAATTTCTAACTTACTGGTTAATAACGGGGAAAGCCAAAGATGTCCTTCATCAACTATGCTTCTCGTGAAATAAATTGTAAAATAGTCTATTACGGTCCTGGCCTGTGCGGGAAAACGACAAATCTTCAATTTGTTTATCAAAAGACCGCGCCTGATGCCAAGGGCAAGATGATAAGCCTTGCCACAGAGACGGAGCGAACGTTATTTTTTGACTTTCTGCCGCTTTCGTTAGGTGAAATCCGCGGATTTAAAACCCGTTTTCATCTTTATACGGTCCCCGGTCAGGTCTTTTATGATGCGTCCAGAAAACTGATTTTGAAAGGTGTTGACGGCGTGGTATTTGTCGCCGATTCCCAGGAAGAACGAATCGATGCAAATATTGAATCGCTTGAGAACTTGAGAATTAACCTTAAAGAGCAAGGCTATGATCTGGACAAACTTCCGTACATTATCCAGTACAACAAGCGGGATTTGCCGGGTGCCATGTCGGTTGAAGAGTTGCGACGTGAACTGAACCCTACGAACGTTCCTGAATTTGAGGCATGCGCGACAACGGGTGAGGGCGTTTTTGAAACGCTCAAAGCTGTGGCCAAGTTGATTCTTGTTGATCTGAAAAAAGGGAAATAGTACGCTTTAACGATGAGAGGAATGCTTTAATGGCTGAGTTAATCGATGTGCCGCGCGGGATGAAGGTCGTCAAGTCGGTTGTCGTTAAGCGACTTCAAAGCGGTTTTTTTGCCGAAGTTTTTTTGGTTTTGCATAACGGGCAGTATGAAGCAGCGCTTTTTTTGAATGACAAATTTAAACCGGGTCCCCCGATTCCATATCCGCTTGATTCTCCCAGCGAGGCGAGTTCTCACTGGATGGGAGTCCGTCCGAGTGTTGGTTTGAGTCCCGACGAAGCCGACCTTATCCTTAATGAGGTCGAGTGCGAAAACGCCCTTCATAAACAGAAAATGGTCGATAGATGGGAGAGGGTGTCAAACTGACTGGCAGGTGGAATTTGTGTCTATGTCTCTTTGGGCTTGATTTATCTTGCGGGGCATGGTAGGTATCAAATCCCGCCGTAACTGATAGGTTGCAATATACACGGAGAGATGGCCGAGTAGGTCGAAGGCGCTCGCCTGCTAAGCGAGTATACTGGGAAACCGGTATCCAGGGTTCGAATCCCTGTCTCTCCGCCACTATTTTATCGGATACCGCATTGATTTCTGCTCGAATAGTACAGCTTCTCATTTCCATCTTTTTTTCGGTATGTGTCCTGACTGCGTGCCAGGAAAATACCGAAAAACCTCACGATAGCCTCAAGCCAAGCACCTCTCATCGAACAGTCAAAGAAAAAACGGTAATTGTCCCGCCTGAAGTCTCTCGCCGCTGGAAGGCTGTCAAATTGGCCGTGATCGATAAAACTCGTGGCACGGAAAATATTTACACTATTCCCGTCGGATCAACATTCACAGTTCCCTCCTCAGCGCTGACCATAACCGTTGACGCCTTTCTTCCGGCATTTACCATGGAAGGAGCGACAATCACGACTTCTTCAAACGAACTTGTGAACCCCGGCGCAAAGGTTACAATCAGCGAAAACGGTACTTCTGTCTTTCAAGGGTGGCTTTTTTCGAAATTTCCAAATACTCATGCCGTTACCCATCCCAAATACGGGTTCAGCTTGATTGGTGTTGTGTCTGCCTCAAGGTAACTGCTCCACTCCTTACTTCCAGCATAAAAATCATGTAGGGATAGCTTCTCTTGCAAGTTGGTCGCAGCGTTCATTCTCAGCATGCCCGGCATGTCCCTTTACCCATTTCCATTGTACTGAATGTGATTTTGACAGGAAAAGGAGCTGCTCCCACAGGTCTTTATTTACGACCGGTTCCTTTTTGCTGTTTTTCCAGCCTTTGCGTTGCCACCCAGAAATCCATTCTGTCATTCCTTTAACAAGATATTGTGAATCGGTTGTTATGATAACCTGGCAGGGGCGTTTTAACTGGCGTAGTGCTTCGATAGCCGCGGTCATTTCCATACGGTTGTTGGTCGTTTCCCGGGCACCGCCACTTAACTCTTTTACATGTCCACCGAAGCGCATAATCGAGCCATACCCACCAGGTCCCGGATTGCCGCTGCAGGCGCCATCGCAGAAAATCTCTACAATTTGATCATTACTTGTTGCCACACGCAGCTCCTTCAAAGGCCAACAGATCTCCTATTGCCCGCATGACCCGCTCGACGATCAGCAGGTGGGTTTCTTTACAGTCATCCAGTTGATATAAGTCGCTGAAATCGAGAGCAGTACCGAAAACGACAGCAGCTTCCTGTCGAATACCGGGAAACTTCCAGTGATTCAGTCCGATCAATGCGGTCGGAATAACGGTTGGTCGGGTATCGTATATAATCTTTCCGACTCCGCGGTTGCCGACTCCCAGTTGGCCATCTTTATGACGCGTCCCTTCCGGGAACAGCATGACTTTTTGGTCGCGGAGCAGATCGTTTAATGTCCTGCCAGCCCTTACGTCACGTTTGCGCTTGACCGGAAAAGCTCCCCAAGAGGTGTAGATAAGCCTCTGGAACGTTTTTGTAAAAAGCTCCTCTTTGGCTGGAGCCCAGAGCATCTGGAGTGGATTTGATTTGATAACTGCCCAGGGAAGAAAAATCGTGTCGTAGGCGGATATATGATTCGAGGTAATAAGGACAGGGCCGAAATGCGGGATGTTGCCGCTTCCCTTGATAATAAACCTGTTGAGGCATGACGCGTAGATCCCAACGACATATACGGAAAATGTAACCCAACAGCGTTGAAGAAGATGTGCCTTCACAATACTCCTTTGATGTTAGTTTGGTAATAATCTGGTGAGGTTATACCATACCGGAACCAATCAGGCAACATTCGACCGGCCTGTAGAATATTACCTTGAAATCAATTTTGATGTGGTATAGGTACATTTCGACAATGGCTTATATTCGTATTTGGGGACCATCACACCATGCCTGAATTTGCCGTAAGTGAAGAAAAAAACCGCTGGTTGCGACAAAAAATGGCGGAGTTAGGGGTTCGTGAAGAGGATTTCGTTGAGAGTTTCGTGCGCTCATCCGGAAACGGCGGCCAGCATGTCAACAAGACATCGAGCTGTGTTCAGTTGAAGCATACTCCAACCGGAATCCAGGTTACCTGCATGAGGGAGAGGAGCCAATCGGTGAACCGCTTTCTGGCCCGCCGCGAGTTGCTGGAGCGAATGGAGGCTGCATCAGGAGTAATAACACCCGAGATGAAACGCATCGAAAAACTGCGTAAACAAAAGGCCCGCCGCAGGAGGCGGGCTACAACCGACTGAGAAACGGCAGAAGCCGGAGGCGGTGGTATAGTTGACAGACCACGCCAAGACAATGTATACACTGGGCTGACATACCTGTTGGCACAAATACGGCAATTATTTACGGAGGTTACACATGAGAAAATCTGTTGTGATGACACTGTTGTTAACGATCTGTGCCGGTTCAGCGTATGCCGAGCGTACTGCTTCTCCAATCCCGATCGGTATAGCAGTGGCTCAAACGAGCAATGTGGCGCTTTTTGGGCAGGAGCAGTTCATAGGCGCTAAAATCGCCGAAAAATATTTCAATAAGAGCGGCATTAACGGAACTCCGATAAAGCTCGTTCTTCAAGACACCGGCGGCGATGAAGCCGGGGCAATCAATGCTTTCCAGAACCTGATCAACAAGGAAAAGGTAGTCGGGATTGTCGGTCCTACTCTTTCCCAGCAGGCTTTCAGTGCCGATCCGATTGCCAATCGCATGAAAGTGCCAGTACTTGGACCCTCCAATACGGCGAAGGGCATTCCGCAGATTGGTGACTTTGTCGGCAGGGTTTCGGCTCCGGTCGCAAAAGTTGCCCCCAATGCCCTCAAGCAGGCGCTCAAGCAGAATCCGAAGATCAAGAAGGTAGCGGTGTTATACGCACAGAATGATGCGTACAGCACATCGGAAACCGGTACCTTCCAGGAAGCGGTAAAAAGCCACCAGCTGCAGATGGTCACTCTGCAAAAGTTCATGACCACGGACACCGATTTTACCACTCAGGCGACCGCCGTCCTTGGGGCAAACGTCGACCTAGTTATCATCTCCGGTCTTGCGGCTGACGGCGGCAATCTGGTCAAACAGCTGCGCCAGTTGGGGTACAAGGGGATCATCATCGGCGGCAACGGCTTCAACACCGCCAATGTCTTCCCTGTCTGCGGCAAGGACTGCGAAGGGATCCTGGTCGCCCAGGCGTATAGCCCGGAAGCCAACAACCCCACCAACAAGGCCTTTGTTGCCGACTACCGCGCCGCGTACAAAAAGGACCCGCCCCAGTTTTCGGCCCAGGCTTTCGCTGCGGTGCAGCTGTTTGCCGAAGGATTGCGCCGGGTAGAGGCAAAAACAAAGAAAAAGATAACCCAGCTGGAGCTTCCGGTCGTGCGTGCAGAGCTGAACAGGGCGCTCAGGAGCGGCCCGTTTGTCACCCCGCTCGGGGAGATCACGCTTGACAGGGAAGGGGAAATCAACCAGAAGACTTTTTACGTATCCCATATCAAGATGGACGCCAATGGCAAAACCGGCAAATTTGTTATCGTGAAATAATATGACAGGAGAGCGGGAGCGGGGGGAGACCTCCTCTCCCGCATTATTATGGACGCTGTTCAGTTTCTGCAGAACTTCCTCAACGGCATCAGCATTGGCAGCGTGTATGCAATATTTGCACTTGGCTACACGCTGGTCTTTTCCATCCTCGGCATCATCAACTTTGCTCACGGCGCTGTATTTACGCTCGGAGCCTATCTGACCTACAGCATGGCGGTCGGCCAGTTCGGCATCGGCGGTCTGCTGGCAGGCCTCCAGCTCCCCTTTCAGTTCTCATTTACCCTGTCACTGCTGATCGGCGCCATTATTTCCGGGCTGGCAGGAGTTCTGGTGGAACGAATCGCCTTCCGGCCTTTGCGCTCGCGCGGTGCCGATCCGCTTCTGGCGCTGGTGAGCAGCCTCGGTGTCGCCCTTGTTACCGTTAATATCATTCAGTACCTGGTCGGGTCGGAAAACTATTCGTTTCCTTCGGATGTGTACGGCGATATCAAGCCGGCCTTCATGTTTCACATCGGCAGCAGGATCGTGGCAATCCGTACCGTACAGATCATCATCTTTGCCGTCAGCATGCTGGTCCTCGCGCTGCTCGGTTATTTCATCAACTTCACCAGGATCGGCAAGGCGCTTCGTGCCGTGGCGGAAAACGCTTCTACGGCCAGCTTGCTCGGGATCAACGTCGATCGCTTCATTCTCTATACCTTTTTTCTCTCCGGCTTTCTCGGCGGCATGGCGGGGAGCCTGGTCGGCACCAGCTTCGGCATTGCCGGCCCGTACTTCGGGGTGACGTATGGCCTCAAGGGGCTGGCGGTGATCGTGATGGGAGGTCTGGGGAGCGTCCCGGGTGCCGTGTTGGGCGGCCTGGTGATCGGGCTGGCGGAAGCGTTTGTTCCCGCCGATTACAGCGCTTACAAGGAGGCGGTCGCTTTTGCCTTTCTTTTTGCCGTGCTTCTCGTGCGTCCGCAGGGGTTGCTGGGGCGTTCGCAGCTTCAGAAGGTTTAGGATAGGGAATGGAAGATTTCCTCCAAAATTACGGTTTTCTGCTCGTCACTCTGGTGCAGCAGTCATTGCTGGCCATGAGCATGTACTTTCCCCTGACGGCGGGACAGCTAAGCCTTGCCAGTCCCGGCTTCTATTCGTTGGGGGGATACATCGCGGCAGTCATGGCAACCGCCGATTATTTTGCCCCGTGGCGTGATGCTCTCGGCTGGATGATGTTTCCGCTTGAGTGGCTGATCGCTGCCCTGGCCAGCGCGCTGCTGGCCTTGCTGGTCGGTATTCCGGCCCTGCGCCTCCGTGGTATCTATCTGGCGCTGGCGACCATCGCTTTTGTCGAGATTTTGCGAGTGCTCTGCCTGAACCTTGAAATAACCGGAGGGGCAATCGGCATATTCGGCGTTCCGCAGCTGTTTGAGAGTCGCTGGGGGTACATCTGGACCTTCGGCCCGCTTCTGGTCATTACCCTGATCTTCAGTTCCCGGCTGGAACGCTCCCGTGTGGGGAGGGCCTTTAAAGCGATCCGCGAGGATGAGCTGGCTGCGGGTGCGATGGGAGTAAACCCCACCTATTACAAGGTACTCGCCTTTGTGATCGGGGCGGTGCTGGCGGGGATTGTCGGCTCGATGAGCGCGCCGTTCCTGAATACCTGGAATGCCCGACAGGGCACTTTCGATGCCTCGATCTCCTATCTGGCCTACGTCCTGATCGGTGGTGGCAGATCCCTGTGGGGGCCGATGCTCGGAGCCGTGCTGTTGGCGTCGCTCCCCGAACTTCTTCGTCCGCTCAAGGATGCGCGGCTGATCATTAACGGCGTGGTGCTGGTAATCGCCAGCATTTACCTGCCGCAAGGGATTGTCGGCGCCCTGCGCCGCCTCAAGCTGGTGACCTTGGATCGTTTTGCGGTATTGTGGGGTGGGCAATGAGCGTCCTTCTTGAAGCACACGGCCTGAGCCGCAGTTTCGGTGGTCTGATGGCGGTCAATGCGGTTTCGTTCGCGGTCGAGGAAGGGGAAGTTTTCGGGCTGATCGGTCCCAACGGCGCCGGCAAAACGACGCTCTTCAACCTCATGACCGGACTGACACCGGTCAGTGGCGGTAGTTTCTGTTTTCGTGGCATGCCGCTGACCGGGTTGCCGCCGCATCGCATCGCCGGACTCGGCATTGGACGCACTTTTCAGAATATCCGTCTCTTCAGGGGGTTGAGCGCCCTGGAAAATGTCAAGATTTCCCGGCACAGCCGTACGGTAACCGGGCTTCTGGGAGGCATTTTCGGTTCGAAGAGGAGTCGCCAGGAGGAAAAGGGAGTTGAAGAAAAAGCGTGGGAGATCCTGAGGCTGGTCGGCCTGGCTGACCGTGGTATGGAACTGGCCGCCAATTTCTCGTATGGAGAGCAGCGCCGGTTGGAAATCGCCCGCGCCCTGGCGCTCGATCCGGCTGTTTTGCTGCTCGATGAACCGGCCGCCGGCATGAACGCGGCGGAGAAACACAATTTGACGGCGTTTATTCGCGAGGTGCGGGAACTGTACAAGCTGACGGTAGTGCTGATCGAGCATCACGTGCCGTTGGTCATGGGGCTCTGCGACCGGATCGCGGTGCTGAATTTCGGTGAATTGATCGCGGTCGGTTCGCCGGAAGAGGTGCAAAAAAATCCTGCGGTCATTGAAGCCTACCTGGGGGCGGAATAGATGGCGCTCTTGGAACTTGACAACCTCAGTGTCTCATATGGTGCCATTCAGGCGATACGGAATCTCAACCTTGAAGTTGGCAGCGGCGAAATCGTCACGCTGATCGGGGCGAACGGTGCGGGCAAGAGTACCACGCTGAAGGCAATATCCCGGCTGCTCAAAGTGCGGGAGGGGAACATCCGTTTCGATGGCAGGGATATCACCACGCAGCCGCCCGACGCCGTGGTTCGTTCCGGTATCGCCCAGAGTCCCGAGGGACGCCAGGTACTGGCTCTGCAAAGCGTGCAGGACAACCTGGAGCTGGGCGCCTATGTCCGTCACGACCATGTGGCGATCAAGGCGGACATCGCCCATATGTATAAGCTGTTCCCGCGCCTGGAAGAACGCAAACATCAGTCAGCCGGGACGCTGTCCGGTGGTGAACAGCAGATGCTGGCCATCGCCCGGGCGCTTATGAGCCGTCCCCGGCTGCTGCTGCTCGATGAGCCGAGTCTCGGTCTGGCGCCGCTGATCGTGCTGGAGATATTTTCGATCATCCGCAACCTGAACGCGGAAGGAACGACTATTTTGCTGGTCGAACAGAACGCCAAGCTGGCGATGCAGCATTCCCACCGCACCTACGTCCTCGAAGCGGGGCAGATCACCTTTTCCGGCCCGTCACAGGAACTCCTC
>Ga0172380_10003634_pt1 | contig 20883 bp, 19 predicted proteins | sample Leawe162metaG_FD_119747 | JGI IMG/M metagenome (GOLD analysis project Ga0172380, IMG submission 119747) | Leachate microbial communities from a municipal landfill in Southern Ontario, Canada - Leachate well 162 metaG | ecosystem: Engineered > Solid waste > Landfill > Unclassified | place... | reverse complement strand
TGCCATGCGCGGGGAGCAGCAGGTATAATTCGCGGCCTCTCAGGACGCTGTTGTAGCTCAGTTGGTAGAGCAACTGATTCGTAATCAGTAGGTCGCCAGTTCGATTCCGGCCAACAGCACCAATAATTCGTTTCACAACGTATCAGGAAGTCTCAAGAGAACCCGGAATGCCTGTAATACCAAGGCTTCCGGGTTCTTCTTTTGTGTCACGCAGTCTCACAAAATCGCTTGTCAGCGCAAATCAAGACGGGTAGCATTACGGGTAGAGTGAAACGGGTAGCATTTACTCTACCCGTTTCGAGCCGCAGATCCTTGCAGGAGCGCGATCCATGCCCCGTACCGCCAATCGTCTCAGTGACCTAACCATTCGACAGGCCAAGCCTGACCCGAAGGGTAAAAAGTCGGTAGTTATGCCAGATGGCCATGGGCTGCGATTGATCATTACTCCGGCCGGGCGCAAGCACTTTGAGTTCAAGACGGCTGCTGGCGGCATTGAGCGCACAGCTCGGCTCGGGCTGTATCCGGAAGTCAGCCTTGACGACGCCAGAAAGGAAGCCGCCAAGCTACGGCGATGGGCCAAGGACGGGCGCAACCCGGTCGCGGAGAGGCGGGCCGAACTCCTGCGTAATCGCGTTGAGGCGATAACGACCTTTGAAGCAGTTGCCGAAAGTCTTCTGGAAGGAAAAAAGAAAAACGTTAGTCCGGCGTACTACAAGAAAATTGGCGGAGGAATTCGGGCAAACCTTTTCCCAATCCTCGGCCCGTTGCCTATCCAGTCTATTGATCCGCCGATTCTCCGGGAGGTGTTGCGCAAGATCGAGAGCCGGGGCAGTTTAGATATGCTTGGAAACGTTCGGCGATGGGCCGGCGAAGTATTCGATTTCGCCAAGGCGAATGGCCAATTCAAAGGTGATAACCCGGCGGCGGCGCTGCTGCGCAACGTATTCCAGAAGCACTCTGGGGAGCGCATGCGGGCCTTGGAGTGGGATGAAATGCCTGGATTCATGCAGGCGCTAGGAAGCATGGAAGCCGAGGAGGTCACGGTGTTGGCAATCCGCCTCCTGGTGCTTACGGCATGTCGTCCCGGCGAGGTCAGAGGGGCTCGGTGGGCTGAATTCGATCTCGAACGGGGGCGATGGGAAATACCCGCCGAGCGGATGAAGATGAGGATGATGCACGCCGTTCCGCTTTCAAGTGAGGCCCTCAAAGTGTTGAACGAGCTCAAGGCGATAACCGGGGACTCCGAGTTTCTGTTTCCGGCACGGCGCGGCGCAAAAGCGACCTGCATCACCGACATGACCGTGCTTAAGGCCGTCAAGCGTGCAGCGGGGCGTGATGTGCATGCACATGGCTTGCGCGCGGTGTTTTCAACTCACGTATCGGAATCTTTGAAATGGCCTGACGCCTTGAAAGAGGCCGCGTTGGCACACTACAAGAGGGGCGTTGAAGGGGCGTACGACCGTGCGACGCACTACAAGGAACGGGAAAAGCTGATGCAGTGGTATGCGGACGAGATTGATTCTGCGACGAGGGCGGCGGAGGTCTTGGTATTGAAAAGGCACATAGCCTGATAGGTGCGGGGGAACAACTATCCCGGGCCGATAGACGCGCCTTCGTAGTTGGAAGAAGCCGTTAGCGCTGGCGCCTGTTCCGATTTTCCTCCTCGAACATCATCCGAAGGCGGTATAGCTCTGTTTCGGTATCTCCTGGAATTAAGTGCAAGGTGTTTGTCCATATGGCCAATGTCACGACGACCCCCATGATGAGCGGAATGATGAATCCAACATCTCCCGTGGAGACCATCATGAAGACATTCCACAAGTCAAACAACACGAACATGAAGAAGAAAAAAATTCGCATGGTGCACGTCCTTTCTTATTAGTTGTCAGATGGCACAAAAAAAGCTCTGTTCGGGATTGCTGTAAGCCGGTGCTGATGAGTAGCTAGAGTGAATCGCCATACCGAATGCCCATCGCTCCTACGTTCTTTTTTACCGCATTGTTGTAGATTATATTCCGTGGATTAGCAGTCCCGCAAGATTCATCCTTCATGGGTGGATAAGGGATTCGACGAAATACGACACAAATTGGCCGACGCCATTAGGGCGGCGCGGGCGGATGCCGGGTTGTCGCAGGAAGCTTTGGCACTGGCGGCCGAAGTTGATCGAACCTATGTGTCCCAACTTGAGCGTGGTATCGCAAATCCTTCTTTGTTGATCCTTTATCGCATCGCGATCACACTGAATGTGCCAATTGCATCCTTGCTGGCAGAGCGGAGATAGTTCGTCCAGATTGGATCTACAGCCTAAGGAAGGCCGGATTCGTTGATGTCAAGGTCAGCACTCCGCACAAGGCACTTCTTCCCACCGCGTCGTCCACCGCTGCGACATTCGCTCCCGCTTCATCCCCCACGCCTTGGTGACTCCCTCTGCCGCCGACCGCAGCGTTCCGCGTCCCCAGGTGGCGTTGATGCGATCGACCACTGTCATCAAGGCATCGCTGTTTCGGGCGGCGTAGAAAAGATCCGGCTGCCTGACCCCGGCCGGCGACAGGTTCATCAGCATCACCCCGGCCTTCTGATACTCGTAGCCCTGCCGATAGATGCGCTGCAAGCCCCAGAGGGCGGCGCGGGTCAGCAGCAAGGTATCGTCACTCGGCGTCGGCAATGGAATCGTTACCGCCTGCGCATGCTGGGGCAGGTCTTGCCGAAACGGACTGGTACGGATGAAGACCTGCACCCGCCCGGCGATCGAGCCTTGGTGGCGCAGCTTGGCTGCCGCGATTCCCACGTAGCTCGCCACGGCTTCCTCCAGCGACGCCAGATCGGACACGTAAGTGCCGAAGGAGCGGGAAGAAAGTATCTGCTGCCTGGCCGACGCGACATCCTCCAGATCGACGCAGGACTCGCCGTTGAGTTCGGCAATGATGCGTTCCATCGTCACCGAGAATTCCCGCCGCAATACTTTGGGGTCAGCCGTCCTTAGAGCTTCCACCGTCCCGATTCCTCTGGCACTGAGCTGCCGGGTCAACTGCGGACCCACTCCCCAGATCTCACCGACCTCGATTTGCGAGAACAGGTGGTTCCGGTCGCCCTCGGACAGTTGCCCGAAGTCGCAGACTCCGTCTGTTCCGGCCAGCCCCTTCTTCGCGCAATGATTTGCCAGTTTGGACAGGGTCTTGGTGTCCGCAATGCCGACGCAGACCGGAATCCCGATCCACTGCATGACCTGCCGGCGCATCTGCCGGGCGTGGACTACCCGATCGAAATGGCCGAATCCGTCCATCCCCAAGAAGCATTCGTCGATGCTGTAGATCTCCTGATCCGGAGCGTATTGGGCCAGTATCGACATCATGCGTCGGCTCATGTCACCGTATAGGGCGTAGTTCGAGGAGAGGGCGACGATCCCATGCTTATGGGCGAGATCCCGCAACTGGAACCAGGGTGCACCCATGCGGACGCCGAGGGCCTTGGCTTCGTTGCTGCGAGAGACCGCGCAGCCATCGTTGTTCGACAGGATGATGACCGGCCGGCCTTCCAGCCGGGGATCAAAGACCCGTTCGCAGGAAACGTAAAAGTTGTTGCCGTCGATCAGCGCGAAGCTCATACACGGTGGATCGCCCAGCGCACCACGCCCCAGACCGTCAGTTGCTGCTCTTCCGACACCAGGATGTCGCCGTGGCCGGACCCGTGGGAACGCAACAGCACACCATCGGGAATCCGGCACAACTGCTTCACGGTAAAGGCACCGTCGATCACCGCCACGACGATCTGGCGATCGACAGGAGGGCAGGACCGATCGACCACCAGAAGATCGCCATCGTGGATGCCGAAGCCGGTCATTGAGTGCCCGGTGACGCGGACGAAGAAGGTTGCCTCCTCATGCTCGATTAGGTGCTCGTCGAGGTTGAGGCTGTCTTCCGTGAAATCGGTCGCCGGCGACGGGAAACCCGCCGGCACGGGGACCGACAGCAGGGGATAGCGGGGAAGGTTTCGGTGTCGGGGACGCATACTGGACATATATCCAGTATGCGGCAACGGCGGCAGGGCGTCAAGCTGACGCTGGATCCTGATCGAAAAACAAGTCGCCTGGCGGGGCGGATTTCACGCGGGCCGATGGCTTGGGATCGGCAAAGGCTTTGAATTGGCTGGGGTTGAACTGTTGCAGGAAGCTGCGTAACTGCTCTTCCCGTTCCGCCTTGAGCCAGTCCTCCCAAGAATCGTCTTTGAGCACGACCACGCTGCGCTTCTCGTCGCCGGGCTTGTGGAAACGATGCATCAGGGGGTGTTCATCGGCGTTGATGGTCAGCATGGTGTATGACCAGGCTATTACCCCATCCTTGCCGGTTCTCGACTCCCACAGGCCGGCCAGACCGAACGGCTTCCTCCCAATTAGTGGCGGCCTTCAACGCGTCGAAGCGCCGTTCGCCTTCTTCCTGTTCTGCAATTGGTTGGGAAACGCCATCGCCCCAGGTACAGCCGGCAATGGACTGCTTGAATGAGTCGAGGTCATTTGACTGATATGAGAGTGATATCGAATTGGCGAGGCAATCGATTTCCTCGGCGAACGCAATGGTCAAAGGGAGTTTGACTGACCCGGCGATCTCTAGTGCATAAATGAAGTCTGCGTACGGCCTCGGTTGGTTTGCCCTTGCGGAAGGAGCGGATCTGAAGAATTCCGCTACCTGTTCTTCGCTTCCGCCGTTCTTGAGCACACTTTCCCTGGTTCGCTTCTCGTTTAGGGCTTGAACTTTCTGCAGCGTTGATTCCCTGAGGTCCAAGCCCTTTCCGCGCCTAAAGCGGCTAGTGGAAAGACCGAACAACTCGGCAAGGAAGGGTGCGAGCGCCTTGCCTTCCAGCCATGTCATCAGCACTAAAGGGACTAGAGACAGGTTTAGCAGCGCGTGTGCTGAGTCACCATGTGCGACTTGTTCTGTTTGGACTTCCGCAGCGCGACTCATACCGGCCTGTCCGACAAGCCATCAAGGGTTTCAACAAGAGCGTCCATCTGTTGCCAGAACGCTCGGCCGTCGGTTTGCCACTGCGCCCATGCGGCGGACAGCGTTGCCGGTTCAGAGCCGTTGGTGTTGGATGTTACGTTCTGCCGTTTCACGTACAGCGGTATGGACAGGTTGGCACCGTTGGCGACGATTTGTTTCGCTGTCGCCACCTCTGAAAAGCCCGCCTCGGCGCTGAAGACTCGGAACGTATTCAGGATTCGCTCCTGGTGTTTGGGCGTGAGGAAGCTCTGCGCCCTCTCTCGTGTGACCTCGCTCAAGGCGTCGATGAACAGAACCTTACCCTTGCGCGCGGCGGGTTTGCGCCTGTTGCACACGACAACGCAGGATTCCATCGGCGAGTTGTAGAACAGGTTCGGCCCGAGGCCGATCACCGCTTCGACCCAATCCAACTCAACCATTTTGGCGCGCATGGTTTGCTCTTCATTGCGGAACAGCACACCGTGAGGCCAGAGGATGGCGCAGCGACCCTTGTCACTCAGGCTGGCGAGGATGTGCTGCTGGAAAGCGTAGTCGGCACGGCCTTGCGGCGGGGTGCCGAGGAAGTTGCGCCCCCACTTGTCCTGGGACCATGCTTCGCGGTCCCACTGCTTGATCGAATACGGCGGATTGGCCAGGATCACGTCGAACTTGCGTAAGCGGTCGCCCTCAATGTGTTTGGGATCGGCCAGCGTGTCGCCCCGGATGATCTGGAAATCCTCGACGCCATGCAGGAACAGGTTCATGCGGGCGATGCCGGAGGTAATCAGGTTGCGCTCTTGTCCGTAGAGCTTGAGGGTGCGGTACTCGCCGCCGCTTCGCTTGACTTCGGCCAGCGCTGAAATGAGCATGCCACCTGTGCCACAGGTGGGGTCGTAAATTGACTCGCCGGCCTGGGGTGCGAGCAGTTGCGTCATCAGATGCACGACGGTGCGGTTGGTGTAGAACTCTGCGGCTGTGTGACCGGAGTCGTCGGCGAACTTCTTGATCAGGAATTCGTAGGCGTTGCCGAGTTCGTCTTCGGGGACGTTGGCGACGGAGAGCGTCTGGGTCGAAAAGTGCTCGATCAGGTTCTTGAGGGTTTCGTCGGGCAGGCGCTCGCGGTTGGTCCAGGGCGCATCGCCGAAAATGCCGGCCAGCAGATCGGGGTTGGCAGCTTCCAATTGGCGCAGGGCGGTCTGGATGGCCGTGCCGACATTCTTCGGTGTCTGGCGTACTTCTGACCAGCGCGCCTCTTGAGGAATCTGGAAGCGGTGGTTCTCGGCAAACTCGGCGTAGGACAGGTCACCATCGGAATCGGCCAGCGCCGCCTGGTATTCCTCTTCCCACACGTCGGAGACACGCTTGAAGAACAGCAACGGGAAGATGAACTGCTTGTAGTCACCGGCGTCGATCAAGCCGCGCAGTAAGACGGCAGCGCCCCACAGGTAGGATTCGAGTTCTTGCTGGGTGATCCGGGCAGTCATTTCTTCGCGGCGCCCTTCACTTGCTTCTTGGCGGCAGCCTTCTTGGCCGGCTTGCCAAATTTTTCCATCTTGAAATTCAGCAGGTCATTCGGGAATGCCCGTACCAACAAGGCTTCAAGGTCATCGATCACGTTCTCCGTCACCTCGTAGGCGCTGAAGTAGGCTGCGAGGTCGTGCAGGCGAAGATTCACATCCTTGGGTTGCCGTACCTTGTCGCCGGCCGGCTTGAATGTCACATCCTTGGTCGGATGCTTTACCAGCGTCATGGTCTGTGCGCTGCGGTCGCGATTGAAGGCGAGATTCATCTCTTTCCAGAGGTTCTGCCTCTTGGTTTGCCCGGCATAAAGCGCTTTACCGCGAGTATCGTAAAAAATGTACAGCCCTTTAGAGACCTCCAAGTGTGCGCGCAGGCCGTTCCAGTGCTGACCACCTTCACTACCGGTAGGAAATAGAGCGAATTGGCCCTTCTTGCCAATCGACTTGGCCTCGATCGGGAAAAACTCGACTATCGGCTTGATCATTTTGGACTGCGATTCGATTACTGCTGCCTTGCGGGTCGAGTTGATGGCATTGGCAATCTGTAGCGGGGTCAAGGGCCGCTTTTTCGTCTGCCAGTTATGCAAAGCCATGCCACTCATGCCCAAGTATTCGCCCAGAGCCTTTTTCGTCTTGAGGCGGCCCTTTTTCATTACCGCTGCAATGAGTTCGTTCGCGTTCATCGTTATCTGACTAACTGAGCCAGCCTCCTTCATTCATTACCTTCGCAAGTCGATCTTCGGCTTCACGGCAGCGAGTCAGCGCATCTTTGAAAGCTGCGATTGCCTCGGGCAGCGGCGGTATGTCCTCCTGCAAGGGCGGCAATACGTAGCGTGAGATATTGAGCGTCCAGTCCTCGGCCTTGATTTCGTCGATGCTGACGATGCGTACCGCGTCCTGCACGTCCTCGAATTGCTCGAACCAGCGCTGGATTTCAAGGGCGTGCTCCGGCTCCAGGTAGTTCTGTGCCCGGCCGCGACGGAACAGGCGAGAGGCATCGGCGATCATCACCTTCTTGCGCCGCTGGGCCGGCTTCTTCTTGCGCAATACTAGGATGCAGGCGGCGAGACCGGTCCCGTAGAACAGGTTCGGCGCCAGGCCGATGACGGCCTCGACCAGGTCCATCTCCAGCAGTTTCTGCCGAATGCTGCCTTCAGCACCCTTGCGGAACAGCGCGCCCTGCGGCAGGACGACAGCCATGCGACCCTTGACCTCGGCCATGGACTTGACCATGTGCTGCACCCAGGCGAAGTCGCCCGAGCTGGAGGGTGGCAGGCCGGCGAAGTTGCGGCCGAAGGGATCATTGATCCACTGCTCCTCGCCCCACTTTTCCAGCGAGAACGGCGGATTGGCGATCACGCAGTCGAAGATTGCAAGGCGGTCGCCGTCAAAGAAGGCCGGGTTGCGCAGGGTGTCGCCGCGCACGATCTGGAAATCCTCCATGCCGTGCAGGAACAGATTCATGCGGGCAATGGACGAGGTGGTGAGGTTCTTCTCCTGGCCGTAGAGCTTTCCCCACAGGCGTTTTACATCGCCGTGTTTGTCCTTCACATGCTGGACGGCGGCGAGCAGCATGCCGCCAGTGCCGCAGGCCGGATCGTAGATGGTCTCGGTCTCCTTGGGATCGAGCATCTCGATCATCAGCCGTACCACGCTGCGCGGGGTGTAGAACTCGCCGGCCTTCTTGTTGGTGGCGTCGGCGAATTTCTTGATCAGGTATTCGTAGGCGTCGCCGAGCAGATCGGAGCCGACGTGGTGAATACCGAAGGATAGCCGCGAGAAGTGCTCGATCAGGTCTTTGAGCAGGGCATCGGAGAGCCGATCCTTGTTGGTCCATTGGGCATCACCGAAGACGCCATAGAGGGTGTCAGGGTTGGCCTTCTCGATTTCGCGCATGGCGCGTTGCAGGGCGTTGCCGACGTTGGTGGCGACGGCACGCACGTCATTCCAGTGGCAGTCGTCCGGGATCTGGAAGCGGTGGGATTCGGGGAACAGGGCCAGTTCGGCATCGCCCGTCTCGGCGACGATCTCTTCGTATTCCTCGTCCCAGACATCGCAGATACGCTTGAAGAACAGCAGCGGGAAAATATAGGTCTTGAAGTCGGCGGCGTCCACCGGTCCGCGCAGGATGTTGGCGGACTCCCAGAGATGGGATTCGAGCTGGCCGAGGGCAATACTCTGTTTGTTCAATTCGTGCTTTCCGTGGAGGCTGGTCACGTCGGTGATCAGAGCCCCTTTCGTAATTGCGGCCATCATAACCGACGGCGGCCGAATGGCCGGCCGATTCGCCGCGCACTAATAAAAGGAGCGCTAGTAGCGGCGCGGGTTCTAAGGCGCTTTTCGAGTGCGCGGAGCGCGCAAATAATAGAAGATTCCTGTGCGTTGACATCGGCAACGCACAGCGCGTAGCCTTCGCTCGTCGCCATAGGGATGCCACCCCTGACACATCGTGTCGGGGGTGCCAACCCCGACGCGATTGACACACAGAGCCGGATGGCTCGCTCCCGATTGCCAATCGGGAGAGACTGCGGAAGCCGCGTGCACGTAATGGTGCTGGCGCGGCATGCAACGAGGCGCCGTAGGGTGCAATTCCCTGCCTCGACCTCATTCCCCTTGGCGAAGGTGCCAAGAGATTGGGCGACGTCGAAACGGGCCAACGGGGGAACGCGAAAGCGTGAAACCGGAAACCCTGTCCCATCGGAGCGGGTAAGCAATCCCGCCACCGAGACTGCCCGCAAGGGTAGGCAAGGCTGACCACTGCAAGGCTTATGAGGGTGTCGTGAGGCACCAGGGCGCTGAGGGAGACTGGAAGCGCTGGCCCATTCGACGCAAGTCGGCTGGGTCTATGGATAGCTCAATGCAGTACGAGGGTCCCTAGAGGACTCCTTGGGAACGTGACCAAAGCCCGAAAGGGTGAGTAGGCCGAAAGGTGCGTGTGCTGTTCTTCGGAGCAGCAAGCTAGCGGTGATGAGGATATCGTCGGGTAGGGAAGGCGTTTTGGAATCTTGGCCTCCTGATAGCCTGTCCGTGTCTTGCACACGGAGGGTCGGTGGGGTGACCCCACAGAATACGACGAATATCTGAGCCGGCACGCTGAGCGTTTAGCCGATGTAGGACTAAGACGGAAACCTCCGCCTCGCGGTCATTGGCAATGACTACGCCGGGAACGGCACGAGGAACCCCGTGAGGGGAATTACGGAGGGGCAGACCAGGCAAGTAGGCATGCCGGGGCTATGTACCCCAGAGCATGGCAGGAAGACTCGATTCGGCAGACTAGCTGGATGTTGGACGAGCGAAAGCACTGGAGCAGTCGAAGTGTGTGTCTGAAACCCCTTGGCAGGGGCGCGTTGTTAGGGCGGAGTGGTGTGGCAACCACTTCTGCGCCCGCTTGGCAGCGGGCTTTACGACGAAGGCGATAGTATGGGCTGGATGTTCATCCGGCAACGTGTAACCGACCGCCAGGCTATCCAATGGGATGGCTTGCCGCACCGATGGCAAGGTGATTGTCCGCAAGGGCAAGGAAGGCAGCGAAAACCGATGTGGAATCGGGTTGGGACTCCATCATGAACGGGAGCGGCGAGGACGAACTGATTTTTCACCTCGCGTCGGACGGGAAAGCCTGTGGAGTGGATCAGCACTCTAGGGGCAGGGTGGCTTTGGCTACCAGGAAGTGGCAATTGTCCGTGGTAACTGAAATGGACATTTGCAGGTTGGTCGGTATCGGATTTGATACCTTAAGAAGTGGCGCTCAGCTTGAGCGCGACAACGAATGGAAAATATTCAGTAGTGTTCCATTCAAGTAACAAACCCCCGGTTGCCTATGGCACCGGGGGCTTTCTGCAATCAGTGATTATGGCAATAGAATTGCAAGGCCGCGTTCAGTACACCAAGTGCTGGCTGCTTTCTGCCTTGGAGGGCGTTGGTCACCGACTGCTCAGTGACGGTGAGTGTCAGCAATGAGCGAATCGTCCGCCCACGTGTTCTCGACGAAGCACGGGCGCCTGTAAGAGTTTCGATCGCAGCCATGGGCTGTTCGCACTTTGAGAACGATTTCACAAAATGCCTCTGGCCGGCCCTATTGCTAGGGTCGGCCAGAGAGGACTTTTGTCTTGTTGCTTCAGTATTGATGACTTACCTCTGTCACAGGGTCTCAACCTGTAACGTCCGCGCGTGCCTGATTGGGCTGAGTGTCCCTATTGCGCCGCATTGCCATTGCTCAGACTATTAGAAGAAACGCCGCCCTATAATTTTTCCCATATTATTTGACCGTCGGCACCTTCACCTCAGGCACGTCGCCCAACCTACTGGTCGCCCCCGTTCGTTTCGCTGTCTGGACGATGCACATAAGGGCAGCACAGCGTCAGTTACTTTGAAACGTTCCTGAGCGTCTGCTTTTTCAACCCGCTTGCGTTTGCTAGGACACCGAGCACTCATTGATGACCGGTCGCTTCCAGGAAGCGAAATTCCTCTGACCGCTTTCCGGCAATGAATCTTAGAAGGCGACAGCCGCGTCGGTGCCCAGTGCCGTCACAGGAACAATGCATAGCCAATGGCCGGTCCTCATCGCAAACCCGACACACAAGCGGCCAGCGATCCGTTCTCAAGTGCATTCCATGCGTGGGGCACTTTCAAACCGGCAGTATTCCCCATTGAACGCAAGACGAACGACACCCAACGGTCCGCTCCGATGTTTGCCAATGTGAACCTCGGTCACACCTGGCTCCTCCGATGCTCTTGCATAGAAGTCGTCCTGATAGAGCAGCAGGACCAAGTCTGCATCCTGATCAATCGTACAAAACTCACGCAGGTCCGACAACATCGGACGTCTATCGGTCCGCCTGTCGATTTTCCTGGAAAGAGAGGAACACACAATGATTGGCACAGCGAGTTCTTCGGCCAGTCTCTTGAGTTCGTGGGAGACGGCAACCAGTTCCCTGGACCGCTTCTTCTTTTTCTTCGTGTTTCGCGCGCTGCCGATCATCTGTATGTCGTCGACAATAATGAGCCCCAACCCATTGCACTCTCGGTGAGTACGGCGTAATTGAGACCTAAACTCAGCTTGGGTGATCCTGCCGCAGTCGTCGATGAAAATCTTCGTATCGCGCAAGCGCTCCAGTCCTTTTCCCAATTTTTCCTCATCATCGGCGGTAAGACGGCCCGATTGCAATTTGCCCAGATCAACGCGCGCCCGCGATGCAATTGCCCGCACTGCAAGCTGCTCCGCGGGCACATCGTGGGTCAAGATTAGGACCGGCAAACCGAGATCGACGCCAACATGCTCGGCGATGTTCAGGACCAGCTCAGTCTTTTTCATTCCCGGCCTGCCAGCTACGACTACCAGGTCGCCGCGCTGGAAACCAGAGGTCAACCTGTCCAGATCGATATAGCCGGACGCAATGCCGGTCAACGCATCCTTGTTGTTGCATTCGGAGAGTGCGCGGACTCGATTCATCGCCTGGTCCAAAGCTGACGCCAGCGATAGGCGCCTCCTGGGAGTACGGAAATGGTCAGTCTGCATCTGATAGATATGCCATTCGGCACTGTCCAGGATCGTTTGAGCGCTACGATGGCCACCGTTGATCGCTTCGGTTGCCAAGTCATCGCAGAAACGGAAAATGGAGCGGCGATAAGACTTCTCGCGCACGATCTCCATGTAGTGCTGAATGCTGTCGGCACAAGGCGTGCCCCTCACGATTTCCTGGAGATATTCAAGCCCACCAGTCTGCTCGACCTCGTTTGCCTTCTTGATCGAGTCGAACACTGTCACGATGTCGGCAACGCCACCATTATTGAGCAAGGCGACGATGTGCCGAAGAATGAAGCGATGGGCATCTCTGTAGAAATCCTGATCATCAATGAGGCTCTCTACTTTTGCCCAAGCTGCGTTGTCGATTAGGAGACTCCCGATCACCGCCTGCTCGGCCTCTATGGAGTGCGGAAGGGATTCTGGTTCTGACCTGCTAGAAGGCGATACATGGTGATTCGACGCTGTCATTTTTGACCTTTCTGTTTGCCATAGGGGATTTATGCGGCACAGCAGGAAGGCTAGAACATCAGTACGACATAACGCGTCGGGTCGAATCTCGATCTATTCACCACCCCAGATTGTTTCGACCAACTCGGGCAACACCTGGCCCGCAGGCCCAGGCAGATTGAGTGTCACCTGGTCATCAAGAGCCGTCGGATTTGGGTTGACCTGAATAGTGATGGCACCACGTTGAATTGCCATCATCGTCAGGCTTGCTGCCGGCTGAACGACTGACGATGTTCCGATGCTCAGGAATACATCACAGTGATTCGCGGCGTCGTTGGCTGCGTCCCATTCAGTTTTGGGAAGCATTTCGCCGAACCACACAACCCCCGGCCGGATACGTCCGCCGCATGAACATCGAGGCGGTTCCAAATGCCGGCCGCCTTCAGGTTCATCGGGAATCGCGTCCGGATAGACGACGGGTCGCCGACAGGCAAAGCAGAAGGGGCGATTCAGTTGGCCATGCAGGTGCATCACATCCCGACTGCCGGCCCGCTCGTGCAGGTCATCGACGTTCTGGGTAACCACGGTCAATCGTGGAATCCTGGCTTCAAGTGCGGCAATCGCAAGGTGTGCGGGATTTGGCCGCGCACGCATCACCTTCATTCTCCGCCATTCGTACCACCCCCATACCAGAGCCGGGTTGTTCTGAAATGCCTCTGGGGTTGCCAACGCCTCGGCATCGAATCGTTCCCATAGGCCGGTAAGCGCATCACGAAATGTCGGGATACCGCTTTCGGCAGAAACACCGGCGCCAGTAAAGACCACCACATGCTTTGCGTTGCGCAGTATCCCAATGAGGTGTTCTGTAATATCCATTTCACTTCCTGTTGGCAATCGGAGTATGGCAAGGCATGCGGCAAATTGCCGGCGTGAGATTTCTCCTTAAATCCAAGGAACGCCGCTGGCCAGAATTGTTACTCGAAATTCATCGCCCAAAGCCTTGCTGGAATTCGCACCGTAAAGAAGGAGAGGGTCAGCAACTTCCGTGCTAATGCTCATAGAATCCCTGACGAGGTGCATCATTTTGCAGAGCTGCCGTACCCACAACGATTCAAAATCACCATCAATCATTACCAGAATGCCTGATGCGGAACCGAGACGATCTTCGCCGAGCAACGGATGAGCAATGGCTTTACGTGTTGCCGCTTCGCCGGCATTTCGTCCGCTGGCACTTCCGTACCCAATAGCGGCAGCCCCCTCATTTGACATCCACAGCCTGAGATCTTCTATGTCGAGGCTGATCGGGCAGTCAGATCCGGCAATGGGTTCCGTAATACCCCGATACAGCCTCTCGAACGTGGTTGTCGCAGGCGACGACCACAACGGCAAGTCTCTCTGGCAGGCATGCCAGCACAGCACATCATTGGAGATTCGAAACGTCGCATTTGCGATGTCGCCCAGAGCAAGCATTCCATCAACGGCAATGTGATGGCGGTTCGGGCCTTCAGAATTGACTGGCGTGAAGGCAGCAGCAATTGTTATGACCTGATTCTTCCGCAGTACCTCGGCAACAATCGGAGATATTGCGGTTCCGGCTATGCCGCCCATTCCCGCAACAATGAACGCAATATCGAGATCAGCCACGGCATCGGCAATCCGTGCCCTTGCGTCATTGGCAAGCTTGCTCGTGGCACGAGCGTCACCGGGGCGCACCATTGCGTCACCGATCAGAATCTTTCGATCCGCCGCCACGCGCTGCAAGGCGCCTGAATCGATGTCGATAGCGGTCGAGTGGCTCAGGTAGGGGAGTTTTCCGTAAAGCTCGGAAAGTATCGTCCCGCCGGCGCCGCCAACAGCTATCACGCCAATTCGCGACTCGGACAGAGATTTCAACTTTGCGGGTGGGGTTGCCGCTTCCAATATCGTCTTTGGTTGGGTCCCTCCAGCGTACGCAACGGAGGGCAGTGCCGTAGTCGCACCCAGGCTAGACAGTGACTGCATAAACGTGCGGCGATCCATGATGGCTCTCCAATGAGTGGCGATGAGAGAACTATGCCTCGCTCTACCGACATCTTGTGTCGCACCTGATTGGATGGCAGAGGCGTGCCAATAGGCAGGGGATGTCGCATTACGCCTGCGACACAAAATGACGCACACCGGAAGATGATGCCCCTATTGAATACCTGCCATCACCCATGAAAACTCTGAAAGCGTCCCAACTTGTTGATCGCGGCATGGCTCACGCAGCCGGCACTATCATAGATATCTCAACCGGGATCGAACTCCTGGACCGTTGTACACATGGCCTGCCCAGTGGCTTGGTGCTTCTCGCCGGTCGACATGCGTCCGGCCATGAGCTTCTTGCGAGGCAAATCGCGCTGAACGTTTCTCGCGCCGGCAGCACCCCAGTGATCTGGTTCAGCACGCAGTTCAGCGCCGAATTCTTAGTGGGACGATTTCTGGCGCATGCGGAAGCTGATCAAGTTCTGGCCGATAGCCGTACCCTGACTTTCATTGATACGCCACGCCTGACGATGGGCATGGTGAGAGCCAAGCTCGATGAACTGCTTGGTCCGGGTATCGGCAGCCGGGGTCTGGTCGTCGTAGACGACCTTGACATCCTGTTGAGGTCTTGTTTCCCGGCGCCAATTGATCAAACTGAAATCGCGCGCCAACTCCGCAATACCGCCCTGGCTCACAACGCTTCGTTGATGATCTGTTGCGGTCTTTCGCGCAAACTGGAAGAACGCAAGGACAAGGCACCACGCCTGTCCGACCTGAAAAAGATTACCCCGTTTGTCGTGGAAGCGGATCAAGTCATAGCGGCCTACTATCCCCATTACTACGAGCCTGAACAGTTCCCGAATGACGAATGGCAACTTCTGGTATTGAAAAATCGGAATGGATCTCACGGAAGCGTACGTATGCCGGCAACAATGCTGCTTCGGTCGCAGCACCGCTGATGTGCGACACAAAATGTCGTAGGTAGGACGATAATGGCATTCCTGATGGAGTTTCACCGCACCCCCAACCGACATTCCGCTTGCTGATCTTCTGACCATCACGCGACCAGACCGACAAAGAAAGCCCCATGCGCACCTTTTCGAAATCGAAACTCCTGGCTTTGCGCCAGTGCCCCAAGCGTTTGTGGCTGGAAGTTCATCGGTCGGATTTGCGCGAAGACTCCGCTGCGACCAAAGCGAGCTTTCAGGTGGGGTTCCAGGTGGGTGACATTGCACAGCGTATTTACGATCCCGAAGGGCTCGGTGCGCTTATCGATGTTGGAACGGAAGGATTTGATCGCGCGTTCGAGCGCAGCGCAGAGTTACTTCAAACCACGCAACCCATCTTCGAAGCCGGGTTCTCGGCTGACGGGGCGCTGGCATTCGCCGATGTCATGCTGCCCGAACAAAATGAGGGCAGGGAGGTTTGGCGCATGGTGGAAGTCAAATCTTCTACCAGCGTAAAGGACTACCACCGCGATGACGTGGCGGTGCAAGCCTTTGTGGCTCAATCCGCCGGCGTACCGCTGGAATCCATCGCCGTGGCACACATCGACAACTCGTGGGTCTATCCCGGTGATGGAGATTACCGGGGATTGTTGAAGGAAAATGACCTGACGGCAGAAGCCTTCGCCCGAACCGAAGAAGTCATGGGCTGGATTGCCCAGGCACAAAGCATCGTCGTCGAAACCTCCGAGCCCGTCATCGCAACCGGCGAGCAGTGCGACACCCCCTTTGAATGCGGCTTCTACACCTATTGCAGCCGCGACGAGCCGAAGCCGGCGTGCCCCGTCTATTGGCTGCCCCGCTTTTCCTCCGCAAAGGCGCGAGAACTTGCCGCGCAGGGTGTGGACGATCTGAGAAACGTGCCCGACGCTCTTCTCAACGATAAGCAGAAACGGGTCAAGGAGCACACCCAGGCCAATACGGCATTTTTTGATGCGGCTGGCGCCGCCGCCGATTTGGCCGCATATAGCCTTCCCGCCTACTTTCTCGACTTTGAAACCATCCAGTTTGCTGTACCCATCTGGAAAGGCACCCGGCCATATCAGCAGATCACCTTCCAGTTCAGCCTGCATACCTTGGTGGCGTCCGGCCAGCTTGAGCAAACGGCATTCCTTGATCTCTCGGGTAACGATCCGTCCGAGTCTTTTGCCCATGCCCTGATTGCGGTCTGTGGTCAGCAGGGGCCGGTATATGTGTACAGCGCCAGCTTTGAGACGGCGCGCATCCGCGAACTGGCAGAGCGCTACCCGGCCTTGAGTGAGCCGCTGCTCGCCATCAACGACAGAGTAGTCGATTTGCTACCCATCGCTCGTGAGCGTTACTACCATCCCAGCCAGCAAGGCAGTTGGAGCATCAAGAAGGTGTTGCCCGCTGTGGTGCCCGCGTTACGGTACGACGCACTCGATGGCGTGCAGGATGGAGGTATGGCGATGGAGGCATTTCTTGAAGGCATCCATCCAGACACCAGTGCCGAGCGCAAGACCCAAATCGAACAGCAGCTTCTGGCCTACTGCAAGCTCGATACCTACGCCATGGTGCGTCTGTGGCAGGTGTTTGCCGGTCGCACCGACCTGAGGCTCTGATCATGTCCAAACGCCCGGATTCTCTCGAAACACTGCAGATTTCTCATGAACTGCTGCGCCGCATCCCCAAGGGGCGAACGGTCACCGCGCCGGAACTGCACCAGCAACTCGCGGACGCCGGCTTCGAGCGAGATATGCGCACCATTCAGCGCCAACTGGAAACCCTTGCCGAGCTCTACGAGCTTGACCGCGACGATAGCAGCAAGCCCTATCGCTATTGCTGGAAGGAATTCGCCAAAGGTTTTACCCTGCCGGCGCTCAGCACCCAGGAATCTTTGCTGCTGATGTTGGCCGAGCAGCATCTGAGCAGCCTGCTGCCCGCGAAGCTGATGAAATCCATGGAAGGCTTTTTCACCCAGGCACGCAGCCAACTGGGTGACAACGCGTCGAACCAGCGCGAACGCGAGTGGCTGCAAAAAGTACGCGTGGTCAGTACCACTCAAACACTACTGCCGCCCAAGATCGATCCCACCGTATTCGATCAAGTTAGCAATGCGCTTTACGGTAACCAGTGGCTAGAGGTGGATTACAGGAACGCGGCCCGCAAGCGAACCACTGCGCGAGTGATGCCGCTGGGTCTGGCCCAGCAGGGGCCGCGCATGTATCTGGTGTGCCGATTTGATGGTTACGACAACGAACGAAGTCTCGCTCTGCATCGCATCCTCTCCGCACGTGCGTCGACGCTAACATTTGCGCGTCCAAAAGACTTCGACCTCAAGCAGTACGACGACGATGGCCGCTTTGGTTACGGGGACGGTAAACGCATTCGGCTGAGCTTCTGGATCGGAAAAGCAGCGGGTCAGCATTTGTTGGAGTCGCCGCTATCTTCCGATCAGCAGGTGGTCGAACGTGATGATGCCTACGAGATTACGGCGACGGTAGTCGATTCGGATATGCTGGAGTGGTGGCTACGGGGATTCGGCGATGCGGTCAGCAAAATACGTCGAATTCCTGCGCCAGAGTAGAACCCTGTCGCATGTGATGGTAGCGAGTTGCAGGTCCGCAAAATCGGAAGGTCGACGGCGCAGTGCTTACTTTAGGGGGAAATGATGGCTAACAAGATTGAATTGCCAAGTAGTTGGGTATGTAACGGTACTGAACTGAAGCCAAAATCAAACGCATCTTCGTCGAACACCTGGGTGTTCGACGGCAAAGAAATCAAGCCGAAGCAAAGCCCTTCTTCGTCCAATACCTGGATTTGGGATGGCAAGGAGCTTAAGCCAAAGAGTAGCCCGTCATCCTCCAATACTTGGGTTGTCGACGGCCAGAAGATCAAGCCAAAAAGCAATGCTTCGTCATCGAATACCTATGAGATCGGCAACGTTCCGATTCTGGTTGTCGCCGGAAAGTTGGTGTTGAAGCTATTTTGAAGTTCCTGATCAAGATATAGGCAAGGCTCGACCAAGAGCTGGCTTGGTCAATTTGATTCCATTCCGACGCATGGTCAAACTAGGCGACATATTTAGGGAACGAGGTAAGCAATGAACTTTACACACGACCGTATCAAGGAACGACGATTTGCTGTTCTAGCAAAGCTCATATTTGATCACTGGGAGGAAGGCTCTGGCATGGATACCAGATACTTCGATCATCCCTTTATTCACGACGATTTCGTTGTGAATGGTCAATCGACCAAGGGTGGTAGCTACAGGGAGCATGTGGTTCCTCGCGCCTACCTAAGAGATAGATGTCAGGAGCTGTATGCCAATGGCAGATCTATAGAGGATGTAGGAAGACTCCTAATGGACAACCTCCGTATCGTATTGATTACTCTCACGGAAGCGGAGACCCTAAATGAGCGATACAAGACGACCATGCCGCCTGGCTGGACGTTAGGCGAAAGTGATCCGCTGGCGCGGCTGAGAGAAGTCGGTATCGACGTCGTCTAATTTCTATTTCTCTTTGGGGCTCCATCTGCACTATTCCCAAGCTGCTAAACATCGATACCAATACCCGCTACGCGGAAAGGCGGCGGACAGAACGGCTACAGTCCTTCGGCCTTGACGAGCGAGCGTTGCAAGACATTCTGTTCAGATCGTTAGATCGGTTGTTTCCCGATGATGAACTAATTCTTCTGATGCAGTCCCGTAGCTGGCAAGAGGAACCGGATTTGATGGCGGTAGATAAGGAGGGCAACCTCTTTATCTTCGAGCTGAAGGCGTGGGAGTCGCATAGCTCCAATCTGCTTCAAGTGCTCCGTTACGGCCAGATCTACGGCGCGATGAAATATCCTGAGTTGGACGCTTGGTTCAAGAAGGCAACCGACCCATCTCAGTCACTCAAAGTGGCACACAAAGCGAAATTTGGTATTGCGCTATCCGATGAGAATTTCAACCGGAAGCAGATATTTGTCGTGATGACGAATGGTCTGGATTACCGGACTCGGGAGGCTGCCCAGTATTGGCGCTCCAGCGGGTTGGATGTGCGACCTTGGGTGTACCGCGTCTACGCTGGCGGTGCGGATGAGATGTTGCTTGAAATGTCGCCGTTCAGGGTTCTCGACAATCCGTATGAAGACATTGCCGAGGGCTATTACATCCTCAACACCAATAGCAGCAACACTCAGCAAGATCACGACGATATGCTGACAAATGGCAAAGCCGCCGCATATTTCGACCCGTGGAAGTTCAAAATCGAAAGACTTGCGAAGGGGGATGTGGTTTTTCTTTATCAGTCCGGTGTCGGCATTGTTGCGTTCGGCGAGGCGGATGGAAAACTAGTGAAGGCGGCCTATCAAGGTAATCCTGCACATCCTGGTGAAGAGTATTCCATGAAGCTTCAGCGGTTTCAACGTATCTCGCCACCTTTGACAGCTGCTGAACTTAAGAAGATCACCGGTATCAATCACGTCTTCATGAGCACGATGTTCGGTCTTGACGCAGAAAGTGGGAAAAAGATCAGAAAATCGATCTCAGCCGGAACGCCAACAGTGTAAGGGCCGCCGTCTAAAGGTGATTGCTTGTCTTTTCTCTTTATGTGAGGCCAAACATCTGTCAGAACGACCATTGTGCCGAGGGTCGACAATACGGTGAACTGCGGTCGGATGAAAGTGACGATTTTTCACCTGATCAGCGTCTGCTGATGGCCGGCAAGACTCAGTGACCACCGGCAGCTGCGGGGCACCGGAATTCAGTGGCAGGCGGACCTGCAGACCAACGGAGCTATTGGCCTATAGCTCTAAAATGTCCCGACATACGGTAATACGATATGACCATAAGACGATAAGACGATAGGACTGCGGGCCAGAGGGAGCGCGGAGCCTACAAATCAACGAAAAGTAGATTCGTAAGCGCTTACGATGTGAATACGAATATTGTCTGTAAGCACTTATTTTTGAAATGCTCATATTAGGAGCGACATTCCCTTGAATCGTTGGGGAAGCTTAGTGTCAATTGATGTCGGTGAGCGCGGAGTCTGCGAAAACGACACAGGTCAAATTCATAAGCGCTTACGAAGCGATTACGTTTGATTTATGTAAGCACTTACGAAATCTATGCCAAACGAATTATCGATTCTTTGGATAACATCCCGCTATGTCTACTGACTTGAAGCGTTTCAAGTAAAATTTGAAACGGGCTCAGATGCAGTAAATCTTCCGGACCGTACAAAGCGGGTATCAAAACGGGTACGTTTCTGTTGGCATCTGGTAGATATTTGGGGCTGGTGCTGGTTTCCGTGGCAACTTCGATTCCGGCCAACGCACCAAATTTCAGGGCCTGCCTCCATTTCGGTCGGCAGGCCTTGTTTCTTAGGGGCGTTCATGCAGATCAAGGACAGTGTATTCATCATCACCGGCGGCGCTTCGGGCCTCGGTGCCGGTAC
>Ga0172380_10003633_pt1 | contig 20884 bp, 16 predicted proteins | sample Leawe162metaG_FD_119747 | JGI IMG/M metagenome (GOLD analysis project Ga0172380, IMG submission 119747) | Leachate microbial communities from a municipal landfill in Southern Ontario, Canada - Leachate well 162 metaG | ecosystem: Engineered > Solid waste > Landfill > Unclassified | place... | reverse complement strand
CCACCATCGGCAAATCGTAGTCCAGTTTGATTGATTTGACTTAGTAATGCAGCGTGCTTCTGGCTAGCAGCCTTGTTGACTACAAATTCGCCGGGAGTCAGCATTGCTGGAACGGTGTCTCTATTGCCTGTACCGGGAACTCTAAAGATTGATCCACCGTTATTGCGGTATTGTGGCGATCCAAACTGAGGAGAATCAAAGACTACCTTGATTACTCCATTTTCAGCCTTGGTGGTTGAAACTACACCGGCCTTTCCAGAGAATACAATTTCATTCCCGGCTTCCTTGCGTCCCATGTAAAGACGCTCATTGGCAGGAACGATGTTGCTCATCTGGATGCCATTAGTTCCTCGTAGTACCATTCCAGAGAATACTACAGGAGCATAATCATTGTAATTTCTAATTGTTCCCTTAGCAGCACGAATCTGATCAGAGCCATGCTTCAAGAATTGTGGATAGTCTTGTAGAATTCCCTCAAGGCCAATCTTGCCATTGGTTCCGTGATACTTGTGCAATGGTGACCAACTTGGAATATTTCCAGACTGCACTTCGCGTAGAGTCTTAGCCATTCTATACTGACCAGACTGCAAACCACCCATCTGACCGGGACCGGGCTTTGGAACTCCAAGGTCCATCATTGCCTTCTCATATCCCTTTTGCAAGGCTGAATCTGCAAGATGACGAACTACATCGGTTGATCCAGACTCAGCAAATGAGGCTAGATTCCCAAAGTCAAATGATTCTCCGGGCTTAGGAAGTGCAGACTTCTTGATCCACATTGCGCGATCAACTGAAGTATCTGCACCAAGTTGGCTGTGTGCTGCCGAAAGAATGTCTCTAGATGCAGGATTATTTAGAAGTCCCTGACGGAAATCTCCAAAGCCTGATGCGTGCTGGCTGATCCAATTCTTAGCAAATCCAACTACTCCACCATTGGCATACTTGCGAGTTCTGCCTGCTGGTACATAGTTTCTGATTGTAGTAAAGACTTCCTGAGCGGTTGCTTCTGAAACTCCCTTTGGCAGCAGACCTCTAAAGGCTTCATAGTCTCCATCAACAGCCAACTGTCGTAGCATTGTTCCTGATACACCAGAACCGGGACGAACTAGTTCCTTAAAGTCTAGAGCAATACCATTCTTTGCAGCAAGTTGCTGATAACCGGGAGTACCTACACGATCTGTTCCTACAGCAAGAGTCATGTTGTTATAGCCTAGTTCTGCTGCTCCACCAAAGAAATCAGGAAGGTGATGATTGATGTTTGGATTGAAGCCTAGAGCCTCGGCAATCATTCGTGACTTAAGTTCTGGTGGTAGTGGATTGTTCTTGATCTTTCCATATGCACCAGAAGCAGATAGCATGTAGTCCTTGCCACTGTTCAGTGCATATTCCAATCCCATCCCGGTCATTTCTTCATGGCCCTTGTGGAATGGGTGGAACTTGCCAATTGATGCTGCGATACCAGTTGATCCTGCACGATTATGTAGAATAGATAGTGGTCCACGACTGGTCATATGTGTCTGCTGCTCAAAGTTGCGAAGCATTCCAACGATTCCACCATTTGCATATCCGGGCACACCATATGGCATATCGAACAGGTGGTTGTCACGAATTGAGCGAGCCTCAGCCTTTTTGCGAGCCTCTAGGGTTGCCTTAGCAAGAGCATTGGCGGTAGGAGTCTTTGGTGGCTCTGGCATAATGCTTGCATGATGCTGCTGCATACGCCTCCAGTCAACATTGTCCAACTGGTCAAGGTCATTCATGATGGTGCGCAAGTAAAGGTCATGCTCTTGTGGAGTGAGATGTGCTAATCCTGCAATAGCACTAGGAGCATTGGTTCGTGCCTGCTGAATTGCTGACTTAATTGTTTGAGCATAGGTATCTGGTCCCATCTCGCGTGCAAATCCAGCGGTAGACTCTGTGAAGAATCTCTTGGCTCCACCCTTAGTTGCCAGCATGTTGATGCCTAACTGGTCAAGTACATTGAGTGGTGAATCTCCAATAATGCGAGGATTCATAGCGCGAGGATCACCCTTGGCATTCATACCAAAGATAGCAGCGCCTTGGTCTGCCATAACACGACCCCATAGATTATCTGGCTGTAGGTCTCTGTCTCTACGAATTACAGAAGCAATTAGTTGACTTGCAAAAGCATCCTTGCTCATAGTTCCAGATGACTTAGCAAAACGCTCATCAAATGGTGATTGAACACCAAACATAATGTCGCCGGTAATCGGGTGACGAGTCTTAACCAATGACTGATTGGGTGATTCTAGGCCAAACATCTGGCGCATCAATTGAGCACTACGGGCTTCTGCTAGTGCTGACTCTGCGGTTTCATGAGCCTTGAATACACTGCGAACTCCATTGTTATCATAGATACCATTGACACCGGGAATTGTACTGCTGAACCCGCCAATTCCACGGACCTGCTTACCAAGTTCTGTGAAGTCCATACCTGCAAAGCGTCCACTAACTGCTCTCTGTGTTGATGCTGCAAGAGTGCTGCGAACTCCTTGGATGCTTGAGAATCTTGTTGGCATTCCCAGTCCTACCAGACCACCATTTGCAAAATGAGGAATGAAGTGTGCAAGGTTGTTACCGGGAACACGCATCATTGACTGATATGAATATTTACCCATTGATGCAGGAGCGTTCTGAGTTAGACCGGGACTTAGAACTGCTCTATCCGCTAGTGAAGAAAGACCAAATGAAACAGATGGGCGACCATCGTAACGAACCGACTCTGCATCACTAAATACAGATCGCATAACGTCGTGTAGATTGAATCCCTTTCCAGTGATGCCGCGAATGGCTGTCTTAGATGGAGTGTCCATTCCCAAACGACGAGCACCCTTGTTCTCTGGTGCATTCAGGAAGTTTACTAGGTCAAGTAGGTCATGGTCTGACAGCACACCAAATGCTGCATCTGCCAAGTGAGCATCAGTAATGTTGCCCTTCATTCCCTTTAGTCTGCTGGCTAGTGATCCACCAATTGAATCCATCATCTGAGTGCCATTGCGTCCCTGTAGCCATGACTGCATTGGCTTTGACTGGAATAGTGGGTTAAGAGGATTATCTGCACCAGTAAGAGCAAACTGGCGAGCAAGATCAATACCGCTGGCCTTTCCAAGTCTTAGTGCCTGATTAAGTGGGCCGGGTAGTGATGCAACGCCAATTCCTACTGGTCGAATAACTCTAGTATCAATGTCTGATCCAACTCCACGGCGGAGCATTTCTCCAATGACGGCGTTGTTAATTGTATCAATATCAGTGTCGTGTAACTTACCAGCGCGAATAAGGGTATCAAGTGTCTTAGCGCCCTTGGTTCTGCTAGTCTGAGTACCACCAAACATTTCTGCCTGCTGACGTTCTAGTGCTAGTTGTGCTTCTAGTTGATGACCGCGAGTAATAAGAGTGCCCCTATTAGCATATAGAGCACCGCCCTGCATTTTTCCACCCTTAGTTGACTGGTTGATAGCATGAAGCAAAGGAAGATTTCTTTGAGTTGCCTCGCGGTTGATAACAAACTCACCCGGAGTAAGCATGGCAGGAACGGTATCGGTTGACCCAGTTCCATCAATTGCTCCACCGAAAGTACGCATTCTTAGTCTACGTCTTGGTGTTGGTCGTGGTCCTCGCGCTGCTTCTCCCATTGCTGCACCGGGCACTGCAAATGCTCCACCCATTGCTGCTGCCTCAGCCATTCGTGAAGCCAAAACTGTATATGCAGCACCTAGGTCTAGGACTGCTGATGTAGTGGTCTGTGCTCCTGCTGCCTGAGCCAATAATGCCTCGGTAGCAAACTGGCTTGCCTGACCAAGTTGCTTTGCGGCATTGGCGGTGTCCATTTCTGCCAATGAAGTATACTTCAATGTTTGAGCAACAGCCTGAATAGCGCCCTTGAATCCTCCTGTAATGAATCCCTTAAAGGCAATACCTACAGTAAATCCAAACTTCGCAAGAGTACCCATCAAGTTCATGAGAAGGCCAAGGAACATTGTCCCCGCTGGAATTACTGCTCCAACAATAATTGCTCCTACTGCACCGATCTTCTTTACAGCGTCAGGAAGATTATTGATCCACCCCAAGATATTTGAGAATAGCCCTACTAGTGGTGTGGCAATGGTAACAAACATTTCACCAATTGGTACTAACTGCAACTTCAACTTTTCAATGGCGGCAGTAAACTTTACACCCGCTGATTCTTCAATATATCCAAGTTCCTTATTTGCAACCTTCTGCATATTCTCAGCACTCATCTTAGTCATATCCATGACTCTGCTGGCCTGAGTACCATCCTTAATGATGTTCTGGAATAGTGCACCTAGTCGTGCGTACTGGAACTTCCCGAAGACCTTTTCTAGCGCCTGCTGCTGTGAGAATTTATCTAGAGTTCCAAGTGCCTGAGCAAATCCCTTTACGGTTCCCATTAGATCACCCTTATTGGTCTGGATGATCTGAGTCATATTAATACCCAGTTCCTTCAACTTGTTAGTTGCATTGGTAGTTGGGTTAATCAGAGATGCAAGGCCAGACTTCAAAGCGTTAGCGCCTTGTGCTGCTGATACACCACCTTCCTTCATGGCTGCAATCATTGCTGCCATATCTTCTACACTACCGCCCAAGCCCTTAATAACAGGAGCAACACGAGGAATGGCCTCAACCATATCCTGCAAGGTTACAACGGTCTGGTTTTCAACCATGTTAAGGAAGTTGACGGTCTTAGTAAGTTCCTGACCAGATAACTTGAAAGCATTCTGCAAAGCAATAGTAGTTTCTAGTGCCTGATTCTGCTCCATCTGACCAAGAGTTGCAAGGCGGGTGGCCTCTCTGGTTGAGTCAATAAGTGCTGCACCCTTATTTCCTGCTGCGGCTGCGGCAGCAGCAAGTTCCATGGTGTCCTTGGCTGCAATACCATACTTGGTGAATTCCTTTGACAAGGCCATAACAGCCTTAAGGTTTCTGTTTACTTCATCGGTAGTGGTAAAGGCATCGCCATAGACCTTCTTGAATGCAACAACCTGCTTCTGCATATCCATGAATGTCTTACCCGCCAAGGCACCAAAGATGGTCAGAGGTACAGTAAAACCAACCATCAATTGGCGACCAGCCCACTGTGTATTCTTACCGAAATTAATTACACTGGTTGAAGCCTGATGAAACATGGCACGCTGGACAGCCAGCCTTTGGGCTGTAACTGCTGATTCTTGGTTGAAGGCCTGCAATGGCTTGATAGCAATAGCATCTCTAAAGCCTCCTGCTGCTGCTCCTGTTGCTACAAACTGTGTCTGCAATGATGCGGCACGAGCCTGTGCCAATTGCATAACTTGGGCAGCCTCACTGGTGCCCTTGCGCATTGCATTGAAATACTGAGTGACCGAGCCACGACCCTTGGATAGTTGATTATCCAATTGGGCCGCGCTGGTACGCATTCTAATTGTTTCAGCGGTGAAATACTTTGTGGTGTTTACAAGATCAGAAAGATTCTTAGAGTATTCTTTCGCGGCTGCGCCCTGCGCGATGTTACCGCGATTAAGCGCAGTCTGGAAGGCATTGATTTGCGCCTGAAGACTACGAAGGCTGGCTGTAGCAGGACTAGTATTGATATCAATATCAATGACGGCCCTTGTATCAGACACTATGCGTTCACCATTTCCAGAACGTCAACAGATTGCATTAGGTATGCCATGGCGTTCGCCAGAATGTCTAGATCATCCTTGAAGTGACCCAAACCAATATTGCAGGATGAGCAAAGGATTCCTCTTGCCAATCCAGTCTTGTGATCATGGTCAGTGTGCCATGAACTATTAAGACCACCGGGAGTGTCTGATCCACAGATAGCGCACAGGCCATTGTGGTTATCTCGTACTCTTGTGGCACTCTCAAGATCAATTGCCTGCTTGTCCATGTAGTAGTGGAAAGAGCATAGACCTCTGGACTTCATCTTTCCATCACAGTCAGGAACATCACAATGGGTTTGTCTCTGGCGCTCAAATAGGGGGTCACCATGCAACTTGTACCGGCTATAATGCAGAGTGCACCACCCGCGAGAAACGCTTGGCTTGGAGCAATCATCAATTGAACAGTTCTGCTGCTCAAATGTGGTGACGAAATTGATATCTCCATGACGCAATAGACGACGATAGTGCTTGTTGCAAAGACCCTTGCTTAGAGCATTCTGCTCGCAATCGGTTGCATAGCATTCATTTGTCATCTTATCACCTCAACTTCAATTCCTTGGCCTAGGCCTAGGTCGATCTTTCCTTCACTTGCACCAGCCATTCCCATAAGGTCATTGCCGCCTGTTGCTCTGCTATTATTTGCCTTAGCAATAGCATTGTTCCATACATCTTCCGCAGACTGTGAAGACTGCTGATTGTCGTCCAACTTGATACCCTTAAGGGCAGCAAGGAACTTATTCTGATCTGCTACCGCTTCGTGGTGTGCAGTCAGTGTTGCGATTAGTTCTGGCAATGACAGTGCAGATTCTAGGTCTGCATAGTCACGCCAATTCCCTAATAGGAATACTTTCGCTTCTAGTGCGGCGAGGTCTAGTTCGCTCCAGTTAGAGCCGCCGCTAGTGCGTTTGGGTCGTCCAACTTGATACCGCTGGCTACTTCGATCACCTTGTAAACGGTAGGCAAATCTAGTAGGTCTTCCAACTTCTCAGTTGTGGCGTCTTCTGGGCGATACTGCTTGAATGCAATTACTGCACACTCTAGCAATAGGTCCATAGACTTGATGTTGTCCGAGGCGATATCTTCCTGATTGATCTTCTCAAACTCAGTCATGAACTCTCGCAGCAACTTGATCTTTAGGGGCTGCATTTCTAGTTCTGAGCCGTCCCCAAGTTCAATGGTTACCTTCTCGTATACGGTTGTTGCCATTTATTATCTCCTTGTCGGGTGGTACTGTATTCCTCAATTATAGCATAAATGACGAAGCCCCCTCCCCGCCTTTTGAGCGGATTGGGGGTCTAGGCCTATTAAATTATTGGATTAGGTTGCAGATACGGTGCGATCTACCAACTTACCATAGTTACCGTTGTTTGCGGGTAGCAAACGGAACGATACCTCGTATGCTGATGGAGCGTCACGCTTTGCGGTTGCTGTCACAGCCTCAATAGAGATTGCGCGGTTAGCAATGTAAACGCGCTCTACTGCTGAGTTGCCGAGAGCCTCTGGATCACCAGTACCGGGACCAACTGCGATCAATGCACGCTCTAGAGGAATTTCTCCCAATGAGCCTGAGTTGATATACAGTTGCTTCTTAGTTGCTGTTGAGTCATAGTCTGATGCCTTGACGTTTGCTGCCACTGCTAGGTTAGCAAGAGTTGCCTCTGCGAACACAGTTGCAAGGCTAACCTTCATGCCCTGCTTGAACATGCGAGCGGTATCTAGAACCTGATCAACCTGAACTTCACCAAAGTCTGGGGTAATCTGTAGTTCTAGACCATTGCTGGTGTAGCCTACGTTTCTCCAGTTGGTTGTATCTGCTTCTACTGTATCGGCAAATGCGGTGTTAGCCACGAATGCTGGTACGCTTGAAACCGAGCCAGAGCCAGTAAAGTTATATACTGATGCTGAACCTGAACCCTGTGAATATTCTAGTGCGCCTGAAAGACCGACGAAGATTTGTGCTGCGCCGACGATAATCTGCTTTGAATTACCAAGTGTTGCCATAATTAAATTTCACCCCTATTTCTGTTATATATTGTTGTTTCATAGGGTGCGGTGTTTCCTCATGAAAAGTATACCATGTGTTTTTAGGCTATTTAGACTTGATCTAGGTCGGTACGATGATAGTCGTATCTGATAATCAGGTCAGTGGAGTACATCTTTCTGGTTTCAGCCTTATCTGAGGTCTTCCCGGTGTAGTTCAACTGGAATGTTTCTAGGCTATGGAAGAATGTGGTGCTGGTACCGGCCTGTGCTCCTGCATGGGCATTTAGAGCCTTGGCAGCATCATCTCCACGGTCAAGGACATTTGAGATGAAATCCCTCCACTCATAAATTTCAGTTATTGACCCTCGAATTCCGTAGACCATCTGAGCAGACTTAATAGCATAGTGCCAGTCTTTCTTCTGTCTAGGCCTCATGATTGAGTCGTAGACGACATAGGGCTTGGTACCCCACGCAGAATCCGACAATGCATCAGTGACAGGGAAGAATGGGATGACTCCGTTATACTGGGCGTAGACTGCTGACTTTCTGACTTGAAATCTAGACCACACATACTCATTGATTAGTTGCTCTGGGTACTTACTCATCTGTGCCTCCCGGCGCTGTTAGGAACCATTTCAGTGCCGCCCCCTTTCCAAGACTTGCTGCTGAGCCACTTCGGGCCGCAGTTCCAAAATGCTTTTTGTACTCATGCATTGATCCAAAATGATCATAAAACTGAATTGATTTTAGATACACCTGCTCAAAGTACAGGTTATAGAACTTGTCGAAGGCCTCTAGGAATGACCCTCTAGTTTCTGGTCCACCGGGATTCTCGATAACGATTGGCCCCGCTCTAAAGAATTCCTCTCCATCTACCTCAAAGAATAATGCTTGGGCATCGGTGGCCTGAATCGTTACTGGAATACCGGCTTCCATAATTCTGGCCTTCTCAAAGAATGGCTCACTAGACCCTTCCTGAATTGATCGTGACTCTAGGAACTCAGAGGTAATAATCGCTCTTGATCCTGCTAGATTGGCTTGCAGTTCTACTAATCTGGCTGACGGATCACCTACCCGGCCCCATTCATACACATGATGAAGCATTCCGGGGTTGACACGAGCCATAGAGTCTAAGAACTCATAAAAGGCATCAATTGAAGTGTCTGAAAGATGCTTGGCTAGTTTTGGCTCTTGAATTTTTGCCTGAGTAACAAAGGCATTGCTGTATTCCACGATATTGTTCAATTGTTTCATAAGGTCTTTGGTATTAATCAATGACTGCATTATCGCAACACCTGATCATCTGAACGAGTCAAAATTGACTTCCAACTAGTTGCGTTGTGATTTTCGTTCATTACTGGCTCTACTGTCTCAATCTCAAATACTGTGGCGGTAACAGAATCTTCTCTCCATACTAATTGACCACTTGGATCAGTAATATCGGTAATGATTACCTCAGTTGGTCTATGGAGAATCTGTGCATCTGAGTCGTATGGATTCTCAGCCGAGCGAAACTTAATCCTGATCTTAAGGTCTAGGAATTGCTCACCAACCATAAAATTGCTAGACCGTACATTCTCTTTAATGGCTGAGCATTTGATTACCCTGTCCAAAACCCAAGTTCTGGTCATTTCTCCAAGGTCTCCCTGCTCCATTTCGGCGTAATAAACACTGGCTGTCATTGGAAACATTAGTTCATTAAACGACTGTGTTACGGGCAGCATTACAGTACCCCCGGTACAATTCTATTCTTGTATCTCAGCAGAAGATTATCGACAATCTTATTCCCAGTCCCCTCATTAAATCCCTTTGCGAAGGTGAGTGCAAACTCTGTATTGCTAAATGATGATAGCCCCTTCTGTGCGTAGTTTAGATTTCCACCATGGAGGTCTTGAATGAGTAATTCACACGCTTCGGTAATATCCGCTGGTACAAATCTAAAGCCCCAAACTCCAGTCACATCGTAGTCATACCCGCTGATGAAATTTGGGGTTTGATATCTAGTGCTCCACACGGTTGGGTATTCAAGTCTATTATCCCTACTGATGGGAACCAGTGAATTCTTTCCAGTATTGATCTTGATTACTAAGTTGTCTGCATCATGAAGTAACTCTCCATTTACATAGACAGACTCAAGTGATTCGATACGATCAGGAAGCCATAGGGTGTCTGCACCAGTGCCAGTGACAGTGTATAGGCCGGGAGCATAATTGAACTCTCCCACTTGACCATTAATAATAAGTCGTGATACCTTTTCAAACTGTCTGGCAATCTGCACTGAGACACTAAGTGTTTGCGCAACGCTTGCTGGATCAGCATATGGTCTAATGAAATCAATTGAAAACTCAGAAGTGAGAGCGGTATTAGTGGTGGTCGTAATGTAGGCATAAATTGATTCTGTATATGATCTATTCCAGTCCCACGACCCGTATCCGTCAGCATCACATTCAGCAGTGGCAATAGTAACGGTTTCTGGTGTGTCAGGGAAATACCAGTGGAGGCGGTAGTCATCGCCTATAACACCACCGGGGATCGGTAGATAAATTGTCTGTGTTGGTTCTAGTGCATCTAGTAACTGTTCCATTATACCTTGTAATACGCCGCAACCTCTTGCGGTGTAGCCTCTCTTACCTTATCGGTAACTTCCATCCACTGCTGAGCAATAGATTCTTCCACTATATTATACCCGGCCTTTAGTCCCCCAATGCGGGAATCAAATAGGCTATTAGGTGTGAATACTGCGATCATACTCCAATTATAGCAGTAGAAATGGCTAGGGGAGCCAAGGTTTCCCCTGACTCCCCCTCGCTTAGATTAGAAACGATTACTTGCTGCCGTAGGCAACTGCATCTGTTTCTTCGATCTGTACGCCGAAACGTACAAATACTGTGTACTCCACGGTGTCCTTCTTTGGCTTGAACTCGCGGTGGACGGTTACATCTCGCTGGAATCCCCAAATACGGTTCTCTGGGAATGTTAGCGATACATAGTCGTCTGGTAGATAAGGAATTTCCACAAGTGGAAGTCCTAGTACGCGGTACTGCAATGGTGCGCCAAAGACCTGAGGCTCGGCTCCATCGACAATGCGCTCTACGATACGCTCTGAGTTGTAGTTACCAGTCTGAGCAAGGCTGTTGATCAGGCTAGACACTGTTGGGCTACCTGCATAGAACTTCATGGCTGAACGTGATCCACGGAACTTACGAGGCATTGCAAGTACAATCTCCTGCAAATCCTGTACTGTCCAAGTTGAGCCTGATGTAGTAACGGCAGTTGCCTGATTACCGGCTGCTTCCTTAGGAATGAATCCCTGCATGATGCTTAGGAATGCGTTGGTGCCTGAGCCAGTTCCGTTGATTGCCAAGTCCTCAAGGTCATTAGCGAATGCACGAGTCATTGAACGAACCAAATGGTCCTCCAAGCCTCCGCCTTCGATGTTATCCTCAAGTGCTTCAGTTGCAACTTCCCAGTCTAGACGAATCTTCTTGGTAGTCAATTCGACCTTAGTAAATGCTACTGCTGCGTTGGTATAGGTTGGATCAGCCTGTGCTGCTGCGCGAATTACTCGCTCACCTACGTTCAACTTCTCTAGTTCAGCGGTGTTTGCACGCATGGTAACCTTTCTACCATCCTTAGCAAGAACCTGCTGGTCCCAAATGTATTCGATGAACTGGCGTGACTGAGTTGGATTCAGAATACCGCCGTCATCGGTTGTGCTGTCAACAATACCTGCGGTTCCGAGAGCAGGATTGGTAATTCCACCAATTCCACCCGATACGACTACGCCTGCTGTTGCTGACTTTTCTAGAATATCTTCTGACATATTATTTCACCTACCTTTCGTTTTATGAATAAATGTGGTTAGCGTCGAGGAAACGTCCACCCCACGGTGATGCTGACTTTTCGATTCTGTTATCCTGTTCGATCCCGCCAAGATCGCCAGACTTACGGAGAGCGGTTTCGCCTTCTAGTGCGTCTACTCGCCCACCAAACTTAACTAGTTCTTCCTTTGCAGACTCTACAGCGGCAACTGTAGTAGTGCTAGTCTCTGAAAAAGACTTCTGCAATTCTGAAACCTGTGTGCCTAGTGCTGTGACTAGGGTGGTTAGTGCGCCGACTGCCTCTACCAATGATGCTTCGTTAGCCTTAACCAACTCCGAATCCTCGGCAGGAGAAGCGGTCTTCTCAATAACTTCTTCAGTAGTATCGGTGATTGCTTCTGCAAGTTCCTCAACTTCCTCTACAACGTCTGCCACTTCCTCTGCGGCTGCTGCTTCGACAACTTCGGTAGCATCCTCAATTACTTCTGCAATTGGTTCTGCTGACTTTTCGATAGTGTCTTCCTTAAATAGTCCCATGTTATTTTCCTCCTGTTCCTTTGGATTTTCTGTATAAAGTTTCACTAGGTCGGCTACTACAGCAGCCTTCTCAATGTCACTGGTTTCTACAAAACCTATGTTGGTCATTGGCTTCTTGCAAACAGCACAATCACTTGATGAACTCTTTGATACGGCAATATGGTCATCTGTTGGGCAAAAGAATACTGTTTCAAGATAATTCTTCTGGATTTCATCCTCTGTGCCCGCAAACTTTTGCAATGACACAAATACTGAATCATTGTTGGCTGGGTCGTCTACTAGTGAAAGTTCGCGCATCTTATAGCCGTGAACTCTACGAGTTACGGCTCCTACTGACTTGTTGTATTCCTTGGTTGCCTCTACCTGAGTACCACCGATGCTAAACCCCTTTAGGGTTCCGTCAATGATCTTTTCCCAAGTTGACTGTGCGCCTTTGCTGATATAGGCGTCTACATAAATGCCATTTCTGAATTCTCCAGATGCCTTATCAAAGTAAGTATCTCTGCGAGCGTCAATGACCTGACCGGCAGCAATGGGCTGATGCATTTCACGAACATTGCCTACAAAATCGGCAAAGGCCTTCTCAGAGGCCTCAATTTCAATGATATCGCCATGCTTGTCTAGAGAGTCGGTGGTCGCCCAACCCGAAACAATTCTTCGTTCTTTGTCTACCTTTTGGATTGGCAAACCGATGTTGATTGAATCATCATCACCAAGTGACCAAAATGCCTTTTCTAGTGTAGTCATTGTATTAGTAGTATAGCACGAGTTTTTAGTTGTTTTGTTACTAAACCGTTATGCTTGGCTACGACCCTCGCCCTTGGGATTTCTACCACTAGTTGTCTGTGCAGAATCGCTACCAGAAGTTCTCTCTTGGTCGCGCTTCCTATTGCCAGTAGCCTGTGCTGTTTGCTCTGCGGCCTGTTCTGGCTTCATTTCCACAACTTCACTGCCCCAGTCGGTCATAGGTAGACCAAGGCGTGGGCGAACTTCATTGGGAACAATAACCTTCATACGAAGATATCTCTCATCAATCATTGACTGTGTTTCTTCATCAGTCAGAGTCATTTCCTTCAACTTTAGGTCAAAGAGATTAGTTCGCTCATGGATGATCTTGTTGATGCGCTTTTCTGCGGAACTCTGTAGAGGCCTAGCAACCTGCTCCTTGAAAGTGCGATCCTGCGCTAGTGCTGCTGCTAGGACACCAGTTTCTCCGCCAGTCTTACCCTTTGGCATCTGGTGAGCCATAAGAATGTCATCCACATTAGAATCATGATACTTGGTGAAAGAGGCCTCTTGAACCTTTGCCTCAATTGCCTCCATCTTGAATTCAACCTTGTTATCAATGGTATCTGCTGGCAGTGGGACCAATAGGGTGCGGTGATTCTGACCTCTTAGGCCTGACTGGAAGAACTTGAATAGTTCACCCTCTGCCTGTCGTGACAACTTACCGCCCTTAATGGTGATAAGGTAGCGAGGAACAGCCTTATTCTCAAAGTAATCAATGTTGTACTTACCGGCCAAATTGTCTCCAACAATTGCAATTGCTGCACTCAATACGTCTGGAACGCCATAATAGGTATTCTTAGGAGTGTAGTTGGCGAAGTGAATGATTTCATTTGGGTTGGGATCATTGGTAACTGTATTAGACTCTACCCCCGACTTTTGGTAGTTATGGAAATAGACTACATTCTGATTAACAATCTGTACGAATCCATCTTTCTTCCTACGGACACGAACGGTAGTGGCTGGAATATGACCAATGTATCCAATGTCTCCCTTACGAGGGCCAGTGGTAATGCGACCAATTTCTAAGTAACCATTGCCAACTGACTCATAATCAACCCACACCTTTTTCAATGTGTCGGTAAATGTATCATCATCATTGAGAGACTCTATCCAGTCAGTGATATCTTCTCGGTCTAGAGCAATACGGTTGTGGGCTTTCTTGCGTGCCGAGTCAGATTTTTCTTCTAGTCCAATCTTCACTCGATTGGTAATCTCCAACTGATAGCCCATGCCAACAATGTTTGCTACCTTGGCATCAATGGCTGCGTGGTTGGCGGCATTGTTTTCATAGAATGATGCTAGTTCGTCAAGGCTATATGGTGGGATCACTACGTCTAATAATGAGTACCCCGAAGTATATGAAGCATCTACAATTAGTGCCTTGCTGCTTGCTTCTGCTGTATTGGCAGCCTTAATTAATCTGTCTGAGCGACGTTTGAAGTTCTTTTCTAACCCGGTAAACTTAAGAAAGTCCTCGGCATCATAGTGGAATGGATCGGTAATGGTTCTGGTCTTTTGGAGGTCATTATCAATTGATACCCGAATTTCTTCTGGCTCGCGAACTGCTGTATTATTCTCCGCCATGAACTCGTAAGCCTCTCTGAGCATCGGCAAATGCGCCAATATCTGTTTCTGATGGGATATAGCCCTGCTTCATGCGGTCAACCTGTTCTGAATATTCCTCGTCTGAGATTCGTCTTTGGCCTGCCATGAAATAAGGCTCCCCATCTGGGAAGCCATAGTGTCGTGCTGCTTGAGTAATTTCGTGAATTGCCTGTAGATCGTGGCGCATCGCCGGAATGTTCATTAAGTTTTTATTGGTATCGCCTAGAATTGAGCCGTCTGGCAACTTCCAGACATACACGCCCCAACTTGCCTTATTTTCGACAATACTCATTTTAGTCTTTGCATCCATGTACTTGAGTATACCACAAATTCAAGTACATGGAGCAAAAACGTCTAGGCGCTAACCATTTGTAGGCTATTTGACTCTAAAGTGCCCGTCCCAGAACCAAAATCTACGATATCACAAGACGCCGCTCCGCTGCACGCAAGTTCCTGAGTACCAGTGGTGGTGTCTACCTTTTCATAAAGGCTGAGGATTGACCAGTCGATATTCTCTGGCAATTCTGTCTTGGCTGCTAGATACTCAGCCTCAGTGATTTCGATATATGGGGCTTGCTTATAAGAGTGATCTTCGGCTGGCAGGAATGATACCCCGCCAATTGCATCAAAGTTGTTGTAGGTCCAAGTGGCAACGTCCATCCACTCATCTTCCTTGACATTGATGGTCACCGAAGGATTATGCTCAGTATAGTTCTCGCGGTAAATCTTCCAAAGTTCTAGATGATCCAAGGCAGAAAGTGTTTTACTTGTGACCACACCCTCTGGTGCTGCCATTGGGAAGTAGAATACTGTAGTGTCATTGGGCTTGGTTACATCTGGCTCCCACTTGATACCGGCATCCTTCAAGAATACTGTCAGTGGGTCTTTATTGTCTCCACGGACGGTCCTGAAATAAAATGGTGAGTACCATGGATGAATACCACTGCTTACTCCTGTCAACTGTGAGACAGTGCCAGAGGGCTTGATGCAGGTAATTGAGGCTGCTGGATTGATTCCCAGAGTCTTGGCTTCCTGAGCGTTAGTCTTGACTGCCATAGCATTCAGACGCTTATCTAGTTCAATGATTGCTTCACGATTACTAAGATCGGAAGTCAGAGTGTTTCCATAAATACCAGTCAGGGATACACCAAGTAGGCGTTCTTCCTCACAGTTGTCCCGCCAAATCTTTCGAATATACTTGAAATTGGTTAGGGTTGACTGCCATGTTCCAATGATGGTGGCTAGGCGAACCTTGCGAATAAGGTCTGCCTCTGTGTCATCTGGACGAATAACAACTTCTGATAGGTTACAGAATTCATTGGCTCTTAGCAGAATCTCACCACATGGATTGGTACCGCTGATCTTTGATGAATCTCTGCGACCAATCTTGTCTACATGCTTGCGAACAGAGTCTAGATTGAAAATGCCACGCTCTCCTGAACGTGACTCAATTAGACTGGTGAACTCATGTAGGAACTGTGTTACGCTAGGCTTCTGGCTATAGACAGCAGAGTTGTTGGCTAGAGCACGCTGAACATTGTCTTCCCACCAATTGCCAGACTTTGACTTTGACATATCATAATCACCAAGATCGCTGAGAGAGATAAGCGCACTGCGGCGTACTCCACCGACAACTACTACTTCGCCAATCTTACACATAATGTCATGTGCTTCTATTGGTCGCAGTCTGCGTCCCTTGGCTTTCTTGAATGTGCTTACGGTAAACTCAAATAGGTTTACCAATGGGTCTGGACCAGATGCTCTACCGCCAAATGTCTTGAGTCTTTCACCAGCAGGGCGAACCTTAGATACATCCCATTGAGGAATTTGACCCTGATACAACAGAGCAATCAATTCTTTAAATGACTTTGCCCATCCCAACTTAGAATCATCTACGACGATTGTTGATTCTGTCTTATAGAATGATTCTGCGATTGTTGGAGTCTCATCGAGATACTTTTGCTCTACACTGAAGCCTACGCCTGTACCGTTCATAAGGATATACATAGCCTCATCGAATGCACGAGGGCTATCTACTGCAATGAAAGAACAATTGTACCCGGCAATGTTATCACGCGCCAATGCTGGTCCTGCGGTCATCATTGCACGCATAGAGGGCATAGCCTCCATGTTGATGATGCCTTGACGTACTTCGGAAAATATGGGATCATTGCGTTTGTAGTTGTAATTCTCTACAAGGTGGTCTGTGATGAAAGTCATATAACGATCAACTGTTTCGACCCAAGTTTCCCTCCGATTGTCTTCCTCTCTCCAACGAGCGTATCTGCTGAGATGGATGAAGTTACGGTAGAAATCCGTAATCGAACCTATTGAATTGACTGACAAATTAAACACTTCCTTCTTGAATTATTTTGGTGAGATATCAATTGTAGCGCATAATCGTTGCTACGTCTAGGGTTTTTGGCTTTGAATAGTAACGATTTAGTAACAAGGATAGGGTGCTCCGCACCGAATCTATCTGATACAGAAAATTCTTTCTTTAAATCCTTGACTTTAGCAGATTTATCTGCTATTTTTGATGGGTGGTCAGGGAGGGAAATGTACTATCTTAATATTCTATAGATATTCTAATATAGAATAGTCTTTTAGTATCTATATATAGATCGACTTGCAATCATGGTGGAACTGTGCTAGACTGGTATTTATGTTGTCGCTATGGAGGTAACATGACGAAAATACGGCTCATAGCAATTTTGTTAGCAATGGTGATTATGCTAACACCTGCACCAGCCCACGCTAAGTCGGCTAACACCACAGCGAAAAGCCCTTCTAGTTATTCGGTAATAGTAGACAGAGTTTCAGAAACGAAATCTGTTTATATGATTCCAAATAGATGGAAGGATTCAGGAAGATACGAAGTATGGAAGAACGTTCCTAAATGGATTCGTGATTTAGGTCTCTGTATTCGTAAGCACGAAAGTATTGAGCAGGGCCATTACAAAGCACACAGTGGTAAATCAACTGCTGCCGGTGCATATCAGTTCCTTGATGCAATTTGGATTGGCAATGCGAAGTGGACTAAGTTCCATGGCAAGAAAGTAGCCAAGCAATATAAGGCTGCTAATCATGCTCCACCTTGGATACAAGACCTTGTATTCATTCACAGCATCAGACACGGTGGGATGCATAATTGGACTGGAGCCAACTGCGGCTACGGTACCTAGACTGGTCTAGGTGGGAAAGGTACTAAACAAAATTCAAATTGCGACAACACTTTCCCACCTAGATCGCTCTAATTGCATGATAAACTTCATTCCAGTCATGACCTCTTTGTGTCATACTAAACTTATCTAATACAATTGCTCTATTATCAATAGCCATTTGCTTCCTGACATTGGGATTCAAGAGAGTCTCTAGGTGTCCTTGGAATTCATCATTGTCCTTGGCAACAAGTCCTACCCCGGATTCTGCAAGAAACTTGTATTCCGGTAAATCACTGGCGACAAATGGTACTCCCGCTGCAACGTATTCTAGACCCTTAATAAAGGATTTCCCATGATTAAATGTAACATCATTCAGCGGTACAAGTCCTATATCTATTTTTCTAAATAGTTCTGGATACTGACTAATAACCTTCATCGGACTGACACTGGTCTTTGTGTCGCTATGAACTCCAAGTTGATCTTTTGCCATAGGAGCATTCTTAATATTGCCAGAGTGATGAAATGACAGTTTATTCTCTGACAGGAAATCTCCAAAGAATGGAGCCAGTATCTCCAAGTCTTTTGATCGCCAAGGTGTTGCTCCTACCCAACCAACAGTCGGTAAGTAACCAGAATAGTCCTTGCGAGGACTCCACCTATCAATATCTATACCATTCCTGACCATAAAGACATTTTTGTGGCCCTTCGCTTCATAGAATTCTTTAAGAAATGGAGTTGAGGTAACAAGAGCATCAGCATTGTCAATGATGAATTGATAATGGTCACGATTATTTCTCTTATTCGTATTCGGATCAGTCATTTTCTTGGCAAGGTTGCTATCCTCTAGGTTTTCTAATGCATCATCAAGATCAACAACAATCTTCTGACCCAGAGCCTTGGCTTGTAACACTTTATTCGCCACGCTCTCCATCATAATTAGTTTAAGTACAATGATATCCCAACCGTGTACCGCTTTATCATCTTCAATTAGAATTCCAAAGCCATGCTTATCATTCCATGCTGGCACACCAAGTCCAATATCCCACCCGAATTTTTCAAGTTCCTGCATTGGTAACTTACAGCGGTAATAGCCACATCCATTCATTTCTATTGGCTTGCTATCAAATACAAAGTCATAGGTCAAGAACGCTACGCTAGGTCTATACATAATACTCCAATTGTCTTTACTATTCTACACCATTTAGTGATGAATGTCTATACCGGGACTTGTTCAAATTCTTGCCATATTACATCGGTATATACATCTGTTCCGTTGGCAAAAATCTTTAACTGGCTTGGGTCTTCGGTGACGCTCATTGCCACACCAACCTCTGAATCGAAGATACCCTTTCCACTAATAGGATAATTTACAGACGGTAGAGTGCCACTGCTAAATTCGATTATGTTGTTAAACACAAAGCCGGGTTGCAATTCCAATCGAGCAGATGTATTTGAAATGTCATAGTGGTCTGGAAATGAGACATTGAGTGATTCCCACTGCTGCGGGGTAATGACTGGCTGACTTGTCAAAATACCATTCTGATGGAACTGAATGTCGGTAACATATGCAGATGCAGAGTTATTGTAAACACTTAGTAGTGCTCGCTGCCCACCAGTTTCAGCAATCAAATTAAAATCTAGTGAAATTGACCCACTGCGAATCTTCAACATTGTCTTGACTCCACTGAATGTAGAATCGTCATATCTGGTCCAGACTTGCAAGGCATTGAAGAAATGCTCATCAGACTGAGAATCATTAAGGGGTACTACTATCCCGCGATCACTCGCACCAGAATATTCATGGACCTTAATACCCGAATTTTCAGTCAGATATAGGTATGGACTTGAATCCTTGTAAATGCTGAATGGGTTAGACTGCTTATAGTTAAATGTTTCTCCGCTGCGACTAAATGGGTAGATATCATGACCCATCTTAGTTCCGATATTGCGGCGTTGGTTTTCATCAAAGGCAAGAGATGCCAGTTCCATTCTACGCAAGAATAGGCTCTTAGCATTGATCCCGCGAACTTTCACATCAAGATGCGTACCAAGATAATAGTTGTTGAAATCAGTTGGAGTGAGAATCACACTACTATCATTGAGTTCATATCTAGTATTGGTGTACGCAGAGCCAAAACTAATTACGTCATTGTATGGCGCAGACATACTGTTAGAGAATTCGCCAAGTTCCTTGATTCCAACTTCATCGCTAGTCTGCAATGTTACGAATGGTCTAACGCTGGTTTCAACACGGAGAGCCTCAGCCACATCTTCTAGGAATGTGTAGTACAAAGGCCATAGGTATGAAGGTAGAACTCCCCAATAGGTAAATTCATCATTTACCTCACCCCAAGTTCTATGATTTGAAACGGCGTTATCAATAATAGATGCCTTGGGAGCATCAATGTTGAATTGCAACATATCGAGTGTATAAGCAGGACTAGCCCCCATATATTGTGCAAAGAATGATAATGGCTGGTAGTCCTCCCAATACCCGGCTACTCCAATATCAAGTGCCATGATAGTATTCTGTGGACTTGGCATCAGTGTATAGTTTGCGGTGTATTCGGCCAAAAGTCTGGCCACCTCATCGGTTCCACTCAATTGATTTGTGAATGGACCATTAAAGTAAATGGCACTTGTTCTATTGAATGTAAAGCGATTGTCGAAGTGAACAGCAAAAATCTTTCCACCAAATGAGTTGTCAAAATATCCACCAACATTCAGAGAAATATTTGAGGGACTGGCAAAAAAGTCACCAATGATATCGTAATGGTCTGTTGTTAATAGGTCAACATTGAACCCCGCAGTAAAGTATGCAGAGTTCCCTATGAACTCTCCATAGAAAGTAGTAGTGGTTGTTCCATCATTGTAGGCATATACTAACTGGTTGGAGTCTAGAATCACTGAGATTGTTTCTCCAGTAGCCTTATTTCTGAAATAGAAGATTGTCTGTGCAGTCAAAGGATTGTCTGGCGCTTTAAATGACCCATAGACTGCCGCCACACGATCATTTAATATATTCATAGAATCGTAGTAAATAGTAACATCGCTGAACAAAATATCTGTGTTTACATATGTAACAGAGGTAGCATCATCCCAAGACTCAACGACATAATCAATCCACTCGTTATCATCAAAGACATTCCATCGTGCCCTAGTCTCATATTCATAGTTCGGAATCATTTGGATATATGGATAAGGCTCGATATCATTGTCATAGACTGACTTGTTATCTTGCATCCATGTAAATGTATCAAGCAGATTGCCGCCCTGCTTTAGTTGAACCTCTGGTAATTCATAT
>Ga0172380_10003632_pt1 | contig 20884 bp, 15 predicted proteins | sample Leawe162metaG_FD_119747 | JGI IMG/M metagenome (GOLD analysis project Ga0172380, IMG submission 119747) | Leachate microbial communities from a municipal landfill in Southern Ontario, Canada - Leachate well 162 metaG | ecosystem: Engineered > Solid waste > Landfill > Unclassified | place... | reverse complement strand
TGCCACCACCGCCAAGGGGGCCATGACGGCGCTGCCAACCCGCACAGAACTGGATGCCTTTTTGCGATCAGGCGCAAGCGGCTGTTGATCTGCGGCTAGAAGCCCGGCTCGACAGCCCCTACTCTCATGTGACAAGGGCCTGCCAGCATGGTGGGTCATAAGAGGAAGAATATGAATATCAGTGCGATAGCCAAGGATCTGGTGCCCCTGCTCGGGGGCTAGGAGAACATCGTCAGCGCCGCTCACTGTGCCACCCGGCTGCGGCTGGTACTGGCCGACGACAGCAAGGTGAACAAGGCCGCCATCGACAAGCTGGACGGGGTAAAAGGCTGCTTCAGCAATGCGGGTCAAATTCAGGTGATCTTCGGCACAGGTCTGGTCAACAAGGTCTATGCGGAGTTTGTGGCCCTGACCGGTACCGGCACCGCCAGCAAGGCGGAGCTGACCGACATGGCGACGGCCAAGCTCAATGTGGCCCAGCGCCTGGCGCGGACGCTCTCCAACATCTTCGTGCCCATAATTCCGGCAATCGTCGCGTCCGGTCTGCTGATGGGGCTGCTCGGCATGGTGCGCACCTACGGCTGGGTCAATGCCGACAGTGCCCTCTTCGTCATGCTCGACATGTTCAGCTCGGCGGCCTTCATCATTTTGCCGATCTTGATCGGCTTTACTGCGGCGCGGGAGTTTGGCGGCAACCCCTATCTGGGGGCCACCATGGGGGGCATCCTTACCCATCCGGCGCTGACCAACGCCTGGGGCGTGGCCGGTGGCTTCAAGACCATGGATTTCTTCGGTCTCGATGTCGCCATGATCGGCTATCAGGGTACAGTCTTCCCTGTGCTGCTGGCAGTCTGGTTCATGTCCCATCTGGAGAAACAGCTGCGCAAGCGTATTCCGGACGCGCTGGATCTGATCCTCACGCCGTTTCTCACCGTCATCATCACAGGTTTCGTGGCGCTGCTGTTTATCGGCCCGGCGGGTCGAGTGCTGGGGGATGGCATCTCGTTCGGCCTGAGTGCGCTTTATGAGCAGGCGGGCTGGCTGGCAGGGCTGGTGTTTGGCGGGACTTACTCGCTTATCGTCATCACCGGCATCCACCACAGCTTCCACGCCATAGAGGCGGGGCTGCTCACCAATCCGGCCATAGGCGTCAACTTCCTGTTGCCCATCTGGGCCATGGCCAACGTGGCGCAGGGCGGGGCCTGTCTGGCTGTCTACTTCAAGACCCGGGATCCGAAAATCAAGGCGATCACAGTGCCGGCGGCCATGTCCTGCCTGCTCGGCATCACGGAGGCGGCGATCTTCGGCGTCAACCTGCGTTACATCAAGCCCTTCCTGGCCGGTCTGCTCGGCGGTGCCCTGGGCGGTGCCTACGTGGTGGCGGCCAAGGTGGGCATGACGGCGGTGGGGCTGACCGGCATTCCGGGCATGGCCATAGTCCAGCCCATGAGCCTCATACACTACGTCATCGGGCTGGTGATCGCCTTTGGCGCCGCCTTCGTCGCCTCCTGGCTGCTCAAATACAAGGTGGAGTGATGAAGGAAAGCCATCTTTTTAACCAGATTGTCCGGTCGCTATTGGCCGGACAGCTCAAAGCGGCGGCCGATCCCCATAGGCCCCGCTGGCATCTGGCAGCCCCGGTGGGGCTGCTCAACGACCCCAACGGTTTTATCGAGCACGACGGGCGCTACCACCTCTTCTACCAGTGGAATCCGCTCGGCTGCGAGCACAGCAACAAGGGCTGGGGCCATGTCACCTCGACCGATCTGCTGCACTGGCAGCACGAGCCGGTGGCGCTCTTGCCCACCGAGACCTATGAGAGCCACGGCTGCTACTCGGGCTCGGCGGTCAGCGACGAGCAGGGGCGCCTGACCCTCATCTACACAGGCAACGTCAAATACCCGGATGGCAGCCGCACCGCCTATCAGTGTCTGGCCCGCGCCGACGGTGAGGGCGGTTTTGCCAAGCTGGGTCCCGTGCTGGTGCTGCCTGAAGGCTACAGCGGCCATGTGCGGGATCCCAAGGTGTGGCACGACGGCCAGCAGTGGCTCATGGTGCTGGGGGCCCGCACTCTGGACGACAGGGGCGAGGTGCTGCTCTATCGCGGCGAGACACTGGACGAGTGGCAGATGGTGGGCCCCATCGCCGGTAGCGGGCGCGGTGGTCTGGGGGACTTTGGCTATATGTGGGAGTGCCCGGATCTCTTCCCGCTGGCCGATCGCCATCTGCTAATCAGCTGCCCGCAGGGGATTGCCCCGGTGGGGGAGGATTATCGCAATCTCTACCAGTGCGGCTGGCTGGCGGGCGACTTCGACGGCGAGCACTTCGCGCACGGGGCTTTTCACGAGCTGGACAGGGGCTTCGAGTTCTATGCACCGCAAACCACCCTGGACAGTCAGGGGCGGCGCCTGCTGTTTGGCTGGCTGGGGCTGCCGGAGGAGAACGAGATGAGCCAGCCCACCATCCCCTATGGCTGGATCCATCAGATGAGTTGCCCGCGGGAGCTGTTCTGGCAAGACGACTGGCTCTGCCAGCGGCCGGTGGCGGAGTTGGCGGCATTGAAGGGGGAGTTGACCCGTTTCGAGGGGATGCCCGGCGAATTTCCGCCGCTTGCCATCGACTCGGCCTGGCTCGATCTGGAGCTGTGCGGTGAGGGGAGTCTCTGGTTCGGCACTGTGGCCGAGCTGGTGTGGCAGACTGGGCGCATCACCTTGCGGCGCCTGAACTGGCAGAGCGGGGAATGGGAGACGCGATCCGCCCCCTGGCTGGGTGGGCGGATCACTGTGCTGTGCGATCGCTCCAGTCTGGAGTGTTTCATCGATGGCGGTCGCCACAGCCTGTCGGCCCGCTACTTCCCCGGTGAAAAGCCGCAGCTATCGGCAGGGAACGCGGGCGGGGGCTGCAAAATTTGCCTCAATCACTGGCCGCTGTCGGCTTGCCTAGTACAATAGCCCGGTGCTAGTCAGCCGGGAGGCCAGGTGGAGAAGAAGAAACGGATCACGATTGCCCAGATAGCCGAGTTGGCGGGGGTGTCCAAGGCGACCGCCAGTCTGGTACTCAACGGCAAGAGTGCTGAGTACCGGATTGCCGATCAGACCCAAAAGCGGATCCAGGCGGTGGCGGATGAGTGCCACTATCAGCCGAGCTTTCATGCCCGCGCCCTGCGCGAGACCCGCAGTTACACCTGGGGTCTGGTGATCCCCGATCTCACCAACTTCGGTTTTGCCCGCATCGCCCGCGCCCTCGAGGCTCACTGCCGGGAGGCGGGCATCCAGCTGCTGATCGCCTGCTCCGAGGATGATCCCACCCTGGAGCAGACGGTGGTGGACAACCTCATCAGCCGTCAGGTGGATGGCCTCATCGTTGCCTCCAGCGGCCACAGCGACGATATCTATGCCCGTATTCACGACCGCCTGCCGGTGGTGCAGCTGGATCGCCACATCGGCGAGTCGCGCCTGCCCATGGTGATCTCGGACGCCTGCAAAGCCACCGCCGAGCTGGTGCGGGACATGGCTGGCGAATGCGGCGAGGAGATCTACTACTTCGGCGGTCTGCTGGATCTCTCCCCCAGCCGCCATCGGTTGGCGGGTTATGAGCTGGGGCTGCATCGGGCCGGGCTTGAGGCGGACGCCATCCGGGTGCGCCATCGTGACTATCAGCCGAGCTCGGGCTATCAGCTGATGGCCGAGCTGGTGGCCGAGCTGGGGGCGCCGCCCCGCGGGCTCTTTACGGCTTCTTTTACTCTGCTGGAAGGGGTGCTGCGCTACCTCAACGAGGCGGGGCTGATGGAGACGGGCATGCGGCTGTGCACCTTCGATGATCACGACCTGCTCGACTGCATACCGATGCGCATCGACTCGGTGGCGCAGGATTGTCCGGCGCTGGCTCGCGCCGCCTTCGAGCTGATGCAGCAACTGATCGCGGGCAATCCCCCCGCGCAGACCGCCCAGGTGATCAGCCCCAGGGTGCTCTGGCGCACCCGCCGCTAGTCGCGCAGGTTCACTCCCATAGAAAAGCCCCGCCAGAATTGGCGGGGCTTTTTTGTTTATCGGGGGAGGGCACACAGACATGCCCAGCCGGTTCAATCCGTGGTGCTGGCGCGCCAGAACACCTGCTTGATATGGGGATGAATGGCCAGCTTCACCATCAGGGCATCCAGCTCGTCGCCATCGATGGAGGTGGCCAGCAGCACGGCCGAGATCTCCAGATCCTGTTCACCGAACGGCTCTATGTCCAGTTCGCTCAGAGGGTAGTTGGCCTGCTCCATCATCTCTTCGAGCCAGTGCAGCACCTCCTTCTGATACTCGCGCTGGGCGAGGGCCGTGACCCTGTAGGTCACCTCGGTGTCGGTATTGTCCACCGGGCGGCGGTTGATCTGGTTGACCAGCGGTCGCAGCAGGGTATTGGCGGCCAGCACGAACAGGGCGCCGAGCACTGCCTCCATGGCGAGCCCGGCCCCGCTGGCCGCGCCCACAGCCGCCACGCCCCACAGGGTGGCGGCCGTGTTGATGCCGCGGATATTGCCCGACTCGCGCATGATGACACCGGCGCCAAGAAAGCCGATGCCGGAGACGATATAGGCCACCACATGGACCACGTTGTAGTTGCCGCCGTGCAGGTCATAGATGCGCTGGGCCAGGCTGACGAACAGGGCGGCCCCCACGGCGACCAGCACGTTGGTGCGAAGACCGGCGGTACGCTGGCGGTACTGGCGCTCCAGCCCGACCAGGCTGCCCAGCACGAAGGCCAGCAACAGGCTGGCCAGGGTGTCGAGCAGGGAAATCATGTCAAATTGCTGCCACATTCTCATGGCGTACTCCTTCTGGTTTGAGATGGCCTTCGGGATACAGGATAGAAGGCCCAGTGAGCATTCCTGATGAATCGCAGAGGTGCGCGCAGTGAAGGCCATCATGGGAAATGAAAGCGGGCGCACGGTCAAACGGGCCCGCGTACTCAGAATGGCGAGCAGATTGTCGGGCCAGATGGAAAGGGGCCAGCATGGCTGGCCCCCGATCTACGCGATCCCGGTTAGTTGAGCAGGGGCTCGGCGTCGCGACGGGGGCGCAGCTCCCAGCGAACCGGGTGGGCGACCCCGACCTGGTGCACGAACTGCACCAGATAACGGCGCTGGGGCGGGGTGCAGTGCAGATTGAGCACCAGCTCCCGACCTCCGCTGCGCCCTGGCCTCAGGGACTGCATGGGACGCAGCCCGGCCGGTTGCAGGGTATGAGTCACCATGTCGAGCACCTGCTCCATGTCGGCGCGATCCTGGCAACGGATCTGCAATCTGTAGTGGTGCTGACTCGGCTTGGCGCGCAGCCAGAGTGGCAACAAACCACGGCCCAGCTTGCTCAGCAGGGGGTGAGCCTGGGTGGATCCGGACTTGGTTGAAATAAAACGCATAGCAGCCTCCTTGTGGGAAGCAGAAACTATGCAGGCAAGGTGTCCAGGCCTGGGCTTGGGTCACCTGACGTCAAGTGTAAAAAGAGAAGAGGGGAGTGGATTTCCGCTTCTCGCAGGGTTGCGAGAACGCGGCAGAGGAAGACCTGCGGCTATCTCGCGACCTGGGTGCCGACTGACTGGGTCGGCCTACAACTGTCACTTGATGAATTGCCCACTGATGGTCTCCGCTGTTGATGAACGGCCAGATGGTACTCATCCAGAGCGATGAGGTAAAGCCTTATCCGCGTTCAGCAACATTTAGATACAAGTTTGTCAATAACCTGAGCCACTTGGCTACATCCATACCAGCCCGGCCAAGGCCGGCGCCATCCCAGGCGCCGGGCCAGTGGCCGCGGCAGCCTGCGCCATGATCCACTGCCATGCCTAGGGTTCACTCCCATATAAAAATTAGATATTGCTAATTTAGGTTTTATTTATAGAATGAAGCTTAATATAAGCAACTGCTAATTTATGCCTATGGCCCCTTTCGATGAGATGACCCGGCATGCCGGCGAGGCGGCCGCCCTGCTCAAGGCGCTGGCCCATCCCGAGCGGTTGCTGGTGCTCTGCCAGTTGCTTGATGGCGAGAAGGGCGTTGGCGAACTGCTGGCGCACAGTGCGCTGGGGCAGTCGGCATTCTCCCAGCAGCTGGCGGTGCTCAGGCGCAGCGGCCTGATCCGGTCGCGCAAGGTTGCCCAGCAGATCTACTGCTCGCTGGCGAACGAGGCGGCGGCGAATGTACTGGCCGTGTTGCGCACCCATTTTTGCCACTCCCAAGACGACGAGGTGTCCTGATGTTTGAAACCCAATGGTTGCTTGCCCTGGCCGGGGGCATGCTGGTGGGGCTCTCCGCCCTGATGCTGATGCTGTTCAACGGCAAGGTGGCCGGGATCAGCGGCATTCTGGCGGGCGCCATGCAACACAGGCACGCCTGGCGCTGGCTGTTTCTGCTGGGACTGGGGGCGGGGGCCTGGCTGGCATTTTCCCTGGACTGGGCCAGGCTGCCGCGCTTCGACACCCTGCCAGCCTGGCCGCTGGTGTTGCTGGCTGGGCTGCTGGTCGGGATCGGTACCCGTCTTGGCAATGGTTGCACCAGTGGTCACGGCATCTGCGGCATGGGTCGGCTTTCTGTGCGCTCCATCCTTGCCACCCTCACCTTCATGGCAACCGGTGCCCTCACCGTGTTTGTCACCCTGCATCTGTTGTAACGAGGCGATGAGATGAAACTCTTTATCAGTCTGTTGGCCGGTCTCTTGTTCGGGCTCGGCCTCGCCATCTCCGGCATGGTGGATCCGGCCCGGGTCATCGGCTTTCTCGACGTGGCGGGGGCCTGGTATCCCAGCCTGGCCTTCGTGATGGGGGGGGCCTTGCTGGTGTTCATGCCGGGCTACTTTCTGCTGGTCAAACCGAGCCGCCAGAGCCTGCTCGGTGAGCCATATTCGTTCAGCCAGGCCCGGCAGGTGGACGGTCGCCTCCTCGGTGGCTCGGCCCTGTTCGGCATCGGCTGGGGCCTGGTGGGCATCTGCCCAGGGCCTGCCTTGAGCCTCATCTCCAGCGGTCAGCCCCTGATACTGCTGTTCGTGGCGGCCATGGTGAGCGGGATCTTGCTGGTGGACAGGGTATGGCCGACGCTGTGGCCCGCCCGCAGCGCCTGATCCCCAGGCGCCATGAGCCCGCAGTCCCGGCATCCGTGCCGGAGTCAGGCAGGCGCAATAGCGAGAGGGCCACCTGGGTGGCCCTCCTCTTTTCACACGTTCAGGTGGCTGGCGCGCTGAGTCAGCGTCCTTTCATCAGCGGGAAGTAGCGTCGGTCGGCCTGGCTCATGTGGCCGACAACCAGCTCCTGAATGATGAAGTTGAGCAATTCGTCGTTGCCAAGCTCGCCGGCCCTGGCGGCGGTCATCAGCTGGCTTGCCCTGTGCAGCAGCCGCTGGTGGTCCTGCTGGTGGCTGGCCAGCTCGGCATAGTCCAGCTCGGCCAGCATCTGCTCCTCGAAGGCGAAGTGGTGGCGCGCCATCTCGAACAAGCCTTCCAGACTCTCCAGATAGAGGGCAGGGTGTTCGCTGTTGTCTTTCATGCGCTCCAGCAGCCGGTTGGTCAGCACGAAGAGCTGGCGATGCTCGGCGTCGATGCGGGGGTGGCCGCACTCGTGGCTGTTTTGCCACAGCAGTGAGCCCAGCTCGGGATCCAGCCCGGCGGTAAACAGGCAGACCCGGCCACGGCCCCGTCCCTTGGCCTGATACATGGCCTGATCGGCATGGTGCATCAGGGTCTTGGGATCCGTGCCATGTTCCGGGTAGAGCGCCACCCCTATGCTGCTGGAGATCCGCAACTCCTGCTCTTCATCCACCCGGAACGGATGACGCAGGCTCTGGTGCAGATGATCCGCCACCGCCAGCGCCTCGTCACTGATATCGGGCAGCAGGATCACGAACTCATCACCCCCGAGGCGGGCCACCAGATCCTGTTCCCGTACGCAGTGGCGCATGCGCTCGGCCACCATGTTGAGCAACACATCGCCGGTTTCATGGCCGAAGGTGTCGTTGATCGGCTTGAAGTGATCCAGATCGATGAACATCAGCGCCAGCTCTCTCCCCTCGTCGGCCATGGCCTCCTTCAGCCGCAGTTGCAGCAGGCGACGGTTGGGCAGGTTGGTGAGCGGATCATAGAAGGCGAGGCGGTGCATCATCTCCTCGCTGGCGGCGCGTTCCGTGATGTCGCGGGTGACCCCCAGGATGGCGTCTGGCTGGCCTTTCTCGTTGCCGTGCAAGGTGGTGATGGTTTCGGTCGCGACCAGATGCCCCTCCCTGTGTCGCAACTGGGTGCGGATCACGCAGCGGGTCTGCTCGTGGTCGCCCCGTTGCCAGGCCGCGAGGGAGTCACTGAGCTCATCGCGCAGCTGTTTTCTGGAGGTCTCCGGGATCAGCTGCTTGAGGGGCAGGCTGAGGATGTCGATCGCCTCGTAACCGCTGAGCGGCAGAATGGCCGGGCTGACGTAGCGAAAGCGCAGGGTGGCGGTATCCATGGTCCAGATGACGTCGGCGCTGTTCTCCGCCACGAACCGGTAGTGCTGTTCGCTCTGGGCCAGTTCACGGGTGAGCCGCAGCCGATCCCGGGCCTCCTGGCGCAGGCGCAGGTAGAGGTGGCAGAAGATGCCGAGCAGGGTCAGCAGGGTGAAGGTGATCAGCATGGCGACGGCCACGCTCTTGTCGAACAGCTGCCGCTGCTGGCGCATCCGCTCCCGGTCCGGGTTGTAGAGGAAGCGTTCCAGATCGGGCAGGGAGCTGAGCAAGCCCGCCTCCAGGTAGGTCCTGGCGATCTGCTGCCATCGCTCGGGTTGCATGTAGCCGGGCTCGATAAGATCCGGCTGCATCAGCTCCCTGGTTTCACGGGCCTCGAACTCCAGCTGCTCACGACCGTAACCGCTGGGATAGTTCTCCATGATCCAGCTGATCATCTCCTCCGGGTTTTCCATGGCATAGCGCCATCCCTTGAGGCTGGCCTGCTGGAACGCATAGACCCGCTCCGGCCTGCCCGCCAGCTCACGCTCAGAGGTAAACAGATTGTCACCGTAGAAGTCGAAGTCGATGTCGCGGGGGGAGAATACCCGGTAGGGGATCCCCAGCTGGGCCAGATAGAAGGGCTCGGTGGTGCTGTAGGCGCTGATGGCATCCACCTGTCCGGTCAGCAAGGCCTGCAGCCCCTGTTCATAGGGCAGTCTGGTCCAGCTCTGTGGCTGGGCATGGCGGCCGAGATAGACTTGCAACTCCCTGGAGCCTGGTTCCAGCATCAGGCGTTTGCCCGCCAGATCAGAGGGTTGCAGTATGTCGGGCCGTTCCAGCGAGAGCAGGACCAGCGGCGAGTGCTGCAGCATGGCCGCCAGTACCACGACCGGACGGCCTGCGGCACGGGCGAGCAGCAAGTCGCTGCCGCTGATCCCGAACTGGGCATTGCCCGACACCACCTCGTTGACCACATTGGTCTGCGGCGTGGCGGCGCGCAGCGCGACATTCAGACCGGCATCACGATAAAAGCCCTTGAACTGGGCGGCGTAATAACCGGCGAACTGGAACTGATGTTGCCATGGCAGTTGCACCACTATCTGATCTGCCGCCCTCAGGGGCAGAGAGGTGACGCTGTAGCAGATCGCCATACCCAGCATTGGCAGATACCAGAGCAAGCGATGAAGGGAGGAATTTACGCCTGTCATATACATTCCTCTCGGGAGACGGGTTCGATCCTAGAGTCAAACAATTCCTTGTTGCCCGCAAGGGGGCGAAAGGCCGCTGGAATGGGGGATGGGTGACAAAAAAAGTGATTTCTGTGTCGTTTATCACATTTGGCTTTCATGCTCGGTATTTTTGTCAATTATGCGAATAATTAAGGAGCCATATGGCCTATAAAAACGGTCGCATTTTAGTCGTATTTACCTGTTGTTTACCTCAGTAATAGTGAGTGATTGCTTTTTTCACGGTGCAATGCGTCAACCTGTGTCGCCGTATCAAAAGATACTTTTCTGATGCTGTGGGAATGTATCCGGATTGATTCTATTAGGTTGTTAATCGGTAACGATGGAGCCCAGCCGGCAAGGGCCCAAATCCGGTCGCCAGCGGTGGTATGATAGCGGCTCTTCCTTCTCGTTGAGGCTCTCTCATGTCCCGATTGCGTCTGTTGTTGTCCGACTCTCACGATCCCCTGTTCAACCTGGCGGTGGAGGAGTGCATCTTTCGCCAGATGGACCCGAACCAGCGGGTGCTCTTCCTGTGGCGCAACGCCAATACGGTAGTGATTGGCCGCGCCCAGAACCCCTGGAAGGAGTGCAACACCCGTCGCATGGAAGAGGATGGAATAACCCTGGCCCGGCGCAGCAGCGGGGGCGGCGCCGTGTTTCACGACCTTGGCAACAGCTGCTTCACCTTCATGGCGGGCAAGCCCGGCTATGACAAGAGCATCTCCACCGCCATAGTGCTGGATGCGCTCAAGCGGCTCGGGGTGAGCGCCTTCGCCTCCGGGCGCAACGATCTGCTGGTGGCGACCCCGGATGGGGATCGCAAGGTGTCGGGATCGGCCTATCGGGAGACGCTGGATCGCGGCTTTCATCATGGCACCCTGCTGCTGGATGCCGATCTGGGCCGGCTCGCCAACTACCTCAATCCGGATCCCAAGAAGCTGGCGGCCAAGGGCATCAGCTCGGTACGCAGCCGGGTGGCCAACCTGTGCGAGCTGCTGCCGGGCATTGACCACAACCAGCTGAGCCACGCCCTCTGCGAGGCCTTCTTTGCCCATTACGGCGAGCGGGTTCTGCCCGAGCACATCTCTCCGAGCCAACTGCCCGACCTGCCCGGCTTTGCCGACACCTTCGCCCGCCAGCGCAGCTGGGAGTGGAACTTCGGCCATGCGCCTGCGTTCAGCCATCAGCTGGACGAGCGCTTCGGCTGGGGCGGGGTCGAGCTGCACTTCGATGTGGAGAAGGGGGTCATAGGCCGGGCGCAGATCTTCAGCGACAGCCTGGATCCGGCGCCGCTGGATACGCTGGCCGAACGGCTGGTTGGCCTCGCCTATCGCCGCGAGGCCATAGCGGCGCTGCTGTCGCAACTGCGGGCCGATTTCCCGGCCCAGCAAGCCGAGCTGGACGAGCTCTCCCGCTGGTTGCTGGCCGCGCTGCGCTGAGGTTTTTTCCTGTCCAATCACGAAATCAAAAGAGGCGCCCAAAAGGCGCCTTTTTGCCAGCCCACGCCACGGCTCATCATGACAAAAAGTAGGGGAGGCCATTAGATATTGTCGCTGTTTCAAACAGCGGCTCAGGGGTATAAGGGCAGCACACTTGCTGTACTAATGGTATAAAAATGAGTGACTTAGTTTATCTGAAAGATGAAGGCGTCAACGCCGTCCACCCCGAGTTCTCCGCCCGTTTTGCCACAGTCAAAGCCAACTTTTTCTCGCGCAATCCCGATCTCTGGCCGGTGTTTCGCGAGCCCGGTTTCGCCACCCTCAACGAGTTTCGCGCCCGTGGCCTGGCGCCGGATGCCCGCCTGAGCGCCTGGCCAGATGGCCGCGCCCGCCTCGCCGATCTCTGCGAGACCATGCCGGTGCCCGCACAGATGCGCACTCCGGGCGAGCCCATGACCGAGCTGCTGTTTGCCGGGGCCCTGTCGAAAGACTGGGAGAACCCCTCCAGCGTCGAGAACGTCATCACAATGTCGGCGGATCCCGCCATCTACGGCGCCCAGATGGGGATCCTCGCCAACCCCAACCTGGTCTACTCCGAATATGCCGGAGTGGCCGAGGAGCTGGAGAAGAAGGTGGTGCGCCAGATAGCCCTGCTGGCGGGCTATGATCCGGCCTGCGCCACCGGCATCTTCACCCAGGGGGGGACCTTCTGTAACCTTTACGGCTACCTGCTCGGCATTCGCAAGAGCCTGCCGGAGGCCAAGCACAAGGGGCTGGGCCACTATCAGGATTACCGCATCATCAACTCCCAGGGCGGCCACTACTCCAACATCACCAACCTCTCCCTGCTCGGGGTCGACATAGAGAACAAGACCATCCGCATTCAGGTGGGCGAGAACAACGACATCGATCTCGATCACCTGGAACGCACCCTGACCGCCTGTTTTGCCCTCAAACATGTGGTGCCCACCATCATGCTCACCATGGGTACCACGGACACCTTCGGGGTGGACCGGGTCAAACCCGTGGTCGAGCTGCGGGATCGCCTCTGCGAGCGGTTCGAGGTGGCGGTCAAGCCGCACATCCACGTGGATGCCGCCATCGGCTGGTCGATGATTTTCTTCCTGGATTACGATTTTGGCGCCAACCCGCTCGCTATCAACGGCGCTACCCTGGCGGGGATCGAGCGCAACGTGGCCCGCTTCGCCGAGCTGAAATACGCCGACTCCTTCACCGTCGACTTCCAGAAGTGGGGCTATGTGCCCTACACCTCCAGCCTGGTGATGATCAAGGAGCAGGACGATCTCAAGGCGATGGAGAACGACCCGGAGAACTTCTCCTATTTTGAGCGGGACATTCAGGGCCAGACCCACCTGCAGTCCACCATAGAGTGCTCCCGTGGCGCGAGCGGCCTGTTCGGTGCCTATGCGGCGCTCAACTACTTGGGGGTCGAGGGCTATCGCACCGTGCTGGCCCACTGCCTGCAAAATGCCAACTACTTCCGCTTCCGGTTAAGCCAGCTTGGCAACGTCAAGCTGGTGGCCCAGGAGAATCAGGGGCCGAGCGTGGGCTTCAAGATCTACAACCCAGAGTGGGTGCAGGATCCGGACGCCGAGTTCGCCTTTGAGCTGGCGCGCAGCCCGGATGCGGCCTACAAGGTGCGGCTGCAGCGCAACACCGACTATCACCGCGGCCTCTTTACCGGGCGTGGCAAGGTGGGGCTCTACACCAACTGGGTGGAGGCCATAGCCCACTCCGACTACGACGCCCGCGGCAAATACTCCTACATCGCAGGGGAAAAAGCGGTCTTTATGAACCCCGCCTGTGGCCGTGAACAGATCGATGCCTTCATCGCGCACATTCGCGGCTGATGGCGGATGAATGATGGGGCGCAGGCGGGTCTCCCCCTGCGCCCTGCTTTTTTGATACGTCAATCAATTGAATCAAAAGGGATTGCTTGCGAATCCCCCGGGAAATGTGAAGTTCTGCACGTTACGCCCCTCTGCATCCCTTTCTGACTTTTCTCGCCCTGTTTTTTCCGTACGGTATGGACTCCAACGGGCTGACTTTCAGCCTTGGATATCAACAAAAGGAGCCGTTATGGACAAGCACAGACGCAGAGTCACCCTGGGATTGTTGAGTGCCCCCCTGGTCGCCACCCTGGCCGGGTGCAACAGCAGCAACGACAGCGAAGGGAGCCCGGTCGACTTTAGCTCCACCCTGACAAACCGGCTGAGCGCCGAATTGCACGACGAGCAGACGGCCCGCCGGCTGGCCCCCTTCATCGAGGAGGCCTGTTTCAACATGACGCCGTCCCGGGTCGTCATCGACAGCATCAACTGCGTAATAGCCTTTGCCTTTGGCAACCGCCCCAACGCCTCGGGCAACCCGGATGAGCTGGCCGAACCCGGCCCCATGAACGAGGCCCTGGCCGCCTGTTGCGCCGCCCTCTATCGGCAAAAAGCCATGCCCATGTATGTGCAGTGGGAGATAGCCCGCTTCCTCGACTCGGACCGCTATCCCGATATCCCGGCCCGGGATGTCATCTCCATCGAGCCTTACTGGGATGATGAGGGCAAGCTGGTCTACCTCAGCACGGACGGAGTGGTGGAGGCCATCGTCAGGGATTACGCCGGCGGAGATGCCGCCGCCCTCGGCACGGCGGCCGTTATAGGTCACCGTGACCACGTCAAACGCTGCATCATCACCTGCCGTGCCCGCAAGGTGGCGAGCCATGCCCCGGAGGGGATCGAACTGCCCGTCTGGTATGACGAGCAATCCGATCAACCCTGGACCCGTCGCCGCGATCTCTATGTGCTGCAGGACATCTCGGCCCAGCTGATGGGGGTGGCGCAGGCCAACATAGCCCAGGCTTATCCGAACGGGTGAGCCGCGCTGATGGCGCAATGCAAGCCGGGTCAGGGGCCCAGCCTGTTTGTCATCATGACGGGCGAAGCGCCAAGGTATCGGATGGATTGCCTCTGCGGGCTCACACCGGCCTGGATCATATCGGCTTGTGCCCGAATGTGGCGTCATTAGTGCGGCGTAATAGAGGCATGCCGGTGCAAGGTGCACCGGCATGATGTGATCAAGGTATGTTGAAGGTGATGGGTCAGGGAGTCGGCACTGTACTGGCGCAATCATATTGTTCGCCACTTAATCCCATGATGTGACAGGTTGCGGTCAACACATCATTGGGACGGGCCCATGCAGGATCCCAGCCGCCCATAGGTTCATCATGGCGTTTGTCTTTATACAGATCCCACATGATCATGCCGGATGGCGAATATCTGGCCGTGCGCGTGGCGATATCCGTGAGGAGATCCTTGCTCAGCAGTAAATTGCCCGTCGCCGGTCTGCCAACTTCAAATCCGACCGTGATGGCTGGACTTATCAGCAATTTTTGCGGTTGAATGGCGGCGCTGGCATAACTCGGCGATCCTTTTACCACTGCGTGTCCAGGTCGTATGGTGTCACCGGATTTCAGCCAGCTGAAGAAGGCCCCGTAATAATAATCAACCTGTCCTGCCAGATCGCACGGAATATTGGTGTCGCCCCCACAGTCTGTTTCGCTCAGGTCATATGACATTATGCCAATGGTACTGAGTCGATCGACCAGATCCGGATATTGCAGCGCGGTATTGTAAATCAGGCCATATAAATTACCGCCCCACCAGGCACCACCATAGGTATTGCTGGTATAGGCATTGCTGCCCCAGTTGGCCGACATATTGGGGATACCGCCGGTTGCGGGGGCCGCCGTGCTCAGTGCCAGCTCGGGGTTGATGGCATCGATGGCCTGGTAGAGGGAGCGCATGATGGCCGCAAACTTGTCGACCGTGTCCGGCATGATCCTGGGATAGGGCTGCTCGGCGGGATTGAGTTGCATGCTGTCGTTATAGACCCGCACTCCCTTGCCTCTGCTCATCAGGGTGGCCGTGTCCAGGTATTCCACGTTGCTGGCTGGCGGCTGCACCGAATCCGGCGTCAGCCGCCAGCTGTAGGCGTTGAGATCCGCGTGCCAGAACTCCTCGTAGTCCAGATCAATGCCTGCCACGCCGAGGTCATTGGCCAGCTGCACCACGTTGCGATACGCCTGATCCGCGGCCTGGCCGGATATCGGGTTGTCGAAGCGGTTGCGGGGGCCCGGGTTGGGGAAGGAGTCGTATTTCTCTCCGGCCGGGCCACAGGCATCCACCTTGCCCGCCGTGACATCGTAGTATTCCGGGATGCAGCTGAAGTTCCAGCCACCGACGGCAATATAGGTCTCGACACCATGGAGTTTGAAGGTGTTGATAATATCCCTGAGCTGGGAAAAGTCGGCGATGGATTTATTATCTTTTGGCGCCTTATTAACGGTGGCAGTGTCACAGACATAACCAAATAACCCGGTGCAGGCCAGGTCATTTTGCGTGTAATTGACCAGGCTGGGTTGGACAAATGACAGTACCAGCTTGTTGAAATTGCTCTTTTGACTGGCCACCTGATTGCTCAAGGTTGCCAGATTGTCCAGTGATGCATAGTAGCCAGGTGTATTGGCCGGGGCATCCGAGCCACTCAGATAGTAGGCGGTTATTTCTGGTGTTTGTGCCATGGCCGCGCCGGCAAACAGCAGCGGGATCGCGCCGAACAGGGTGTTATGTTTCATATAATATCCTTATTGATCTCTACAAGAGCGCAGTAGAGCCGAAAGCAACATCCTTGCTCTCATACAGGGTTATCTTGGATGACATTCTCGGTTGTTTATTTTATTGGTCTGATGTGACTCCGGTTATGAATAAGGAGTCCTGATAATAAGGTGAGATGATTGTTTTTTGCTGAATATAAACTGAATGGCTGTCAAGCTTGTTTTATTAACTTTGTTGTCAGTGTTTCATTATTGTTTTAAATGCAAATAACTGCTCGTGGTTATATATCCAGCCTGCTTGCAGAAGTCTTTGTTGAATTATATTTGGATGTTTGACCATAATCCGACTGGAGTGGCATCAAGAATAAAGAAAGGGAATATGAAAGACGGAGGGTATCCGCCTTCCATATTCCAGTTTCACGTCAGTTGTTTTACCGCTTCTGCAACTGGGTGATCGTCAGCTTGCCGGCCGGGTTTTCGGCGTGAAAACTCACCGCATCTCCCACCTTGAGCCCCTTGGTCAGGGCGGGATCGGCCAGCAGGAATACCATTGTCATGGGGGGCATCTTGAGGTTGTCGATGGCCTCGTGTTTGATCCCCACCTTGCCGCTGGCCTCGTCGATACGGCTGATGACCCCCTTGGTCATCACGCTCTCTCCCATCGCCTGCATATCCATCCCCTCCATCTGGGCCATATCGTGCCCCTCGTGGCTCATGGTCATTTCGGCCCGGGCCTGGAGAGAGGCGAGGCCAAGCAGCAATGTCAGGGTCAGCGTCTTGTAGTTCATGATGTTTTCCTTCAGTCGTTTATTCAAAATCGGTTGTAGATTCGGGTTATTGGGCTTCCTGGTGCGCGGTCTTGCCAAGGCCTCGGCTGCGCCACAGGTAGTAGGCGGCGGGCAGCACCAGCAGGGTCAGCACCAGCGCGCTCACCATGCCGCCTATCATGGGGGCGGCGATGCGCTGCATCACCTCGGAGCCCGTGCCCTGGCTCCACATGATGGGCAAGAGACCCGCGATAATGGTCACCACAGTCATCATCTTGGGGCGCAGGCGCAGGGCGGCGCCGTGGATCACGGCCTGGTGCAGGCCCGCCTTGTCCGGTTTGCCCTGGGCCACCAGATCATCCCAGGCGTGGTTGAGGTAGACCAGCATCAGCACGCCCGTCTCCACCGCCACCCCGGCCAGGGCGATAAAGCCCACTCCCACCGCCACCGAGAGGTTGAAATCCAGCAGCCAGATGGTCCAGATCCCGCCCACCACGGCGAGCGGCAGCGTGGTGAGGATCAGCAACACCTCCTGCATGCGGCGAAACGCCAGATAGAGCAGCAGCACGATAATGGCGATGGTTAACGGCACCACGTAGGCGAGGCGCGCCTTGGCCCGCTCCATGTATTCGTACTGACCCGACCAGGTGAGGGCGTAGCCCGCCGGCAGTACCAGCTGCTTGCCTACCTCGGCCTTGGCCTCTGCGACGAAGGTGCCGATGTCGCGACCGCGAATATCCACGTAGACCCAGCCGTTCAGGCGCGCATTCTCGCTGCGCAGCATGGGGGCCTCGTCGCTGATGTAGACGCGGGCCACGTCCGCCAGCGCGATGCGCGCACCGCTCGGTGTGATCAGAGGCAGCAGCTCCAGGCTTGCCACGGAATCGCGGTAGCTCTGGGGATAGCGCAGGTTGATGGGGTAGCGCTCGCGCCCCTCTATGGTCTGGCCCACGTCCATGCCGCCCACTGCGGTGGCGAGCACTGCCTGCACGTCAGCGATGTTGAGGCCATAACGGGCGGCATTGAGCCGGTCTATATCCACCTTGACGTAGCGGCCACCGGCCACCCGTTCGGCGTAGACGGAGGCTGCCCCCGCCACCTTGCCGACGATCTGCTCGAGCTGCTGGCCGACTTGCTGGATCACCTTGAGGTCGGGCCCGGCTATCTTGATGCCGACCGGGGTCTTGATACCGGTGGCCAGCATGTCGATGCGGGTCTTGATGGGAGGCACCCAGGCGTTGGTGAGGCCGGGGAAGCGGATGAGGGAGTCGAGCTCCTCTTTCAGCTTCTCCGGCGTCATGCCGGGGCGCCACTGATCGCGCGGCTTGAGCTGTATGCTGGTCTCCATCATTACCAGATCGGCGGGGTCTGTGGCCGAATCGGCGCGGCCCGCCTTGCCGAACACGTTCTGCACCTCGGGCACGGTACGGATCAGCTTGTCGGTCTGCTGCAATATTTCCCGCGCCTTGCCCACCGAGATGTTGGCCGCCGTGGTGGGCATGTACATTATGTCCCCCTCATCGAGCGGCGGTATGAACTCGGAGCCCAGATACTGGAGTGGCCAGAAGCCCGCCACTGTCACCAGCAGTGCGGCGGCCAGCGTGGTTTTCGGGCGCGCCAGCACGGCCTTGAGCAGCGGGATATAGGCCTGGCTCAAGCCACGGTTGAGGGGGTTGGCTTGTTCGGCCAGCACCCTGCCACGGATGAAATAGCCCATGATCACTGGCACCAGCGTGATGGAAAGCCCGGCCGCCGCCGCCATGGCGTAGGTCTTGGTGTAGGCGAGCGGATGGAACATGCGTCCCTCCTGCGCCTCCAGTGCAAACACCGGCAAGAAGCTCATGGTGATGATGAGCAGGGAGAAGAAGATGGCAGGCCCCACCTCTATGCTCGCCTCCGTGATGATGCGCCAGCGGTTCTTGTCCGTTAATGCCTCCCGCTCCATGTGCTTGTGCACGTTCTCGATCATCACTATGGCGCCGTCCACCATGGCGCCGATGGCGATGGCGATGCCGCCAAGGGACATGATGTTGGCGTTGATCCCCTGCAGGTGCATCACGATAAAGGCGGTCAAAATCGCGATAGGGAGTGTGATGACCACCACCAGGGACGAGCGCAGGTGGAACAGGAAGGCCAGACAGACCAGTACCACCACGGCGAACTCTTCCAGCAGCTTGCCGGAGAGGTTGTCGATGGCGCGCTGGATAAGATCGGATCTGTCGTAGACGGTGACGATTTCCACCCCCTGTGGCAGGCTGCTTTTCAGCTCCGCCAGCCGCGCCTTGACCCCGTCTATGGTGTGCTGGGCATTCTCGCCATAACGCATGACTATGATGCCGCCCACCACTTCCCCTTCGCCGTTGAGCTCGGCGATGCCGCGCCGGCTCTGCGGGCCCGTGACCACATCCGCAACGTCACCGAGCAGCAGCGGAGCGCCCCTGACCTGGGTGCCGAGCGGGATCTGCTTGAGGTCTTCGACGCTCTTCAGATAGCCGTTGGAGCGTACCATGTATTCCGCTTCCGCCATCTCGATGACGGAGGCGCCAGTCTCCTGGTTGCCCTGCTCTATGGCGGTCTGAATGAGGGAGAGGGGAATGCCGTAGGCGCGCAGCTTGTCCGGATCGACCCGCACCTGATACTGGCGCACCATGCCGCCGACGGTGGCGACTTCGGAGACGCCGTTGACGGTCTGCAGCTCGTATTTCAGGAACCAGTTCTGCAACGAGGTGAGCTCGCTGAGATCGTGCTTGCTGCTTCTGTCTACCAGAGCGTACTGATAGACCCAGCCCACCCCGGTGGCATCCGGGCCCAGCTGGGGTTTCGCCTCGGCCGGCAGATTGGGGGCGACCTGGCTCAGATACTCCAGCACCCGGGCGCGGGCCCAGTAGAGATCCGTGTTGTCGTCAAACAGCACGTAGACGAAGGAGTCGCCGAAGAAGGAGTAGCCGCGTACCGTGGTGGAGCCCGGCACCGCCAGCATGGCGGTGGTGAGCGGGTAGGTGACCTGATCCTCCACCACCTGGGGCGCCTGGCCCGGGTAGGAGGTCTTGATGATCACCTGGACGTCGGAAAGATCCGGCAGGGCATCCACCGAGGTCTGTTTGACCGACCAGAGCCCCCAGGCGGTGAGCATGACGGTCAGCAGCAATACCAGAAAGCGGTTGCCCACGGACCAGCGAATAATCGAGGGGATCATGATCTGGCTCCTTGCTCATGTTGCGCAGAGAGCGGAGCTTGGTTGTCAGCAACGCAGCGAATGATGGAAGGGATCATGGCTTGGCTCCCATATCATGCTGGCTATGGTCCATGCCTTCCATGCCTTCCATGCCTTCCATGCCTTCCATGCCTTCCATGTCCGTCATGTCATCGTTGGCAGGCGCGGCGCTGTTGGCGGGGGCATCCTCGATATGGATGTTGGTGATGCGGTACTCGTCTCCCTGCTGTTCCACCTGCAGATGCAGGGTCTGACCCGATGCGAGCTTGGTCATGTCGACGCCGTCCGCCACGGTGAAATCCATCTCCATGGCGGGCCACTGCCACTCGGGGATGGGTTGGTGGGAGACCGTCAGGGTGCGGTTGGCAAGAGTGATCCCCTGTATCTCGCCCTGGGTCCACACCTGGGTGGGGCGCACCGCCGTCATGCGCTGGAAGTCCGAGTCGATGGCCGATTCTGAATCGAGCAGGAACTGGGCCGAGCTGACTATGCTGTCACCCGTTTCCACCCCCTCCTCGATGGCGACCTTGTCACCAAACTGGGCGCCCAGGGTGACGGCCACCGACTTGAAGCTGCCATCCCCCAGCGCCAGTACCAGCCGGTTCTGGTTGCCGGTGCGGATCACGGCCTCGCTCGGTACCACCATTTGGGGTTCACCCTTGCCGGTGCGGATGCTCACCTTGGCGAACATGTTGGGTTTCAGGAACTCGTCCGGGTTGTCAAAGCGCAGCCGTACCTTGAGGGTGCGGGTGGCGGCATCGAGGGTCGGATAGAGGTAATCCACCCGGCCCTGCCAGCTGCGACCGGGGGCGTAATCCAGGGTCATGGTGACAGGATCCCCCACCTTCAGCTGGGCCGCCTGGCGTTCGAACACCTCGGCGCTCACCCACACCTGCTGCAGGGTACTGATGTTGAACAGGGCCGCTGCGGGCTCCACGTACTGGCCCTCGCGCACCTTCAGCTCCGACACATAACCGCTGCTGGGGGCATAGATGCTGATGGTTTCACGCACCTGGCGGCTGCGCTTGAGGGCGGCTATCTGGTCCGCCGGTACCTGCAGGGACTTGAGCTTGCCCTCGGCGGCGCGCAGCAGCAGCGGGTTGGCGGTGCCTTTTGTATTGCTTACGCCGAGCGCCAGCAGGTATTCGTGCTGGGCATTGACCAG
>Ga0172380_10003631_pt1 | contig 20884 bp, 25 predicted proteins | sample Leawe162metaG_FD_119747 | JGI IMG/M metagenome (GOLD analysis project Ga0172380, IMG submission 119747) | Leachate microbial communities from a municipal landfill in Southern Ontario, Canada - Leachate well 162 metaG | ecosystem: Engineered > Solid waste > Landfill > Unclassified | place... | reverse complement strand
CGCTTTGCCCTCTCTCTAGTCACCAGGGGGGGGTCTGTGGGGCAGCGTGAGGACCTGGAGGTCCTGCGTGTAGGGCTCTTGGCGGCGTTCGAGGTGGCGGACCATGCCGTGAAGGCGCAGATCGCCGGTCAGCTCCGTGCGGTCGTGAAGGATCTCGCCGCTCTTGGCGGGTCGATGGAGGTTTCGCCGGCCGATGACCTCGTCGCCCGCCGAGAGGCTCGGATCGCAGCAGCCGGTGGTTCACCATCAGCCTCCCGACGTGGTCAGCCTCGTCGCAGCGGAGGAAGCCATTGAGCTCGCGGACGCGTACGGGATCTGTGACGGCAACCCGCTAGCGGAGTCGCAAAAGATCACCCTCCGATCGGCGCTGGGTGAGCGGGCCGATCGGTCGTGGGGCGCGACCCGGATCGGGGACTTCGGTCCTCGGCAGGGCACCGGGAAGAACGACAAGATCGCGGCGAGGGAACTGGCCGGTCTGATCCTGTTCGGCGAACAGCTCATCATCCACACGGCCCACGAGTTCCCCACCGCAAACGAATCGTTTTTGCGCCTGGTGTCGGTGTTCGAGAACTACGACGACCTCCGCAAGAGGGTTGCTCGCATCCGGTACGCCAACGGCGAACAGGGCATCGAGCTCCTCACTGGGCAGCGGCTCAAGTACCGAGCCCGCACCGGAGGATCGGGGCGCGGTTTCGCCAAGGCAGACCTGGTCGTCTACGACGAAGCCCAGCACCTGAGCCGCGAGCATGTCGCCGCGTCGGGTCCTGCGAAGCTCGCGAACCCCAACTCGCAAACCTGGTACGCCGGTTCCGGCGGCCTCGAGGGCTCGTCGGTGGCGTGGGAGATGCGCCGCCAGGCGGTCCTCGGCACGGGCGGACGGCTGGCGTACACGGAGATGACGGGCGAGACCGTCACGGTCGTCGACGACAAGATCGTCACCGAACCCCCGGACCCTTCCGACAAGGACGCCTGGTACCGGTCGATGCCCGGCTTGGGTAGGTGGGTCACCGAGGAGTCGATGCAGGCCCTCTACGACGAGCTCGGCCCGGAGCTGTTCGCCCGGGAGTGCTTGTGCGTGTGGGACCCGGAGCCTGGTCAGGCTGGCGTGCTGATCCCCCCGGGGGACTGGCTGTTGTGCGCCGAGTCCGGGCACAAGCCGTCGGGTCCGCTCCGCTACGCCATCGATGTCTCGCCCGGTGGTCGAAACACGTCGGTCGCTGTCTCTGACGGGGTCCACATCGAAGTGGTGGAGTACGCCGAGGGCACCGGCTGGGTCGTTCCGAAGGTGCTGTCGAAGCGGCACGAAATCGGCGAGCTCATCCTCGATCCCGCCGGTCCTGCTGGCGAGCTGATCGCTCCGCTCGAGCGAGCCGGGATCACCGTCCAGCAGGTGACTAGCCGCGAAGCCCAGCAGGCGTGCGGCGGCTTCCTGACCGCGGTGGTCTCCCACGAGGCCAAAGTCCCGAACCATCCGCACCAGCAGGTCCTCGACCGGGCCGTTGGCAACGCCGCTCGCCGGGACATCGGGGACGGCGGCTGGCTGTGGTCCCGCCTCCGGTCCTCGGTGGACATCTCGCCGCTCTACGCCGCGACTCTCGCCCGATGGGCGGCCGGCACAACCAAACCCGTTACCGAGCCCGCGTTCTATTCGCTCGATGAACTACTGGACGAGGAGTGAGCAATGGTACGAACCCTCGCCCAGATCGTCAGATCCCTCCGTTCCGCGTGGCTCTTTGAGCTCGCCGGAGCCGGGCTTGTCGTCGGCGGCCTGTACGAGATCCACGGGACGGGCGCCGCCCTGATCGGTGCCGGTGTGTGCGGGCTCGTGAAGTCCGCGGAGCTCGACAAGCGCGGTAGTCAGTGACGGTCCTCGGTGCGCTCGCACGGCGCGAGGTGTCCAACGCCATTCAGGTGACCCCGTGGGGCGACTGGTCGGGGTCCGGGGGGTCGACGTGGGCCGGGAAGTCCGTCGACAACACCGCGGCGCTCCAGCTCCTGACCGTCTACGGCTGCAATCGGTTCATCTGCGACGGAATCTCGACGCTTCCGGTCGATGTTCTCCGTCGCCGATCGGACGGTTCCCCCGAACCGGTGAAGACCCCGGACATCATCAAGAACCCGACGTCGGACCTCGACTTCACGGCCTGGGCGACACAGGTGCTCACCTCGCTGCTGATCGCCGGGAACTTCTACGGGTTGAAGGTCTTTTCGGGCGGAAGGCTCGTCGAGATCATCCCGTTGAACCCCGAATCGGTGAGTGTCCGCCGCGAACGGGGCCGGAAGGTCTTCGACATCAACGGACGCGAGCTGACTGCGTTCGAGATCCTGCACATCCCGGGTGTGATGTGGCCCGGGTCTGACGAGGGGATGTCTCCGCTGGAGGCTGCCCGACAGACGATCGGCAAGGGCCTCGCTGCGGAGGAGTTCGGGGCGAAGTTCTTCGGCCAGGGCGCGGTCATGGCGGGCGTGATTGAAACGCCGCAGGAGATGACCCCGGACGGTGCCCGGAACATGGCGCGGGGCTGGGACAAGACCCACGCCGGCTCGGAGCAGGCGCATCGGACTGGCGTGCTGGTGGGCGGGGCGACCTGGAAGCAGACGTCGATCACGAACGAGCAGGCCCAGTTCCTCGAGACCCAGAAGTTCACGGCCTCGCAGATCGCTTCGCTCATGTTCCAGATCGACCCCGCCGAAATGGGCCTTCCGGTCGACGGCACGTCACTCACCTACGCGAACCTCGAGCAGCGGAACGCCCGCAAGGTCCAGGTGACGTTCCTGCCGTGGATCACGCGCCTCGAGCGTGCACTTGCTGGGGTGCTTCCCCGCCCACAGTACGTGAAGCTCAATGTCAACGGCCTGCTGCGGGGCGACATGAAGACCCGGTTCGAGTCCTACGCGGTTGCCATCCAGAACGAGTTCGCGGTGCCCAACGAGGCCCGCGATTTCGAGGACTGGGCCCCGCTTCCCGGCGGCGACGTTGTCGTCTCCAAGTCCCCCACACCCCCGGAGGGTGAGCAATGACGACCACTGAACGCGGCTCGCTCACCCGCGACGATCTCAAGTCCAAGCTCTCGGCCCAGATGCCGGACGTCATCGCGGACCTTCGCGCCAAGGCGGCCGAGCACGTCGAGGTCACCGCCCCCCGTCGGGAGGCTGGTTACACGATCCAGAACGCTGCCGGAGACGAAGCGGTGGTGCGGATCTACGACGAGATCTGGTCGCTGGGCGTGAACGCCCTCGACCTCTCCGCTGATCTCGATGGGATCACGGCCCCGGTGATCCGGGTGGAGATCAACTCGCCTGGCGGGAACGTGTTCGACGGCATCGCGATCTACAACGCGCTCCGTACCCATCCCGCCAGGATCGTGACCCGGGTCGATGGCATCGCCGCTTCGATCGCTTCCGTCATCGCCCAGGCTGGTGACCACCGGATCATGGTGGATTCGTCGCAGATGATGATCCACAACGCGTGGGGCATGGTCGTGGGGAACAAGACCGACCTCGAAGACATGGCGTCGATCCTCGAACAGCAGGACGCTGTGATCGCCGGGATCTACGCGGCGAACTCCGACAAGGACGCCGAGCACTTCCTCGGTCTGATGAACGCTGAGACCTGGCTGACGGCCGAACGGGCTGTCGCCGAAGGGCTCGCGGACGAGGTGCTGGTCCCGGGCTCCGGCCCGAAGGACAAGACCCTCGCAGAGAAGATCTCAGCGGCCGTGAGCGCGGTCGATGATGCAGTGACCAGTGCGGAGACGGTGAGCGCCGTCCGCGCTGAGGTGGGCAAGACCCTGTCGAACTCGATCGTCGAGAGCCTGAGCGGGCTCCGCGATTCCTTCGACCGGCTCGACGGCCTGCTCCCCCAGGAAGACGCACCGGTAGAGCACCCGGAGATCGTCGCCGCTCGCATGGCAGCCGCCAAGCGGGCCAGCGCGGTCGCCTCGGCGCTCCCGCCGCAGTTCGTCGCCTGACCCCCCCACCCCAACTCTCTGAAAGGCGGTGTCCAAATGGACATCCGTTCGCACGTCCGCGCCCTCAACGAGGAGCGCATCAAGGCCCACAAGGAGCTGAACGACCACTTCGACGCGGTCGTCTCCTCCCATCCCGGCCAGCCGATGAACGAGGAGGAGAAGGCCGTCGAGGCCCGCATCCAGGCTCGCATCGACGAGCTCGAGTCCGAGATCACCCGGTTCGTGGATCGTGAGACCCGCGAGGTCGAGTCGGCCAAGGTCCGCGAGGTCAACGCTTCGGTGTTCGGTCCCGCCCCGGTCGAGCAGACCCAGTCCGAGGTCGCACGCTTCGCGGCGTGGGCCCGCGGTGAGGGTGACGCCCGCTTCGACGTGGACCTCCGTGGCGCCCAGCGCGTCGTGGATGCGATCCGTGCCGGCGCTGACGCCCGGGACATCCGCAACACCATCTCGACCGGCGGCCTCGCCGACTCGGGTTCGCTCCTGGTCCCGACCGACCTCGCGTCGACGATCTACGAGTACATGACGGCTTCGGTCGCCATGATGCGGATGCCCACGACCAAGTGGAACACCTCCGGCGGCAACCCGCTGGACTTCCCGAAGGTCGTGACCCACGGCATCGGTACGCAGGTCGGTGAAGGCACCGCGATCGGCGGGACCGACGCCGTGTTCGGCAAGATCACGCTGAACGCCTACAAGTACGGCCAGCTCGTCTACCTGACCCGGGAGACCCTCCAGGACGACGGGGTCGACATCCTCGGCTTCGTCGCCTCGAACGTCGCCCGCGCCGTCGGCGAGAAGGTCGGCGAGGCCCTCGTGACCGGCGGTGGTTCGGGTGCCCCCAACGGCATCAACACCATCGTGACGAACGCCAACGCTCCGACCGGTGGCACCATCGGCGGCCTCGTCGCCGGCATCACCTACGAGAACCTCGTGGATCTCGTGTACTCGGTGAACGGCAACTACCGGGACCGGCCCTCCACGGGCTTCCTGATGAAGGACAAGACCGCGGGCCAGCTCCGCAAGCTCCGTGACGGCGCTGGCGGCACGGTCGGTGCGGTCCTGTGGGCCCCGTCGCTGACGGCCGGCATCCAGGGCGCCGAGCCGGATCGCCTCCTCGGCTACCCGGTGTGGACCGACCCGAACGTCGCGTCGATCGCGTCGACGAACAAGGTCGCCTACTTCGGCGACTGGTCGACCTACTACGTGCGTGTCGCTCAGGGCTTCTCGCTCGAGCGTTCGGATGACTTCAAGTTCTCCGAGGATCTCGTCTCCTTCCGTGGGCTCGCCCGCGTGGATGGCGACGCGATCGACGCCAACGCGATCAACGCGATCCGGACTCTCTGAGTCCAACTTCTCGCCATCCCCTGGCGAGCCTGCCCCCCGAGCAGGGAGCGCCGGGGCCGACTTCGGTCGGTCCCGGCCCTGCGCGGGCGGCACTTCCTGCTCACCCCCTGCTCGGGAGGAAATCTCACATGACCATCGTTCACGTCCCCGCCACGGTCGATGACGTCGACCTGTCGACGCTCAGCTTGGAAGAGCTGGCAGCCCGCGCCGAAACCGCCCATGAGGCGTGCGAGCGCAGCGTCGGTCTTGCTCGGACCCAGGTCGAAGACGCCCTGGCCCACGCCGTCTCTGTCGGTGAAATCCTGCTGGCGGCTCACGCCAAGATGCCCGCGGGTGAGTGGAAGTCGTGGGTCAAGAACAACCTTCCGTTCTCCATCTCGGTGTCCTACGTCTACAGCCGCCTCGCCACGTTTCGCTCGGAGGTTGAGTCGTGGGCCGCCACGTCCGACTCCCCGTCGATCATCGGGGCGTTTCGACATCTCACCTCCGCTGGGATGGCCCGCCCCAAGGGGGGGCGATTGCCACGGCATGAGATCGATCCGCTCTTTGTGCCGCAGGTTCAGGCGCTCCGCTCCCAGGGGCTCTCCTACAAGGAGATCGGCAAGCAGCTCGGCGCAGCGGACGCGACGGTTCACCGAGCCATCGACCCTGAGTACAGGGCTCGTCGGCAAGCGAACCAGCACGCCTACCGGCGTCGAGCCGAAGCGGCGTCGAAGGCACTCGCAGAGAAGGAGGAGCGAGACAGGCGCACTGCCCTTGCTCGCAATGTTGGCGGAGACCTGTCCAGGGCCTACTCGGAGGTTCGTCGGTTGGCCGCCACCATCGACAAGGCCCTAGCGGCGGCCGATCCGGACCAGCGTCCGGCCGTGCGAGATGCCCTCGCCTATACGCACAAGGCCGAGGACGCACTCGTCGCCGCCATGAAGGCCCAGCGATGAGCAAGTTCCTCATCCACTCCAACGGCCCGAACACGAAGACCGGCTACGGGGTCCAGGTCGCCCAGATCGCCGAGCGGCTGCATGACGCCGGCCACGAGGTGGCGATCTCGGCGACGTTCGGCCAGCAGGGTTCAACGGGTTCGTGGAAGCCCGACGCCCCCCGGAACCCGGAGCTGTGGGAGAAGGGCATCCGCATCTACCCGGTGGGCTGGGCGCTCAACGGCTTGGACATCGTCCATAACCACGCCATGCACTGGTTCGACGGTGACCCGCTCGCCGGTTGGATCATCATCCTCGGCGACGTCTGGTCCCTGGCGGAGAACCCGCTACTCGCGGACTTCAACGTCGCCGCGTGGGCCCCGGTCGATCACTTCCCCTGCCCTCCGGGGGTCGTGAAGTTCTTCGACAACTCGAAGTCGCTGCCCGTCGCGATGTCGCAGTTCGGTGAGCACGCCTTCAAGTTCGCCGGCCTCGACCCGGTGTACGTCCCGCTTGCGGTTGACACTCGGGTCTACAAGCCGACCCCGATCCTCGACCATCCGCAGCACGGCGCCATCCCCGCCCGCGACCTGATCGGCATCCCCGACACGGCGTTCCTCGTCGGCATGGTCGCGATGAACAAGGACCCCGACGACCGCAAGGGCTTCAACGAAGCCTTCGCTGCCTTCGCGGCGTTCCAACGGAAGCACGGCGACGCGTTCCTGTACGTCCACTCGGACAAGAACGGCATGGGCACGTCGTTCAACCTCGAGGAGCTGGCGGCGGCGCACGGGATCAACCCGAACACCCTCAAGTTCCCGGACACGTACTCGTACCAGATGGGCTGGTCGGCGGAGATGATGGCCGCCACCTACTCAGCGTTCGATGTCCTCCTCGCCCCGTCGCACGGTGAAGGGTTCTGCGTTCCGCTGATCGAAGCGCAAGCGTGCGGGACCCCGGTGATCTGCTCGGAGTTCTCCGCCCAGCCCGAGCTGGTCGGGGCTGGGTGGACGGTCGGCGGCCAGCAGGTCTACGACGTCGCCCAGCACGCCTTCTACCTGATCCCGTTCATCGACTCGATCGTCGAAGCCCTCGAAGCCGCGTACGTCGCTGACCTGGACGAGCTCGAAGTGAAGGCGCTCGCGAAGGCCGCGGAGTACGACGCTGACCGGGTGTTCGACGAGCACTGGGCGCCGCTGATCGAACAGATGGTCGCCGAGCCGTCGAAGCCTGACCTCAAGCGCGACGAACCCTTCGAGGTCGCGGTGATCGTCCCGGCGATGCGCCCCGAGAACATGGCGCGGCTGGTCAACTCGTTCGAGGCGACCAACGACGGCTCGGCCTCACTGCTCCTGGTCCACGACGACATGCTCACCATGGAGTTCCCGGGCCGGACGCTCAACACTCGCTCCAAGCACACGACCTACGCCGAGAAGGTCAACCTCGGCTTCGCCAACACCACCGCCCCGTGGGTGTTCCTCTGCGGCGATGACGTCGAGTTCCATCCGGGCTGGTTGCAGGAAGCAGCGAAGCTCGCCGCCGACTTCGATGTGATCGGCACGAACGACTCCCTGCCCGGTCGGGTGCGAAACCCGGACGTCGCCCTGGGGAAGCACGCTGACCACTTCTTCGTGAGACGGGCCTACGTGGACGCCTTCGGCGCTTCGCTGGACGGTCCGGGATCACTGGCCCCCGAGTGCTACGGGCACTGGTTCACCGACAAGGAGATCATCGGTCTGGCGCAGGCCCGCAACACGTTCACCCCGTGCCTGTCCTCCGTGGTCGAACACCACCACCCCGGCTACGACGGCAGGGACGACCTGCGCTTCGCTGACCCCACCTACTCGAAGGCGGTCGAGTCTTCCGAGGACGACCAGCGACTGTGGTTCACCCGTGGCGCTCTCGTCGAACAGCAGCGCACCCATCGGGGCCGGCGGTGAGGTTCGACACCTTCCCGTTCTTCAACGAGATGGAACTCCTCGAGTGCCGGCTGGAGGAGATGTACGACGCGGTCGACTACTTCGTAGCGGTCGAAGCAGACGTCGACCACCAGGGACACCCGAAGCCGTACTACCTGTCCGAGCAGATCGAACGGTTCGATCCGTGGAAGGACAAGCTCCGGGTCGTCCGGGCCACCGATCTCCCTTCGGTGGAGGACTTCCCGAATGCGTGGTGGCGGGAGATCGCCCAACGTGAACACCTGGTGCCCGAGCTGTACCGGCTGGGCGCACAGGCGGACGACATCATCCTCCACGGCGACGTCGACGAGATCGTCCGGTCCGTCGTCGCCCGCAACGTCAACCCGCGAGGGACGGTGACCCTGCTGCAACGGGGGCACTTCTTCGCCGTGGACTGGCTGTACCCGCCCGGCTGGGAAGGGACCGTCGCCGCCCGGGTCCGTGACGTCAAGTCGTTCGGGGACATGCGGAACACCCGCCGCCAGAACCCCGAACGCCAGACCATCCCCGACGCCGGCTGGCACTTCTCGTGGCTCGGTGGGGACGAAGCGGCCCGGGTGAAGGTCAACGCCTTCTGTCACCCCGAGGTCATCCCGAACGTCACCGACGTGTTGGACAAGGGGAACCTGTTCCTCACCGAAGGGTTCCACACGGACGGCACGAAGCTCGAACCGGTCGACGTCGACTCCACCTGGCCGAAGTACATCCACGAGCGCCGCTGCCCGCAGTCGTGGTTCCGTCCCCGAGAGGACCAGGCATGACCCTCGCCGACGACTACAGGCGGGTCTGCGCAACCCCCTCGGACATCCAGAACCACCTCCCCCGGTTCGTCGACATGGTGCAAGACCTCAACGCCACCCACGTCATCGAACTCGGGACCCGCACCGGAGTGTCGACCATCGCCTGGCTGTACGCCCTCGAAGGCCGCGGACACCTCACGTCCGTCGACCTCGACCCGAAGCCCGACATCGGCGACTACCCCCACTGGACCTTCATCCAGGGGGATGACCTCTCCATGAAGGTGCTGGAACGGTTGAAGCCCGCCGACATCGTGTTCCTCGACACGTCCCACTTGTACGACCACACGATCGTCGAGCTCAACACCTACCTCGATCTCGTGAAGCCCGGCGGGAAGATCGTCTGCCACGACACGCAGCTCCGCCGGCCCGAAGGCTCGCCGTCCCGGCCGCTGTTCCCGGTGAAGACAGCGATCCGAGAGTTCGTGGAGAAGCACGGCTTCGAATGGTTCGAGTACCTCGATAGCTGGGGCTTGGGTGTCATCGAAATCCCGAAGGAGGCAGCGTGACGACTTCGTACTGCACAGTCGAATCCCTCGCCGCCGAGGTCGGGATCTCCGACGGAGACGACGACGCTCAGTTGACCCTCGCCATCACGTCGGCATCTCGCCAGATCGACGACCACTGCGGCCGCCGCTTCTATCAGGACGATGCGGTCGTAGTGCGGTCGTTCTACGCCGAGTCCGCGAGGTGCGTGGACCTACTCGACCAGCCCGACGACGGGCCATCGACCGAGATCAGCACGACCACCGGGCTGATCGTGAAGATCGATGAAGACGGCGACGGCACGTTTGGAACCACTCTCACCATCTCGACCGACTTCATCCTGCTGCCTCTCAACGCTGCGGCCGACGGCCACGCGTTCTCCCAGATCTACCTCGCCGACAACTACTCCTTCCCTCGCCCGTCAAACGGCCGGCCCGGGGTGCAGGTCACGGCGAAGTTCGGGTGGCCGTCGATCCCCGACAACCTCGAGAAGGCATGCGTCATCCAGGCGGCGCAGCTCTACCACGCCAAGAAGGCGATGTTCGGCGCCGTGCAGTTGGGCGACTCGGCAGCGATGCGTGCTCGGCCGATGGACCCCGTAGCGGCGGGTCTGCTGGGTCGGCTGCGAAAGCCGGCGATCGGGTGACCGCGACGCTTGACGACATCCGTGAGGCGATCGCCGCCGATCTGAACGAGATCTCGGACCTCAGGGCCGACGCCTACTTGACGCCGACGATCAACCCGCCGCACGCCATGATCGACATCGCTGGCCCAACGCAGGTCACGTTCTCTGCGGCAGGCGCGGTTGAGTACACGTTCACGGTGGCGATCTTCGACACCTTCGCCGCGGAACGCAGCTCTCAGAAGCGATTCGATCAGCTCCGCGATCCCTTCCACGCCCGGTCCGTGAAGCGAAAGATCGAGGACTCCGCCCGCCTCGCCGCCCTTGACGGCATCGACTACGGCGAGGTCGGACCCGGTTCGGACACCGAGCCCATCCCCTTCGATGGAGTGACGTTCCTCCGCGTGACCTGGCCCCTTCAAGTCGTCATCCACCAGGAGAGCTAATGGCCGCAAAGCCCGGTTACAAGGCCCGTGTTCTCAACGGCGACTTCTCTCTGTCGGCGAAGGTCCACGACGCCAACAACGCGTTCACCGTGGAGATGCTCGACGTCACCACGTTCGCCGACGATGGGGTGAAGCGGTTCATCCCCGGTCTCAACACTTCGACGTTCTCGCTCGACGGCTACGTCGACGCTGACACCTACACCGACAGCGCGGCGTGGACCGACAAGCAGCCGGTCACCTACGGCCCCCAGGGGCTCGCTCTGGGCTCTCCGGTGACGATGGTGGACGGTTACCGCTCATCGTTCGAGATCGGCACACCGGTAGCGGGGGTCGCAGGGTTCACGCTCGCCGGTCAGACCGACGGGACCACCGACTACGGCGTGTCCCTCCACGACCTGACCGCCGAAACGATCGACGGATCAGGGACCGGCCACGACCAGACCGTCGCCTCCACCACCGCTGGCGGGGTTGCCCACCTCCACGTCACAGCGTTCTCCGGGTTCACCGGGGTCGTGTTCACCATCGAGGACTCTGCGAACAACTCGACGTGGGCCACGATCGGCACGTTCACCACCGCCACCGCCGTCACGTCGCAGCGCCTCGCGATCGCAGGCACCGTCCGCCGGTACGTCCGTGTCACCTGGGACGTCACCGGCACGGGCTCTGTGACCTTCAACGCGACGTTCTCCCGCAACTAACCCTCCAACCAACCACCCACCGAAGCCCCCTCCGCTCAAGGGGGCTTCGTCGCGCAAGGAGCAACGATGGCTTTCCAGCCTGGCTACAAGTCCTACATCCTCCTCGACGGTGCCAACGGTGTCGGCACGAACGTCTCTCCGTACGGCGACGACTTCTCGTTCCCGATCTCCGTGGAGATGCTCGACACCACCACGTTCGGGTCCGCCGTGAAGCGGTTCATCCCCGGTCTGACCGGTGGCGACTCGGTGTCCCTGTCGGGTCCCCTCGACACTGCCCTGTACACGCAGGTCACGGGGATGCTCGCCGCGCAGGCTGCGGGTACGGCCGGGTTCACCCTCGTGTTCGGTGCCCTCGGCTCCGTCGCTTCCGCCCCGAAGCAGACCGTCGAGGTTCTCGTCGCCAGCTTCGAGATCTCCACTGGTGTCGCCGGCCGCGGCGAGTTCTCCGCCAGCCTCCAGGTCGACGGGGCCGTGACGAACGCAACGTGGTAGCTCCCCGGGTCCAGGTCCAGGGCTTGCGCGAGTTGCGCTCATCCCTGCGCCAGATCAAGGACCCGGCGAAGCGCAAAGAGGTTCGGCTCGCCTTCAAGAAGGCCGCCGACGTGGTGGCCGCCGAGGCAAAGGGCCGCGTGCCTCGCCGATCCGGCAAGGCGGCCAACTCGGTCCGCTCCGGCTCGAGCTGGCAGGGCGGGTCAGTCCAGGCGTTCGTTCTGGGCGGCCGCAAGAACGTCCCCTACTACGGCTGGCTCGACTTCGGGTCGCGCAACCCCAGACGAGGCAATCCACGGTCGGTTGGGCCGTGGGCCGGAACAGGACCGGGGCCGAGCGGTGGCCGGTTCATCTACGCAGCCATCGAGGACAAGGCGTCCGAGGTGGAGAGCGTGCTGCGCGACGGCGTCACCGCCGCCTTTCGCGCTCCAGATGTCGATCTGTAACCCCTGCTCAGGAGGCAACCCATGGCAAAGATCCCCCCGATGACCGTCACGTTCGACGACGGGACGGAGGTCCGAGTCGAACCGAAGCAGCGCGACATGCTCGGCGCTGAGGCTGCCGGTCACGACTTCACCGAAGGTAAGGCGATCGGTGCGATGTGGGCCGTGGCCTTCTCTGCGCTACAGCGCATGGAACGGGCGGGGAATCTCCCCGAAGGCGTGACCCTCCCGGCGACCCTCCAAGGGTTCATGGACGGTGCCGACGTCGAGGGCGACGAGGACGAGGACCCCGAGGGAAACGGCTAGGGCCAGGGAGCCAGCACTGGCTCGTCGCGTCCCTGGCCCTCAAGTACGGGTTCGACCCTGAGGCGATCCTCGACTGGTCACCCCTGATGTTCACGACCGTCCTGATGGTCGACGAGCACATCGAGAAGGAATCGAAGCGCAAGTCGAAGGGGTGACCTGTTGGCGAAAGACATCAAGGTCGCCATCCTCGGCGACGCCCGAGACTTCACCCAGGCGGTCAACAAGGTTGAGCGCGGCCTCTCCGGGATGTCGGGGCGGTTCAATAGCCTCGGCAGCAGCGCCGCGCGGATGGGTCGCAACATCTCCATCGGGCTAGGCGCGGTGGCGGTCGGTGCAGTGGCGGTCGGGAAGTCCCTCATCGACGCGGCGACCGAGTCGCAGAAGGTCACTGCTCAGACCGAAGCCGTTCTCAAGTCGATGGGCACCGCCGCTGGTGTCACGTCGAAGCAGGTCGCTGACCTCTCCACGAAGCTGTCGATGCAGTCCGGGGTCGATGACGAGCTGATCCAATCGGGGTCGAACCTGCTGTTGACGTTCGGGCAGATCCGCAACGGCGTCGGCAAGGCGAACCAGATCTTCGACCGGGCCACCGCCGCCGCCCTCGACATGAGTGTCGCTCTCGGGACCGACATGACGTCGGCGTCGATGATGGTCGGCAAGGCCCTCAACGATCCCGTCCGTGGTTTGACTGCGTTGCGGCGTTCGGGCATCCAGTTCACGAAGCAGCAGGAAGACCAGATCAAGGCGATGGTCGCCGTCGGTGACGCGGCCGGCGCCCAGAAGATCATGCTGTCGGAGCTCGAGCGCCAGTTCGGTGGTTCGGCTGCGGCGCAGGCGACGGCGGGCGAGAAGCTGGCGGTGATCTGGGGGAACCTCCAGGAGCAGCTCGGCGAGAAGCTGTTGCCGGTGTTCTCGTCGGTGGCGACGTGGCTGGGGCGCGTTCTGCCGCGGGCGATCGACGCGTTCTCGTCGTTCCTCCGTCCGATCATCGACACGATCCAAGAGTTCGGCAACGCGCTGCGGACGGGGATGTCGGAGGACGAGGGAACCCGGATTGAAGAGTTCGCGTTCAAGATCCGTGACGCCTTCTTCGCGGTCCGTGACTTCTTCCGGGACCATCTGATCCCGACGATCCAGGGGCTCGTGGACAACGCACTCCAGGGGATCTCGGACTGGTGGGACCGCAACGGCGAAACCGTCATCGGGTTCTTCTCGACGCTGGGCGAGGTAGCGGTGCGGATCTTCGAGGAGATCTCCGACGTGATCACCGACTACGTCCTTCCGAACCTGATCAAGCTCGCGACGTGGCTAGCGGACCACAAGGAAGCGATGGTCGGCGTCCTCGCCGTGATCGCTGCCGGGTTCGTGTCGTGGGCTATCTCCGCGGGGATGGCTGCTGCGGCCACGCTCGCGGCGACGTGGCCGATCGTGGCGATCATCGTTGTCATCGGCGCCATCGCCGTCGCCCTCAAGTGGGCGTATGACAACTGGGGCTGGTTCCGCGACGGAGTGAACCAGGCCGCTGTCGCAGCGATCATGTTCACCCAGTTCGCGGGCGGCGCCGTGGGCGTCATCAAGTCGATTGCCGGGTTCGCTCTCGACGCCGCAGCGGCAGTGGGCCGGCTGGTTGATGCGTTGGCTCGCCTGCCAAACATGAGCCTCACCGGCACGCGCGGTTTGGATGAGGCGGTCGCGAAGGCCCGGGCCCAGTCGTCGCCGCAGGTCCGCAAGGCACAGGGCGGCCGGGTTCCCGGTTCACTCCACCAGCCTGTCCCGATCATCGCCCACGGCGGAGAGATGGTCCTCACCGCAGGCCAGGCGAAGCGCGGCGGTAGCGGAGGTGGCGACACGATCGTCATCCAGGTCGGGGACCGCGAGATCGCAAGGCTCTACGCCGACGGCAAGGTCTCCGCTGAGCGCCGCGGGATCGCGGCGTGACCGCTCCGGTCATCAAGGTCGAGCTCGCCTTTGGTTCAACCTGGCAGACCGAACCGGCATCGAGGACGTGGACTGACGTCACGCAGTACGTGCTCCAGAAGCGCGACCGCATCCAGGCCACTCGCGGGGCGTCATCGGCCCGAGGTCGAGTCGACGCTGGTCGCTGTGATCTGGCGTTCAAGAACGCTGACCGCCTGTTCGATCCGACCTACACGGCCGGGACCTACTACGGGGATCTCCTTCCGGGTGTCCCGATCCGAATCACCGCAACCCCAGCAGGGGGCGCGTCGAAAGCCGTGTGGTTGGGGACCGTGGCGAAGTGGCCGCAGCGGTACGACCTTGGCAACACGTTCTCATGGGTACCAGTAGAGGCATACGACGGGTTCGACAAGCTCTCACGAGCGAAGATCCCCCGGTCCGTTCTCGAGGCCGAGATCTTGGCGGACTCCCCGGTTGCGTACTGGCCCCTCGACGAGACGTCCGGCAGTTCCATGGTCGACCGGTCGGGCAACAGGCTCGACGGCGAATACGTGGCCGGAACCACGTCGTTGTCGTCCTCGGCCGGAGGGACGACTTCGACGGTGGGGCTGTCCCTTCCGGTGGCCGATGAGTGGTACGGGTTGACGACCGACCAGGCCGCGTACGTCGGCGCTCTGCCGATCGTGGTCGAAGCGGTCATCGCCAAGCAGGGCGATGTGACCCCGACGGGGCTCGTTCTCCGAATGGGGCAAGGCAACCCCGGTGACGACACGTTCTTTGGCATCAGCGGGACGAACCTTGTCGGGGGGGCGAAGTTCGCCGGGTCGACTGGCAAGCTGGCGTCAGGGCTGACGTTCGACGACGGCGAGTTGCACCACATTTGCTACCGCCGTACCGCCTCGGAACACGGGCTGTTCTTCGACGGCGTTCTCGTGACGTCGTCTGACCCGTCGTTTACGTTCTTCGCCCAGATCGCCGGGACGTGGGTCGGTAGCCGGCCACCCTTCGGCGGCTACGAAGGGTTCTTCGCCCATGTGGCACTGTTCGACACAGACATCGGGACTACGCGCATAGCCGACCACTCGGCGGCCGCCTTGGCCCCACTCGACAACCAAACGGCCGACCAGCGCATCGGATGGGTTCTCGACGAACTCGGCTGGCCCACGAACCTCCGAGATCTTGAGGTCGGTTACACGTCCCTCGGCCCGGCGACGTTCAAGCCCGGTGACGCCGCCCTCGCCTACCTCCGTCTGGTCACGGCGTCAGAGGACGGTCTGCTGTTCCTGACGGCAGACGGGACGCTCCGGTTCCTCGACCGGTACTGGCGCTACCTCGACACCCTCGCGACGGTGTCGCAGTTCACGTTCACCGACGCGGCTGCTTCGTCGACCGGGTACGCAGAGTTCGACCTCGACCTCGACGACGAGCTCCTGGTGAACGTCGCCCGGTTCACGCGACGCGACGGGGTCGAACAGGTCGCTACGGATGCGACCTCAGTGGGGATCTACGGCGAAGCCGAGAAGCAGCAGGCCAACCTCCTCCAGCGAACCGATGCCGAGGTTCGGGCTCTCGCAGAGTGGACAGTCGCCACCAGGGGAACTCCGCTTCCGAGGGTCCCGAAGATCCGCGTCCCGCTCCACCGCTACTCCGCCGCCGACCAGGCCACCGTGCTCGGACTGGACCTCGGTCACCGCGTGACGTGTGTACGCACCCCCCAAGGGGTCGGATCGGCGATCTCGCTGGCCTTCCAGATCGACGGAATCCGTAACGACGTCGGCGGCGGCGAGTGGTGGTGGGAGGCGTACGTCTCACCGGTCCCGGAAGACACGGCGTCGTTGTTCATCCTCGACACGTCGGAACTCGACGGCCCCGACATCCTCGCCTACTAGCCGAGCGTCCGCAGTTCGTCGAGCCACCGGCTCACGCCGAATCGCCACGTCGCCCACACGCCCAAGACGACCCCGACCGTCCACGTCGACGGGGCCCGGAGGAACGCCCAGGTGCTCGCAGCGCCACACGCGACGAACGCTGCCGTCGTTGCCACCCGGATCGCCCAGTAGGGCCACATGCCCATCACCGTACCCACAGAGGGAGCCCTCGTGCCGACAGTCGACCAGTGGGACCTCAACGTCCAAGCAGTGCAGGACGCCAAGAAGGCTCTCGCTGAAACGAAGGCCGAGTTCGGCCGCCTCCTCCGCGAGCGGGCGCTGGTCGCCAGGGTGATCCAAGCCAAGGGCGTGCGACGCGTCCAGCCCGGAGAGTTCCCCGAGTTCGATGCCCTCACCGACAGGGCCGTCCTGACGCAAGCGATCGCGTGGGCGTGTGTCGAAGACCTCACCGCGGCTCGTGAGCGGTTCAAGAACGCAGAGGGGTGCTGATCCGTGTCTTACGTGGACCCTGCGACGATTTTGACCACCGATCCGGGTGACGTCCTCACCGCAGCGTGGTGCGACACCGTCCGTGACGACCTCGAGGCACTGATCGACCCCCCCGCGTGTTCCGTCTACCACAACACCACCCAGACGAAGACCACGGGCACGTCGCTGTCGGCCCTCTCCGCGAACTCGGAGAACTACGACAACGACTCGATGCATTCGACCGTGACGAACAACTCACGGATCACGATCCAAACCGCTGGCCGCTACGAGGTCGGGGTGGTGTTGTCATGGGCAGCGAGCGCAACGGGTAACCGGGCCCTCGCGTTCACCGTCAACGGCACGACCGATTACGTGGTCGACATTCGGACCGGTACGGCGTCGAACTCGACGGCGATCTCGGGGTCACGGACGTTGGTCCTGGCGGCCGGCGACTACGTCGAGCCGTCCGTGTGGCAGTCCTCCGGTGGCGACCTCAACGCGACCCTGTCTGAGATGTACGCCATCTTCCGTACTCGCTAGCCGCAGATGTCGAGCGGGTGGCAGTTCCGCTGCTCATCGTTGACCGTCCTCACGCGGCGGATGCTACAGGAGGTTCGATGGCACGGTACGGCTTCGTAGTCCACCACAACGGCCCGCCGGCCCAGTGCATCGGCAAGCCCCACTCCCGCTGCGTCTCCTACTGGGCCAGCGTCCGAGACTGGCATGTCAACCACAACGGATGGTCGGACATCGCCTACAGCTTCGGAGTCTGCCCGCACGGCATCAGGTTCGAGGGACGCGGGTGGGACCGCCCGCAGTTCGCCAACGGTGCCGACGTCGTCGGATCGAACGACGGCTCCGACAGCAACTGGTACACGGTCCTCGCGTTCCTCGGCTGGTCCGAAGTCAACGGGAAGCCAGTCGATGAGGAACCCACCCCCGAGATGATCGAAGGGGTGCGTGCCGTCATCGAGGAGGGCCGGTCGACCGGCCGCTGCGACGACCGGGTCTTGCCGCACAACGCGTTCAAGGTCAAGCGGTGCCCCGGCGCCGCGTTCACGGCCCTCTCCGCCGCTTGGGACCGGTCCCCCCTCCGCCCCATCCCTGTCCCTCCACCCCTACCAGAGGACGACGACATGCAGCCTTACTTCATCGAGATCGTGGACGACGGCGACGCGTCCAAGCAGGACGGCTTTGTCCTCCCTGACGGCCGGGTGTTCGACAAGCTCACCGACGAGGAGGTTGGGGCGTTCCGTGCCGTGTACGTCGCGAAGATCGCGAACCAGCGCCAGGTCGACGTCGTTCAGCACCGAGTGAACGCGGCATGAGTGGACTTGCCCGGGTAGCGAAGGCCGTCAACGACGAGTCCGCGAGGCGACAGGCGGCATGAACGACGCGCTCGCCCTGATCCTGGTCGCTCTGATCGGCCAGACAGGAATCATCGCCCCGTTGCTGTGGTCGACCCGACGGCACGCGAAGGAAGCGAACGAAGCGGTCAACTGCAAGCCGAAGAGCGCCCCCCGGATCTCTGAGGTTGTCGACACGACCGCAGCGGACGTCGCGAAGATCGCAGCGAACTTGACGGAGATCCGTTCGGAGCTGGTCGACATCCGGGCGGAACAAGACGCGATCCGCGGGGAAGTACGTGAGGTCCGTTCGGAGCAGGCGTTCGTGGCGGTGACGCTCGGCGAACGCCAGCGGGCAACGGACGAATGACGTGCGGCGCCTCGAACCGGGTGAGTGGGTTGCGGTCTCCGCGGTTGGCTACGTGCTGGCCGCTGACGTGTGGCTGATCCGACGTGGCCACAAGCCCGTGTCCGAGGTCGTGCGAGGGAACGCCCACTCCCGGCGGATCGTCCGTGCCCTCTCGGCACATCTCTGTGACACCGTCCCGGGCGACCTGTTGACGTTCGCCGGAGCGCGACTGGCGAAGAAGGCGGTCGACTCCATTGCCTCCCCCTAAGCGCGTCGTTCTCGGCCCCCACGAGTACCCGGTCCAGTGGGTCGACAAGTTCCCGAAGGACCGCGGGAAGATCGGCGACGCGAACCGGATCACGAACGTCATCCGTGTCCGCACCGACCAGTGCGGATCGAACCTTCGGTCCACGCTGTTGCACGAGATCCTCCACCAGTCGTTCTGGCAGACCCCGATGCGTCACACCGCGGGATGGTCAGACGAGGTGGAGGAAGCGATCGTGACCGCGCTCGAGTCGCTTCGTTTGTAAGTCGTGCGAGGTCCTCGTCAACGAGCGGTTCGCCCCCTGCTGCTTCTGCTGCGGCAAGCCAATGACCTCTGCGGTCGGTTACGTCGAACCGCAGTCGATCGCCTACCGGAACCTGATGCTCGCCCACCTGGAGGAAACCTCATGAACACCGAACCGACTGTCATCGTCGGGGCCGTCCGCCTCGTGCTTGTCGCCGCGATCGCTTTCGGTCTGCACCTGACTGACGTGCAGCTCGTTGCGTCGGTCGCTGCGCTCGAAGCGGTCCTGGGTCTGTTCCTCCGGTCGAAGGTCACGCCCGCCTGATGGTCTCACTCGATGGTCGTCCGGGGAGACTCGACGCGACGTTCCGACCTGACGATTCGTTCACGGTCAACCTGACAGGACCGGCAGGGTGGCTGTCTTCCCGCGCCTTCACCGCGACCCTGGGTGGGGTGGCGTTGTCGGTGTCGGAGAACGGCGACGTCCTCACCGTTGTCGCGTCGGCGGCGATCACCCTCGCGGCGACGTCTCCGGCGCAGTTCGTGTTGACGTTGACGGGCGGGAACGACGCGCTCGTCGGGACGTGGTCGGCTCGGACTGACGGATCAGCACAGACGTCTACGACCGCTGCGGTGATCATCGACTCTCTCGATGTCGCAGTGACGTTGACAGACGCAACAACTGCTGCGGATCTCGCCGCGCACATCGCAGACACCGCCGACGCTCATGACGCGTCGGCCATCTCGATCCTCGACACCGCGGGTGACTTCACCGCCACGGACGTTGAGGGTGCGCTAGCCGAGTTGCAGTCGGACGCGGAGACCGACGCGGCTGCGCTGGCGACGTTCATCGACACGACTGCTCCTGGCACGTATGCCCGGCCGATCCCGGTCGGGCCCGGCGACTATCTGGCTCCAGTAGGTGCCACCCGATCCAGCACCGCGGTGAACGCAGGGAAGATCTACTACTTCCCCCAGTTCATCCCGGCTGGGAACTGGGACAAGATCGGCGTCAACGTCACGTCGGGCGTGGCGGGGTCGATCAACCTGGGGATCTACGCCGACGACAACGGTGCCCCCGGTGCGAAGGAAACGGACCTCACGGGGGCGCTGCTGTCCTCGGCGTCCATCGCTGGGGTGGAGGGCGCTATCGACTACGACAGCCTCGGAGCGTGGAAGTGGCTGGCGTTCCGCTGCGACGTGGGGGCGTCGCTGAGCTTCATCACCTCCGGTGGCTCCCCGGTCGGGCGCCTCGCCCTTACGGACGGGCTCGGCTACGTGTACCGAGAGACCGTCAGCGCGGGCACGGCACTGCCGTCCACGGCCACGCCGACTGAGATCACGACGGCCTTCCCAGACATCGTGCTTCGCCGTTCCCCTTCCTAGGGGCGTCCGCTGTCAGCGAGGCGCCCCTACCAACCACCCTCTACAACATCAAGGCCCAGAACGGCATCCCGTGCACGCGCGACGCCGTGACGACCGTCGATGGTGTGCAGTACGCGGCATGGGTTGGGCCGGCCGCCGCCCCATACGTCGGGAAGCGGACCCCCCCTTCGACCTCTTGGGAGTCCTTCGACCTGTCCACGATCGCCGGCAACCCGCTGGCGACACCGACCGAGGACGATCTGCACAACAGCTACTCGATCGGTGTCGATCCCAACGGGCGCATCCACGTCGCGGGGAACATGCACGACGACACCCTCCGCTACGTCGTGTCGACCGATCCGGGCGACATCACGGCGTGGGAGGTCGGTGCGATGGTGGGGACCGAGGAGGACTCGGCGACCTACCCGCAGTTCCTGACCCGGCCCAACGGTGACTTCTGGTTCTCGTACCGCAACGGGAGCAGCGGCAACGGGGCCCACTACCTCAACGCGTTCAACCCCACCACAAGGACGTGGAGCCGCCTCAGCAACCCGCTGTCGGGCCT
>Ga0172380_10003630_pt1 | contig 20885 bp, 14 predicted proteins | sample Leawe162metaG_FD_119747 | JGI IMG/M metagenome (GOLD analysis project Ga0172380, IMG submission 119747) | Leachate microbial communities from a municipal landfill in Southern Ontario, Canada - Leachate well 162 metaG | ecosystem: Engineered > Solid waste > Landfill > Unclassified | place... | reverse complement strand
TATCCCAGGCGTAGCCGTAACTGCAGATACTGTTTTCACTATCATCGCAATGGATGAAAGGAAACTCTTCATTGCTGGAAACCGAGCCTTGCGCGGTATCCGGAACGACGCTGATAGTGGAAATGATCGGAGAAAACACCGCATCCACCTCCTTGCTTGCGTCCATCACCACTGTCCACGGGTTGTCGGCATAGCACAGCGTGCCGTCGTCCCAATGGTCGAATGTCCAGCCGTAATTGGGATTGGCGGTCAAATCCACCAAATCACCCGAATCGAATTCATACTCGCAATAGTCGCTGAACTCCACCCCACACTCGATCCCATAATCCCCAGTGACGCTGCCGCCTTCGGGAGGATTGAGGGTGATGGAGAGTTGGGGCGGCGGCCGGTATCCGCAATATTCATGCGTGGCCGTATTGTAGAGCTGTACGTCCGGAGTGGCTGATGATACATAGGAACAAATCTGTTCCCAAGTTGAGCCGGTAGGGTAGTAACCATAAGCACTGACAGGGACAGCTGCGCTGGTAGATAGAGAAGTCAAATTCATGCTTAAGCCTAAATAAGGTGAAATAAACATGTTTCCACCGAGGCTGAAGTAAATGGCACGCAATGATGGTTCATAGCGCCATGATGTCCCAGGTCTAAATATCACAGTGGAGCTGTTCCAAAGATAATGCCAGATAACACCCGATGGTGATTTTATCGTTATTGATTTGTCATAGACGCCAAGACCGCAATATGAGGCTGGCACCGGTAAAAAAGTGAGAGGCAGTGTCATATTGCAGGCAAGGACATTCCCGACGCTTAGCCAAAAAAACATAGGAAAAAGCAAAACTAAGATTTTCTTCATTTTCCAGACTCCTTTTTCTCATTGATTTTTGAAAAACTTTTCTTCTAGCCGTTCGAGCTTCCATTTCGTTTCTTGTTTTCCAATGCCTCCTTTCCAATTTGAATTTTTATCAAAGAACAACAAGCCTTTTCCAGTATGCGGGGGGGGGCGGAGGTTGTGTCAAATTTATCTAGCCAAAATCGGCCGACTATCCAATCCAAGCATCCCTTGCTGGATGTTTTATGCTACAATACGGATGTGATAAGCTATCCGACCGATATGGATAAATTAAAAAAAGAAATATTGATCGCCACGGAAAACCGGGGCAAAGCGCGGGAGATAGAAGTGATTTTCAGGGACACCGATTTCGTGTTGCGTTTTCTCTATGAATTCAAGGAGGCGATAGGCGGCTTGCAGATAGTGGAAAACGCCAAAGATTTCGAGGGCAATGCGCTTATCAAGGCGATCATCGTAGGAGAGAAGCTGGGTATGCTGACCTTAGCGGATGACAGTGGGCTTTGCGTGGCGGCTCTGGATGGCCGGCCGGGCGTCTATTCCGCGCGCTATTCGGCGGAAAAAACCGACGAGGCCAATAATCGGAAAGTTTTGGCGGAAATGGAAAATGTTCCGGAAGAAAAACGGGATTGTTTTTATAATTGCACGGTGGCGATTTATGATCCGGTTACGAAATTCGTGGAAACGGTTTCCGGGCAATGGCATGGCCGGGTCGCGAGGGAACCGCGCGGCATAAAAAGTTTCGGCTACGCTCCGATTTTTTTGTTGCGCGAATCCGACTACCGGAAAACCAACGCTGAATTCGAACCGAGCGAATTGATCGATATGAACCATCGCGGCAAGGCTTTCCGCGAAGCCATCGAAGTCCTGAAAGGATATGCGGAAAAAAACCAGTAGCGTTTTTTATATGGCATAAAAGATGTTATAATTGGAATGAACCTAAAAAACATATGCAACTCAAAAATTACAACGTCTATTTCTTCTTCGTCGTCTTGATCGGCGTGTCGGTGCTGGCCTATTATATCCTAAAGCCTTTCATCGTCCCGCTTTTAATCGCGGCGATCCTGGCCCATCTTTTCACTTCCTTGTACCAGGCGCTTTTGAAAGTTACGAAAAGCAAGGGTTTCAGCTCCGTAATGACCTGCTCCTTGGTAGCCTTGATAATCTTGATTCCGCTGATTTTCGTATCATCGCTGGTTGTGCAGGAGGTGCAGAATATGATCGCGCATTTTTCCCAAGGTAACGGATCGGTCCAAACCGTCATCGACGATATTAAAAACAATCTTGCAACTATCCCGTTGGTCAAACAGTTCGATCTGGGGAGGTTCATCAATGAAGGGACGATTTTGGATGCGGTCAAAGGGTTCTCCCAAAATACGCTGCTGATCCTGCAAAGCACCTATAAAGGCGTGGCCCATTTGCTCTTCGTTATTTTCATAATGTTTTTCTCGTTGTTTTATTTGTTAATCGACGGAGAGAAACTCGTCAGGAAAATTATGCGCCTCAGTCCGATAAAGGATAGCTATGAAAATACGCTGATTGATAAGTTTAATTCGATAACCCGGGCCACCATCAAGGGAACGACGCTGGTCGCGATTATCCAGGGGTTCATCGGCAGTCTTTTGTTTATCGCCACCGGGGTTTCTTCACCGATTCTTTTGGGATTGATAATGACCGTTTCTTCGGTCATCCCGGCGATCGGCGCTGGCTTGGTCTGGTTGCCGGTCGGCATCGTGATGATTTTATTGGGCCATCTGTCGGCTGGAATAATAATCTTGGTAGTCGGAGGATTATTCATTAGCACGATTGATAATTTCATCAAGCCAAGGCTGGTAGGCAAGGACACCCAGATGCACCCGTTACTGATCCTTTTCGCCACTCTTGGCGGAATAGAGATGTTCGGCATATCCGGATTTATCGTCGGGCCGATCATAATGTCCCTTTTCGTAGCTTTGTGGGATATATATTATTTGGAATTTAAAAGCCAATTGGAAGGCTTCAACAAATGATATCCGTACTTGAATATTACCAGGGCATTCCGCTCCATATCGATCCGATCGCGTTTACGGTCGGGTTTTTTTCGGTCAGGTGGTACGCGGTGATGTACCTGGTCGCATTGGCGGCCGTTTATTTTCTTCTGAACTACAGGGCTAGCTATGATGTGGCGGGCGGTAAATTTCGAATTTCGAATTTCGAATTTCGAAATGAAACACAAATTTCCAAATTTCCAAATTTAATAGCGGATTTTTTATTATTTTCGATGGCGGGTGCGATAATCGGCGGTAGGTTGGGCTATGTGCTGTTTTATAATTTCGCGTATTACGCGCAAAATCCTTTGGCGATAATTTCCCCGTATGATTTTGCGGTTGGAAAATTTATCGGAATCTATGGCATGAGTTACCATGGCGGAGCGATTGGCGTCGTGCTGGCCGCGCTGATTTTTGCCAAAAGGAAAAAAATAGATTTCTGGCGATGGGCGGATTTTGTCGTGCCGGCTATTCCGGCCGGTTATTTTTTCGGCCGGATCGGGAACTTTCTGAATCTTGAATTATATGGGCGGGTGACGGATAGCTGGCTGGGTATGCATTTCCCGCTGTCGGCCGGAGCCGGGCCGTTCTTGCGCTATCCGTCGCAATTGTTCGAAGCGTTCACGGAAGGATTGTTGCTCTTCGCCATCCTGTGGCCGCTTAGGAATAAAAAATATTTTCCCGGTTCAAACCTGGTCCTATATCTGGTAGGTTATGGGATAATCCGCTGGACGGTCGAATTTTTCCGCGAGCCGGACAGACAAATCGGCTTCATTTTAAATTACTTCACCCTGGGGCAAATTTTCAGTTTGATTATGGTTTCAGCCGGAGTTGCGATTTATTTCTATAAAAGGAAAAAACTGGTATAATTAAATTATAAATATCCCATTTCTTGTAAAATATCAGGAATGATAAAAAATAAATTCAAAGACTTTTTTAAATACAGTCACATCCCGGATTTTGTGAAGTTCGTTATGATACTGGCAGTTGTGTGTGTGCAATATTCGCCGTTTTCCCAAGCCGCAGGTCCCGCTTTTACCCAATCGGATTGGAGTGGGGGAGTAACTGCCAACACGGCCACCCACACCGATGACCAAACCGGCTGGACCGAATTCAGCGCCAAAGGCACCGACGTATCCGCTACCGCTACCGAAACCACTCTGAATCAGCAAGCTATCAGTAAGATATTTTCCACCGATACTGATTTCAGTGCCGATATCAATTTCAATGAAAATGTATTTGGTTCAGATGATGCTGCGGTTATAGAGCTTGAGAGCGAAGCAAAGCAGGTTTCTGCTGGTATAGAGCATACCTGCGCCCTTAAAACTGACGGCACTGTCTATTGTTGGGGAAATAACAATGCTGGACAGTTGGGCGACAACACGACCATAAGTAGAGATATCCCTGTTCAGGTTTTGGGTGTTGGAGCAATCGGCGTACTCACTGATGTTAGTCAAATTTCTTCAGGTCGTTATCATAATTGCGCCCTTAAAACTGACAGTACTGTCTATTGTTGGGGGGATAATTCTTCTGGTCAATTAGGAGATAATACCACTATTGTTAAATATACCCCAATCCAAGTTTTAGGAGTTGGAGGGTCGGGTATTTTATCAGAGATTAGTCAAATAGCGACTGGTCAAAATCATACTTGCGCTCTCAAAACCGACGGCGCCGCCTATTGTTGGGGAAAAAATGATTATGGACAATTGGGTGATAACACCACTACCTATCGGTATGCGCCGATCCAGGTCGTGGGCGTAGATGGAATAGGATTTTTAACGGATGACAGTCAAATCGCAGCAGGAGAGGCTCATACTTGTGCCATAAAAACCGATGGTATGGTTTATTGTTGGGGAGCTAATTCCTTTGGACAGTTGGGCGACAATACTACGGTCTCTAAATATGCTCCGGTCCAAGTCTTGGGTACTAATGGGGTTGGGATGTTGTCCGATGTGAGTCGGATCGCCGGGGGTATGGGTTCACATACTTGCGCCCTTAAAAATAATGGAACAGTCTATTGCTGGGGATATAATTCCGCTGGACAGTTGGGCGACAATACTACGGTCGCTAAATATGCCCCGGTCCAAGTCCTAGGTGTTGGCGGGGTTGGTTTTTTGACGAGCATCAAACAAGTTATAGGCGGAGGCGAACATACTTGCGCTATCAAAACAGGCGGAGCGGTTTATTGTTGGGGGAAGAATTCTTATGGCCAGCTGGGTACTGATTCAACTGCTGATAATGATGTTCCTATTCAGGTGTTAAATGTGGATGCAATTAGTTTTTTATCTGGAATTGTTCAAATGACAGCTGGATATAATCATTCTTGCGCTGTTCAAAAGGGCGGCACTGTCTATTGTTGGGGTGGTAATTATGCCGGACAGTTAGGTAATAATTCTACCGATAATAAATATATTCCAACTGAAGTTTTGAATGTAGGTATAATCAATAATTTTTCTGGAGCCATCCAAATCGAAAATGGATCAACTCACACTTGTGCCATCAAATCAGGAGGTACGGTTTATTGCTGGGGAGCGGATTCGTATGGTCAAGTGGGAGATAGTGATAATGCCAATAAATATACCCCGGTCCAAGTCCTGGGTGTCGGCGGTGTTGGTTTTTTGACCGATGTCAGTCAAATTTCGGCTGGTTATTCCCACACTTGTGCTCTCAAAACCGATGGCACCGCTTATTGTTGGGGATATAACAGTTATGGCAGGTTGGGGGATAATACTATTATTTCTAGATATACCCCGGTCCAAGTCCTGGGTGTCGGCGGTGTTGGTTTTTTGACCGATGTCAGTCAAATTTCGGCTGGTTATTACCATACTTGCGCTCTCAAAACCGATGGCACCGCTTATTGTTGGGGATACAATAATTCCGGCAGGTTGGGTGATAATACCACTATCAATCGATATACCCCGGTCCAAGTCCTGGGTGTCGGCGGTGTTGGTTTTTTGACCGATGTCAGTCAAATTTCGGCTGGAGGCGTCCATTCTTGTGCTAAGAAAAATGACGGAATGGTCTATTGTTGGGGACAAAATACTTATGGTCAACTAGGCGATAACACTACGATCGCTAAATATACTCCGGTCCAAGTTTTGGGCGTTGGTGGTAGCGGCTTTCTGACTGATGTTGGTCAAATCTCAGTCGGGCAATACCATACCTGTGCTACAAAAACTGACGACACCATCTATTGTTGGGGATCTAATAGTTATGGTAGACTAGGTGATAACACTACCATAAATAAAAGAACCCCAGTCCAGGTTCTGGGTGTTGGCGGTAGCGGCTTTCTAATTAATGTTAATCAGATTGCAGCTGGAAACTCCCATACCTGCGCCACAAAGACTGATGGCACCGTCTATTGTTGGGGATATAATTATTATGGTCAGATAGGTGATAATACCACTACTAATCGATATACTCCGGTACAGGTTCTGGGTGTTGGCGGGATAGGAAATATTTCAAATGTAAATCAGATTTCTGTTGGAGCATATTATCATACTTGCGCTATGAAGAGTGATGGCACTGTTTATTGCAATGGGTATAATGCTTTTGGTCAACTAGGGAATAATGCGGATGTCTCTAAATATACCCCGATCCAGGTTATTGTTTTAACTCCATCATCTGAAAATCTCGATCTCGATCTCGTTTATTTATCTTCGAGTGTCTACACTTCCGCTACCACTGATCTGATTGAGACTAGGGATTTTACCATACTTTCTTTTAATAAAATTACCCCGTCTAATACCAGTCTTTCGGTCGATGTCCGTGCCGGCAATGTCGCTGTTCCGGATGGGACTTGGACTTCTTGGAAAACCGATATGGCCGATGGAGGCGATTTGGATGATTTGGATGATAACCGCTATATCCAGTTCCGGGTCAATCTATCTACGACCGATACTTCGACGACCCCTGCTCTGGAAGATATCACTTTCCATTTTTCCGCTAATCAAAGTCTGATCTCATCTGTCTATGACACTGAAACTGCCACTGCTAATCTTTCGAAAGTCCAATGGATCAAAACTCTGCCAGCCAATACGGATATTAAATTCCAACTGCGCACATCAAGCGACGGCGCCGACTGGAGTCCTTGGTGCGGACCGGATGATGGAGTGAGCGGGACTTGCGATGACATGACGTATTTTACGGATTCTACCGGAGATGAAATCATCGATGACAGTCAATCGGATAAAATTGACGATCAATATTTCCAATATAAAATGACACTTTCCAGTACTGATGGGATGAATGTGCCGGCGTTATCCGAAGTTGCCGTGTCTTATGCCACAACTGATGCGTTGGCCGTAAATACTGGCAGCGCGACAGCTATCACGTCCACAAGCGCTACCGGCAATGGCAATGTCACGGCTACCGGCGGAGAAAATCCGGAAAGGTTCATTGAATGGGGTACGGTTTCTGGAATATATACCGAATCCTGCACTGCCGACATCGGTGACACCGGCGCTTATTCCTGCGAACTCACCGGGCTTGCTCCGGAAACCACGTATTATTATCGCGCTAAAGTCGAAAATTCAACTGATACCGCCTATGGCATCGAACAATCATTGCAAACTCTTTCCGATACCTCTGACTCCGATGCTCCGACAATCACTTCCGCCACCGATATTGAAAAAGACTCGGTGAAATTACATATCGATCTGGGTTCGGCTAATGCCGATGATTCTTTTGATTTCATCATAGAAATCACCGATAAGGATAAGGATGAAACCGAGACTTCGCACCAAACCCGGACTGCCGACGAAGACGGCAAGGTCACTTTGACTATTGAAGACCTTAACTCCGACACCGAATACGCTTTTCGTGTGAAATATTCCCAGCCGGATCTGGATGATTTTTCTGATTATTCCAATTCCCTTCAGGCTACGACCGACCAAGATATCACCGGAGATGAATGCACGCCTTCCGATTTGAAAGCCAAAGCTATTTTCACCTCCCAGATCAATCTATCTTGGCAGGATAATTGCGAAGTGGAAGACGGTTATCATATCGAAAGAAGGAAAGAAGGCGGATCTTTCAAAAAAATAGATTCTGTCGATAACGACGAAGAATCTTACCGTGATAAAGAACTTAATTCAGGCACTGTTTATGAATACCGCATCAGGGCTTATCGCGACGATGAAGAATCCGACTATTCCAACAAGGACCAGGCGACCACCGATGAAGAAGCGGAACAGCCGATCGCGGAAATTCCAGCCGTAACGGTCGAGGAGCCGATCGTACCGGAAGTCCCATCCGAACCGGATCATTCCGAACCAACCCAGGATGGATCCAATCAATCGGAATCGGATCAAAACGATATTCAAGAGGCGATCCCGGTCCTGACGGATATCAATGCCGTTCCTGTTGGCGTCGCTGGAAAAGAAACGATTATGCAGGCAATCAAAGAAAAGATTAAGGACAGTTCGTCATCTAAAGATGTCCAGCAATTTTTAGACCAATTTGAGCGGATAGTCAAAACTATCCCGATGGTTGAAAAAGCGCCGGCTGTCGCCCAGGCCGCGGGCGCTGCTGCGGGCGCCGCCAGTGCTGCGGCGGCAGCTGCGGCTGCCAATCCGTTCAGTGGTTCATCCGGATTTCTTAGGAATTTCGGCCTCTTGGGACGCGCCCGCAAAAAGAAAGAAAACTGGGGTACGGTTTTTGATTCCCAGACGAGAAGATCGATTGCTGGAGTCGCCATTTCCATCCTTAATTCCGAAGGTAAAGCGGTGGATTCCCTGATTACCGATGAAGAGGGACGCTATGGCTTCCTAGCCAAAGAGGGCAGTTATACTTTCCGGATAGCCAAAGACAACTACGAATTGGTCGACACTTCGAAATTCGATGAGTTTTATGGGGAACTTTATGATGGCCATCCGATCAATGTCCTGCCAGGCGGGATGGTGACCCAAAATATCGCCTTGCGAGCCACGGGTATCGATTGGATGGAAGAAGCCAGGCGAAAAATCGAGGCTCAAAATTCCATCTGGACCCTTGTCAAAAAAGACAGCCTGGTCGTATTGTTCTATGTCGGGTTGATCGCTACTGTTTCCAATTTCTATTTCAATCCGCCTGCCATTTCCAATAGCGTCCTGTTGTTCATTTATGGTGGACTTTTCATCGCCCGCATCTTCTTCACTCCGAAAAGCTTCGGTACCGTCAATAATGGATTGAAAAAACCGGTTCCTTTTACGATGATTAGTTTTTATGATCCGCAGAATCCCGTCCGCCGACTGGCTTTCACCATCAGCGACATTCTCGGCCGGTATTATCTCCTGATCAAAAACGGGTCATATCTGATGAAAGTCCAGGGCCAGGAACTGGGAGGCCGGACTTTCAATAAGATGTTCAAGGTGGATGTGAAGGATGGCGTGGCCAAGGAAGATATAGTGGTATAGAGGAGGGATGGATAAACTTGGGAAAATAGTGTATGATGTAGGTATGAAAAAAATAATGATTGTGGCCGTAGCCATTATAATTTTTATAGCTTTGATAACCGGTTTGTGGGTTTGGAGTTCCGCCACTGGGAGCAAAGAAGCGGTCGCGACTCCGATTACCACGGATAAAATCTTTTTTTACGGAAAAGGATGCCCGCATTGCCAAGACGTGGAGAAATTTATCGGAGACAATAAAATCGCGGAAAAAGTCAGTTTTGATTCGCTTGAAGTTTGGTATAATGATGCCAATAGGAAGGTTTTTTTGGAAAAAATCAAGGAATGCGGGATTGCCGAAGAGGATGCGGGCGTGCCGTTGCTATATGTCCAGGGCAAATGCCTGGTAGGAACGCCGGATATCGAAAAATTCTTCAAACAGGAGGCAGGCATCTAGGACGGAATTCAAAAAGGATGGTTACTGGGAGAGGGTAATCTGCCGCACGATATAAGTGCGGAAAGGAATCGTTTTAAATTTCATTGATGGTTAACAAAAAAATAAACAAAACTTTTTTAGACGGTTTGCGGAAAGAGAAGAAAAAAGAATTATTTCGGGATTTGCCGCTGGCCAGATTTATAAGCAAATATAAGAATTCTTCGATCCTGTTTGCCAAAGACGGCATAACGGAGTCTTTTTTTACCCAGGATTCCAAATTGTATATCACTCCGGCCGAGTATCGTAAAATCAAAAGAGGCGGGAAGCTGTCCAGGATATCCAATCAGCTCGACAGCGCGCTGGCTAGGGAATATGGAGGAAATGCTGTGCGCTTGATCGGCCAGCGGGATATCCTATATCTGACAATCAAAAGAAGATATGCTAGTTGGCGTAATTATGCGTACGATCTGGTCAGAGGCGGAGTGCAAGGCGTATCCTTGGCGCGGATGTGGAATTTATCCATAGTCGGGGCGGTCATCTTCGGAATGCTTACGATGACAATGATCTATCGGTATTTAGGGCAGAATGTTTCCGCGGCTATCCAGGAAAATGCGGCTAACAACCAAGAACAGCAAATCGCGGCAACGAGTCCCCGGGCATATTCCGGCAACAACGTAGTCGATTTCAATAATTCCAAGGATGAGGCGGTCAATGATATCGATACTACCTTTGTGACTAAAATATTGGAAAAAGGCAGCGGGAAATCAGGCAATGATGAATTTGAAAGTGAATTACGTGAAATGGTGAAAGGTTATCCGATTGAGGTTATGATTCCTGAGATCGCCAAGAAGGATCGTATAGTGGCGGCTTTCATCGTAGCGATCGCTAAAAAAGAAAGCGCTTGGGGCAAACGTGTGCCGGTGCTGGATGGCCAGGATTGCTATAATTACTGGGGCTATCGCGGTATCCGCGACAAGATGGGGACCGGCGGGCATACGTGTTTCAATAGTCCTAAAGATGCGGTGGACACGGTGGCTAAACGGATCGGTTTTTTGGTTTCCAATAAGAAGCTCAATACGCCTGACAAGATGGTCATTTGGAAGTGCGGATCTAATTGTGCGGTGACGGGCGGACAGGCGGCTGCGGACAAGTGGATAAGCGACGTGGCGATGTATTTCAATAAATTGAACAAGAAGCAGTGGACAAATGGCTGAAAATATGCTAAAATAGGTATAGACAAGTGAAAATTCAAGTAAAAAACGGGTGAAATCCGTTTTTTTTTGTTTTAAATAAGCCAAAATGAAAATAAATATCCAGAATAAAATTGAATATATCAAAAAAATCGTCCAAATAAGCGATAATCCTAAAGATAAGATGGCTTTTCTGGTCCTTCTGGTCGGTTTGGCTGGTTGTTTCGTCTTTTTCCAATATGTCCATTGGAATGTATTGGCCAAGGAGGAAACATCGGAGGGGAAGATGCAAATGAATATGTTGCCTAAGTTCGCTCCCAAAAAAGAGCTGATGGCTGACAACGGATTGCGTTGCGGGATTGATGATGCCGGCCGAAAAAATTTTTTGGTTGGAAAATACAGCCTGGATCAATTCATCGTCAAGAAAAATATTGAAAAATTGGTAGGTGACCGTCCGATGGATGGAATGGTTTCGGAAATCGCTACGCGCGATGCGAGAACCGCCTCCTATCTCGTGGCGATTGCCAAGCATGAAAGCAATTTGGGAAAATTTTCTCCCAAAAAAGACGGACGCGATTGCTTTAATTACTGGGGTTTTCGCGGGACATATAATAAAACCGCATCCGGGTACAGCTGCTTCGATTCTCCGCAGCAAGCTGTTGCCGTGGTGGGCAATAGGATCCAAGGATTGATAGAAAATGAAAATATCGCGACTCCGGAGCAAATGTTGGTTTGGAAGTGCGGCGGTTCGTGCGCGGGACATGATCCGGCGGATGTGAAGATGTGGAGGGAGAACGTGGGATACTATTTCAATAAGATCAATTTGTAGGATAGACATTTTATTTATAAAAAAGCTTAAATAAAGCAAAAACAGCTAATAACTGGCCTTTTTGCTTTGTCTGTTTATGGCTTTAAATAAGCCATTAATTGTTTTTATGGCTTATTTAAAGCAATCTCCCAATTGACAACATTTTGGCGATTTGCTATTATGGATAGCGTCGCTAAAAAAACTGGATATCTGAGCTTGCCTATGGGCAGGCAGGGGGATTGTAATTCTAAGATGAGCGCCTAACCTTTATGGTCGACCCATTGCCGTGTCTCTTACGATGCCGAAAGAAATTGGCGGGACTAAGCAGGACGAAAAAAAAGAATATATTAGCAGGCACTCTTATTCTCACAGTCGGTGTGGGGTTATTTTTTTACTCTTTTTTGGAAATGCCGGCCTATGCCCGGACAGGCGATAGCAAGAAAACAATCAGTCCGGAAACTGTCGATCCGTTGAATAAGATCGGCAAGGGCGTGGCCATCAAGAAAAATCAGGCTGAAATTTCTTGCCAAGACGGGGTGTATATCCAGAAGGAGGCCGTTTCCAATGGAAAAATTTCGGAAATGTTGGATGGTTCGCCGATGGAGGTGATGGTGGAGGCCTTGGATAAGAGGGAAGGCAAAGTGGCTTCCTATCTGGTGGCGATAGCTAAAAAAGAGAGTGATTGGGGTAGGCATTCACCCAAAAAGGCCGGACGCGAATGTTATAATTATTGGGGCTACCGCGGCAAGGAAAATACGACCGATTCCGGATACAGTTGTTTCGATTCGCCGAGCCACGCGGTGGAAGTGGTGGGCGATAGGATTGAGCGGTTGATTGATTCCAAAATCGATACCCCGGCAAAAATGGTGGTGTGGAAGTGCGGATCGAATTGCGAAACGGCTGGCGGACAAGCGGCGGCGAACAAATGGATTTCGGACATAGCGTTATATTATAATAAGTTGAATTCATAAAAATTATGGCTATCCAAAATATCAACGGCAAGCAACTGAAAGAAATGCTGGCAAAAAATCCGGAAGAATTGGAAATTATCGATGTCCGCGAACAGGATGAATATGATTTGGTAAGGATCAAGGGTTCGAAGCTCATTCCACTCTCAGAAGTGGGGACGCGGATCTCTGAAATAGACTGGAGCAAAAAAGTCATCCTGGTCTGCAGAAGCGGCAGCCGCAGCGGCTATGTGGCGCAGGCTTTGGCTTCCGCCGGCAAAGAAACCATCAATCTGGCCGGAGGCATCTATGAGCTGAATCTTGATAAATGCGATTGTTTGGAAAAAGATCCGGATTGTTGCGGAGGCTATTTTTAAAAGTTTAAAATCAGAATTTCAAATTTCAAAAAGCGGCGGCCTGAAGCCGCTTTTTTTGTTGTTTGAAATAGTGTAAAATAGACAGCATAAGATAAATAAAGCAATATGTATGGAACATAGATTTCCAGAAGGGTTTTTGTGGGGAGCGGCGACGGCATCGCATCAAGTTGAGGGAAATACTCATAATAACTGGAGCGAGTGGGAAAAGAAAAACGCTGAAAGATTGGCCGGTGAAGCGAAAACCAAGTTTGCCGGATGGCAGCAGGAAAAATTTCCCGAAATGTTTAATCCGCAGAATTATATTTCCGGCCGCGCTTGCGACCATTATAATTTGTACGAGAAAGATTTTGATTTGGCGAAAAGCGGCGGGCATAATGCCCATCGGTTTTCCATCGAATGGTCGCGCATCGAACCGGAAGAAGGTAGGTTCGATCAAAAAGAAATCGAACACTATAGGAAAGTAATTTTGGCCTTGCGTGAACGGGGAATCGAACCGTTCGTTACTTTGTGGCATTGGACTGAGCCAATTTGGTTTCAGGAATTGGGCGGATGGGATTCTGCAAGATCGATAAATTGCTTTTTGCGTTTTGTAGAAAAAATAACAATTGAATTAAAAGATGAAGTCAAATTCTGGATTGTAATAAATGAGCCGAATGTCGGCTTGGGCTTTGGATATCTAAAAGGCTCTCAGCCTCCGGCCAAAAAGGGATTATTTAAGTTTTTACCGGCTTATTTTAATATGCTTAAGGCGTATAAGATGGCCTATAGGTTGATTCATCAGATTGATAGCCAGGCGAAAGTTGGATTTGCCCATAGTTTTTCTCCATGTGAATCTGATATTATGTGGCCATTTGGAAGAATAGCGGCATCAATCGCTGAATTTTTTGAAAACTTTTTCTTAAGTAGCTCAAAAAAACAGCTTGATTTTATAGGTTGCAACTATTATTCCCGGTTTATGATTTCATTAAAGGGGAATAATTTTCAAAAAGGAGAAATAAGTGATTTAGGTTGGGAAATTTATCCGCAAGGTATGTATATAGCGATGCTTCGTCTGAAAAAATATGATTTGCCGATTTATATCACAGAAAATGGATTGGCTGATGCTGATGATTCAAGACGGCCAGAATTTATCCGGGAACACTTAAAGTGGTTGCGGAAGTCCATAAACGAAGGTGTCGATGTCAAGGGTTATTTCCATTGGTCTTTGTTGGATAATTATGAATTTCCGGATGTCCGAGGCTTTTGGCCGCGTTTCGGCTTGATCGAAATCGATTATAAGACGCTGGAACGGAAACCGAGAGAAAGTTTTTATGCCTACAAAAAAATAATCGAAAACAATGGTCTTGAATAGCCAAAAACGAAAAATCAATATCAACGGCAAGGATATCGAATACGTATTCAAGCGGACGAGCGGATCCAAGAGCGTGAAATTGGCGATCTATCAGGACGGGCATTTTGTCGTTTCGGCGCCGAAGTGGTATCCTATATATGTCATCAATAAATTCATCGAGGAAAAATCGCAATGGATTTTTGACAGGGTGAAGGATGTCGACTTTGATCTTTTGCGGGAGAAGAAGGCGGATGAAGTTGCGGATTATAAAAAATATGTAAAATTGGCGCGGGTCGTGGTGGCCAGCCGGTTGGAGCTTTTCAATCGCCACTATGGGTTCGCCTATAACCGTGTCGCCATCAAAAAGCAAAAGACCTGCTGGGGCAGTTGCAGCCAGAAAGCCAATCTGAATTTCAATTATAAAATCATCAATCTGCCTGAAAAGATGAGGGATTATGTCATCGTGCATGAGTTGTGTCATTTGCAGGAGTTGAATCATAGCCGGAATTTCTGGAATCTGGTGGCGCAAACGATCCCGGACTATCGTGAGTTAAAAAGGCAATTAAAAAGTATAAAATAAAAAATTAATGAACTATCTGGCAATCGCCGTCGTCGCATATTTTTTGGTGGCTATCGAAGTCATCCTGGATAAGTTTTTGCTGACATCCAAGCGGGTTTCCCATCCGTCGGTCTACGCTTTCTATATCGGTATGATGAGCTTGTTCGCATTGGTCTTCATTCCTTTCGGATTCCATCTGATCGGCCTGAGGCAAGCTTTCTTCACGGTTATTCCCGGCATTATTTTCGCGTACGGGGTGCTCTGCCTGTTTTTCGCCATCAACAAAAGCGAGGCTAGCCGGGTTTTGCCGGTAGTCGGCGCCATCATTCCGATCGTGACATTTTTGCTGTCGATTTTTTTCTTGTCTGAAAGGCTGCATCTTGTCCAGCTGGCCGGAGTCGCGGCGTTGATTGTCGGCGGTTTGCTGATTTCTTTCGATCTGCCTTTCAAACGGGATAAGAAATTTTTCAAAGGATTTTATTATTCGATCGCAGCTGGGATATTGTTGGCGATCGCGTTCACTTGGTTCAAACATTTTTTTGAGCGGGACAATTTCGTGAATGTTTTCATTTGGACGAGACTGGGATTGTTCCTAGGTTCGATCAGTCTTTTTTTGAATCCGGTCTGGAGAAGGAGGATTCTGGGCTCTTTCGGAGGATTTAGCGATCCGCAAAAAGAACACTATCGCACCGGCTCGCTTTTTGTCGTGAATAAGGCCTTGGGAGGCATCGGATCGTATATGACCAACTATGCCATCGCTATCGGCAGCGTTACTATCGTCAACGCTTTGGTTTCAATCGAGTATGTCTTCATTCTCATAATCGGATTGGTGATGTCGTTCAAATTTCCGAAAATATTCCAGGAAAAGGAATCCGCCCTTGATCTGATGCAAAAAATAGTCGCGATCCTGATCATTTCATTGGGCGTAGTCCTTATATCCATAAAACATCGACTCTAATATGAAAATTTTAAAAAGCATCCTCAAGGCCATATTTAAAACGATTGGTATCGCTATAATCGTCCTGATCGCGGCGGCGATCATATTGTTCGGCTATTTCAATCTGCCGATTGGAAATAATAATGATTTTTCCAAACTCGGGATGACCTTTTCCAGCAAGTATGCTTCAAGCATCGGTTTGGATTGGAAAGCCAATTATATCGCGATGCTGGATGATTTGCAGATCAGGAAAATCCGGATTCCCGTGTATTGGGATCTGGTCGAGTCGAGCGAAGGGATATATGATTTTTCCGATGTCGATTGGCAGCTGGATGAGGCGGCCAAAAGGAACGCCGAGATTATTTTGGCAGTCGGCCAGAAAACCCCGCGCTGGCCGGAATGCAATATCCCGGAGTGGGTCAGGCAGGATGATTCGATCCGCAAAGACAGGCTGTTGAAATTCGTCGATGTCGTCGCTAAGAGATATAAGGACGCGCGGGTGGTAAAATATTGGCAGGTTGAAAATGAGCCTTTTTTGCGTTTCGGGATTTGTCCGGCGCCCGATGCCGGCCTGTTGGACAAGGAAATCGCGATTGTCAGGGCGGCCGATAACGCCCGGGATATAATCGTGACCGATAGCGGGGAATTGAGCTTATGGGTGCAAGCGGCTAAACGCGGGGATATTTTCGGCACTACAATGTACCGCACGATTTGGAAGAAAGGCATCGGTTATTTCGAATATCCGATCGGGCCGAGATTTTTCCAATTTAAAAACCTGCTGATCAAGGTATTCGCCCAGCAGGCTAACGCGATCGTAATCGAACTGCAAGCCGAACCTTGGATCAGCGGAGCTACCACCGATAACGCTTTGGAAGAACAATTCAAGTCGATGAATCCGGAGCAATTGAAGTCTAATGTCGATTATGCGGAAAAAGTCGGATTTCCTGAAATATATCTGTGGGGCGTGGAATGGTGGTATTGGCTGAAAGAAACGCAAGGCCATCCGGAACTGTGGGATACGGCCAGGGAGATATATAAGGGTAGGCAATAATTTTTTTATGAGCAGGATAATTAGAAAATCGGTCCAAGTCAGTTTGCTGTCGATACTTGTCCTTGGCGGAGTTTTGGGCATCGCATACGGACTCAGGTCACATATGACTCTGTCGAAAGAAACTGTTGAAATAAAAAATATTGTAACGAAAAAAACCGGCATCTTTCCGAGCGTGAAGACTATCGTGCCTGGCGACGGGGCGACGGATGTCATTTTGGATATTGAAGATCCGATCATCGTGGATTTCAACGGTTCAACCGAGGATTTTTTCATCAAGTTCGTGCTGGAACCGCATAGTGAAGTGGTCTATGAGAACAATCCGGAGAAAACCCAGTTCAGATTGCTGCCGAAGGATAAGATTTTGGATGACCAGGCATATCGGCTCGATATTTATGCCAGATATAAAGACGAGGGTGAAGACAGTTATCGGAAAATATTTTCCAGCAGCTTTGTGACATTGGCTCAAGCTCCAGCTGATTGGGATAAGGACCTGGTTTTACGTGCCGGGCAAGCCAAACGGTTTACACGGGCAAAAATCAAGGAAGGTAAATATATCGATATCAATCTGGCCAGCCAGATAATGACGACTTTTGAACAGGGCAAGGTACTGGATGCTTTTGTGATTTCTTCAGGCAAGCGGGGGATGGATACGCCCAAAGGAAATTTCAAAATCGAAAACAAGGCTGATCGGCCTTGGTCAAAAGCGTATAATCTTTTTATGCCGAACTGGATGGCTTTGGTGCCGAGCGGAAAAATCGGCATCCATGAATTGCCTGAATGGCCAGGCGGCTACAAAGAGGGTGCGAACCACTTGGGTACTTCGGTTTCCCATGGTTGCGTGCGTCTGGGTGTCGGGGCGGCCAAGAAAGTCTATGATTGGGCGGAAATCGGCACGCCGGTCATCGTTTATTGAGAATCTTTTTCGACTATAAAGACTTGTGGATAAGTCACTAACATTGTATAATTTTAAATAGAAATGGATCGGGGCGCATAGTTTGAAAAACAAAAATAAAAGTCCGGATGAGAACAAATATTAAAACAATTTCTAAATTGGCAGTTTTACGTAGTTATAAGCGCGGGTTTTTACCCGGCTCTTTTTTTGTTTCCAAATCCAAAAAAATTTTCCAAAACAAATCGACTAAGCTGGTCGCTATCCTGACTTTGATTTCTTTGACTTCCGCTTTGTATTTCACTGACCGCGCCCAAGGCGTGGACTTCACTTTCACTCAGACCGATTGGAGCGGGGGAGAATCTGCTATTACCGCTACCCACACAGACAACCAGACTGGGTGGAATAAGTTTAGTTCAAAGGATATTGATATTTCAGCGGTCAATGGCGGGGCTGATTTGCAATTAGTAGATAGTTTGGATGGTGCAACAAATCCAAATATAGATGATGCGACTAGTCCGACTGGTGTCGTTTACTATTCAAGTCAATATAACAGTACTACTTATGCCGCTAAAAATGTTTTTAATGATAGCGCCTTGGGAGGAACCGGTTGGATTATTTCAGCGGCGAAAGCAAAGACTGGCTGGATAACTTATGATTTTGGATCAGCTATAAATGTTAATAAATATAGGATGGCATTTTATTGTGCTGGTTGCGCAAGCCAGTATTTGATTAACTGGGAGATAAGAGGCTCTAATAATACGACCGATGGTAATGATGGTGATTGGGTTGCTTTGCATTTTGTTACGGATGGAACTGACCCAGGCGGAACTGATTGGCAGCCGTATCAAACATTTTCTAATGGAAATGTCTATCGTTTTTATCAGATAAAAATTAATGATTCCGGTGGTACATGGCCTGGAATTCAAGAGGTGGAATTTATTCAAGATACTCGAGTTCCTAGTGAAATTGCCAATATAGATTTTAATGTTGAAGAAGATTATATCCAGGAGGATGCGACGGAAGGGACGGATTTTGTGGATGGAGAAGTCAATCTATATAATCAAGGAACAGCGCCAGAAGCTGCTCTTATATTGCATGCTGATGGCGAAGCCATCCCTGATTCAACGACATTCGGGGATCCTCAAATAATGCCGGGTAAATTTGGAAATTCCCTTTATTTTAATGGTGGGGATAGGATTGCAATTGATACTCCTGTGACCCTCGCAAATGATTTTACGATAGATTGGTGGCAAAAAGGAAATGGAACTGGTATTCCTATTGTAATAGGTAAGGTAAACGAGATTCGTTTTTCATATAATACGCAATCTTCTATCAGATTATATCCTGCGAATAACTGGTCATCTCCACTCAAATATATCAATGGCTCGACCATGCCTAATGACGGACAGTTTCATCATGTTGCAGCAGTGCGTAAAGATGGTGTTGTATATGGCTATATAGATGGGGTATCAGCAGGTTCCTTTGTCTATGCAAATACATTGGATTTTTCTGCCTTAACTTTGGGTGGTTCCTATGAGGGTTCTTATGTTACAACAGGAACTTATATAGATGAATTCAAGATTACCCAATCAGCACTCTGGGCCTCTGATTTTATGCTACCTTCTTTGGCATATAGTATAGCTTATCCCGCCACCCCCAAATACGTCACCACCTCCAATACTTCCCACCTCGACACTTCCGCCTACGCCCACATCACCGGCGCCGCCGTCACCCAAACGACTCCTGCCGGCACCGACATCAAACATTTGGTTTCTTTCGATGGCCGCATAACTTGGAAATATTGGAACGGTTCCAGTTGGCAGGCCTCTGCTTTGGATGACATCAGCACTGACGGAATGGCTAAAGCAACTTTAGAAGGTCTATCCCAATCAGATTGGGAGTCAACCGGTGGTTTCATGCCGGGCGTAACGACTGAATTGGATTTCGCCTCTAATCTTTCTACGACAGATGCCACTGCAACGCCAACTATGGACAACATACAAATCAATTATAATACTCCAATTTCTCAAACTTTGATCTCCTCTCCCTACGACACCGAAGTTTCCGCTACCAGCCTCTCTAACCTCCAATGGTCCGAAACCCTCCAGCCTAACACCGACATCCGATTCCAACTCCGCACTTCCAGCGACGGCACCACTTGGGGTCCCTGGTGCGGACCGGACGCCGGAGTGGGTTGTGATTCCGACGCCTACTTCACCGATTCCGGCAACGAAGCTATCGACGACACCCAGAAAGATCACCTCGATGACCGCTACTTCCAATACAAAGCCACCCTATCAAGTTCAGACGGACTCAATACTCCGACTCTCAGTAGTGTCACAGTGTCCTACGCCACCATCAATGCACCGACCGTCGCCACCCAAACGATCTCCGCTATCAACTCCGTCACCGCCACCGGCAACGCCGACCTGACTGACACCGGCGGCGAGAATCCGACCAGATATATCCAATGGGGCGCTACCAGCAACACCTACACCGACCAATGCAGCGCCGCCACCGGTTCCACTGGCACCTACTCTTGCGCCCTCACCAACCTCATCCCCGACACTACCTATTACTACCGCGCCAAAGCCGTCAACTCAGCCGGCGAAGCTGTGGGCGCCGAACAATCTTTCCGCACGATGCCAGCCGAAGTCACTATCAACAATCCCACCCCAACCACTGTCACCGAACTCCTGACGGACAACTACATCGTCCTGGATTCCGGCGCGCTCACCGCCACCGACCAAGTGACGACGCACGTAGATGTCAAATTCGCCACCGGTTCCAATCAAATCACCTTGCCCGACAACACCGCCATCACCAACACCGAGGGAGGATCTTTCGATATGTCCGCTTTCGACATCAGCCTCCGGGACGTCCGCTCGGAAATCGCCGACAGCCTGGCCGCCGTCAAAGTCGGCGTCCCCGGCACCAACCTGACTTTCACCAACAACCCGGTCGCCATCGCCATCTACCTCGGTTCCCAACACAACGGCAAAACGATGCAAGTCCAATACCAAAACGAAAACGAAACTCTCTGGCACGACCAAACCACTTGCGTCATCACCGATGGCCTCTGTAACTTCACCACCACCCACGCCACCACCTACACAGTC
>Ga0172380_10003629_pt1 | contig 20892 bp, 24 predicted proteins | sample Leawe162metaG_FD_119747 | JGI IMG/M metagenome (GOLD analysis project Ga0172380, IMG submission 119747) | Leachate microbial communities from a municipal landfill in Southern Ontario, Canada - Leachate well 162 metaG | ecosystem: Engineered > Solid waste > Landfill > Unclassified | place... | reverse complement strand
TGCGGTCGGAACGTCCGGCATCGCGGGTGGAAAGCTCTCCGGCATCATCGATCGCCGGGGCTACGACTCGGTCGAGTTCGTGTTCAACTACTCGACTGCCGGCGCCTCGACCGACCAGATCGTCCCTGTTGTCTATGAGGCGGCGGCGACTGGTGACTCGTTCACGTCCGTCGCCAATGACGACCTGCTTGGCGCTGAAACCCCGATCGTCATCTCTGCCGCAGGCGCTGGCAAGATCGGCTATCGCGGCAACAAGCGTTACCTGAAGCTGCGCCTCTATGGCATCGGCCATGCGACCGGCACTGTCGGCGCGATGGTCGTCATGGGCAATGCCGATCGCGTCCCGCTGACCTAATGTCAGCCGTCAACAGGGTGGGCGGGAAACCTCGCCCGCCCAAGACATCCTTCCCGCCGCATGGACACATGATGCATCTGATTGCCAGCGTTCCTGATCATGTTGCCATCATCGGGCTTGGCCCGTCCTGCGCGGCATTCTTCGAACTGACCCGGCGTCTCGGTGGCGCTTCGGCGTTCTGCGATGAAGTCTGGGGCATCAACGCGATCGGGGACGTTCTCCGATGTGATCGGATCTTCCACATGGACGATCTGCTCGTGCAGGAAGCCCGCGCGGAAGCCCGGCCTGGCAGCAATATCGATGCGATGGTCCGGTGGCTGAAGCGCCACCCTGGCCCAATCTACACGTCTCGGCTTCGTCCAGGTTACCCCGGTCTGGTGGAGTTCCCGCTAGAGGATGTGCTGAACGCGCGCCACGACGGGAATGGTGGGGCGCCATACTTCAATTCGACGGCCGCTTATGCGGTCGCCTATGCAATCCATATTGGCGTCAAGCGGGTCTCGCTGTTCGGCCTCGACTACACGCTGCCCAATGCCCACCACGCGGAACAGGGCCGGGCGTGCGTCGAATTCTGGCTTGGTATCGCGGCGGCGCGTGGGATTGAGATCACCGTGCCGGAACAGACATCGCTGATGGACGCCTGTGCGCCGGCGGCGGAACGGCTCTACGGCTACGACTGCGTCGACGTCCTGCTGGAAGACCGGGCCGACGGCGGCGTGGCCGTCAGGTTCGTCGACAAGGCGGAGACGCCGGGCGCCGACGAGATCGAGCGGCGATACGACCACACCAAGCACCCGAACAGACTGGTCAGCCAATGAACAGCCGGTTTACCGTCACCACGCCCGCGAGCGATCTTTCGCTTCTCACGATTGCGGAGTTGCGCGCAGCGGCCGGCGTGGCGGATTCAAGCCGGGATGTGGAACTGACCCTCCTGGGCCTGCGCGTGTCCGCTTCGATCGCCCGCCAGTGCGGCATTGCTTCGGATGGTGTGAACCCGCCGACGCTGTTGCGCGAGACGTGCTCTGAGGTGTTCCGCCCCGGTGCAGATGCGGCCAGCCTGATCCTCTCGCGTCGGCCGGTCACTTCGGTGGCGTCAGTCGCGTTCGATGATGATGCACCGGAAGATGCGGAAGATTATGAGGTTGACCCGGCTACCGGCATCCTGACCCGCCTTTGCGACAACTACCCGATAAAGTGGCCACGATGCAAAATCTCGGTCAGTTTCGTGGCCGGCTACGCCACAGCACCCGACGATCTGAAGCTCGCCGCATCGAAGCTTGCGACCGCGACGTTCGCAGAAACCGCGCGTGACCCGAACCTGAAGCGGGAAGACATCCCCGGCGTGAGAGAGGTCGAATTTTGGGTGGCGCCGAGCGATGACCCGCTGCTTTCTCAGGAAATAAGCGACCTTCTCGCGCCCTATGTCCAGAGGTGGATTTGATGATGTTGAACCCCGGCACTTATACCCTTGCGGCGCTCGGCATCACCACTGCGTTGACTAGTTCAATACAGACCGAAATCGAAGACCTTGAAGGCGCGCTATCCGCTACCCTAGAAGCAAGGTTCGCCTATGGGTCGGGTGGGACAACTTGCTTCGTCAAGGTCCAGACCATGATAGACGGCACGAATTGGCTCGATATCGCCCGGTTTGACTTCACCACGGCATCAGCGGTCAAGGTCGCGAACATCTCAGGGCTGCTGTCCAAGGCTGTGACGGCTTACGCGGCGCTGTCCGCCGAAGGGGTTCTCGATGGCGTCCTAGGGCCTTCCTTGCGAGCTGTGGTTACATCCACAGGCACCTATGTCGATACCAGCCTGAGCGTCCGGGTCAATGTCCGCTGAAATCGTTGCCCTTGATGCCGCGTTGGCGCGCGCTGGGGAAAACATCACGATCCGCCGCAAGGCAGGAACGGGGCAAAACCAGATCAACATCGATGTCGAGGTTCGCGCTCGCGTTGACTGGAAACGTTCCGATGAAATGGTGGGCACACTGTTTCAGACGTGGGGCGAAGTGATCCTGTCGCCGACACAAATCCTCGCGGCGCAGTGGCCGGGGGGCGGACCTGTGTCGACGGTGACCGACAGAACTGACCCACGCATCCCTCGCGCCAACGACTTTGCGGTCATTCAAGGCAAGCAGCGCCAGATATTGACATCGAAGCCGATCATCATTGGCCAGTGGGTGCGCTGCGAATTGACGGTGGTCGGCTGATGGCGACCGGGTTCGAGGGCTTTGACCGCCAGATCGCGTTCGCGACCGATGGCATCGCGCCTGAGAACATCGCGAAGGAACTGGCGAAGTTCGCGCGCGCCGAACTCGCCAAGGCCATCGCGGCTGGTGCTTCCCCTCAATATGACCGCTACGTCAACAATGTGAAGAACCGGCCGGAGGAAGCTTACCAAGCTCCCGGCAGCATTTTGTATCTGTTCTCGAACTGGAACTTGGTCATCAACGCTGCGATTGCCGAACTGCAGAAGCGGTCGCCGCGCCGGTCGGGCCGGTTTGCATCGTCCTTCGTAGTCCTCGCCAACCAGACCATCACGACCGACTACGGGGCGATCCCCGCGACCGCAGAGGTGATCATCTTCAATGCGCAACCCTATAGTCGGAAAGCCGAAGTCGGGCGTCTCGGCATCCCGGCTCGGCGACTGTTCGACGGGACGAAAAGCGCAATGTCACGGCGGTTCCGCGAAGGCTTCGCGTTTCAGACCATGTTCCTCAACATCAAGGCCGGAGTGCATCCGCTCGTGCCGTATATCCTGAAAGGCAGCCAGGGTCGTCGCAAAGACCGTCAGTCGGGTTCACCGCTGTCCTATCCCGCCATCGTGATCAACGCGCTCTGATGTCCAGCCCCGAAGCCTTTGACGCCATCGCGGCACGCCTTGCGGAGTGGACAAGCACACCCGTCGTCTATGAGGACCCGAACCATCCGTTGCCGGACACGCCGGCGCCATTCGTCTTCGTGGAGATCTTCGGCGACACGCTGAGCCAGGAGACGATCGGCGCACCGCAGTCCAACCAGTGGATCGAGAGCGGGACCACCTATCTGCACGTCATGACGCCCAGCGGGCAGGGCTCGCGCGGCGCGCGGGTGATCGCACAGTCGCTTGTCGCGCTGTTTCGCGAGCGCCCCGCCGGGGATGTTCATGTCGAGGAAATGTCCATCGGGAAGGGCCAACCCGGTGCCGACTTCGCCAACTACTGGGCCATGACGGCGACGCTGTTCTGGTATCGCCGCGATATCACGTCGATCCCGACGCCATAGGGAGGCACCGACATGCCTTATGCACGCGCAGGCGAGACGCGCGAAGCGCGGTATCTTCGCATCGTTGAGGCTAACACCGGACACGAATACCGCGATGTGAAGGCGGTTGATTCCGATGCCGGATGGCTGGAGCGCTTCAAGCGCGATGAATCCGGCAAGCTGATCCAAGATGGCGACGAAGTCGTGGTGGAGCGGCTGACTGGTCTCAATCTTCGCATCGAAATTGACGAGGCCAACTGGGGCTCTCGCAACGTCCCCGACGACCGGGACCATCCGCAGCGCTGGGTTCCGTGGGAACCTGTCGAAGCTTCCTAAGCCGTCAACCGGCAACACCCTGAAAACTGGAGAACTGCCATGACCGTTGCTGACGGTAGTCAAACTCGCCTTGCCGATATTTCGGAAGTCACAATCGGCACCACGCCCGCAACTCCGGCCTTCCAGGTCATGCGCTACGTGTCGGCGGACATCCGGCTTGCGAAGCAGACCGACATTCCGAACGAAATCCGGGCCGACCGCAACGTCGCGTCGATCGTCGATGTCGGGCGCACGGTGCAGGGCACCATCAACACGCTGCTGTCCTACGGCACCTATGACGCATGGCTGGAGCGGCTATTCGCATCGTCATGGGCGACGAACGTTCTCAAGAACGGCGTTTCGCATGCGGCCGGCACGCTGGAGCTCACTTTCGAGCAGGGCACGACCGACAGCTATCTGCGATACACCGCTGTCCGCAACAACACGCTCGACCTGCAGTTGACGGCGCGCCAGTCGGTTTCGGCCAACTGGGGCATCATGGGTATCGGTTCGCCGACGCCCACGACCGCGATCATCGCGGGCGCGACCTATGTCGCGGCCTCGACGACCGAGGTCTTCAATGCCGGCTTGAATGTCGGCTCGCTGGTGATGTCGTCGACTTCGCTGGTCAGCCCGCCGAAGATGCAGTCGCTGTCGCTGCGCATCGTGAACAACATCTACGCCAACGATGTCGTGGGCGCCTACGAGGTCTACTCGCACGGTCTCGGCCGGTTCGAGGTCACGGGCACGGCGCGCATCTATTTCGAGAGCCTGGCGGTCTACACCGCCATCATGGCGCACGAGGATATCGCGATCTCGTTCACGCTGACCGACGCGGTCGGCAACTCCTATGCCTTCTCGATCCCCAAGGCGAAGTTCCTCGACGGCGGGCCGCCGGTGCCGGGCAATGGGCAGGCAGTCATCATCGAATGCCCGTTCCAGGGCTTTTTTGACAGCTCGTCCGGAGCGACGATCTCGATCACCCGCACGGCGGCATAGGAGGCGCGACCATGACCAACAAGCCCACGACCCAGCCGACGGCACCATCACCGTCGGGTCTCGCTAAGGCGGCGCAGATCCGCAAGGTCGCGAACGAGGCGACGCGCTCGTTCATTCCGGAAACCGACTTCGTCGGCAAACCCTTCGGCCCGAACGGCGGCGAGATGCATTTCCGCGCCGGCGTGCCGTCGTCGCCTGTGCCGCAGTCCTACATCGACTCGCTGTCCGCCAAAAAGACGGGCTGACCCAATCCCGGCCGGCACCGGGTCTAGGTTGCGCGCAATAGGCGGGCGGGGTTGTCGGACCTCGCCCGCGTCCCCTTTCCGACAAAAGGATATTCCGATGACCGTCAAGCTGGCCTCACTGAAGGCCGATCTTTCGCGTGAAGAAAAGGGCGACTGGGTCGAGTTCCCCGACTGGCCCGGCGTCGAGTTCAACGTGAGTTCGTTGCACTTGCCCGCTTTCACCGTCTCTCGCGATCTCATGTATCAGCGCCTGGCGCGGACCTATAAAAAGAAGCCGATCCCCAAAGACGTGCTGTCGGTCGAAATCGGTAAGCTGTTCCACGCCCATATCCTGCACGACTGGCGCGGGCTCGACGTGGAATACAGCCGTGACGAGGCGGCCAGGATCCTTTCCTCGGCGGAGTATCGCAACGTCGTCGCCGCCGTCGAATGGTGTGCCGGCAAGCTCTCCGACGTGGATGTGGAGTTCGTCGAGGACGAAGGAAAAAACTCCGCCGCGCCTTCCGGAAAAGGCTGACCCGGCGAGGCGCTGAGAAATACCAGAAATGGCTTGACGATCTGGCCGAAGCCTACCCCGACGAAGCCTGGCTCCAGCCGTCCGACGACGATGACGATATCGAGCCGGAGAGCTGGTGGGGCGTCTATTTCGAGGCGTGGGAAGCCCTGCGCTTCGATCGCTTCTATGGCGCGATGGGAGGGCAGGGGCCGATCACCTATCAGGCGATCAGCCTCTACGCCCGCGACATGGGCATCTCGGGCGACGATTTCCGCCTGTTCTCCGCCACGCTTCGACTCGTTGACGCCGAATGGCTCGACCACGTCGCCGCGATGGAAAAGGCCGAAGACGAACTTGGAACGAAACACCAATGAAGGGAGCGCGACATGACCGTTGAACTGCGCTCCCTGCGGGTCGTGCCGGAGCTTGATGCTTCGAAATACACGGCCGGCGCGCAGCAGAAGGTCGCGGCCGACAAGGCCATGACCGCATCGTCTCAGGCTGTGGGTGCGGCGGCGGCGCAGACCGACACGAAGATCAGCCAGGCCGGCGACGTTCTGGCCCGGCTGTCGCGCCAGTATGTCGACGGCTACGCCAGCGCCCAGAAGATGCAGTCGGCAGTCAATTCGCTGTCGCGCGGGATAGAGACCGGCAAGGTCACGATGGCGCAGGCGCAGCCAATCCTCGACGGCATCTTCCGCAAATACGGCCAACTCGGCGACGGTGCGCAGTTTGCCGCCAAGGGGCAGCACGAACTTGCCGCCGCCATCACGGCGACGAATGCGCGGCTCTCAGCGCAGGTGCAGGTCGCCGGTTCGGCTGCGACCGGCGTGACGCGCATAAATTCCGCTGCCAATCAGAACTTCAGCGCGGCCAACGTCGCGGCGCAGTTCCAGGACATCGGCATCACGGCCGCGATGGGCATGTCGCCGCTGCAGATCGCATTGCAACAGGGCACGCAGCTGTCAGCCGTGCTCGGCACGCAGGGTGCGGCCGGCGCGGCGCGCACGCTTGGCGCGGCGCTGATGTCGGTCGTGTCGCCCGTCTCGCTGATCACGATCGGCATCGTCGGGCTGTCGGCCGCCGCGATCCAGTATTTCGGCCGGCTGATGACGGATTCGGACAATTCCGCCGAGGCGCTGAAAGAGCAGGCCGAACTGATCAGCGGTGTTGCCCGGCGCTGGGGCGAAGCGCTGCCGGCGGTCAAGGCCTACAACGACGAGCTGGTCCGCACCAAGGAGGTCGAGGACGCGCTGGCGGCCGCCAAGGCGCTCGGCAACAAGCAATACGCCGACACCCGCGCCGAAGTGGCGGAGCTGACCGTCGGCATCGTCGACCTGATCAGCCAGCTTCAGCATGCCGGCGGCGATCCCGACATGATCATCGCGTTGCAGCGCGCGTTTGGCGATCTCAAGGCGAACGTCGCCGACAGCTCGGCGACGGCTGAAGATGCGCGGAAGGTTCAAGAGGCGCTTGGAACGCTTTTGACCGAGACGGGCATTCCCGCTATCGCGGACTATGCCGCGCAGTTCGAGACGCTGGCGGCCAATCTGGAAGAGGCGCGCGCCAAGGCCCAGAAGTTCCGCGAAGAAGCCGCGATGCTTCAGTTCAAGAATTCACTTGGGCCGCTCAATGGGTTGAATGTCTTCCAGTCGACGCCCTTCCAGACCGAAGAAGATATCATGTTCGAACGCTCCCGACGCGCGCGGGAGGCGGAAGAAGCAAGGATCGGCGGACTGGAGATCGGCGGGTTCGTGCCGACGCCGCGCCCGAACGATATCGAGCGCCTGGGCGAGGGTCCGTCCGGGGCCGACTATATCCGCTCTCAGCAGGAACGGATCGAACTCCTGAAGGAGGAAATGGGGCTCGTCGGCGAGAGCGCCGAAGTGCGCCAGCGCGCCATTTCGGTCCTGCAGGTGGAACAGGAAATCCGCAGGCGCGGTCTCGACCTGCATGGCGAGGAAGCGGAGGCGATGCGCGCCAACGCCTTGCTCGAGATCGACCTTATCCAGCAGGTTGCGGAACGGCGGAAGAAGGATGCGGAGGACCGTCGGCGCGAGATCGAAGAGTTGGACGAAATCCGCAGCAGCTTCCGCGGTTTCCTCTCCGATCTCAAGAGCGGACTGAAGAACGGCGAGAGCTTCTGGGAAGCATTCGGCAATGCGGCCATGAGGGTGCTGGACCGCATCATGGACAAGTGGCTCGACCTGCTGACCGAGATCCTGTTCGGCAAGCAGGGCACGAACCAGACCGGCATGCTCGGCAATCTGTTCGGAAGCCTTACGGGCAGCAATGGCGGCAGCTTCGTCCCCTCCATGACGGCAAGCCAGTTCTTCGGCGCCGGTGCGCCGGTGGCGGCCAACAGCAACGTCAATCCGGCGCTTGGCAATGTCGGATCGACGATCGATTTCATGCGGGCCGGCAGGCTGGGCGACCTGAGCCGCTACCGCGAGGCCATCGCGTCGATCGAAAGCCTGGGCAGCGGCGGCTATTCCGCCATCGGACCGACGCACCCGAAATACGGCCGCGCGCTTGGCCGCTACCAGGTCATGGAGGCCAATGTCGGCCCATGGTCGGAAGCCGCGCTCGGAAGGCGCATCGGCGCCGACGAGTTCATGGCGAACCCGGGCATGCAGGACAAGATATTCGATCATCGCTTCGGCGGCTATGTCGACAAGTATGGCGAGTCCGGCGCTGCATCGATGTGGTTCACGGGTCGGCCGAATGCCCCGAACGCAAGGGATGTGCTGGGCACGTCCGGATCGGTCTATGTCGACAAGTTCAACGCGCAGCTCAAATCTATGGGCGACACGGCCGCGAACTCGGTCAAGGGACTCACCTCGTTCAACGGCGGGCTGACCGAAATGGCCGGCAAGCTGACCAGCCCGAGCGGGCCGTTGGGCGGCCTGTTCGGCACCGGCTTGAACAACTCGACCAATTTCCAGAACGGTCGCGGCGGCGGCCTGGGCGCGCTGCTTGGCTATGGCGGAGGCGGAGCGCAGCAGAGCGGAGGCGGCGGGTTCGGCGGGCTGTTCGGCATGCTGCTCGGTTTCCTGCCCAAGCTGTTCGGCTTTGCCGAGGGCACCGAGAACGCACCTCCCGGCTATGCCTGGGTGGGCGAGCGCGGTCCGGAGATCGTCAAGTTCCGCGGCGGCGAGCAGGTCGTGCCGAACCACAAGCTGGGTGCCGCCAACCAGAACGCGCAGCCGGGCAAGGTCGATCTGCATGTCCATGTCAGCGGCGCGTCGGGCGACGATCATGTTCGCAAGCTCGCCAAGCAGGGCGCCTACGAGGCCATCGGCGCCTATCACGAGGCGCAGGCGCAGGGCGGGTTCGGCGCGCTCCAGGCCCGCTACAGCAATCAGAAGGGCTGAGGCATGGGCCGACTGACCGCGCTGCCGACGATCGACATCGACTTCATGAAGCCGAGGCGCGCGGCATTCCAGGTGAAGGGCGGCGGGATCGACGCCGGCCGCAACGGGGTCGGAGAGAGCATCTCGATCGAGTTTGCGGGCGGCGGCGCGCTGTTCTGTTCCTACGAGGAGTGCTTCGTCCAGAAGCCGGAAGAGCACGAGTATTTCAACTGGATCGCGGCCCGGATGGACGGGTCGTTCCGGTTCGCGAATGTGTCGATCCTGACCGACTGGTCCGGGCCGTTCCCGCTCAATGCTTTGGGAGTGCCGCAGCCCTTCGTGGGCGGCATCACGCACAGCGACGGCTCGACTTTCTCGGACGGGGCCGGATACAGCCAGGCGACCGTCACGGGCATCGTCCGGACGGCGGCGGCGGTTGGCGCCGGGACACTCTCGATCCGCATCTACGGCGCCTCGCGTCGCCTCAGATGGTCGGACTGGTTCTCGATCTATCACGACGATGTCGGCGCCGTTCCGGGCAAGGGATGGCGGGCCTACCGCTACTGGGAATCGACATTCCTGGGCGAAGGAACGCAGGTCGTGTCGGGCGCGACCCGAACCTATCAGGATTACGACCTGGCCATCACGCCGCCGCTGCGGCAGGCGGTTGCGGCCAACGAGCGACTCGAGTTCGCGCGGCCGCGTTGCGCCATGAAATTCCCGACCGGTTTCACGCTCGCGCAGCAGATCGAAGGGTTCTGGCGCGCGAACCCGACACTGCAATTTGTGGAAGCCTTCTAAGGGTTCCGGTCGTGGTTCTCATGGTAACCAAACACCTTTTCGGCATCTTTCCGAGCCTTAACGGCATCGTCAAACGCGTTGAAGAACCCGAGCGTTTTGAGCTTCCCGTTGGATGAGATTGACGCCTTCCACAAGCTCTTTGGGGTGATCCAATAGACGCCAGTCACCCCGCTAGTGTTGGTCGAACGGCGTTTTTGGTTCCTGCAGTTCTCGGAAGTGCTGACGCTTCGAAGGTTAGAAATGCGGTTGTCAGCACGGTCACCGTTGATGTGGTCAATCTGGGAAGTCGGCCAACATTGATGGTGCATAAGCCAAACGACACGATGGGCCAGAACCGCCTTGCCTGCGAGATGACCGCATAAGTAGCCGTCGTTGTTCAAGTGGGAGAGAGCCGGCTTACCAGCCATCCGGTTGTTCCAAGATTTGGCTATGGCAGCTACGCGAGATGGTGGCGATGCGAAAAGATGGTGGGGCCGGTGAAGCCAGAAGAGCTTCCCGTCGCTTGCCTCATACTTGAGGAGTTGAATTGCATGTGCATAGGTGATGTCAGCCATATGGAACCTCGATCGTTCTTAGTGGTCAGAACGTCTCGGATGTTTCCGCATTCGAGACGTTCGCACTTCTACCATGAAGTGCTTTTGAATCAAAGCGTTAGTTCGTTCTAGCATGGCGTGGATGGACACCTACGCGGACCTGATCGGTTCGTGGACGCTCGACTATGTGCCTCCGGCCGTGATCGCGTCGATGTCGACCTCACACCAGCTCGGCATCTTCCTGCAGATGGATACCGACCCGGCGATGCACGTCTGGATGGGGGTGAACGATATCCCGGCCGGTTTCGACAGTGTCGACCCGGACGGAACTGTCTATCTCGGCGCCGGTCGGCTGATCAACGTGCCGGCGCTCGAGGTGCTGGTGAACGGCCAGAGCGGATCGGTCGAGTTTGGCATCGCGGGCATCGATCCGGTCACGGCCGCGCAGGTGATCGCCACGATGCCGCCGGTGCGCGGAAAGACGGTGCGGATAGGACTGACGACGCTGGACGATTACTACCAGCCGACCGCGTCGCTGATTTCCGTCTGGTCCGGGACGGCCTCGCACCCCTCGGAAGCCAGCCCGGCGGTGGGCGAGGGAGAGAACCCCACGACCACGCTCAGCCTCGCGGTCGTGTCCGGCAACAATACCAGGTCGCGGCCGTCGAGCTCGCTGTGGTCGCCGGCTCACCAGACCGCCGTATGGGAAGCGTTCTTCCCGACACCCGCCGAACAGGCCGCTAACCCGCGCGACCGGTTCTGCGATCAAACCCCGCGTCTTGGGCGCGGCGTAGCACCCGTCTGGGGCTGACACGACATGGACCTGAGAGAGTTTGTCGCCCAGCCTCGCGGATGGGCCTGGGGCGGCGTGAGCGGCGATGACTGCACCACGTTCGCCGGCTCGTGGGTGCTCGCGCACGCCGGAATAGACCCGGCAGCCGGCGTCAGGGGCACCTATTCGACCGCGGCCGAGGCGAAGGCGATCGTGGACCGCTTTGGCGGCATCGCAGCGCTGGGTGCCGCCATGCTGGAGCCGCACGGGTTTCGCCGGGTGCAGGCGCCATTGGACGGCGACGTCGGAATCGTTTCGGCCGTGCTGGGAACCGATCCGGAGAACTGCGCCGACGGGCTCATTCCCGGCATCTGCTTCGGGCCGCTGTGGGCCGTGATGTCGGCGCGCGGGCCGCAGGTCAAGGCCCTTCGCTTCACAGGCATCGCGTGGCGGATCGCATGAAGCCCGAACCGGAGTCCGCATTCGAGAATGCCATGAGGGAGGCGCTGAAGCCGCGCGCCCGAACCTACAAGGTCACCATCCCTGACCATATCCCGCATTGGGCGGGCGTCGATGGCCTGATGTCCTCGACGATGTTGGACGATCGGCATCACGCCGATCCGATTTTCACGCCGATCTTCCTGGCGATCTTCGGGACCAGCGGGTTCACGATCTTCGGGACGTTCATCACATGGGCGTCAATTGCATCCGCCATCGCCACGACGGCGCTGACGATCGGACTGCAGCTTCTGCTCATGAAGCCGCCGAAGCCGGACAAGGTCCGGCAGCCGTTGGTCCAAGCGATTCCGCCGCGTTTCTATGGCGTCGGCGAAACCCGGATTTCTGGCGCCCTGATGCTCTGGGAGGCCAAGGGAACGGTGCTGTTTTCGGTGCAGGCGATCTGCGGCCATCCGATCAACGCCTACAAGAAGTTCTTCCTGCATGACGACCAGGTCACACTGACAGGCGATTTCGTCAACGCCATTGGGGAGCGTTACACTGACAATCGCGTCGGCATCTATCGGCGCCTAGGCAGCGTGCCGGGGCTCGGTCTTCCCACTTTTGTCTCTCTCTTTGCCGATGCTGATGTCTGGGGCGCCGATCATCGCGGCGACGGTCAAGCCTTCCTCGGCATGACCTGTCTGGCGCCGAAGCAGAAGGATCAGCGCAAGGTCTTCCCCTATGGGCCGCCGTCGCTCTCGACCGTGGCAGAACTGGCGCTGTGCTGGGACTTTCGCGACCCCGACCAGGATCCAGACGATCCGGAGACATGGGTGTTCACCCGCAACCCGGTTGTGCATCTGGCATGGCATGAGTGCTTCAATCCGTTCGGATCGAAGCGCGACTATCGCAAGGCGATCCTGCCCGTGCTCGACATGTGGCAGGAGGAGGCCGACGTCTGCGACGAACCGATATCGCTTGCGGTGGGGGGCACCGAGCCGCGCTACCGCAGCGACGGGCAGGCGACGACGGACAACGACCCCAAGGTCTTCACCAATGCACTTCTGGCCGCGATGGACGGATGGATGTGCGACCGGGGCGACGGCGCGCTGCTGATCGTCGCGGGCAAGTTCCGCGAGAAGTATGTCGCAACGCTCACCGACGCTGACATCGTGGGACACTCGATCCAGTATGACGTGTTGCCGGAAGAAGAGATCAACCGGCTGATCCCGCGGTTCAACTATCCCGCGACAGACTACGTCGAAACCGACACGGACTTCTTCGAGGATACCGCCGCCCAGCTGGAGGCCGGGCGCGTGCTGGCGCGCAATGCGGAGTATGATTTCGTCACGGAATGGCGGCAGGCCAGGCGCCTGGGCAAGCGCGACTTCGCGCGCATCCGGGAAAAGATCAGGGGCCGCCTTGATCTCCGGCTGACGGGCATCAACGCGGTCTATGCGCCGTGGGTGAGGCTTGACACGCCGAAGCGGCTGCCGGCGCTCGATGGAGCGTTGTTCTCGAACCGCCGGTCCGTCGTGAACCTGATGAAGGGCGGGTTCTCGATGGACGTGATCAAGATGCCTGCCGACATCGACGCATGGAACCCGGCCACCGACGAAGGCTCGGCGCCGCCGATCCCGGCGAAGCCGGAGACGACCGTTATCAATGTTCCTGTGATCGACACGGTCCAGGCCAGGGTCAACGGCGCAAGCGTCTATCTGCTGGTCGTCATCATCGATCCAGACGATGAGAGCCTGACGCCCATGCTGCGCTGGCGCGTCAAGGATACGGGATCGGGAAGCCCGAGCGCATGGGTGACGCTGTCGTTCCCGGAAGAAGAGCCCGCGTTGGGTTACATCACCCTAGCCACCGGTGCGGTGCCTGCCGACACGATCCTTGAGGTGCAGGCCTGTTTCTTGGGAACATCAGGCCAGGAGGGAAGCGGGGTCTGGACCGAGCCGCCGGAGGAGATCAGTACCACGATCGATACAGTGGCGCCGCTCGCACTGACGACCTTCGCGGTCACCGGCGGGTCGCTGCATCTCGGCCATGCGCCGCTCTCGTTCACCACGAAGAACGATCCGCACCTGCAGAACATCAACATCTACCGGGCGCCAAAGGGTGTCACGCTCAACAAGGCGACGCATTTCGCCTTCCGCATCTACGGCGTTCCGACCTCGTCGACCTTTGCCTATGTCGACGGCGACAACACTCCGGCGAACCTCTGGCCAGATCCGGAATTCAGCGGCGTCGCCGGAGTGACCTATGACACCAACTGGACGCACAATGCCGGAACTAATGAAGCCGACCACGTCAGCGGGTCAGCGACCAGCATGTCTTATACCTTCGATCCGACGGACGGGGTCGTTCTGCGCTGGTTTAGCGAGATCACAGCAGAGTCCTCCGCAGGCACTGGGGTCGAAGCGCGAATGGGCGGCACGACCGCTGTTGCCAGCACGCCGTTTGCCGGCGTCGGCGTGCATCTCGGGTCTCTGACGACGAATTCGAGCAATGTGAATGTCGGGTTCCTCGCGTCGACGTGGGTCGGTTCAATCACGCGCGCCGGCTATATCTACGAGACCGCTGCCTGCGCGCCACAAGGCGATTGGGATTACTACGCCTGCGGCGAGAACCCGTCCGGCGTCGAAGGGCCGACCTCCGGCCCCCTCAACATCATCATCGTTTGACGACTGGAGCAGGACATGAGTGCGATCAAGACAGCGGCTGACCTAACCTATGCGGACGGGCCGGTAGAGAACCCGACAGAGCCAAGCAAGGCGGAAATCCGGTCGCTGTTTACTCTGATCGATACCTCCGTTGAAATCGCGACGGCCGGTCTGGTTGAGGCCGCGACTTGGAGTGTTCTCGACGCAATCGATGGCACGCGCGCCGGACAGCCCGGCCAGGTAGTCGGCCCCGATGCGGGCACGCACACGGACCCGGTTGTCGGCGGCACGGTGGCGAACGTGGGGCGCTATGCCTGGTCCACCAGCCCTGCCGGCTGGCAACGGATCGGCGAATATGTAGACCTGGACGACGCCAAAGGCGGCTACGCCTCCGTCAACGCCCGCCTCGACGATGAGGTGACATCTATCCCAGGCGTGTTCGACCTGATGCGGCCGAAGGTGACGCTTGCGGCCGGGGCGACGATGATCCTGCTGGAAGGCGGACGCGAGCTTGGGTTCACGATCCCCATCGGTCAGTCCGGCCAGAACACGACGATTGTCGCCCGGCTTGACATCGACGAGGAGACGGCCTCCGATCTTTCTCTCGCCACAAACACATTCAAGGCCCGCTTCTCGACCTCGACGGCGCTTGGCCGCACGTTGACGCCGACCGTGCGGCTGATCGCTCGCGACGGGTCGATAACGACGCCAGCTATCTCCAATCTCGACAGCAATCAGGTCTCGTCGTCGGCGCGGGTGATTTCGTTCGATGTCGCCATTGCGTCAACCACGGCTGTTATCGAAATCACCTTTACACAGGCCACGTCGGGTGCGGCTGCTGCTGAAGAATTCGCGGCGATGACCGTGCTGACGCATACGGTGCGGGAATCGACACACGTCTCGCAGTCCGGTGAGCAGATCATGACCGGCGTCGGCGCCCAGCTCGCATTGCACGCATCAGCCCCGGATATTGGGCCTTTGTCCGGAGACGCGGCATATCGCGGCTTCGTCTACAATGGCGCGACTTATCGCCTGGCCGATGACGGCAGCGCGATCGGCTGGGACATCCCGACCGGCCAGACCGGCGAGGACACGCTGATCCAGGTTCAGTTGCCGCTGGACGCACCAGAACTTGCCATCGTTCCCGGCGCCACCGTCGTCGTGACCTTCCTCTGCCATCACAGCGCGGACTATGACCGCCCGTTGCAGCTTGTCATCTCTGACGAGGATGGCGTGCTTGCTACGTTTGCGGTGCGCTATATTCGGGTGTCGTCCGACTACACCGTAATCTCGGCCAGGGCGGTGATTCTCGACACGTCGACGGCCCTGTGGCCCTATGTCCAGTCCACCGGGACGGTCGCGGCGGCGTCCGACGAATGGCTTGAAGTTGCCGACGTGTCGATCGGCGTGCTTTCCTCGGAAGACCAGATTCGTTCGGCCGCGCAACTCGCCGCGCATTGGGGCGCCTTGCGGCTGAAGCGGCGGACTGATCTGGCTATCGAGCAGGCGAACAACGCTCTGATCGACAGGCGGGCTTCCAGCGAAGCGGTCGCCATCACCTCGACGGCAACCGATGTTTCTGCTTCGGTTGCGGCGGGTGCCGCGCCGTCGAGTGCGCGCCGCCGCAAGGTGACGCTGGCAGACGGCACCTATGCGCAGCGCGTCATTGGCCGCGCCTTCACCGATCTCGTCGGCGAAGATCCGCACACGACCAAGATTTCCCTAGCGCAGGCCGACAGCGAGGCGCTTGCTACGATCGAGGCGAACTCGGCGCTTGAATGGTATTGGGACGGCGATGTCGAGGGTCTGACGATCGAGGTGGAGAACGGCCGTTATGCCGTGCACTCCGACAATGCTGAACAGCCGGAAGGCTATCACCAGCGGCTGCGCGATGCAGTAATTCGCCATCTCGGCAACGACGGCGCACGCGCCTATCAGGCGGGTCTGCCGGCTGACCCAGATCTTGTATGGGCCAGCACTGCCGCGTGGGGCACTGGCACCGGGCCTGGCTGGGTGCTGGACGCGCAGCGCTGCGTCTTCGAAGGCCGGTATGCGGCTGTCACGGTCCATAACAATCTGGCCTTCTCCAAGGCGAGCAAGATGCGGCTGCGCAACAGTGCGCTGTCGGCGACGAGCGGAACGGCGCTGATCATCGAGCCGCTCGGCTCCGGACGGCGCGACATCGTCGAGATCGAGGGATGCAGCCTCGGTGGCGACATCCTCTACCAGACCGGCCTGTGGCTTCCGACCGCTCTCGCTGACCAGCCGGCCGACCATTCCGAGTTCCTGGTGCATGGCTTCGGCAATACGCCGGCCGTGTTCCGGATCGAGGATTTCGGGCGGGCGCTGAAGATCGAGAGCGTTGAAACGACGCCGCCCTCAAGTGTCGCGGTTTCCGGCACGGGCGCCACGGCCCTGTTCGGCACGGTGACCCGGAAAGATGGCGCGGGCGGGTTCAAGGGCTACTCCTACGGGGCGTTCGACATCTCGGAAACTCTGGTCGGCCCGTCCTCCGACACAAACGTTCACAGCATGGGCAAGCGCCTGGGCGACTGCTCGTCAGTCAACAAGACGCTGACGGTGACGATCGATGGCGGCGCGCCGATCGACATCGTGTTCAGCACCGATCTGACAGCGGCCAGCAACGCGACGATCCTCGCAACCATCAACGCGGCTCTCAGCGGTGTTGCCGTTGCCAGCGAATTTGCGGTGGGCGAGCTCTACCGTCCGCGCTTTTCCGATGAGGAACGCACTCTGCTCAACTCCTCGGCAGACGGCATCGAAAAGGGCATGGCCTGCGCCTACGCGACGGACGGCGTGGCGATCCGCAAGATGACTTCGGCCGATCCGCACGACCTGTTCGCTGGCGTGGCATGGGAGGACATCTATCCCGACGAGATGGGCCGCGTGAAGACGAGGGGCCATCTGCCCATCACCGACATCCTTCGCGACGACACGCGCGAGGTGGGCGTTGGCACGGCGTTCTCGGTCTCTGCCGTCACGGCAGGCAAGTGGGTCGTGGGCGGCAATGCGTTGCTGGTCTCGCTGCGCGCCGACGCGGTGCGGCTGACGGATGGCAAGGTCGAGACGCCGGTCTATGCCACGGAGGCCGAACTGGGGGCGACGCTGGTTTCGCCATCGGTCGCCAGCATCGTCGTCGCGGGCTCTGTCCTGCGGCGCGTGACCAGCGCGCACCCGCGGCTGGGTTCCGAACTGGTCGTCAACGGCGCGTTCGCGGCTGACACCGACTGGACCAAAGGCACTGGTTGGACGATCGCTGGAGGTGTAGCAGTTGCGGCGGCTGGGACCGAATCCGAGATCGCGCAGGTCGCCACCCTGACGGATGCAGCACCCTATCTCGCCGCCGCCGACTTCACTGTGACCGGCGGTCTGTTCCGCTTCGATGTCGGGTTTCTCTATGGCGACAAGGCGATCTCGTCGAGCGGATACTATGAAGAGATCATGGAAGTCGGGACATCCGACGTGCTCGGCATCTACAAGTCGGACACGGGCGCAGGAACGGTCGACAATCTTTCCGTCAAGGCGTTGCCGGCAGATGCGGTAAAGTCTCTCGACGGGGCATGGTGGGCGGCGAACGAAGCGCCGTGAGGATCAGCGGCAATCTATCTTATTTCGTTCTGCCGCCCGATCACGGGTCTGGCCGGGGGGAACATCGGCCTGGCCGGGTCGTTGAACGCAACCCCAGTCGCGGAAATGGCTGCCCAGCAATTCATCGCAAGCGACCGCACATCAGCGCCGACCTTGACGGAATGCACGGTATTGAAGCCGCGAGCCTGGGCCTTCTCGAGCAATTTCGCGATAGCCGCATCGTTGGTCGGGATTGGGTCCCATGCCATTCGCTGACAGGCGATTCCTGTGATCTCGTGGTTCTGATCTTCCGCAGGCGGGCCGGTCTCCACAATGGCAACTGGGCCGGAAGATTGGGCTGATGTCACTGGAACGGCGTCGACGAGCGACGAGGACGTGGAACACCCCACGAGTAGCGCGGCGGCAAGCGGGAAGATCAGACGAGCGAAGATCATCTCTCACCATCGCCCGAAACCGGGTTGACATCAACTGACAAGGAACTCTCCCATGCATCTCGTCGCCCATTGGCGCCGCGTGCTTCGCCGTGCGTGGAGCGTGCGGCTGATGATCGTAGCTGCCATCTTCACCGGCGCGGAGATCGCGCTGCCGCTGCTCGACGGCGTATTTCCGCTCGATCGCGGCGTGTTCGCCGGACTGTCCTTCCTCGCCACGGCCGGCGCCTTCGTGGCGCGCTTCGTGGCGCAACCTTCGATCCAGGGAGACGACGACTAGACGAACTTGCCGGATGCGTCTCTGGCCCGCTTCGTCCGACGCTGACCGAGTGGCCGCGTCACTGCAAGTTTCAGCGGCCATCCCTTGCTGATGCGCCATTGGTAGGCGGACCATGTGATGCCGTTTCGTCGGGCCTTGTGCCACCAAAGTTCACCGTCCGGTGCCTTGCTGACAAATCGTCGATTGGCCGATTGGACGGCGGCGCCGGCCCACATGCAGTTCTCAGGTGTGTAGTTCCCGTCGACGTCCATGCGCTCGATAGTCAGGTCGTCGCGATAGCCGTTGGCGAATGCCCAGGCGTGAAAGGCGGAGAAACTGTCCCAATCGGCGCAAACCGATATGCCGCGTCCGCCCCAGAACTCATAACCGGTCGCGTTCGGGTCTCTACAGCGCCGCCGCATGCCCTTCCATATCCGGTGAAGGCGCGTGCCGGAGTGTCCGTGTTTCCGAGCGGCAGCGGCAAGGGCCTGGGTGTTCTTACAGCCACAGGAGACAGACTTCCCGCGCCGAAGGTCTTGCCCGAGCACGCTCCGCTCGACTCCGCAACTGCATCGGCAAAGCCAGAGCGCGCCGCCACCGGGCGTGTTCCCAGTCTGCCGGGAGACGGTCCATTGGCCGAAGGTCTTGCCAGCAAGATCGATGAGACGCGGGTTTTTCGCCATAGGCGACACTACCAAAACAATTGCGAAACTCCAACAAGGTCACGGTATCAGATGGCATCTCGTTTGAAGAAAAGCGCTACCCTTATGGCAGCCGCAGTCGCTCTCGTCGGAACCTGGGAAGGGGTAAGACTCGCCGCCTACCCGGATCGTCTCGCCGGCGGCATCCCAACCGTCTGTTTCGGGGAGACGCGCGGCGTTAAGCTCGGCGACGAATACACGATGGAGGAATGCCGGGCGATGCTCGGCGACGCGCTAGTCGAGTTCGAGACCGGGATGCGCCGCTGCCTCGACGCGCCGGACGCGCTGCCGGACAAGACCTATGTCGCGTTCCTTTCGGTGACCTACAATATCGGCGTCGGCGGCTGGTGCGGATCCTCGATGGTCAAGCGGGCAAACGCGGGCAATCTGACGGGCGCCTGCGATGCTCTGCTGATGTGGAACAAGGCCGGCGGCAAGGTGCTGAAGGGCCTGACCAACCGACGTCAGGCGGAACGGAAACTCTGCCTAGCCGGCCTCGCCGAAGGCAAAGCGACACCTCCTGTCGTGAAGCCTGCTCCGGCACCAATCCCAACTCCCGCGCCGGTCGAGAAGCCTGTAGAGCCGGTGGTCACCGCGCCGACAGACGGCGTGCCGCTGGCGGTGATCTTTGGCGTCGGCCTGGTGCTCGTCGTCGGCGGCGTGGTGCTGGTGGTCAGCCGGCGGAGGAAAGGCTGATGCTCTCCCTCCTTCCGGGCCTCAAATGGCTGCCGCTGGCCGGTGGCGCGGTGCTGGGTGCGCTTGTCGCAGCCGGGCCAGTCTATCTATACGGCGCCGCCCAAGGCCGCCAGCAGGCGGCAGTGAAGGCGCTGGAAACCTCCGTGAAGATCCTGCGCGAAAGGAACGACATCGATGACCAGGTTTCTCATGCTGACGCTGCCGCTCTGTGCCGCGATCTCGGGATGCTCGCAGACGACGAAGCAGAGTGCGTGCGACGGGTTCGAGAAGCTGCGGCCGAGCCTTGAGACGTCGGTGATGATCCTGCGCAGCGATCGGCCATTCGCCAACCAGGTCGCGGCGCATAACCGCTTCGGCCAGCAGCGGAAGTGCTGGTCTTAGAAGGGAAGCGGGCCGACGTGCTGCGGGAACAGCGCGCCGACCCTGACCGACAGCGATCTCGTGGGACCGCCGAAGGCTGAAACGACAGTCTGCCTCGCTGGTTTCTTTTCCGTGAAGCGCCTCACGTTGGGCGGTTCAAATTCTAGCAGTGCGGGCGAAAGGACGGGGCATTGGCATTGGCATCACTTCACGATATCTACAAATCGCTCGGAGAGCTAACAGGGACGGTCAAGGCGATCGAGAGCGGCATAGCGGAAATCAAGCAGGACATCGCCGCTTCGGAACTCACTTCGTCCAACAGCCGCGCCGGGATTCATCGCCGTCTTGACGAACAGTTGGACCGGCTGAGCAATGTCGAGCATGACCTCGGCACTCTGAAAAACAAGGTGACGGAGATGGAAAACGTCACCGTCGAGGTGAAGACGATCCGGGCCAAGGCGCAAGGGGCGGGAACTCTGGGCTCCTGGCTGGTCAGGGTAGGCGTCTACGTGGTCGGCGCGGGCGGATGGCTGGTCGGCGTCTACACCTATCTGACGGGTAAGCCGCCGCCATGAGACGGCACGGCCTTCGGATGCTCATGCGTCTCCTGGCGCT